>Ga0081539_10000941_pt1 | contig 54539 bp, 44 predicted proteins | sample TabmetS4T2R2_FD_71023 | JGI IMG/M metagenome (GOLD analysis project Ga0081539, IMG submission 71023) | Tabebuia heterophylla rhizosphere microbial communities from the University of Puerto Rico - S4T2R2 | ecosystem: Host-associated > Plants > Roots > Rhizosphere ...
GGCGAAGTCCTTCGCGTCGTCGCCGGCGCGCTCGCGCTCGCGCCGTCCGTCTCAACGATAGACGCGCTCGCCGTCTCTTGCTTCTGGCACAGCCTCGTCGGAGTTGACGAAGCGGGGCGCGCGCTCACGCCCGTCTATGCTTGGGCCGACACGCGCGCCGCCCTCCACGCCGAACTCCTCCGCGAACGACTCGACGAGCGCGCGACCCACGCGCGCACGGGCTGCCGGCTCCACGCAAGCTACTGGCCCGCCAAACTCCTCCGGCTCAAACACGAACAGCCGGACACGTTCCCACGCGTCGCGCGTTGGATGTCCTTCAGCGACTTTCTCATGCAACGCCTCTGCGGCACGCACGCAACTTCCGTCTCGATGGCTTCCGCCACGGGCCTCTTCGACCAGCGAGCCTGCGCGTGGGATGCGCCGCTCGTAGAGTTTCTAAACTTGCGACACGAACAACTCTCGCCGGTAGCCTTCGACGGCGAAAGTTTCACGCTCAGGCGAGACGCAGCCGCGCGATTCCCTTCATTGAAAAGCGCGCGCGTCTTCGCGGCAATCGGCGACGGCGCGGCCAACAACGTCGGCGAAGGCTGCACGACGCGCGCGCGCGCCGCGCTCATGGTCGGCACGTCCGCCGCGATGCGCGTCATCTACGAAGGCGACCCGCCCGACGAACTCGACCCCGCGCTCTGGTGCTACCGCCTCGACCGACGCCGCGTCGTCACGGGCGGCGCGCTCTCCGACGGCGGCGGACTCTTCGACTGGATGCGCCGCACGCTCGCGCTCGACAGCGTCGTGAAAGACTCTCCACCGCGCTTTGATAGTTCCGCGTCGTCAGTCGCAGAGTTCGCGTCGTCAGTCCAACAGTCTGCGTCAACAGTCCCTGAGTCTCTCATCGCGGTCGAAGAGTTCGAGCGCGAGTTGGCCGCGCTCGCGCCGGACGCGCACGGGCTGACTGTTTTGCCCTTCTGGTCGGGCGAGCGGAGCACGGGCTGGCACGCGCACGCCGCGGGCGCGATACTCGGTCTTTCGGAACACACGCGCGCCGCCGAAATCCTTCGCGCCTCGCTTGAGGCAGTCGCCTACCGCCTCGCTGCGGTCGCGCGCGCGCTCGACACACAAGCGCCCGGCGCCGAAGTTCACGCTTCGGGCGGCGCGCTCCGACGCTCGCGCGTGTGGGCGCAGATAATCGCGGACACTTTGAATCGTCCGCTTCGCTTCTCGCGCGTCCGAGAGGCTTCGAGCCGCGGCGCGGCGCTGCTTGCGCTGGCGTGCGTGGGCGCGATAAAAAGTGTGGACGAAATCGAAACTACGGCGGGCGAAACAGTCGAGCCAGACGCCGCGCGTCACGCCGTTTACGTGCGCGGGCAGGAGCGACAACGAAAGTTTTACGAACTACTCGTCGAAGACCAGAAGGTCGCGCGGGTTCTACTTAATTCTTCAGGTTAAGTGTGAGTAAGAAATGCAAACCACCACAGACACAGAGGACACGGAGATTGCACAGAGTTTTAATTCTCTGTGCAATCTCCGTGCTCTCTGTGTCTGCGGTGGTTAACTACTTTCCCAAAGAATCCAACCGACCAAATCAAGAACGAATCGGGGGAGCACAACAGATGAGCGCGTCAACGCCAACCAGAGACACGACGACCGAACTCGACCAACTTTGCATCAACACGATTCGCGCGCTCTCGCTCGACGCGGTTCAGCGCGCCGAGTCGGGCCATCCCGGCCTTCCGCTCGGCGCGGCGCCGATGGCCTACGCCGTCTGGACGCGCTTCCTGCGCCACAACCCGCGCAACCCGCGCTGGCACGGGCGCGACCGTTTTCTGTTGTCGGCGGGCCACGGCTCGATGTTGCTTTATTCGCTTTTGTATCTCACGGGCTATGACCTTCCGCTCGAAGAGTTGGAACGTTTCCGCCAGTGGGAGTCGAAGACGCCGGGCCATCCTGAAAACACTCTGACGCCGGGCGTCGAAATCACGACCGGGCCGCTCGGACAGGGCTTCGCCAACGGCGTCGGGATGGCGATGGGCGCGGCCCACCTCGCCGCGAAGTTCAACCGCGAAGGCTTCCCCCTAGTTGACAACTTCGTCTATGCAATCGTCTCCGACGGCGACTTGATGGAGGGCGTAGCCTCCGAGGCCGCCTCGCTCGCGGGCCACTTGAAGCTCGGCAAGTTGATTTACCTCTACGACGACAACCACGTCACAATCGAAGGCTTCACTTCGCTCGCCTTCTCGGAAGACGTGCCCAAACGTTTCGAGTCCTACGGCTGGCACACTTCCACGGTTGAAGACGGCAACGACCTCGACGCGATTGAGCGCGCGATACGCGAGGCGCAGTCAGTTACAGACAAGCCGTCGTTCATCTCCGTCAAAACGACCATCGGCTTCGGGATGCCGACCGCCGGGACGCGCAAGGCCCACTCCGACGCGCCCGGCGAAGAGGCCGTTAAAGAGACGAAGCGACGCTTGGGCTGGCCCGAAGACAAAGAGTTTTACGTCCCCGACGAAGCCCGCGCACACTTCCGCGAAGCCGTCGAGCGCGGCGCGAAGTTGGAAGCGGACTGGAACTCGTTGGTCGAGCGTTACGCGCGCGAGTTTACAGAAGAAGGTCGTCTGTGGCGGACGACGATGGAGGGCGAGTTGCCCGGCGACTGGGAGTCGAAGCTTCCGACGTTTGCCGGCGCCAAGCCGCAGGCGACGCGTCAGGCGAGCGGAGAATGTATCAACGCGCTCGCGCCGCACATGCCGATGCTCGTCGGCGGCTCGGCAGACCTCGGCCCGTCGAACAACACCGACATCAAAGACGGCGGCAGCTTCCAGCACGGCTCTTACGAAGGCCGCATCGTACACTTCGGCGTCCGCGAGCACGCGATGGGAGCGACGCTGACGGGCATGAGTCTCAACGGCGGCCTCATCCCATTCGGCGGCACGTTCATGTGCTTTTCAGACTACATGAAGCCCGCGATTCGACTCGCCGCGCTCTCACACGTTCAAGTCGTCTATGTCTTCACGCACGACTCCGTCGGCCTCGGCGAAGACGGCCCGACGCACCAGCCCGTCGAACAACTCGCGGGCCTTCGCGCCATACCGAACCTCTATGTCATAAGGCCCGCGGACGTGCACGAAGTCCGCGAGGCTTGGCGTCTCGCAATCCTTCGACGCCACGCGCCGACCGCGCTCGTGCTCACCAGACAGAAAGTTTCACTGATTGACCGCGACGGCAAGTACGCTTCAGCCGAAGGTGCGCGGCGCGGCGCGTACACGCTCGCCGACGCGACGGACGCGGAAGGAAACGCTTGCGCGCCCCGCCTCATCTTGCTTTCGACAGGCTCGGAGGTGGCTCTTTGTCTCGAAGCGCGCGAACGGTTGCAGGCGGAAGGCACGCCCGTGCGCGTCGTCTCGATGCCGTGCTGGGAGTTGTTCGACGAGCAGGACGATGCTTACCGCGAGAGCGTCATCCCGCCAGACACGCGCGCGCGACTCGCCGTCGAAGCCGCGTCGCCCTTGGGCTGGCACAAGTATGCGGGCGACGGCGGCGACTGCGTCTGTCTCTCGCGCTTCGGCGCGTCCGCGCCCGGCCAGACCGCTTTAGAAAACTTGGGCTTCAACGTCTCGAACGTCGTCGAACGCGCGCGCGCCCTACTCGCGCGTTCGACGACGCGAAGTTAAAAATCGAGTTAGCCGAAAGAGATTCCGACACAGAGGGCACGGAGGCACGGAGGCACGGAGTTCACAAAGTTTAACTCAGTGAACTCTGTGCCTCCGTGTCCTATGTGTTAATCGCTCTAAGGCCCTTTGTGGCAGTCGGCGCAGTTGACGGGCGGCGACGCTTTGATGAACTTGGGCGCGCCGGGTTTCTTGTGAGCTTCGATGGCCGCGTTGTGGCACGTGATGCAGTTGCGGTGGTACGCCTCTTCGCTCGTCAGGACGGTTTCGTCCGACTCGTCGGGGTACGTGACCGCCGGAATGTTCGGGCAGAACTTGTAGCGCGCGCCGCCGAGCGCGGGGTCGCAGATGTCGGGCCGCTTGCCTTCCTGCGCGTGGCAGGCGTGACACGCGAGCACGGGCTTCGCGCCCGCGGCGGCGAGCGACGCCGTCGTCAACATAACGTCGCGGTGCGAAGTCTTGAGTAAGCCACTCAACGACGACGACGGCTGATCCGTGTGATGACACTCGGCGCACGACATAACCTTCGTCCCGTCCGCGCTGTACTTCAACGTCGCGTGCGCCTCGTGCGAAAAGACCTCCGGCTTGGCGCGCGTAGAGCCTTTCGCCAACACGACCGTCTTCGGCTCAACCCTGCCGCACAGAGGAATTCCCGAAGCCTGCACGACCGATTCGCAAGGCTCTTTCGCGCCCGTCGCCGTCGTCGGCGTTGACGGCGTCGGTGTCGTTGTCGGCGCTGGTGTCGGAGTGGCCGAAGGTTTCGGCGTCGGCGTGGCCGAGGGCTTCGGGGTCGGCGTCTGTTTCGCGGGAGTCTTCGCGGGCGTCGGCGTCGGGCGCGGGGTCGGAGTCTTCTTCTGCGTGGCGTTCGTAAACATGAGCGCCGAGTAGCCGAGAATGACAAAGAGGACGATTGCGAGTTTCATACCGTTTTTCCTCTCAGCGTTGAAGTGAGCGGCGCAGGTAAAGCGAACGGGTCGGAATCGAGTAACGAATCGTGCGCCTCAGAACTTGCGACGGATTATATTCCCGCGCGCCGCCTTGTCAATCTTTTTGTCGGCTGACGACGACCGAAGCACTTTCGGGTGAAGGAAGATTTAACAATAGGGGACACAGAGGTCTTCACAGAGTTCACGGAGAACTTCTCTGTGTCCTCTGTGAAGACCTCTGCGCCCTCTGTGGTTCAATTCTCTTTTGAGTCACGCTCTCAGCAGACGACGCGCAGCGCGCCCGCCATCAAGCGAAACTCCGCGGGCGTGTGGCCGCGCACGTCGCCGTCGGCTTCGATTGCGAGCGCGGCGGACGCGTCTGCCGTTTCGACGCGCACGCGCGTGGCGCGCGTCAGTTTCACCTTCGTGTTGTTGAGGTGTCGGCCCGTGCGCACGCGCGCGAGTTCGCGCAAGAGGCCCGCGCGCGAGATTCCGCAGACGGTTAAAACGTCGAGCAGTCCGTCCGCCGCGCTCGCCGCGGGCGCGAAGTTCATGCCGCCGCCAGCCGTCGGGCCGTTTGCGACGACGACCAAGTTCAACTCGCCCTCGACCCACGCCGCGCCGTCAACGTGGACGCACGCGCGCCGCACGCGCCAAGCCGCGAGCGACTGGACGGCGGCCCAAGCGAAACGCGCCTCGCCCGAAAGCCGGCGCACCGCCGACCCCTGCGACGCGACGCGACGCGCGACCTCCGCGCCCACGCCTAGCGTCGCCGCGTTCACGCACACGAACCGGCGCGCGCCGCCGTCCGCGCTTCCGTGCACAACGTCAACCGTTCGCGTCGTCGTTTCCGCAGCAGTCCGCGTCGTCGCTTTCATGTTTTGACAATGACGAATCAGACGCTCGGCCCACGCTTCGAGCGGCAGGCGACGGCCTCCGGCGAGTCCGCGCGCGAAGTCGTCGCCCGTGCCCGCGGGGACGATTGCGAGCGCGGCGTCGGGGCTAACGGCGCGCGGCGTCTCTTCCATCGAGAGTCGCGCGAGCGGCTCGAAGTAGCCCGCGGCTGCCGCGCTCAGAGTGCCGTCGCCGCCGACGACCGCGATAGTTCCATAGCCTTCGACGAGCGCGGCGCGAGTCTTCTCTTCGGTCTCGCCCGGCTTCAGGGATTCGTGCGCGTCGAACTCGACGTCGGCGCGCGTGAGCGCATCGCGCACGCGCGGCCAAGCCCCACGCGCACGCGCCGCGGCGTGGTTGACGATTGCGAACACGCGCGCCTTCTTGTCCAACGTGTCGCGGCTGCTCTCGCCCATCGGTCGGCAACTGTAACACGGCGGACGTACAGCGGCGTTTGTTTGGTGCTAAGCTCCATTTCAAGCGGAGGAAGAATTAACATGGATAGACAGGATGGTCAGGATGAGAAATCAAATTATTTACCCTGACCATCCTGTCTATCCACGTTAACAATTCTTATTGAGGAGAAAGAGGTTGGAAGCTGAGAGGATGCGCGCGGTACGAATCGTCTCGCACGAGGGCGCGGGCGAGTTGGAAGTCGCGGAGGTCGAAAGACCTTCGGCGAGCGCCGACAGAGTTCGCGTGCGCGTGCGCGCCGCCGGGCTGAACCGCGCCGACGTTTTGCAGAAGCGCGGTCGCTATCCCGCGCCGCCGGGCACGGTGGCCGACGTTCCCGGCCTTGAGTTCGCGGGCGAGGTCGAGCAGACGGGCGCGGAAGTCAGGACGTGGCGCGCGGGGCAGCGCGTGTTCGGCATCACGGCGGGCGGCGCGCAGGCCGAGTATGTCGTCGTGCAGGAGAATCACTTGGCGGAGATTCCGCCGAACCTTTCGTTTGAGGAGGCGGCGGGCGTGCCCGAAGTTTTCATAACGGCGCACGACGCTCTGTTCACGCAAGGCGCGCTTGAGACGGGCGAGCGCGTGCTCATACACGCGGTCGGCTCTGGCGTCGGGACTGCCGCCGTTCAACTCGCGCGCGCGGCGGGCGCGGGCGCGATTTACGGGACGGCGCGCACGGTTGAGAAGATTGAACGCGCGCGCCCGTTCGGTCTTGATGAAGGCGTTGGTGTCGGAGACGACCCGCGCATCTTCGCAAAGGCCGTGCGCGAGTGGACTGCGGGCGCGGGCGTGAACGTCATACTGGATTTAGTCGGCGCGTCTTATCTGGAAGCGAATTTGGACGCGCTCGCGCATCGCGGGCGGATGATGCTCATCGGGACGCTCGGAGGCTCAAGCGCGCCGCTCGACTTCGGAAAGGTGATGCGGAAGCGTCTGAAGTTGACGGGCACGGTGCTGCGCGCGCGCACGTCGGAGGAGAAGGCGCGCGCCGTCCGTCGCTTCGCGGCCCACGTCTGCCCGCTCTTTGCGCGCGGGCTTTTGCGCCCCGTCATAGACGCGACCTTCGCGCTCGAAGACGCGCGCGCCGCCTACGAACGCCTTGAGTCGAACGAGACGTTCGGGAAAGTGATAATAAAAATGATGAATGCGGAATGATGAATGATGAATGAAGGCGAGACTGCTGTTTTCATTCATCATTCCGCATTCATCATTCATCACTTCTTTTGTCTCCGCTTGTCACGCGGAGTCGCTTCTGAGAAAATGTCTTTCACTGATCGCGGCGCGCGCTTGAAGCATCGCCGCGCATGATGTTTCTTCCGAGGAGATAAGAATTTGAAAGCGGAACTGGAGCAGTTGATCGCCCTGCAAGATGCCGACACGGGCATACGCAGGCTACAATCGGAATTGGAATCAATCCCCCGAAGGCGCGCCGAGATCGAAAACGAATTCGATCAGCGCGCCTTAGAATTTAAGACGCTCGAACAGACGCGCGACTCGGCGCGCAACTCTCGCGCCCAACTCGACAAGGAACTCGCCGAGCAGCGCGCTCGCGCCGAAAAAGCCGAGCGCGATTTGATGTCTTCCACCAACCCGAAGGTTTATGAGGCCGCCATACGCGAGGTTGACGCGGCGAAGAAGCACATCTCCGAGGTCGAGACGAAAATTCTCGAACACATGGAAACGGCGGACGCGGCGGAGAAGAGTTTGGCGGAGCGCGAGTCGGAGTTCGCGCAGTTGCGCGCGGAGCGCGACGAGCGGATACGCAATTTCGAGTCGCAGACCGCGGCGTGGACTGAGGAGTTGGAGACGCGCCGGCGCGACCGCGAGCGAATGTTCGCCAGTCTTCCGCAGAACGTGAAGAGCATGTACCAGCGCATCAGCGCGCGCATACGCGACGGCGTTGCGCTCGCCGAAGCGCGCAACGGCTCTTGTTCGGCGTGCTTCATGGCGCTCCGCCCGCAGGTGATGGCGCAGGTGCGTCGCGGCGACGAGATCGTGACCTGCGACAACTGCAACCGGATACTCTACGTCCAGCCCGCCGCGCAGCAACAGCAGGGCACGACCGTCTCCGCGTCTTAGAGCGCGTCCGAAAGGAAGACTTAAACGCAAAGGGCGCAAAGTAGAACGCAAAGAACGCAAAGAGGCGAACTCCTTTGCGACCTTTGCGATTCTCTTTGCGCCCTTTGCGTTTAAATCTTCTTCCTACACTAGGTTCTGTTGACATTTAGTCATTCAATTGCCTCCAGCTTTAGCTGGAGGACAGAGAAGGCAAAAAAGGATGCGGGCTTTAGCCCAAAGATTTGGCTAAAGCCAAGCATCATTCTCATCCTCCGCCCCACTAGCTAAAGCTAGTGGCAATTTATCAAATGTCAACAGAACCTAATCTCAACGCCTCAACTTTTTAACATGCTCTTAAGGCGCGTAGTTTTTTTTGACTTGCGCGCGCGGCACTTCGTTTGCCCTTCGAGGTCGGCGTCCGGGGCGTGCGGCGTTCGTTTCGAGGTCGGGCGCGACGCGAGTTTTCGTTTAAGCCTCAACGGTTTGGGGCTGACTGAGGGCGACTGGAGGGGGCGAGTTTGGCGAGCGCGGAAGCTGCAATCGAACGGAACATCGCGCCGGGCGTGTTGGCCGGAAGCGTTACACGCGGGCGGCGCGCTCTCTGGTGGCACAGGCGCGGCTCGCGCCCGCGCAGTTTCACTTACGAGACCGCCGGCGGCGCGCGCGTGCGCGACCCCGATGCGCTCGAACGCATAAGGTCGCTCGCAATCCCTCCGGCTTGGCGTGAGGTGAGAATCTCGCCGTCGCCGCGCAGCAGTTTGCAGGCCATCGGAGTTGACAAGGCTGGACGCGTCCAACGCATCTATCACCCTTCATTCGTGGCGCGGCGGGCGCGTCGCAAGTATGAAAAGATCGAACGCTTCGGCGAACTCTTGCCCGCGCTTCGACGCAAGACGAACGAAGACCTCGCGCGCGATAACTTGGGCAAGGAGCGCGTGCTCGCCGTCGTCGTGCGTTTGATAAATGATCTCTACTTCCGCGTCGGCTCGGAGACGAGCGTCCGGCGCTACAGAACTTACGGCGTGACGACGCTCCGCAACCGTCATCTCGAAATCGAGCGCGGCGGGCGTCTCGTCTTCCAGTTCGTCGGAAAGCATCACATCAGACACCGTCGCATACTCGTTGACGAGGAGTTGGCCGCCTTGATGCGCGACATAAAGGCCATCGGCGGGCCGAAGGTCTTCGAGTATTACGGCGAGGACGGGAAGGTTTACGCGTTGAAGCCGCGCGACGTGAACGAGTATATCAAGTCGGCGACGGCGCAGGAGTTTTCGGCTAAGGATTTTCGGACGTGGGGCGGAACGCTGCTCGCCGCAATCGGGTTGGCCGAAGCGGGCTGCTGCACGGACGAGCGCGAGTCGAAGCGTAGAATCCTTTCGGTCGTCAGAAGCGTAGCCGAACACCTCGGCAACACGCCGGCGGTCTGTCGCAACTGCTACATACACCCTTCGGTCTTCGAGGCTTACCGCGCGGGGCGAACCATCGAAGAGTTCAGGCCGCGCCGCGCGCGACGGCGCATCCTTCGCAGCCAGCCCGAATACACCGTCGAAGAACTCGCGCTCCTCAAACTCCTGCGCGCGCACAAGAACGGCGGCTCGACGCGGAAGACTTGACGCGCGTTTCAAGGCGCGGCTGACGCGCGGCTTCTTTCCAGAAGCGGCGTGCGGAACTTCTTCAGCCTCTTCCAGAGAAGGACGACGCTTCCGTCGTCCTCCACGCGAACGACGCGGAAGACGACGAGTATGTCCGAGTCGTCGTAGTTGATGGAGCGCAGCGCGTAGGTGTTGTCGAGGACGACGGGCAGCCTGTTCTTGTAAGTCCAAAGTCCCTCTCGCCTGCCCTCCCGGTCGGCAAACTCCCTGTAGGCGGCGCGCGCGTCGCGCTCCGCCGAGGGCGTCTCATACGACAACATGAACCCGACGCCCTCCGTCTCCTTCGAGACCGTTTCAACCGGCACGTCGCCGAGGTTCAACATGAAGCCGAAGTCAGCGCCCGCGAACCCGACGAAGAATTCACCCTGCTCAAGCGAGATGTCCGAGCCGAACCCGTAGGCGTGCGTCAGACGCGCGAAGGAGTAGAACGCGCCGCTGCCGCGTATCGGGAGATTGTTGTCGTTTTTATCGCGCGGCAGAAGTCGAATCAGCCCCGTGTTCGAGTGCGACAGAAACTCCGCGTAGCGCTCGCGGTCAACGCGCGAGGGCTTGAGTTGCGACGGCTCCGGCGTGCGAAGGATGAGTTTCGGCGAACGCGTCTCCGTGACCAGCGAGCGCAGGCGGTTAATCTCGTTCTCGGTCTGCGAGTGGTCGTTTTGCGACGGGTCGTTCACCTGCGCGCGAGCGCCGACCGCGCACAAAAAGAGCGACGCGATGAGCGCGACCGGGAAAACGACGTATCGAGTCATGTCAACACCTCCGCCTCGCGCCCGAAGAGAAGAATCTTTGAACTGGCTTTCCGCGTTGCGTCTGCATTAGATTCCCGCGCGGCGCGGCTGTCAAGAATTTCCGCGCCGGTAGTGTTCGCGCGTCTTCTTACCTCAGTAGTGCTCGCTCGTCTTCTTTCCGTCGCCGCGACTCCTGCGCGCCCTCTCTTGACGACCGCGATTCTTGCGCTTGCGCTCGTCAACGCCTTTCAAAGACGCGAGCGGCCAAAGCTCGTGCTCGACCACGGCGAGGCCCGCGCCGACCACAGCCGCGATAACCTCTTCGGAAGGCTTGTAGCACGGCGCGGCCTCGTCCAAAGGGACGCGCCCGTCCGCGTTGACGACTATTCCGGCCTCTCTGTACTCGTCGTCTATCGCCCTTTGCAAGAGCGTGCGCGTCGCCTCGCCGCGCGAGATGCGCCGGCCCGCGCCGTGGTTGACCGAAAATCCGCTCGCCTCCGCGCCCGCGAGCGGGCGAAGGATGTAGCTCCAATCCTTGTTGCTTCCCGGAATCAAAACGGGGTGGCCCGTCGTCTCCCACTGCGTCCCCTTCAGGAAAGGATGGCCCGCGGGGAACGCGCGCGTCGCGCCTTTGCGGTGAACCCAAACGTCGCCAAACTCGGCGTGCCACTCCTTCTGCACGAGGTTGTGGCTTATCTCGTAGATGAGTTCCAACTCCTCTCCGAAGACTTCGCGGAACGCGTCTGAGACCTGCTCGAAGATGACGAGGCGGTTGAGGATTGCGTAGTTGCCCCCGGCGGCGACCGCGTTCAAGTAATCGCGATAATGACGCGACTCCGGCGTGAAGTAGCCGAGGTCTATGTCTCGCATCGAGGGGCGCTCCTCGCGCGCAAGCTCGAAGTAGTTCGTCGCAAGCCCGTGGCCGAAGCCGCGGCTGCCCGTGTGGACTTGTAGAAACAGCGTGCCCGTCTGGTTCGAGCGTTGGAGTTCGATGAAGTGATTTCCGCCGCCGAGGCTTCCCAACTGTTCGAGTCCGCGTTCGGGCCTACCCTTCCCACCCCAAGGAATTTGCCAGTCGTCGTCAACGGGTATGCGGTGGCGCTCCGCGTGGCTTCTATCGAACGTCGCGCCGTAACGTTCGACATAATACTCCGCCCCGCCGCGCACGAGGTTCTGAAACTCGCCTTCGGACAACTTCCCAAGCCGCCGACTCTTCCCCCCGAACCCCATGTCAACGCGCTCCATCACCGCGCGGTTAAACTCCAGACGCTTCTCCGGCGTCGCGCGCTCGGCCTCAACACTCGAACGCGCCGACATCATCCCGCAGTTATGCACGAACACGCCCGCTTCGAGCGCGAAGTTTCCGAACTCAGGAACGGTCAGACAATAAACGTCTTCCTTTTCCTTCAACGGCTCGACCGAGACAACCTTGTGGTTGTAACCGTGCGCGAGTTGTTCATTGCTGAAAGTAAGCTGCGTCTCAATCCCGAAGAATCGTTGTTCAACTTGCGCATTGAACGGCATCAATGAAGTTCCCGGCTGAAGTTCTTGAGCTTGACGGAAACTGCCGTCGCGCAGCATGAACTCGTGGTCGGGCGTGCAGCGGATTTCTCGCCCGTTGTCGAGCGTCACTTTGACAAGTGACGCGCGCGCCCGCGTTCTTTTGGCCGTCGCATTTGCCACGACGACTTTGTGTTCATCGGAGAGCGCATAAACGAGAATCCCTTCGCCCGATTCCGCGAGTTCGCCGATTGCGCGGGAGTTTCCGTCAACGACGGGGACGAGCGTGTCGGCGGTGAAGCAGCCGATGTCGTAGCCGACAGGCCCCATCGCGACCGCGCCCGTCGCGGCGTCGGTGATGAGGACGCAGCCGACCGGGACTCCGTAGCCGTAGTGTGCGTCGGGCGTAATCACAACCATGAGCACGCCGGGGAAGCGCGTGGCGTTGACGATCTGGCGGTAGAGAATTTCTTCCGCGTCGTTTAAGAGTTGCGGCGTGAAGAAGAGGCGGACGCGCACGTCGCCCGTGTCTTCGGTCTGCAACTCGTAGAACCCTTGGCCGTGCCAGCGCGCGAGGTGTTTCCAGTTGTGCGCGTTTCGGAGTTCCTTCGAGACGTGAAGCGCGTGCGCGTCTTCGTTCTCGTGATTCGCTTCAATCGTGCGGCTCTCTTCGTTCTTGTCGTTCATGTCCCTTTGCTCGTCCCTTGTTTTACGACAGACTGTAGCGCGCTTCGCGCCGGCGCCGCAAACCCTTCGCCCACTCACGCGCGCAGGCGTAGCGCCGACGCGATCTCACGCGCCAACTCCTCAGCCGTGCGTCCTTCCGGCGCGTTCACGCGCAGGTCTGCCAGACGATAGGCCGCAAGCCTCTCGTCGAAGAGGCGACGCGCGCGCTTGAAGGTGCGCGCGAGCGGACGCGTGTCGCCCGCCGACTCTATCCGCCGCCAGCAAACGTCGAAGGGCGCGTCGAGCCAGACGGAGACGCAATCGTGCTCGCGGATGAGCGCGCGGTTGCGCTCAAGCGTCCAAGTGCCGCCGCCCGTGGCGACGACGCGCGACGCTTCGCCGGCGAGTGCGTCGGCGAGTGCGCGCGTCTCCGCGTCGCGGAAAGAGGCTTCGCCGTCTTCGTCAATCAAACGTTGCGGCGTACGGCCTTCGCGCGCCGTGATGAGTTCGTCGAGGTCAACCGCGTCGCAGTCGAGCAGGCGCGCGAGGGCGCGCGAGACGGTCGTCTTGCCCGCGGCCATGAAGCCGGTGATGACGACGCGTCGCGTCGCGCGTTTGGTTTGCGTCGCGTCGCGCGTCATCTCTCGGTCACGGATTCGAGGAGGTTGAAGAACTCCGGGAAGGAAATCCCGACGCACTCTTCCGCGCCGACGATTTCCGTCTCACCCTCGGCGGCGAGCGCGGCGACCGTGAAGGCCATCGCGACGCGGTGGTCGCCGTAGGACTGAAGGCGCGCGCCGCGTAATTTGGACGCGCCCTCGACACGCAGGCCGTCTTCAAACTCTTCGACACGCGCGCCCATCGCGCGAAGGTTCGAGACGACTGCGCCGATGCGGTCTGACTCTTTGACTCTCAACTCGCGCGCGCCGCGAATCTCTAGGCCGCCGCGGACGTGCGCGCCGACGACGGCGAGCACGGGCAACTCGTCAATCAGACGTGCGACGACAGCGCCGCTCAAAATGTTTGCGGTCACGACGTCGTTCAAGACGTTTGCGGTCGGCGGCGCGTGTGAGCGTGCGTTGCTGACGCGAACGTCGCCCGTCGGTTCGTTGCAACGCTCGCGCGCATTTTCCAGTTGAACGCCGGCGCCGAGGCGTCGGAGCGCGCGCAGGACTTCGGTGCGCGTCGGGTTGAGTCCGACGCCTTCAATCGTCAAATCCGAGCCGGGGAGGACGGCGGCTGCCGCGAGGAGGAAGGCCGCGGAGGAGATGTCGCCGGGGACTTCGATGTCGCGCGCGCTAAGTCGGGCAGGGCCGACGACCGACGCCGTATAGACTTCTTCGCGCGCGTCCGCGTGAAATTCAACGCGCCCGTCGCCGTGAACTTCGACGTGATTGTCGGTCGTCTTCGTCGTCTCGACTTCCGCGCCGAGCCAAGCGAGCATGCGTTCGGTGTGGTCGCGCGTCTGCGCGCCGCGCTCGACTATAGACGTGCGTCCGCGCGCTCCAAGCCCCGCGAGCAGCACGCACGACTTGACCTGCGCGCTCGCCACCGCCGGTTCGTAGTTGATTGAGGTGAGCGGGCTTCGGCCTTCAATTGTGAGCGGCGCGTGGCCCTGCGCGGAGGAGACGCGCGCGCCCATCAGTTCGAGCGGCTCGATGATGCGGCGCATCGGGCGGCTGCTCAAACTCGCGTCGCCCTTGAGCACGACGGCGAAGTTTTGCGCGGCGAGAAGCCCCGCGAGCAGGCGCATCGTCGTGCCGGAGTTGCCGCAGTCGAGCGCGCCGGTAGGAGGACGAAAGCGCCGACGCCCTTCGTCAGTCTCCGTGCCTTCGACGCGGACGGTGTTTCGGTCGCGTTCGACGCCGACGCCGAGACGACGTAGGCAGTCGAGCGTCGAGGCGCAGTCGGCGCCGGTCGAGAAGTTTTCGATTACGGTGCGCCCGCGTGCGAGCGCGGCGAGCATTGCGGCGCGATGCGAGACGGACTTGTCGCCGGGCACTCGGACGCGCCCCCGGAGACGCTTCGCGGGTCTGATTTTCACGCGTCAATGTTATCAGAGGTCGGAGGTCGGAGGTCAGAGGCCGGAGGCTTGTAAAATCACCGGCGGCGCGTGCCGTTGTGGCGCGGCATGGAGCGGAACTGACATCCGGCCTCCGGCCTCCGACCTCTTTCTTGACAGGCACGCGGCGAGCGTGTTACACCGTGCAGGCTTCTCTGTAAGTTTAAGAGCGTGTGGACTCGGCCTTGCCGGCGCGGCTTTCGCGCGAGGCGAGGGCCGCGGCGTCCGAGTCTTTTTGAAGCCCGTGACCGAAGAGACCGTCGAACTCAAACTGCCGAGCCGCATCGCGTCTATAGACGAGGCGGCGGCAGCCGTAGCGGACGCCGCGCGGCGTCTCGGATTCTCCGACGATGCGCTGTTTGGAATCGAACTCGCCGTGCGCGAGTCCGTGACGAACGCGGTGCTTCACGGCAACCGTGAGGACGAGTTGAAGCCCGTAGAGGTTGGGATGACGGGGACGGACGACGTGCTCGTCGTAACGGTGCGCGACCGTGGCGAGGGCTTCGACCCCGCGACTGTGGCCGACCCGACCGCCGAGGAGAACATACTCAAAGCCTCCGGGCGTGGTATCCTATTCATGCGCAATTTCATGGACGAAGTGAGTTGGGAGCGGCCCTCGGAAGGCGGCACGCTTGTGCGAATGACGAAGAAGAAGTAGTAAACAGTAGCCAGTAGTCAGTAGTCAGTAGCGCTTCCGCGTCGCGCTCGCAGCCGCTGACATTCTGACGACTCGTCGAAGATGTTTTTCTACTGGCTACTGACTACTGACTACTGACTACTTGATTTCAAGGAGACTTTCCGCAATGTCTGAACTGAACATACGCGAGCGTCAGGCCGGGGACGTGACGATCCTCGACCTCGAAGGCAAGATAACAATCGGCGAAGGCAGCGTAGGCTTGCGCGGCGCAATCCGCCGACTCATCGAAGAAGGCAAGAAGAAAATCCTCTTGAACTTGGCCGGCGTCAGCTACGTGGATTCGAGCGGCATCGGCGAGTTGGTCTCCTCCTACACGACCATCCAGAAGGAGAAGGGCCAACTCAAACTTCTCAGCCTGACGCAGAAGATTCAAGACCTTCTGACCATCACCAAGCTCCTGACCGTCTTCGACACCTACGACGACGAGGCGTCGGCGCTCAACAGCTTCCAATAGGGTGACGGGTATCGGGTGTCGGGTGTCAGTTAGAAGGTTTCAGCCGACACCCGATACCCGACACCTGACACCCGCGCCATGCTGCGTAGTGCCTTCCGCCGTCTGCTCGCGCTCGACGACCCGCCGGAGCGGACGGCGCTCGCCTTCTCCGTCGGCGTCCTTATAGCCTTCTCGCCCCTGCTCGGCCTCCACACCCTTCTCGCAACCGCGCTCGCCTTTCTCTTCCGCTTCAACAAAATCGCAATCTACGCCGGAACGTTCGTCAACAACCCGTTCCTGACGCTCGTCCCCATAGTCGTCGCCTCCTACGCCATAGGCGCGCTCGTCTTGGGCCGCCCCGTCGCGCTCCCCGCCGAAGGTCTTGCGCTCCTCAGTGACCCGCACCCGCTCACAGGCGACTACTGGCGCGCTCTCTCCTCCCACGCTTGGGACATACTCGCCCCCTTCGCCGTCGGCTCGACCCTACTCTCCGTCGTTTGTTCGCTGGCGGCCTACCCTGTTACCCTACGTCTCTTGCGAGCCAACCGCCGCAGAAAATCAGGAGTCTAAAGTCAGGACTGAGAAGTGTGGAAGCGTGATTACGGTACGCCGAATTATCGGCAGGGTGACAGTTATTGAGAACATAGCCGTCGGTGCTAGAATTCGGGACGCGCGCCGTCTGCGGCGGATGTACGGGCAGGGACGTTGGCGCAAGGTCAAGGCACTCGCCACAGTAGAGTTGGCCGACGGGCAAATCCGCTCAGCCGAAATTCATTATTACGAGGCTCACGGGGTGGGCAGGAAAGATGTGAAGGTGAAGCGCTTTCTCGACGAGCCATGACACTAAGAAGGAAGAATAAGTCGGCAGCCACTTACGCGCTCTGCGTCGGCAACGAGGGCAACGAGGTTTCACTCGAACTGCGAAAGCTCTATCAGATAGTTGACCCGGAGCAGAACGATCCGTCTGACTGGATACGCGTCATTGACGAGTCGGGGGAAGATTACATTTATCCCGCCGCTAATTTCGTGCTTCTCACACTCCCCGAAGACGTAGAAGAGGTCGTCGAAGAAACTTTCAACACGCCAGTTGGTTAAAACAAGGCGAGGCACTGAAGTTTAAGCAATTAAAGATTTTAGGCGATGAAGAAGTTATTGATTATTTCCCTCGCCGCGCTCCTCGGCGCGCAAGCCGCCGCCACGGCGCGGCAGAAGCCGAGCGCACAGAAAGCCACGCCGAAGCCCTCCGCGCCAGCGCCGCAGCAGCAGCCGAAGGCCGCGCGCGCCGAGCAGCCGACAGACCTTAACGACTACGGCATCCAAATCGCCCCCGACCCGCGCCTCATCGTCATGATGGCCGCGCTCGACGCAGCCGGGTGGGACCCGACGCCCACGGGCGAGCGCCCTTCGGTCTTCCGCGAACTCCTTCGCAAAGACCAGTCGGCGCTCGACCCCGCGCTCGCAAAACGCATGCGCGACTTCTACGAGCGAAACGCCTTGAAGGGCGACGCAGTTACGCTCGCCGAGCAGGCCGCGCGCTACGTCTCGCTTGCCTACACGCTCGGACAGCCGCCCGCCTTCGACGCCCCCGCGCGCTCCGACGACCTTCCGGCGGGCGTGCTCGACGTGCTCGACTTCGTGCCGCTCCTGCGCGAGTTCTACAAGCAATCGGGGATGGACGCGCGACTCGATTCCTACATGCGGGAGCACCGCGCCGCGGGCGACAAACTCCGCGCTCCCGCAATCGAGATGGCGCGCGCCGTTCTCGCCTACCTCAACACGCGGCCCGAAACCGTCATCACCGAGCGCGTCGTCGTCGCCGCAGACCCCGCCGGCAAGAAAAAGAAGCAGGACAAGAAGGTCGCGGTCTTCCACGACCGCGACCGTCGCTTCCGCGTCGTCCCAGACCTTCTCGCCGCGCCGGGCGCGATAAACCTGCGCGCCGTCGGCGACGACTACAACGTCATCGTCCCGGCGGACGTTGACCCGCGACGCTCCGAGGCGCGTCGCGCCTATATTCAGTTTGTCATAGACCCGCTCGTCGTGCGCTTCAACCGCGACGTGTCGGCGCGCAAGGCCGACATCAAACTTCTGCTCGAACGCGAGCACGCGCGAACGGGCCGCGACCTCACGCCCGACATCTACTTGGCCGTCTCGCGCTCAATCGTCGCAGCCGCCGACGCGCGGATGGACGAGTCGGCGCGCCTGCGCGTGCTGCAATTCGAGACGAGCGAGCGCCTGCGAAAAGCCTCCGACCAGACGGCGCGCGAGGCCGCGCTCAAGGAGTCGAAGCAGCGTCAGACGGCAATCGAGGATGCTACGTCAGCGCAACTCGCCGAAGCCTACGAGCGCGGCGCGATTCTATCGTTCTACTTCGCGGAGCAGTTGCGCTCGGTCGAAGGCGGCGGCTTCGACATCGCAAACTTCATCCCCGACATGGTCGCCAACTTCAACGCCGAGCGCGAACTCAAGCGTCCGGTCGAATACGTAGGCGCGGTCGCGCGCGTGGCCGAAGCGCGCAGGCTTGCGCGCGCCGAAGCCGCACGCGCGAAGGCCGCGGCGGGCGCGACGGACGAACGTCGCGCGTCGCTCCTCAAGAGCCTGAGCGACGTTGAAGACCTCCTGCGCGTTCGCAACTATTCGGAAGCCGACGTGCGCCTCAAGTCTCTGCGCGAAGAGTATCGAGATGAGCCGCTCGTCTATTTCGCGTTGGGTCAGGCCGCGAGCCTCGCCGCGCAGGAAGCCTTCGACGAGACCGTGCAAACCGAGCGACTCAACGCCGCGCTTGGGCATTTCCGCCAAGTCGTGCTCTTCTCCACTCCCGATACAGACCGCTCGATACTCCTGCGCGCGCGCCTCGCCAGCGGGCGCATACTCGCGCACTTCGACCGGCGCGACGAAGCGGCGCGCGAGTTCGACGCCGTCATCGCCGCCAGCGCGCCCGCCGAACGCGTTTATCAGGAAGCTCTCGCCGAAAAGAAGAAGCTGACCGGACAGCAGTAAGCGACGGAGATTAAGAGCGCCTAACAAAACTGAGGGCGAAGGATAATTATGTAGGGGCAGGGCTTGTCCCTGCCCGCCGTTTCATAAAGGACATCGGGCCGCGGACTTGCCCTGCCCCTACTGTTTTGTTAGGCACTCTAAGTATGCCCTCCCTCACGGTCGGGCTACTGCCCGTTCACTTCGTTATCATTATCTCGCGCGAGGTCGTGTTGTAGCCGCCGTTCTCGACCGGGTTGCCGTCCTTGTCAACGAGTTCGAGTTTGACGGTGTGCTTTCCGGCAGTCCAGCCCGCGAGCCAGATAGGCTCCCACTTGTCTATGTATTTGGCCTCGTCGCCGTCAACCGTGTAGCGCACGCGGTAGTCGCCGCCGTCGCCTTGAAGACGCGCGCCCGTGAGCCAGAAGTCAATCATAATGGCCGCCGTGTCGTCGCCCTTGTACTCGCCCTTCGGTCGGCTGTAGGTCAGGAGCGGCTTCGAGCGGTCAACGCTTCCGGCGTTGGTCGCCTGCATGTCTTTGCCTTCGGGCGTCGGTCGAGGCGTCTCGGCGGGCGCGGGCATCGGCGCGTTCACGGACGACTTCGTGTTCGCGTTCGCGGTCGCGCTCTTGTTGTCCGACATCTTCTCGCCCGTCGCCGTGGTCGTAGGACGTGACGCGTCGCCGCCGCCCTTGACCGTGAACGCGACCATCTGGAACGAGCCGTCGTTTTTGTAGCTCTCGTGCCAAGGGCGCGAGGCGAAGACGCGCAGGGTGTGTTGACCTTCGGAGACGTTGCGTAGCTCGAACGGCTCGTCGAGGTTGTAGTAAGCCTCGTAGGGTTGGTTGTCGAGGATGACGTGGATGTGATTGCCCATGCCCGTCGCAAGGTCTTTGTGCGGCTTGTAGCCCTTGAGGTCGCCCGCGAGCGCGAGTTTGAGTTTGACGGTCGAGCCGTTTATGGTCGCGCCCTCGCGCGGCTCGACGAACTTAAGCGACGGCTTGGCAGTGTCCTCCTCGCCGCGCTGCGACATCATGTCTTTAATCTTCTGCGGGCGTTCGACCAATGTGAGCGTCTGGACGGCGGGCGAGGGCGTGGCGGCGGGCGAGGCCGCTGCGTTCGCGTTCGACGCGTTGTTCGCGTTCATGTCTGAAGAGCAGCCCGCGAGCGTCGCCGCAAAGCAGAGCGCGCACGCCATCGGCGCGAGTCGAGAGAGTTTCATCCTGTCCTCCTGTTAAAGAAGAAATGATGAATGCGGAATGATGAATGATGAATGAAACAGCGGCTTCAGTTTTAATTCATCATTCATCATTCCGCATTTATCATTCCGCGTTCAGCTTTGGGCCGTGCGCGCCTGCGCGGTCTGCACGAGTCGGCCTTCGACCGCCGTCCAGTCAATGTTGGAGAAGAAGGCTTCGATGTACTTCGGGCGGTCGGCGGGCTTGTAGTCGAGAAGGAAGGCGTGCTCCCAAACGTCCATCACGAGCGCGGGGACGAAGCCCGCGACGTTGCCGACCTCGTGCAGCGTAATCCAGTGGTTGGAGAGCGACTGCGTGACGGGGTCTTGGTTGCAGACGGCCCAGCCCACCCCGCGCATCTTGCCGACGGACATGAAGTCGGCCTTCCAGATTTCGTAGCTGCCGAACGACTGTTCGGCGAGGCGTCGGAAGTTTGAGTCGGCCTCCGGGTCTGTCGTGGTCGAACCCTTCCGCATGTTGCCGAAGTAGTATTCGTGCAGAACCATCCCGTTGTACTCGAAGCCGAGCCGTCGCGTCAGTTCCGAGTAGGCGGGCATCTCCTCTTGGTCAACCTTGCCGTCGGCCAAGAACTCGCCGATCTTTTCGGTCAGCGTGTTGGTGTTCGTCACATAGCCTTCGTAGAGTTTGAAGTGCATCTCAAGCGTTCGGTCGGAGATGCCGTTCAGGCCCGAAAGGTCGAACTGCTGCGCCTTGTAAGTTTTGATAATGCTCATCGCTTCCTCCATGAAATCCTTGCGATTAAAACTCTTGCGACGACTGCGCCCGCAAACACGCGCGCGCCCGTCTCGTTCGACAGGCGTCTCAGGCGTCTCATTTGTCGTTCGTTTGAGTCTTCGCGCGGATTATAACAGAACCGCGAGCGGAAGCCTCGCGGGTACATGCAAAGGATGAAGGCGGAAGGATGAGGGATGAAGTTAGAAAACAGTCTTCACTTCATCCTTCATCCTTCCGCCTTCATACTTTTGTTCACCCGCGAGGCTTCCGCTCGCGGTTTCTGTTCTACGTTCTCAGGCGGCGTTCTTGCCGAAGATTACGTAGTCGCCGTGCGACGTTCCCATGAAGAAGAGCATCGGCAAAGAGAGCCAAGCGTTTGTGCGCGAGGCGAGGAAGGCGCGGCGGGCGAGCGCGGCGTCGGGCGGAGTGCCGGCGGCTGTGGCGGCGATGATGCGCTTCTGCGCGGGCCAGATAACGCCCCAGACGTTCAGAAGCATTATCAATCCGAGCGCGCCGCCGACGCCGATTGAGAGCGTCTTGTTGCTCGCCCAGTGGTCGCGCCGGCCCGTCAACTGCGAGTCGAGCCACCAGATTTCCGCAACCGCCAGAGCGATGACGAGCGCGGCTGTGACGACCGCGAGAATCTTCCCGTCCTTCGAGAGATTCGGCAGAAGCACGAAGTTATAGACGGCCCACGCGATTGCGGCAATGAGCAGCCAGACGATGAGTATGACGAGGAGGTTCGCGCCCGCGTTGTCGCTGTTGGCGTTCGTCACGTCGCCGCGCACGATGTACATCGCGTAGTAGCCGAATCCGGCGATTACGGTGACGAGCGCGCCCCAGCGGAAGTACCAGAGCGAGGGCGGCATCAGCGCGGGCACGACCGTCTTTTTGGTCGGCGCGTCGAGGCCCTTCATGAAGTTGACGTTGATGAGATTGAAGAAGTAGAGAATCCCTATCCAAGTGATACCGGCGACGAAGTGCGACCAGCGCAGAATGATTCGCACAATCTCGGCCCCGCTCGGCGCGTGGAAGATGTCTTGAAACATCGCAAGACCCGTGGGGAGATGAATGGTTGACTCGAACATCTGTGTCCTCCGATTTCTCTGTGTTGAACTACGACGGAGAGAAGTGATGAGTGATGAGTGATGAGTGATGAATTAAAACAGCGACCGCTTTATCATTCATCACTCACACTGCCGCATTCATCATTTCTTTCTACGTGCGAGAGTGCGCCGGAGCGTCGTGCGCGCGCGTCGAAAGTGCGCGGCTCAAGTTTCCCCGGCCTTCGGTCTGTCCTTCAAATTCGCCTGTTTTCGTGCGAAGAGTAGCACAAAACGCGCCCGCGCGTCGCAAGAATGTTGAGAATTGATTCATTTGTTCATTGAATCAATGAATCAATGAACAAATGAATCAATCCTTCACGCGCTGTTCCTCGCGCTCCTCCGCCGCTTCCGCGCTCAGTATCAACTGCCGGAAGGCTTCACGCAGGCGCAGGACGACGCTGCCGGCGGCGACCGTGTAGCGATGGAAGTCGAAGGCCGTCACGGGTTCGACGCCGAGCGCCGACGACGTTAGAAAGATTTCGTCGGCCTCGCCGAGGTCGTGCAAATTGTATGCGCCTTCGACGACGGGGACGGCCAACTCTTCGGCGAGTTCGATGAGGCGCGCGCGCGTCGTCCCGGCTGTCGCGCCTGTTTGCAGGGCGGGCGTGTGCACGGTGCCGTGCTTGACGAAGAAAAGATTGGCCGACGTGCAGCCCGCAATCTCGCCGCGCTCGTTGAGGACGACGGCCTCGTCGAAGTCGCGGCTGCGGGCCTCCTCCCAAGCGAGAACGTGTTCGAGTCGGCTCACGCACTTGACGCCCGTGAGCGGCGAGAGTGTGTTCAAGCGATAAGGCGAAACGGTGAGCGCGAGCGTGTCGGCGTGCGCGAAGGCGTCGGCTGTGAGCATCAGAAGGTCTGACAAACGTCCGTCGCCGCCAAACTTCCAACGTCCGCGCACGGCGCGCGCGAGCAAGTGGACGCGCGCGCGCCCGCGCTCGACCCCGTTCGCCTCGACGAGCCGGGCGAGCGCGAGCGCCGTCTCGTTGTCGCCGAAGTCGCATTCGACGCCCGCGCGCTCGGCGTGCGCCAGAAGGCGCGACCAGTGCGCGTCCCAGAGGAACGGTCGGCCCTTGTGTACGGCGACCGTCGTATAGACGCCGCGCCCGTACATCGCCGCCGCCGTGACGGCTGACAGGCGCGCGTCCGCCGCCTTCACCAGACGATTGTTAAGGATGACGTGCGCGTGCATCTCTCTGAATTATCCGCGACCAAACTGCGCGAGGCTTCCGAGCCGCAGAAGGATACACGAACGGCGCGAACTTTCGCCAACTTTCTCGGTCGAGCGCGCGTGTTGTATCCTCGCCGTGCGATACGACTTCTGTTTTTAACTTCTCTTGAGACGCCGTGCGGCAGTTAACCACAGAGACACAGAGGACGCGGAGGATGCACAGAGTATTTCAAATCTGACATTCTTCTCTGTGCCCCCTCCGCGTTCTCTGTGCCTCTGTGGTTAACCGCCTTTCCCTAATCTTAACTGAAGCCATAAGACAATCTTCCCCGTCATGCGCGACCGCCAAAGTGCATCCGAGAAACCTAACAAGCCGCCGCTTCGCGTGCGCTTAGGCGTAGTCGCGGCGAGCATCGTCGTCGGGCTTCTCATCTTCGAGGTCTTCCTGCGCGCGGTCGGATTCACGTATCCGATTTTTTACCAGCCCGACGAAGTGCGCGGCTACGCGCTGCGGCCCAACATGCGGGGCTGGTATCGCAAAGAGGGCGCGGCCTTCGTCTCGATTAACTCCGAGGGGCTGCGCGACCGCGAGCACTCGAAGCAGAAAACCCCCGGCACGTTTCGCGTCGCCGTGCTCGGCGACTCCTACGCCGAAGCCTTTCAGGTCGCGCAAGATGCGGCCTTCTGGTCAATTCTCGAAACGCGTCTGAACGACTGCGGCCCGCTCGAAGGCCGGCGGGTCGAGGTCATAAACTTCGGCGTCTCCGGCTACGGCACGGCGCAGGAGCTACTCACCTTGCGCGCGAAGGTTTGGGACTACTCGCCCGACGTTGTCCTTCTCGCCGTCACGACGAACAACGATTTGATTGACAACTCGCGCGCCTTGAAGCAGACCGACGAGATTCCCTACTTCACGCTCGAAGGCGAACGCCTCAAACTCGACAACTCCTTCCGCGACGTTTCGTCCTTCCGCCTTCGCAACTCCGCGACGGGTCGCGCGGGCCGTTGGCTTCGAGACAACCTTCGATTCGTGCAGGCGATTCATCAGGCGCAGGTCGCAATCAAGTCGAGCCTCGCCGCTTGGCGCGAGCGACGCGCCGCCCGTAGCAACGAGAGCGCCGACGCGCGTAAGAAGAATGCAACCAACACGAACGCCGTTTCCCCGCCCGACGCCGACAAGAACAGAGCGCCCGACGCCGACGCTCAAGCAGCCGCGCCGACCGACGAACCCGGCGCGGCGAACATGATTTACCGGGAGCCTTCCGACGAAGTCTGGCGCGAGGCTTGGCGCGTGACGGAAAAACTTCTGGCGACGATGAACGCGGAAGTCCGCGACCACGGCGCGCGCTTTTTCGTCGTCACGCTCAGCAACGGCATACAGGTCTATCCCGATGCGTCTGCGCGTCAATCGTTCGCCGCCCGCCTCGGCGTCGCAGACCTCTTCTACGCCGAACGTCGCTTCAACGCTTTGGGCGAGCGCGAAGGTTTCACAGTCGTCAACCTCGCGCCCGACTTACAATCTTACGCCGACAGTAATAAAGTCTTCCTCCACGGCTTCGGCCCCCAAAAGGGGAACGGGCACTGGAACGAGACGGGCCATCGCGTGGCGGGCGAACTGCTCACGCGGAAGCTTTGCGATTGGCTCGCGCGTTAAGCCGACCCGTCGAAGCGAAGGAGTTTTCACGCGATGAGGTTCTTGAAGTTTTCCACACTCGCGCTCGCCTTCGCGTTCTTCACGAACGGCGCGGGCGTCGAGTCTAAAACGAACGGCGGGACGGCGACGACGACGAGCGGCGTCGGCGCGACGGCGAACGTCGCTGCGTCGCGTAATGTCGCGGCGTCGCGTCAGGCGTCCGCCGTCTATCGTCTCGACGCGTCGCGCAGCAAGTTCATCGTGAGGGCCTTCGCGGGCGGCGTGCTTTGGTTCAAGGGCCACGACCACTTCGTCGCGGCGCGCGAGTTCACGGGCGAGGCGCGACTCACGCCCGGCGCGGTCAACCCCGCCTCGCTTACGCTCAACGTCCGTGCCGGCTCGCTCGCCGAAACGCGCGACGTCTTCACCGAACAGCAGAAGAAGATAATCAACGGCGAGCTTCACGACATCGTGCTCGAACCCGAAAAATACCCGGAGATAACCTTCAAGAGCACCGGCGTAACCGCCGAGCTTCCCCAACACGGCCTCTTCAAAGTCAAAATCACGGGCGACTTGACGCTCCACGGCGTCACGCGGCGCATAACGATTCCGGCGGAAGTCACTCTGAACGGGCGCGACCTTCGCGCGCGCGGTGAGTTTGGCATCAACCGCGGCGACTTCAACGTCAAAGCCACTTCGGCCTTCCACGGCACGGTTCGCATACGCAACCGCCTCAAGGTCATCTTCGACATTGTCGCCGCGCAAATATGACGGCGATGCGCCGATAAATATGTAGGGGCAGGGCTTGTCCCTGCCCGTGTTGTCGCATAAATCGAATCGCGCATGATGCGGCAACGACGGGCAGGGGCAAGCCCTGCCCCTACATTTTTTTCAACTCACTCCGCAGCCGCCGCAAACACTTCCGCCCGCAAACTTCCGCCGAGCGACGTGCGCCAGAGTCGTTCTAACTCAACAATTTCTTGCGAGACACGCTCTGCGCCGCCGGCGCTGATGCGCAAGCGCTCGCCGCCGACTCGACCGATGACGCGAAGCGGCGCGTTCGCGCCCGCGGCAATCTCTTCGAGACGCGCGCGACGCACGGCGTCGAAGCTTATGATGACGCGCGAGGGTGTCTCGCCGAAGAGTTGCGCGATTGCGGAGAGGCGGACGCCGTTTTCAACAGCGTCGCCTTCAAGTTCTACTTCCGCGCCCACGCCCGCGCGCCCCAAAGAAGAGAAGCAACATTCGGCGAGCGCGACGGCGAGTCCGCCGTCCGAACAATCGTGCGCCGTTTGCAGCAAGCCTTCCTCTGCGGCGCGCAGCACCGTCTCCTGAACCGCGCGCTCGCGTTCAAGACTGAGGCGCGGAACACGCGCGCCCGACCGAATCAACTCCTCGAACGTTCGTCCGAGAACAGTCGCGGCGTACTCGCTCGCCTCCAAGTCGTCAAACGTTTCGCCGACGAGCGCAATCAAGTCGCCTTCGCGCTTGAAGCCCTGCGTTACGACGCGGCGCACGTCCGAGATGAGGCCGACCATGCCAATGACGGGCGTCGGGTGTATGCCGCGCCCCTCGGTCTCGTTGTAGAAGGAGACGTTGCCGGAGACGACGGGCGTCGCAAACGCGCGGCAAGCCTCGGCCATGCCGTCTATGACCTCCGAGAACGACCACATCACTTCGGGCCGTTCGGGCGACGCGAAGTTCAAGCAGTTCGTAATCGCAATCGGGCGCGCGCCGACGCACACGACGTTACGCGCCGCCTCGGCGACGACTAGCGCAGCGCCCTCGCGCGGCGAGATCGCGCAGTAGCGACCGTTGCCGTCGAGACACATCGCCAAAGCGCGCCGCGTCTCCTTGATTCTCACGACGGCAGCGTCCGCGCCCGGCAGTACGACTGTGTTCGTGCGAACCATGTGGTCGTACTGGCGATAGACCCACTCCTTCGACGCCACGTTCGGCGCTGCGAGCAAACGGCGCAAAGCATCGTTGCAATCGAGTCTGGAGTCTGGAGTCTGGAGTCTGGAGTCAAACCCGGTTGCTTTTAACTCCGCACTTTCTTCGGGCGGCGCAGGTGAGACGATGTCAACTCCGCCGCCGACGCTCGCGCCCGGCTCTCCCGTCAGCGTCGGGTCTGACTCCGCGGCTTCAACACTCAAGGGCCGAGGCTGTGAATCCTTGCCAGAATTGACTCCCTGACTCCGCGCTTCCGACTCCAGACTCCAGACTCCAGACTCCAGACTCCTCACGGGCGCGCGCATCGTCCGCTCGTAGCGCGGGGCTTCGTCGGTCAGAAACTTCGAGGGAATCTCGGCGACGCGCCCGCCTTCGTGCATGACGACGACGTTCCCCGTGTCCGTCACGCGTCCGATGACCACGGCGTCCAAGTCCCACTTGCGGAAGATGTCCATCACCTGACGCTCTCGGCCCACGTGCGCGACGATGAGCATTCGCTCCTGCGATTCCGACAGCATGATTTCGTAAGCCGTCATCCCCGACTCGCGCTGCGGCACGAGCGACAAGTCCAACTCGACGCCCGTTCCGGCGCGCGCCGCCATCTCGCACGAAGAGGACGTGAGGCCAGCCGCGCCCATGTCTTGAATCCCCGCGACCGCGCCCGCGCGCATCGCCTCAAGACACGCTTCCAAGAGAAGTTTTTCGAGGAACGGGTCGCCGACCTGCACCGTGGGACGTTTCTCCAGAGCCTCTTCGTCAAACTCGGCGGAAGCCATCGTCGCGCCGTGTATGCCGTCTCTTCCGGTCTTCGCGCCGACGTAGAGAACTGGGTTTCCGACGCCGGCGGCCTTGCCGAAAAATATCTGGTCGTGGCGAACGAGTCCGAGCGCGAAGGCGTTGACGAGCGGATTGAAACCGTAAGCGTCGTCGAAGACGACTTCGCCGCCCACGGTCGGAACGCCGAAGGCGTTGCCGTAGTGCGCTATTCCGGCGACCACTCCGGCGAGCAGAGCGCGGTTGCGACGCCCGTCGCGCGCGTCGGCGAGCGTGCCGAAGCGTAGAGAGTTCATCGCGGCGACGGGTCGCGCGCCCATCGTGAAGATGTCTCGAAGGATGCCGCCGACGCCCGTGGCCGCGCCCTGAAACGGCTCGATGAACGAAGGATGATTGTGCGACTCGACCTTGAAGGCCGCGCACCATCCGTCGCCAACGTCAACGACTCCTGCGTTCTCGCCCGGCGGGACTATCACGCGCTCGCCCGTCGTCGGCAGGCGTTTGAGATGCACGCGCGATGATTTGTAAGAGCAGTGCTCCGACCACATCACCGAAAAGACTCCGAGTTCGACGAACGTCGGCTCGCGCCCCAAAAGCTCTACGATGCGCGCGTACTCTTCACGGGTCAGGTTGTGTGCGGCGACGACTTCAGGCGTGATGGTTTGAGAATCCATTTCGAGAAACGGCGGCCCCGGTTCGACGTTTTCAGACTGTGCAGAAGGACAGCACAGGATAAAGGCTCGCGCCCTTTTCTTCAAACCGACACGGACACTAAAACAGTACCGCGAGCGGTAGCGAGCGGGTATCCTCTTAAGGCGTACCCGCTCGCTACCGCTCGCGGTATTGTACTGTTCGCACCCGTCGGCGCTATTGCCGCGCGCCCGCGTCGGGCTTCGCGCTTAAGGCTTGCTCGACGGCGGCGTGAAGTTCGGCGGGTTTGACGCGGCCCATGTGCTTGAAGACGAGTTGGCCCTGCCGGTCGTAAAGAAATGTCGCGGGCAGTTCGCCGTGCCAAGTCGCGTCAATCGAGTTGATGGCCGTGCCTTCGTCCGCCGCGTGCAGAAGGTATGCGGGCATCCGCGTCGCTCGCATCGAGCGCAGGAATTCGGGCACGGCCTCGTTTATGTCAGTGATGTCGTCGAGCGAGACGGTGATGAAGTCGAGACGTTCGGTCGCGTACTTCTTGCGGGTTTTAACTAGGTCTGGAAACTCCTCGCGGCACGGCCCGCACCAAGTCGCCCAGAAGTTGACGAGCAGCGGACGCTCGCGCGCGACGCCGACCGAGAGGAGCGACTTTAGTTCCTCCTCTTTTATCTCCACGACCTTCGGCGCGGCGTCCGGCTTCGACGACTTCGTTTCGGGCGTCGAACTTTTGACGGACGCGCGCGTCGCCGCGCTCTGCTTCTGCGCCGCCGCATCGCTTGCGCCGGGCGCGGCTGCGCACGCAAACGCGCACGCAAGCGCAACGCCGAACAGACCGGCAACCAATACGATTCTTCTCATCTTCCGAAACCCGTAATGAATCCTGCGCGCACGCAAACTTTAGCCGCGCTTTATCGAACAGCCGAAGGCTTTTGCTTCGGGCTTCTCGACCGTCTTTCCGGCGAGCGTGGCCTCGATTGCGTCGCGCAGTTCCGTAGAGGTAATCGAAGTGCCGCTGCGGTCGTTGTCAATGCGCCCGTGATAGACGAGTTTGCCGGAGGCGTCCAAAAGATAGGCTTCGGGCGTCACCTGCGCGTCGAAGAGGTCGGCTATACGGTTGCCCTTGTCCTTCAAAATCGTGAACGTCAAGCCCTTCTCCGCCGCGTGCTGCTTCACTTCTTCTGAAGTCTCCGCGACGTTCGAGTTGATGCCGACTATCTGGACGTCCTTCGCCTTGTAGTCGGCGGCGAGCTTCGCCATGCGCTCGTTGTAGCTGTTAGAAACGGGGCAGCGCGTCGCGATGAAGATGAGCACAGTGCCCTTCGCGCCTTTGAGCGACGCGAGCGTGTGGTCGCGGCCTTCGGCGTCCGGGAGCGTGAAGTCTGCGACGACCGCGCCGAGCGCGACGACTGCGGCGGCTGTCTTTTCATCACGCGCGCCGCTCGTGTTCGACATCTTCACCGCCGCCGCGACGACGACCGAGACCGCGATGATAACGGCGACCGTTGAGAGCTTCCTCATGATTTTTCCGTAACTCCTTTCGGGAATCTTTGCCGCGAGGCTGCAAGCTTAGCCAACTCGGATGCAAAGTTCAAAGCTTGAAGTCCGAAACTCCGGCGCGCGGCCTCGAAGTTTTACAGATAATTTACACGCGACCCTTTAGACGCGCGGCGTTGCGCCGAACTTCCAACCTTTTTACGCCTACGCTCCGCTGCCGCTTCTCTTTCCGAGCAGGATGAGAAGGACGCCGGCCACGACTCCAACAGGGCCGACGATGATTGCCAGCAAGAGCAGAAGGTGTATCAGCCCGCCGCCGATGTGCGCCACGAGGCCGACGAGCCAGATGACGAACAACAGGCCCGCGAATGCGAGACTTCCGACCAACACAAGGATGCCCGCGGTTTTCATCTTCAGTCGCCTCCTTAAACTTCAGCGTTCGGCGGCGGCGGCGAGCGTCGCCGTGAGCGAGCGGAAGAGGCCGCTGCCGTCCGAAGAGCCGAGCAAGTCTTCGCACGCGCGTTCGGGGTGCGGCATGAGTCCCAGCACGTTTCGCCCGCGCGAGCAGATGCCCGCGATTGAATCGCGCGAGCCGTTGACGTTCGACGCAGGCGTTAGTTCGCCGCGCGCGTCGCAGTAGCGAAATATGATTCGGTCGCCGACGACGAGTTCCTCGTAGGTTGCGTCGTCGCAGACGTAGTTTCCTTCGGCGTGCGCAATCGGCATGCTCAAGACTTCGCCCGCTCGCAGGCCGGTCGTGAAAGGCGTCTCGGTCGTCTCGACGCGCAACTGAACGTGTTGGCAGATGAAGTGCAAGTCGCGGTTGCGTATCAACGCGCCGGGCAACAACCCCGACTCGCAAAGTATCTGGAAGCCGTTGCAGATGCCGAGGACGAAGCCGCCGCGCGCGGCAAACTCTTTGACCGAAGTCATCACGGGCGAGAAGCGCGCGAGCGCGCCGGCGCGCAGGTAGTCGCCGTAGGAGAAGCCGCCGGGGATGATTACGGCGTCGTACGCGGAGAGGTCTGTGTCGCGGTGCCAGATGAAGTCAACGGGCTGGCCGACGTGTTTGGAGATGACGTGGTAAGCGTCGTGGTCGCAGTTTGAGCCGGGAAAGACGACGACTCCGAATTTCATCCTTCGACCTCCACGCGGAAATCTTCTATCACGGGGTTTGAGAGAACGTCGCGGCCCATCTGTTCGGCCAACGCGCGCGCGGCGTCGGCGTCCAACGTCGAGTCGAGCGCGATCTCGAAATACTTCCCCTGTCGCACGTCGGCGATGCCTTCGTAGCCCAAAAGCTCGACCGAGTGTTGTATGGCCTTGCCCTGCGGATCGAGCACGCCCTGCTTGAGTGTCACATAGACTTTGGCTTTCACGGCTTCTCCGTTTTCGAGTTCAAAGTTACTGAGTTCGAGGTTCAAAGTTAACGTGTCGCCGGTTCAAGGTTCAAGTGAGCGCGCGTCAACTTTGAACTTCTACAACTCAAGCACCATCTCGTGCTGCCGCGCCGTCTCCGTGAAGCCGTAAGCGCGTAGCGGCGCGATGAACAGACTACGCTCCGGCTCGTTCACTATCTTGAGTGCGCCCGCCGACGGCAGAAGCGCGTCGCACAACTCGCGCGCGGCGTCCGCGTCTGACGCGGCGAGGTCGGAGAGATACGTGTTCCCGTCCAACGCTTCCGACATGAGCGCGTAGGCGCGCGGACGCGTGCGCTCGCCCAAGTAGAAGCCGCGCGAGCGCCCGACGAGCATACTCGGCAGGTCGCGCTGCCAAGCGGGCGGCTCTGCGTGCAGGCGCGCGAAGTGCGCGAGCAACTCCGTGGGCGCGGCCTCTTTCAACGACCCGTTCGCCTCGACCGACGAAGACTTTTTAACTACGGACGCGCTCTCGTCTCCGTCAGCGACGCTCTCGTCAACCGTTCGCGCGAGTATGAAAAGTTCGCGCGCGACGCGCATCCCCGCGCCCTCGTAGAGACGCCGCGCCGCGGTGTTCTGCGTGAGAACTTCGAGCGAGAGACGCTTGAGCCGGCACGCGCGCGCCTCGTCCAGAAGCGCCGACATCAACTCGCGCCCGCGTCCGCGCTTTCGCTCAAGGGGTACGACGCCGAAACCGCCGACCCAGCCTGTCTCGCCCCGCACGGCCAACGCCGCGACGCCCACGGCCTCTTCGCCGATGTACGCGACGAGCGAGTGGCTCAAGTCGTGTTGCTCCACGCGAACCTTGCGCGCGAGCAGCGCCGTGTCGAGTTTCATTGGGAAGAAGTAGCCGCTGAAGGACGCCGTGAAGGCGTCGGCGTACTCTTCGAGCGACACCGACGACGCGGGCACGAATCTCAAACGTCCCTCCGGCATTCTCTCAAGGACTCCCGACGGGCGAACCGGCGAACACGCGCGCGAAGACCGCGTCAACGTTTCGCATGTAGCCCTCGACGGAGAAGGCGCGTTCGACATCCTCGCGCTTTAGATGCGCGGCGATGTCCGCGTCGGCCAGAACGTGCTCGCTAAACTCGCCGCCTTCGTCCCAAGTCTTCATCGCGTTGCGCTGCACAAGCTCGTAAGCCCGCTCGCGCGCAACTCCGGCGCGCGTCAAAGCGAGAAGGAGTTGGCCGCTGAAGACGAGTCCGCGCGTCGCGCGCAAGTTCTCGAGCATCCGTTCGGGATAGACGACGAGAGTTTCGATGAGCGACGACGCTTTGGCGAGCATGTAGTCGAGCGCGATTGACGCGTCGGGCAAGACGACGCGCTCGGCTGAAGAGTGTGAGATGTCGCGCTCGTGCCAGAGCGCGACCGATTCCAAACCGACGATTGCGTAGCCGCGCAACAGGCGAGCCATGCCGCAGATGCGTTCCGACAAAATCGGGTTGCGCTTGTGCGGCATCGCGGAAGAACCCTTCTGCCCCTTCTTGAAACGTTCCTCGGCCTCGCGCACTTCCGTCCGCTGCCAATGACGAACTTGAAGCGCGAACTTGTCGAGCGAAGAGGCGACTACGGCCAGCGTCGTCAAGTATTCCGCGTAGATGTCGCGCTGGACGACCTGCGTGGAGACGGGCGCGGGCCTAAGTCCGAGACGCGCGCAGACCCTCTCTTCGACTTCCGGGTCGAGGTGCGCGAACGCGCCGACCGCGCCGCTTATCTTCCCCACGGCCACCGATTCGCGCGCGCGTTCGAGTCGCGCGCGGTTGCGTCGCATCTCGTCGTACCAGAGCGCGAAGGTCAAACCGAACGAAGTAGGCTCGGCGTGTACGCCGTGCGTGCGTCCGACCTGCGGCGTCGCGCGAAACTCGAAGGCGCGGCGTTTAAGAACGTCCATCAGCGCGCCGGTCTTTTCGAGCAGAAGGTCGCACGCGTCGCGGAGCAGAAGCGCGTTGGCCGTGTCAACAACGTCGGAAGAGGTGAGGCCGTAGTGCACGAAGCGCGCGGCGTCGCCTATCTGTTCGGCGAGCGCGGTCGTGAAGGCGATTACGTCGTGGTCGGTCGTTTGCTCGATTTCGCGTATGCGCTCGACCGTGAAACTCGCCTTGCGCTTAATCTCCTCAACGGCCTCGCGCGGAATCGTCCCCATCTCGGCGTGAACTTCGCAGACCGCGATCTCAACGTCGAGCCACTTCTGAAATTTAGCAGCTTCCGACCAGAGCGCGCCCATTTCGGGCAGCGTGTAGCGTTCAATCATAAGTTTTGAGTTGTCAGCCGTCAGCTATCAGCATTCAGCCAAGCCCCGCGGCGCGAGAAGCTGAGTTGAACTGAGCACGGCAAGCCTTGTCCGGCTGAAAGCTGAAAGCTGAAAGCTGACTGCTATCTCAGCACGTCTGAAGTGACCGAGTAGCCAGCGAGCAGCCAGCGGCCTTCGCGCTCCAAAAGGGTGAAGCGCTCCATCGCTTCGCCGCGCTCGAAGCGCGTTTGATAGACGAGTTCGAGCGTGTGGCCCGATAGCGGCGCGCTCGCCGCCGCCTGCTCGCGCCCCGTGTGGAGCGCGCGGCTCTCCACTCGGCCCAGACGCTCGCGCACGCGCGAGAGTATCCGTGCGTTCTCGTCGTCGCTCACAGCCGCGCGCCACTCTTCGGCGGCCTCCTCATAGACTTTCGCGTCGCGCCCGGCGGCGATGTCTTCGGTTACGCGCTCGACCGCCGCCTGCGCGCCCGCCGGAATCTCGCGCCGCTCGTCAACCGAACAGGCGAACGCGAAAAGCAAGACGCAAAAGACAGAAATTAAGAGTTGAAGACGACTGTGGGTGCGTGGCGCGTCTGCGCCTTTGACTTCCGACTTCCGACTTCTGACTTCTGACTTCACAGTTCTATCCACGGCGTCGGTTCTTTGTGGTGCGAGAGCGTGATTCGCGTCGTCGTCTGGAAGAGTCCGCCGCGCTCCAGAAGCGCCGACTCGGCGGAGAGTTTCGCAACATACGGATTGTTGGCGCGCTGCGAGAGGTGCGCGAGGACGATGTGTTCAGCCGCGCCGTCGAAGCCTTCGCGCAGCCACGCGGCCACGTCCTCGTTCGAGAGATGGCCCGTGCGCGAGAGTATCCGCTGTTTGAGTTCCCACGGATAGACTTCGCACGCCTTGAGCATGTCGCGGCTGTGGTTCGACTCGATGACGATTGCCGCGCAACCTCTGAGTCGTTCGGCGACGAGCGTGGTGACGCAGCCGAAGTCCATAAGCGTCGCCACGCGGACGCCCGCGTGCGTCGCCGTGAAGCCGAAGTTGTCAACGGCGTCGTGCGGGACTGTGAAGGGATGAAAGTCTATGCAGCCTATCTGGAAGTCTTCGCTCGAAGAAATTTCGACGACGCGGTCGCGCAAGGCTTCGGCGCGTTTGCGAGGCTCGTCGGAGTTGCGCGAGCGCTCGCAGATGTAGGCTTCGAGCGTCGCGCCCGAAGTATAGACGGGGCACTTGAGGCTCTTGAGCAGCACGCGGAGTCCGCCCGCGTGGTCGCCGTGCTCGTGCGTGATGATCACGCCGTCGAGCGTCGCGGCGTCAACGCCCACGAGCGCGAGGCGTCGAACCGTCTCCTTGGCGCTCAAGCCCGCGTCAACGAGCACACTCGTCCGCCCCGCGCAGATGAGCACGGCGTTTCCCGTCGAGCCGCTTCCTAAAACCGTGAGTCGCATAGAAGCTGTTGGCGAAAGCTATTAGCTGTTGGCTATCAGCTTTTAGCTAAAAGCGGACGAACGAGGTTCTAATGTCACCGCCGACGCCGCACCCGACGGCTTTTGCCGTGAGCTAAAAGCCAACAGCTAATAGCCGACAGCTTCTTCATACTTCGAGCCGCGCGCGGTCAACCTTGAAGCCGTTGAGGTCGCCCAGAGCGCCGAGCGCGAGCGCGCCGGTGCGGAAGAATTCGGAGGCGACGCGGCGCAGGTCTTCCACGCGGACGCGCTCGATGCGTTCGATTATCTCGTCGGGCGAGATTCGGCGACCGTGGATTATCTCCTGACGCGCAAGCGCGCCCGCGCGCGCGCTCGTTGATTCCAGACCGAGGAGGATTGACGAGACGGCCTGATCCTTTACGAGACGGAGTTCGTCCTCGTCAACGTCTTCACGAACGACGCTTCGCATCTCGGCGAGCGCGAGGTCTAAGACTTCATCCAAGTGTTCGGGCGACGCGCCCGCGTAAATCTGGAAGATGCCCGCGTCGGTGAAATGGCTTCCGACCGCGCCGACCGAGTAGGCCAGCCCGCGCTCTTCGCGCACGCGCTGCCAGAGGCGCGACGAAGTGCCGCCGCCGATTATCGAACTCAGAAGGCTCGAAGCGTACCGGTCTTCGTCGCGCGCCGAAGGAAACGGCGTGGCGAGAATCAGGTGCGCCTGCTCCAAAGCCTTCTTGCGTCGGACGAGAATCGGCGCGGCGGGGCGCGGCGCGTCCGAGCCGTTCGTCGTCGCTTCAGACGACGCGGCGTCGCGCTCGAAGGCGCGCGCGGCTAGTTCGATTAACTGCGCGTGTTCGACGTTTCCGGCTGCGGCGACGACGAGGTTTCGCGGCGCGTAAGCCGAGGCGTGAAACTCCGACGTGCGTCGCCCGCCGAAGGTCGAGACCGTCTCGGCGGTTCCCTCGATTGGACGACCCAAGGAGTGATCAGGAAAGTATGCGGCGTTGAAGATTTCGGCGAGAAACTCGTCGGGCGTGTCCTCAACCATCTTCATCTCTTCGATGATGACGCGCTGCTCCCGAAGCATCTCCTCTTCGTCGAAGCGCGGGTGCGCGAGCATGTCGGAGAGGAGGTCGAAGGCCGCCGGGAGCGCCGTGTCAACGACCTTCATGGCGAAGCCCGTCAACTCGTGTGTGGTGTATGCGTCGAAGTGTCCGCCCAAGCGGTCGGATTCGATGGCGATGTCGAGCGCGGAGCGCGTCTCAGTGCCTTTGAAGACGGCGTGTTCGATGAAGTGGCAGATGCCGTTCCATTCAGCCGGCTCGTGGCGCGAGCCGCGTCTGACCCAGATGCCTACGGTGGCCGAGCGCAAGTCGGGCATCTGCTCGGTTAAGACGGTCAGCCCGTTGGTAAATCTAGTGACCTGAACCTGTTCTGTCATTACTTCGGAAAGCCTTCGGAAACCCCTCGGCTGGCTCGGAAACGCCCTTCCGGCGTCTCGAAATTCTTGAAGGCGCATCGTAACATGCGCCCCGCAGCCGGGCAAACCAACCCGCCCGAAGGTCGCATCTCAGCGCACGTAAAGCACGTATTTCGTAGGTCAAACGGCTTGACACTGCTCGCGCGGTTGGCGGAAAATGCAACCCTCCGCCTTTAAGCGGGTTGGACACGAGAAGGGTTACAGCCTACTAATTGTGTCGCTCGAACGAGACGCCGGGTTTGAAGCCTTATCCCAGACTAACAGCTTCGACCCCTCGCCCGGACGCCGCCCTTGGACACAGTGAAAGTTGAAGGGAACGTGCGGTCGCGCCGGGCCGAACCCCTCGCGGGGAATCCGGGCCGCCAAGCGCGCCCGGAGGTTTTGCTGCGATGAGAAAAACACACTGGCGTATCGGCCTTCTGCTCCTCGCGGCGTTCGCGCTCGTCGAGGCAGCCGCGCCGCAAGCGAGCGCTACGGGGATGCCTACGGGGAACGCGCGCCGTAGCGGGCTTGGGACGATCAGCGGCACCGTCCTCGACAGCCAAGGAAATCCCGTGGCGGGCGCGCTCGTCAAAATCTTGCGCGACGTCTTCAACGAAGTCGTCAAGGAGACCAAGAGCGCGTCGGACGGCACTTTCGCGGCGCGCGTCACGCCGGGCCGCTACCTGATTCGCGCTTTGGCCGACGGCTTCACGCCCGCAACCTTCTCCTCAGTCCAAGTCGCTCCTTCAACCGAACTCATCTATCGCTTCAACCTACAGCCCGCGGGCGAGGGGCGCACAACTCCCGAACGACGCCCAGACCGCAACGACCCCAAGTTTCGCATCCGCGCCGCGCAAGCCCGCCGCACGATTTTCAACGCGGGCGACGGCGAAGACGAGACCGTGAGCCGCGTCCTCGCCGAAGTTGCCGGCGAAGAGGAGGCCGCCGCGGATTCGGGCGATTTGCCGATAGCCGTGCCCGCCGCAGAGGAGCGACGGACGAATCGCCCACGCACGCAAGGCTACGTTGAGACCTTCGTCGCCGCCTCTTCGACGCCCGGCGCGGGCGCTTACGCGGGAGTCAACTTCGCCGTCTCGACGCCGGTAAACCGACAGTTCGACATGATCTTTTCGGGGCAGGTCGGCGAGTTCGAACGACTCGAAGCCACCGCCCGCATACGCGCGGGCGCGCGACATCGCGTGAGCGCAACGGTCGGCGGGGCGCGTCTGCCGCTCGCGCCTCAGGGCGCGACCGACGCCGCGAGCGCGCATCTCGGTTTCTCGAACGCGCGCGGCGAAAAACTCGGCCAAGTTTCCGTACGCGCGGTTGACGAGTGGGTCGTGCGCGACGGCGTCGTCCTAGTCGTCGGACTCGACTACTCGCGTTTCCTCGGCGCGGGCAACGCCGACGGTTTCACGCCGCGCGTCGGCGTCGCCTTCGACGCGAACGTCCGAACGCGCTTTCACGCGTCGTTTTCGCCCGGCGCTGACGCCGCCGCGCGCACAGACAGCGTCGGTTTCGAGGACGGCCAAGTCGTCTTCAAGGAGAACGCGGGAGAGGCCGTCGCCGTCGTTGACGGTCGCGCCGTGCTCAACCGAAGCCACCGCCTAGAGTTCGGCGTCGAGCGCATACTCGATGAAAACTCGAGCGTCGAGGCCGTCGGCTTCTTCGACACGGTGCAGGGGCGCGGCGTCGGTCTTCTCTCGACGCCAGCCGAGGGCTTGACGGACGCGGGCAGCGCGACGCTTCTCGACATCGCCAACCAACAGGGCGGCGCGCAGGGGCTTCGAGTCGTCTATACGCGGCGCATCAGCCAGCACCTGAAGGCTTCGGCGGGTTACGCTTTCGGGCGCGGCCAGCAGCTTTCGCCGGAAGGCTTTTCGAGTCCGGAACAACTCTTCCAAGGCGCGTTTTTCCAGACCGCCGCGGCGCAGTTAGACGCAAATGTTTCGGACGGGATGAACGTCCGCACAGTCCTACGCTTCTCGCCGCGCGCAGCCGTCTTCGCCATTGACCCGTTCGCGGGCCGCCTCGCGGTTTACGATCCGAGTTTGAGCATTCTCGTCACGCAGGAACTGCCGAACTTCGGCCTGCCCGTGCGCGCGCTTGCGACCATTGACGCGCGTAACCTCTTGGACGTTCTGACGCGCGTCGAAGACGGCGACGGCCAGACGCTCTCGCTCGGCGCGTTCCGTCGGACTCTGCGCGGCGGAATCGCTCTGAGATTCTAAGTCTCGCCGAAGCTTTCGGAGTCGCGCTGTCCGGCGTTCGTGTTTGAAGTAGTTCCGGGGCGGTCTTCGGTCGAAATCGCCCGCGCGCCCTTTGAATTTCAAGGCCGCAAGTTCCCGCGCTCTCACGGCCCATCGAAAAAGCGCGGGCTTTTGTCTATCGCGCGACCATCCGAATTTTCGGAGAGCCTACGAAAATCTGAATCGCCCGCGCACACTTCGACTTAAGCCCGCGTTGACCGGCTTTCACGTCGCGCGCGAGCCTTAACCGCGCTGCCCGCGCCGGATGCGAAGGAACGCGGGCCGTGGGTTGGCCACTCCGCCGCGGAGCCTTCTCGCGGCGACGGAAGTTGGAATACGGCTTGCCTCAAAACTTTTGTTTACACAGGCTTCCGCGAGCGGGAAGCCTTTTGCGCCGGGCCGCAACCGGCGGCTCAAGAAGAATCGAGCGAAAGACGAGTTTAGTTAGTTGAAACTGTTCCGGCGTTTTAGACCGCGATGAAGAATTCCGTGCTGACGACGCGTGGGTGGGCGCTGCTGATTGTGGCGGCGGTGCTCGTCGCTGCCGGAACGCTCAACTTCGCGCAGCGTCTCACGCACACGCCGCCGCCCACGGACGGAGTAGAGTGGGTTGACACGCCGCAGGGCGTCGTCGCCGCTTCGGTCAACCCGAACTCGGCGGCGGGCCGAAAAGGCGTCTTCGGCATAATGCCCGGCGACCGCCTCATCGCCATCGGCGAGCAACAGAAGCCTGACGCCGTCGTCTCGGCTGCTGACGTTCAAATCTACTTGGAAGAGGCGCGCGTCGGCGGAAGCGTGCGCTATCTCATCGAGCGCCCGTCGAACCCCGAAGAGACGCGCTACTACTTCGCCTACATCGAGAACCTCACGCCCATACGGGTCTGGACGACCTACGACGTGCTCATCAACCTCGTCGGCCTCGTCTATCTGCTCGTCGGACTCTTCGTCTTCTTCAAGCAGGGCGGGCGCGCGCCCTTCGTCTTGCACTTCGCCACGCTCTGCCTCGTCGCATTCGTCTTCCACTTCTACAACCCCTACGGCGCTTACGAAGACTTCGACCTCGGCATCTCCTTCCTCGACGACGCCGCGTACTTGCTCTTTGCGCCCATCTTCCTACACTTCTGCGCGCTCTACCCCGTGCGCTACCGACTTTCGGAGCGCAGGCCGGGCTTCGTCTATCTGCTCTACGCGCCCGCGCTCGCGCTCATCGTCGTTGACGCCGTCTCGATGCTGCCGGCAGTTTCGCCGCGCTTCGGCTGGCTCTCGCAGTTCTTCACGCCCGTCTTCAACAGGCGACTCTCTTTAATCGAGTTCGTCTGTCTCTGGGGCGCGCTGGCGGGCGGCGCGGCGCTCTTGATACATCGCTTTTTGAAGAGCGAGTCGGCGATTGTGCGCCAGCAGTTGAAGTGGGTCGTGTGGGGTTCGGTGCTGGCCGTGACGCCGTTCACGCTCTTCTACGTCGTGCCCTACGCGCTCGCCTACATGTTCGGCGACCGTCTAGCCGCGGACGTCTTGAGCGAGACCGCGCAGCGCTGGATGACGGGCGCGGCCATACTCCCGCTCTCGCTCATCCCGCTCACCTTCGGCAACTCCGTCGTCCGCTATCGTCTGATGGACGTTGACATGGTCGTGCGACGCACCGCCGTCTATGTCCTGACGACGCTCGCAATCGCGCTGATGATCGGCTCGGTCGTCTATGTCGCGGGCCTCTACGCGTTCGGCGGCGAGGTCATCACGCCGGGCGTCGTCTCGATGCGCGTCATCATCGCGGTCGCCGCGATGTCTGTCATCGTGATGACCGCCGCGCCCTTGAAGAACTTCCTACAGGAACAGATTGACCGCTTCTTCTACGGCGAGCGCTACGACCTGCGCGCCGGATTGCTCGACTTCGGTCGCACGCTCTCCGCGACCACCTCGCTCGAACCGCTCTTGGACGCGCTCGTCAGCCGACTCCAACAAGTGCTCGGCGTCGAGCGCATCGCGATCTTCATAGAAGATGCGCGCTCGCCTTCGAGTTATCGCGCGGCTCGCACGGTCGGACTCTCAAGCGAAGTCGTCGTCCCTTCCGACTTCCGCGAGATGATTCGCACACGCGCGGCTGAAGACGGCATAGTCCGCGCCGACGGCCTCGACCTCCCGCCCGAATCGAACGGCTTCGTCCGGCGCTCGCTTCATTACTACGTCCCTTGCGTCGTGCGCGGGCGTATGGTCGCCGTCATCGGTTTGGGCCGCTCGACGGGCGGCGCGCTTCTTTCGTCGGAAGACTTGGAAATCTTGCGGACAGTTTCGGGCTACGTCGCCGTCGCAATCGAAAACAGTCTTCTCTATCAGGAGCAGAAGGAGCGCGCCGAAGAACTCGCTCTCCTCAAAGAGTTCAACGAGTCAATCGTCGAGTCAATCAACGTCGGCATACTCGCCGCCGACAGCGCGGGCCGCGTCACGGCCTGCAACTCCGCGCTCGAAGAGATGCTGGGACTCCGCCGCGACGAGGCGACGGGCCAACGCGTCGAAGACCTCTTCGCCGAAGACTTCGCCGAGACGCTCCACCAAGTTTTGGGCGAGCAAGGGTGGGAGTTGTCCGAACTCCGACACATCTACAAGCTCCACACCGCCACGCGCACGGGGCGCACGCTCATACTCAACATCGCGCTCGCGCCCCTCAAGCGCGCCGACGAAAAGGAACTCGGCGGCGCTTTAGTCGTCCTCGAAGACGTGACGGCGCGCGTGCGTCTCGAAGAGCAGTTGCAGCAGCGCGAGAAGCTTTCGTCAATCGGTCTTCTTGCGGCGGGCGTCGCGCACGAGATAAACACGCCTCTGACGGGCGTTTCCTCTTACACGCAGATGCTTCTTGGCATGCTCGCCGAGACCGACCCGAAGCACGCGCTCCTTCAGAAGATTCGACGCCAAGCCGACCGCGCAACAGGCATCGTCAACAACCTTCTCAACTTCTCTCGAACGGGCGGCGCGACCGAGTTCACGGAGGTTGACTTAAACCGCGTTCTGGACGACACTCTGCAACTGTTGGAGCCGCAACTGCGTCAGGGCCGTATCGAGCTTGTGCGCGACTACACGGAAGACCTGCCGCGCGTTTACGGCAACGCCGGCAAACTTCAACAGGTCTTCACGAACCTACTCTTAAACGCGCGCGACGCCATCCCCGACGGCGGAAGCATACGCCTCCGCACCCTTTCGGACGAGCGCGACGCCCTGACGATTGAAGTCGTTGACACAGGCATCGGCATCGCGCCCGAAAACGTTGCGCGCATCTACGATCCGTTCTTTACGACCAAAGGCGTCGGGCGCGGAACGGGCCTCGGCCTTGCCGTCTCCTACGGCATCGTCCAAGAGCACTCCGGCCACATCACGGTCGAGAGCGCGCCGGGACGCGGCACGACGTTCCGCATCACGCTTCCGACGGCGGGCGCGCGCGCGCGACTCCAAGTCGCGAGCGACTAAATTTTCCGACACGATCCCGCGGTAAACCGAACCTTTCACCGTTTTTTTGGGAAATGTACTTCAGGTAGTCCGTCAACGCGCGTTTCAGGTAAGGCTTCCCTTCCCACACCCTCGTCGCGGTCCACAGGCCGTAGAAAGAAAGGCGTTTTATGTTGCCCCAAACCCCCAGCCTCCGCTTCATTAGGAAAACTCTGAGCGTCCTGTCCGCCCTCGCCCTCGCCGCCACTTGGCTCGCTTGGGGGAATGGGACGCCGACCGCGTCCGCGCAGGGCCTCCCCACTTGGAAGAACTTCGAGAGTCCGCAAGTCCACCCGCTCGCCTTGACGCCCGACGGCACGCGTCTCTTGGCGGTCAACTCGCCGAACGCGACGCTTTCGGTCTTCCAACTCGTTTCGGGAACGCCCGTCTTGACCGCCGAGATTCCCGTCGGACTCGAACCCGTCAGCGTCGCCGCGCGCAACAACCGCGAGGCTTGGGTCGTCAACTGGCTTTCGGACTCCGTGAGCATCGTTGATTTGACCACGGGGAACGTTACGCGAACGATGGACGTGGGCGACGAGCCTACCGACGTTCTGTTCGCGGGCACGTCGCGCGAGATGGCCTTCGTCTGCGTTTCGGGCGGCGGCTCGCTTCTGACCGGAACGTCAATTGACCGTCTGGGGCGCGGTCAAGTTAAAGTCTTCGACGCGGCCAACCCTTCGGCCACGCCGACGACGATTGAAATCTTCGGCAAGCAGCCCCGCGCGCTCGCGCGCGACTCTGCGGGCGCGCGCGTATTCGTCTCGGTCTTCGAGTCGGGCAACCAGACGACCATCGTCCCCGAAGCGACCGTTACGGCAAACGGCAACCTGCCGCCGCCCTCAATCGCCGTCACCGCGCCCGGCACGCCGCCGCGCACGGGTCTCATCGTCAAGTGGAACGGCTCGGCGTGGGTTGACGAGATAAACAGGTCGTGGGGCTTCGCGGGCGCGGATCTGCGGATTCCTGATCCAGAGCAGCGCATCAAGTACGCGCTCGCCGACATTGACCTCGCCGTGATTGACGCTTCGGGCACATCGCTCCCGACCGCGCTCAACTCGACCGTGCGGAGCATCGGCACGCACATCGGCAACATGGCCTTCGACCCCACGGCGCAGCGCCTGCTCGTCGCCAACCTCGAAGACATCAACGAAGTCCGCTTCGAGCCTGTTATCAAAGGCAGATTTCAGGCGAGCCGCGTCTCGCTGCTGAACGCGTCGGCGGGCACGACGCCCTCCGTCGTCTCCGCGCAAGACCTCAACTCGCACGTTGACTTCAACAACACCCTCGGCACAGAGGCCGAGCGCGCTCTGAGTCTTGCGATGCCCGCCGACATCAAACGCGCGGCGGACGGCACGGTCTATGTCGCCGCGACGAGCAACGCGAAGGTCGGTTTTCTCGACTCTTCGGGCGTCGTGCAGGGGCGCATCGCGGTCGGCAACGGCCCGACCGGACTCGCCGTTGACGACGCGCGCGGGAAGCTCTACGTCCTCAACCGCTTCGACGAGACGCTGAGCGTCGTTGACACCGCATCGAAAACGCAGACGGCTGTTCTGCCCGTCGGCAACAACCCCGAACCCTCGACGGTGCGCGACGGTCGCCGCTTCCTCTACGACGCCGCGACCCTTTCGTCGCACGGAACGGTCTCTTGCGCCAGTTGCCACTTGAACGGCCACCGCGACGGGCAGGCTTGGGACTTGGGCAACCCGCAGGGGCAGCCCGACACCGTCAACACAATCACCGGGCAAGCCCAAGACCACCCGATGAAAGGCCCGATGACGACGCAGACTCTCCGCGACATCATCGGCAACACCCCGCTCCACTGGCGCGGCGACCGCCCCGGACTCGAAAACTTCAACGGCGCGTTTGAGGGGCTTCTGGGCGGACGCCTGCTCACGGCTCAGGAGATGGCTTCATTCAAGTCGTTCGTGCAGTCGCTGGCCTACCCGCCCAACCCGAACGAGTTTCAGAACCGACCGCCCGCGAACCAGAGCTTCTTCAACGACCAGAATCTCGACCGGGGCGTCGCCACGTGCGCCTCCTGCCACATCGTCGGCGGCTTCGGCGATGGGACAAACAACACCATCATCCCCAAAGACTTGTTGCAGGAGTCGCAGGGCTTCAAAGTCCCGCAGCTTCGCGGCCTCTACCAGAAGACCGGGATGGACAAGACCGCGGGCGAGAAGCTCGCCGGCTTCGGCTTCGGTCACGACGGCACGTTCGACAACCTCTTCAACTTCCAGAAAGCGCCGCAGTTCGACTTCCGCAGCGCCGGAAGCGAGAGCACTGCCGACAGTTGGCGTCGCTCGATGGAGGACATGATCCTTCGACTCGACACGGGCACGCCGCCCGTCGTCGGCCTGATGGTGACGGTTGACGCGTCGAACAAGTCTTCGTCCTTCGTCACGCAACGCATCGGCCTGTTCACGTCGCAGGCGGGCATCAACAACTGCGACCTGATCGTTCGCGGCATCTTCAACGGAAGCCCGCGCTCCTTCATCCGCATCCCGAACGACACCTATATCTCCGACAGTCGCTCCGAAGCGCCAGTCTCACGGCAGACGCTTCTGAACTCCGTCGGGCCGGGTTCGGAACTAACCTTCATGGCCGTCCCCTTCGGGATGGGAATCCAACTCGCGCTCGACCGCGACCTGAACGGCGTCTTCAACGACGACGAGCCGCGAACCTCCGTCTCCATCTCTGGCCGCGCCGTTGACGCAAACGGCGTCGGACTCCCGAATGTAACCGTCACGCTCTCCGGCACGCAGTCGGCGACCGCCGTCACCGATTCGCAGGGCAAGTATGTCTTCAACTTCGTCTCGACCGCGGGCACGCACACCGTCACGCCCTCGGCTGCGAACCTTTCGTTCACGCCGCAGAGCCGCACCTTCTCCGCGCCCACTTGGAATCAGTCGGCCACATTCATAACCTCTCCGACGGCCAACGCCTCCGACGCTTCGCGCTTCTTCGTCACGCAGCATTACAACGACTTCCTGAACCGCGAGCCTGACGCCTCCGGCCTTGCCTTCTGGATGAACGAGATTGACCTGTGCGGCACGTCGGTCGGATGCCGCGAGGTTCGACGCGTCAACGTCTCTGCCGCGTTCTTCCTCTCGATTGAGTTCCAGCAGACGGGCTTCCTCGCCTACAAGACCTACAAGGCGAGCTTCGGCGACATCGCTGGCAAGCCCGTTCCGGCGACCTTCCAGCAGATGATGACCGACGCGCAGCGCATCGGTCGCCTCGTCGTCGTCACGCCGCCGCCCGACAACGCTTGGCAGACCGTGCTTGAGAACAACAAGCAGGCGTTCTTCACGGGCTGGGTGCAGCGTCCCGCCTTCCTCGCGGTCTATCCCGTGGGGATGAGCGCGGCGCAGTTCGTTGACACGCTGAACGCGAACACGGGCGGCTCGCTCACGCAAAGCGAGCGCGACGCGCTCGTCAACCAACTCAACGCCAACAACACAACGGCGGGACGCGCCGCGGTCGTACGCTCCGTCGCCGAAAACGCGGAGTTCAGCCGAAGGGTGACGAACAAGGCGTTCGTCCTCATGCAATACTTCGGCTACCTCCGGCGCAATCCCGACGACATAGGCTTCGACGGGCAGCCCGACCCGACCTTCAACGGCTACAACTTCTGGCTCGGCAAGCTCGACCAGTTCAACGGAAACTTCGTCCAAGCACAGATGGTCACGGCCTTCATCACCTCGCTCGAATATCGCGCGCGCTTCGGACAGCAGCAGTAAGCCTATCCGCGCCAGTAGCCCGACCGCGCGGGCGAGGAAGGCAAAAGGCAAGAGGCAAAAATAAGAAGGAGGATGAGAGACACGCTGGCCTTCATCCTCCTTTTGCCTTTTGCCTTTACGGACGCCCTCCTTCACGATCAATCTACGCAAACAAAAGTCTTTCGCTTTTCCCTCAGTGGGTGCTAATCTCACACGCGCTCTTGCCCCAATCCAAAAGACCGGCTTTCGATTATGACAAACCGCATTCATCCGCCGCGTGCCGTGCGCCTCGGCCTGCGCGCGGCTCTCTTCGCACTGACGCTGCTTGCGCTGACGCTCGCCTCCGGCGCGTCTCTTCCCGCAGTCGCCGCAGCCGCGCCGCGCGCGACGCAGGACGCGCGCGTTGACATACGCTTGCGCTCTTTGACGACGCGCGCTACAGGCTCGCTCACCGTCGAGCCGAGCGAGGGCGGCGGGCGCGCGCGCCTGACCGCCTTGAACCTTCCAGACCCGCAGACGGTCGCGGCGGGCGCGACCACGTACGTCGTCTGGGCCTTGAGCGGTGGCCGCATCGTTCGCCTCGGAGAACTCCGCCGCGACGGACGCGGCAACGGCGGGCTAGCCTTCGACCGTCCCGAAGGCTTCGAACGCTACGGCGTCATCGTCACAGCCGAACAGAGCGCCGAAGTCGAACGCCCCGGCGACCCCGTCCTCACCACGCGCGCCGACGAAGCCGCCGCGCTCTACCCTGCGAAGACCGACGACACAGCCGCCGCACCCGAAGTCTCACCCGCCGTCGCTCCCATCGCGCCGCCGCCCGCGCCGAGCGTGAGTCGCGGCGCACGCGTGCGCGGACGCGCGGGAAATTTCTACGACGAGGTTGACGACGCGCTCGCCGCGAACGGCGGCGGTCGCGTCATCGAACTCGAAGGCGAAGCGACTGCCCCGCGGGCGCGCGGCGCGGCGCGCGCCACTCTCAACTCGAACCGCGCATACGTCCGCGCAAACTTCCGGGGCGTGCCCATGCCCTCTGCGGTCGGCGCCGCCGTCTATGTTCTCTGGGCAATCATCCCCGACGGTCGCATCGTCTATATGGGAAGTTTGCCCGCGGACGACGACATTAACAATGCGGAGATTTATGTCCGCGTCGCGGGCTTCGACGCTGACGACTACACGCTCTTCGTCACGGCGGAGCGCGCGCGTCCCGTGCCCGCTCCTTCGGGTCGGCGCGTCCTCAGCCCGCGCTTCGAGCACACAATCGTCAAGTGAGACCAACTCGTCGAACGATAACGAAGGCGCGCCGCGTTCGTCAGCGGCGGCCCGCGCGTTATAAAATGAGTGATGAATGATGAGTGATGAATGATGAGACGGAAGACAGCGTTCTTCTCATCATTCATCACTCATCATTCATCACTCATCATTTCTTTCCGAGGTGTGAATGGCGAAGAAGGGTTCCGTGCTCGTCGTTGACGACGAGGAGATCATGCGCGACGTTTTGGAGACGCTGCTCTCGGCTGAAGGCTACCGCGTTGATCTCGCCAAGACGGGCGAAGAGGGTCTTGAGGCTTACGGGCGTCGCGCGTACGACGCCGTTCTGCTCGACGTTTCGATGCCCGGCATGGGCGGGCTGCGCGCGCTCGAAGAGATTTTGAAGGCGGACGCCGACGCCGTCGTCATAATGATAACGGCCTACGCCACATTCGACACGGCCATCGGCGCTTGGGAGCGCGGCGCGTTCGGCTGCATCCGCAAGCCGTTTCAAAATGAGCAGATTGCCGCAACGGTCGCCGCCGGAATCAAGCGCCGGCGCAAGGACGAGGAACGACAGAACCTTCGCCGCACGCTCGCGCGCAGCGTCGAGCGCGATCAGATAATCGGTCGCTCCGAGAAGATGCAGGCCATCTTCCAACTCGTCGAGCAGGTCGCGCCCGCGCGCTCGACCGTGCTGATTACGGGCGAGTCGGGAACGGGCAAGGAACTCATCGCGCGCGCAATACACATGCAGAGCACGCGCGTCTCGAAGTCGTTCGTCACGGTGAATTCGTCGAACATCCCTTCGGAGCTTTTGGAGTCGGAACTGTTCGGCCACACGCGCGGCGCGTTCACGGGCGCGGTCGCCGCGAAGAAGGGTCTGTTTGAAGTGGCCGACGGCGGCTCGATCTTCCTAGACGAGATAGGCGACATCCCGCCTGAGACGCAGGCGCGACTCCTGCGCGTCCTCCAAGAGCGCGAGTTCACGCCGCTCGGAGACACGACGCCGCGCAAGGTTGACGTGCGCATCATCGCCGCCACCAACATTGACTTGAAGGAGGCCGTGCGTCAGGGAAGTTTCCGCGAAGACCTCTACTACCGTCTCGCCGTCGTCCCGATTGAACTTCCCCCTTTGCGCGAGCGACGCGAAGACATACTTCCTCTGGCGCAACACTTCATACGCAAGTACGACGAGGAGAACGCGCGCGAAGTCTCCGACCAACTCGCGCCCGAAGTGCTCGCGCTGATGGAGCAGTACAGTTGGCCGGGCAACGTGCGCGAGCTTGAGAACGTAATCGAGCGCGCCGTCGTCATCGCGCCCGGACGCGAGATAACGCGCCAGTGTCTCCCGGCGGACATCGCAGACCCCTCGAAGGCCATGAGCGCCGCGCCGCTTTCCAGCGCTACCGGGTCGCTCGACGTGGGCCACGGCGTAAACTTCTACGACGAAGTGCGCCGCTTCGAGATAGACCTCATACGCCGCGCGCTCGACCAGACGGGCGGCCACCAGTCGCGCGCCGCGCGACTTCTAGGCATGAACGCCACCACGCTCAACTCGAAGATCAAGACCTACAACATCCAACTACGCTCTTAGCGGCGTGTGATGAAACAGTGGCCTGAATTTGACGACAACGGCGACTTGCCGCCGGGCATCCACCGCGCGACGCTTGCCGAAGTGCTGAAACATTTCGGCGTGGGAAGTCTGCAACGCCGGACGGTGACTCGGAGGCTCGAACGGGTTTACAATCTGGCGCGCGGCACGGATCAGTTGGCAAGGTTCGTCGTCTTCGGCTCGTTCGTGACCGCGAAGCCAGACCCGAACGACGTTGACATCTTCATGCTGATGGAAGACTCCTTCAACACGAATCGCGTGACGGGTGAGGCGGCGATTATTTTCGACCACATTGCGGCGCAGAACGCGGAGGGAGCGAGCATCTTCTGGATCAGGCGGATGGCGGCAATCGGCGGAGAACTTGCGGCGCTCGAGCATTGGCAGATTAAGAGAGATAAGACGAAGCGCGGCATTGTCGAGGTAGTTAGCGATGATCAGAAATAACTCCGAGCTTGAAGCCACGCTGGAGCGTGTCGAATATTTCCGTCAACAGGTGGAGAGGCTTCGGGAGACCGAGACCAATCCGCGAAACTACCGTCTGTCCGCCGGCGGCTTCCTCGCCGAGATAGACCGAATGAATCTCGAAGTCAGGGAGTATCTCTGGACACACCCGAGTGAGACAGGCGAGCAAGCCGCTTAGCCTTCGGCGGGATGCGTCGCTTCAAGATTGACTTAAGATTTGGATTCGCGGAGACCGCGTACACGTGTCTGCCCAGTGCGCGCACGCGGCCTCCCGGCAGCGTCCGCCCCTCGTTCGGACGGACGCGCTGCGGGAGCGCGTTGGTGAGTTTTCGCGCTCCCGTTCTTTGTCTCTCTTATTTCTCTTGGTTCAGAAGGCGCGAGGCCATCTCCGTGAGACGCGCGATGTCCTGCGGCTTCCTCAAAAAAGCGTCGGTGCCCGCGCGCCAAGCCTCACGCTCTACGTCGCTCGCCGAAAGCATGATTATCGGCGTGCGGCGTCGGCGCGAAAGACTGCGTGCGAGACGTATCAACTCGATGCCGTTCGTGCCGCCCGGCAACTCGTAGTCGAAAATCAGCAGATCGAACTGCTCGTCGCCTTCGAGTTCGACGCGCGCCGACGAGCCGTCGGGGCAGAGACGGACGCTCCACCCTTCGAGTTCCAGCGTCTCCTTTATCGCGTCCGCGACCACTGGATGGTCTTCGACGACGAGGATGTTGAAGTTAACCTTCTCTTCCGGCCTCTCGCACGGCTCTTCCTTCTGCGGCTCGCTCTCCTCTACCTCCACTGCCTCGACTCCCTTCTGCTTGCGGCTGAGCGGCGGAGTCCTCAAATGTTGCAGACGCTTGTGGCGGCCCTTTAGGATTTCGACGAACGACTGATAACCCATCCCCAACATATGCGCGGCGCGCGTAACCCTCCCGTCCGTCGTCCTCAAAGCCTGCTCGACGAACCTCGCCTCGTATGCCAAAACCGACTTGCGCAAAGAGAACCCTCGCTCGCCCAACTCCGCGCCCGCGAGTTGCCGCGTGACCACGCGCGCGCACGCGCGAAGCCGCGCGATGTCTTCCGCGTCCTGCGTGTCGCGCAGATGCTCGTCGGCGCGCCGGTACGTGTGGTATAGGTCGTAGTCCGACAGGCGACGCGACGCGCCGTGCTCTTCAAGGAGCGCGAGCGCTGCGTGCGCGGCGTTTGAAGACGCCCCCGAATCCTGCGCGACCGCGAGCGAGCGCTTGAGGACGTTAATTGATTTCTCATGCTGTCCCGTGCGCGCCAGCGCCACGCCCTGAATCGTCAACGCGTCGGCCAACAAAGCACGCTCCCCGCCCCGCTCAAACGTCCTTATCACCCCCGCAATCACACGCCCCGCCGCCCCATACCTCCCCTCCGCCACCAAAACCCTCGCCCGCGTCTCATTCACCTGCGCCAAACACCCCTCGTCCTTCAAACTCTCAAACAAACGCACCGCGCGCTCAAGTTGTTCATGTGCCTCCTTATAACGCCCTAACTTGTAAAGAAGAAACGCGAGATTGTTGAGGTTGTAAGCGCTGTATCGTTCATGCCCTGCCTGCTCATAATGGTAAATAGCAGCGGTATACTCAACGATTGCTCTGTCCGCGTAATCTGTCCTCCCTTCTGCGGTAGATAACCTTCGCAATACGATAGCCATTTGACCATGCCACCTACCCTTAATTGCGTCGCCACTACCCTCAAAGAACTGTTTGGCCCTTTCAAGTATGTCTAAAGCGTCGTGGTAACGACCTAGCCAGATTTCAACTAATGCGCGCCTGATGAAGACTTTTGCTCTTAGCTCGGTGCTACCCTCTCCAAGTTTCGTGATAGCTTCGTCTAAGACCACACGGGAATTGTCGTAAGCGCCAAGTCGGAAGTAGCATTTACCGAGTTCGTAATATACTTCGGCTACCTTCGCCGTCTGCCCCTGCGACTCGAAACGGCGTTGCGCTTCAGATAACAGGTCTTTCGCCTTCTCCTGCGCGTCGGGAATTTGGCGTACACTACCTAGCCAGCCGGAGAGCACGCCGCATTGGAGTATGACCTCGGCGGCGGTCAGAGGCTTCAGCCCCTTCAGATAGGGGCGGTCGCCGACGCCTACCCACAGGTCGCCCATCGCGTCGCGCGCGGCTTCGTACTGCCCCGTGTGAATAAGTCTGGCCGCGACGCGGCAGCGCTTCAGCGCGCGCTCGTCCGGCGTAAGGCCGGGGTCTGCCAGTTGTTTGAGGGTGTCTTCGGTGAGTCTCATGGGAGGCTACCTTTCTCCGTTGATGCCAGAAATCTTGTATAGACTCGAAAGCCGCCGTACCTGCGTCGGTACGGCGGCGAGTCTGCGGTTAATTCCCATCGAAAAACGAAAGGAAACTAGCGATGCGTAAACTTCTTACGACCTCAATCCTTCTTCTCGCCCTCTGCGGCTCGGCCTACGCGGGCGAAATGCCCAACGATTCTCCCACACCGCCATCTGGTCATGCTGACGGGGGTAACATTCCCAATATGGTCAACGCGCCGAACGATTCGTCTCAAGACGGCCAAGCGTTGGGTGTCCTGACGGAGTCGGCGCTGGCCGTGTTGCAGAGCGTTCTGGCTGTCTTCTAGTCGAGACGTTCACACTCCGTAAGTCCCAAGCTGCCGTGAGCATTTTGACGGCGGCTCAGTGGAAGTGTGTCCGCGTGAGAGCGTCGGGGTGCCGAGAGTCCGGCGGGGTGACACTCACAGCGCGTAAGATTAACCTCTTGCAAATTGGATTGCAACATTTTTTTCCGATGGTGAGGGACAATTTTTCGGCACGGAAATTTTGACGCCGACGCCGACCGGGAAGTCCTTCCGGCGAACCGTGCGGTGTGAAGCTACGGAAAGTTTTATTGACACCGCGACTCGAACTCTCACGACGCGACTCGAAGTCTCATGTGCTGCGCGCGCACGTGCATCTCAAAAACAATCTCACCACCAGCCGAGAAGCTTCCACCAAGCGAAGCCTATCGCCGCCCAGATGAGAATGTTCGGCACGGAGACCAATAGGCCCAGACGCCACCAAGTCTTTTGGCTCACGTAGCCCGCGCCGAACCAGATTGGCGCGGGCGTCGTGCCGTAGTGCGTGAGAGAGGCGTTGAGGTTTGAGAAGTATGCGAGCGAGAGGACTGCGACGTATGCGGGCGCGCCCGCCGCGAGCGTCACGACGAGGAACGGGACGTACATCGCCGAGACGTGCGCCGTGATGCTCGCGAATCCGTAGTGCGCGTAAAAATATATGAGCAGCAACGCGCCGAGCGCGGCCCACCACGTCCAGCCCGCCGTGAGCGAGGCGGCTGCGTCCGCGAAACGCTTCGTCAGTCCAGTCTCGCCCAAAGCTTCGGCCATGCGAACGAGTCCGCCATACCAAATGAACACATCCCAAGCGGCGCGCTCCGAAAGAACGTCAGTCCACTCAAGCACGCCGCTCAGAAGCAGCACGCACACTCCGACGAGCGCGACCACCGCGTAGTTCAACCCGTGCCATCCGGTCGTCATCCACAGCAACGCCGCGCACGCGAATACTAAAAGCATCACGCGCTCCCGCCAGCGCATCGGCCCCATCTGTTCGAGTTCCGCCGAGGCGAGTTCGGCTGCGGCGGGCGTCTGTTTTATCTCAGGCGGGAACGCTCGATAAAGCAGAAGCGGCACGACCAAGAGCGAGACCAGTCCCGGAACTATCGCGCCCAGAATCCAGCGCGTGTAGCTCAACTCGACGCCCGTTACCTCCTTTGCAAACTTCGCCACGATGACGTTCGACGCCTGTCCCGTAAGAAACATCGCGCAGACGATCACGTCGCATTGATAGAGGAGCGTGAAGAGAAACGCGCCGAGCCGTCGCGCCGTCTCGCCCGGACGCGAGTCGTAAGCTTCGACTAAACTTTTTGCGACGGGGAAGATTATGCCGCCGGAGCGCGCGCCGTTCGACGGGATGACGGATGCGAGAACCATGTCGGTCGCGACGAGCGCGTAACCAAGGCCGAGCGTGCGGCGTCCGACCGCGCGTATGAAGACGAACGCGATGCGACGCCCGAGTCCGGTCTTCACCATCCCGCGCGAGAGCATGAAGGCCGCGAGCACGAGCCAGACAATCGGGTCTGCGTAGCCCGCGAGCGCCTGCGCGACTGGAAGCGCGCCCAAGAGCGCGGTCGCCGTCACGCCCAAGATGACGATTGCGCCGCTCGGCATGGGTCGCAAGATAGAGCCGACGATTGTCGCGGCGAATATCGCGAGCAGACGCCAAGCCTGCGGCGTCACGCCCGCGGGCAAGGGTGCGAGCGCGATTGCGAACGCGCAGAGCAGTATGACGACCCACTTGCCGAGCGCGCCGCGCCACGGGCGCGTTCGCCCGCTCTCAACGGCGGGCGTTTCAGTCCCCGCGCCCGGAAGCGTCTCGCTCATGCTCGAATGTTCTTGGAGTTTCAGTCTGCGCCGAGCGGCGGGATGCTAACACAGGGCCGCCGAGGTTGCGTAAAGAAAAAGTGTTGATTCGTTGAGACAACTTTTGAGAATTTCAAAGCGCGCCGAGTCGTGTCGCCTGAGTCGAACGATGCTAACATCGCTTCCCTTATGGAGACGATTGTCTTTCTCGAACGAGACACGCTGCGCGTCGAACTACGCCGCCCAAGCTTCGAGCACACTTGGCGCGACTACGGCTCGACGCGCCCCGAAGAGGTTTACGAAAGACTGCGCGACGCGACCGTCGCCGTCGTCAACAAACTGCCTTTGCGCGCCGACGCGCTCGCGCGACTCCCGTCGCTCAAACTCATCGCCGTCGCCGCGACGGGCACAGACAACGTTGACACGGAGTTCTGCCGTGCACACAACATCGCGGTCTCGAACGTGCGCGGCTACGCGCGCGAGACGCTGCCCGAACACGTTTTGATGCTCGCGCTCGCGCTGCGTCGAAACCTCTTGGCCTACCGCGAAGACGTGCGCGCCGGATTGTGGCAACACGCCTCGCAGTTCTGTCTTCACACGCGCGAGATACACGACCTCAACGGTTCGACCTTCGGCGTCATAGGCTACGGCGCGCTCGGTCGCGGCGTCGAGCGACTTGCGCGCGCCTTCGGCACGGATGTTCTCATCGCTGAACGCAGGGGCGCGCCAGTCGCGCGCGACGGGCGCACGCCGTTCGAGGAGGTCTTGCGCCGTAGCGACGTTCTGAGTCTTCACGTCCCTCTGAACGAAGAGACGCGAAGTCTCATCGGTCGCGCGGAACTCGCGTTGATGAAACCTTCGGCTGTTTTGATTAACTGCGCGCGCGGGGGCGTCGTTGACGAGGGCGCGCTCGCGGATAGTTTGCGGGAAGGAAAAATCGCGGGCGCGGGTCTCGACGTTCTCTCAAGCGAGCCGCCCGCCGAGGGCAACCCGCTCTTGGAACTCGAACTGCCCAACCTAATCGTCACGCCCCACGTCGCTTGGGCGAGCCGCGAGGCGCAACAGACTCTCGCCGATCAACTCATCGCCAACATCGAAGAGTTCGTGAATCGTAAATCGTAAATCGTGAATTGAAGAAATCTGTTTTAACTATTCACGATTTACGATTTACGATTCACGGCTTTTCACGATTTACGATTTACGATTCACGGCTTTTCACGATTTACGATTTACGGCAATCTTATTCCGCGTGCTCAGCCGTGTAGAGGCGCAGGATTTCTTGGCCCTGACGCGAGCGCGGGTCAATCGTGCGCAGGTGCTTGCGCCCTTGCATCTCCCAGATGGCCGTCACCTGACC
>Ga0081539_10000943_pt1 | contig 54458 bp, 33 predicted proteins | sample TabmetS4T2R2_FD_71023 | JGI IMG/M metagenome (GOLD analysis project Ga0081539, IMG submission 71023) | Tabebuia heterophylla rhizosphere microbial communities from the University of Puerto Rico - S4T2R2 | ecosystem: Host-associated > Plants > Roots > Rhizosphere ...
AAAAATTAAATAAACAAAGATCATATAAATATTATCATAATTATAAAAAAAATTAAAGTAAATATATTAATTTTAAAGAATAATATAAAAGTTTAATTTATAAAATATAAAAACTATTAATAAAATAATAAAATATTAAAATAACTCACTAGGCGACTCATTAATAGAACAGATTGGATTTGAACCAATAGTATCTTAAACAGAATAAGATACACTAAACAAGTATCCCTGTTCTGTATAAACATACTTTATATTTTAAAATATAATTACAGAAAATCTTCTGTTTCGGATAGATTGGACTCGAACCAACAACCCCCCACTCCCAAAGCAGATACACTACCAATTTGTGCTGCTATCCGATTTCCTTATTAACTAAACTAACAAAGAAAACAACGTAGAATTTTACCAAATATTTACATACCCACGATGAGAATCGAACTCATAAAAAAGCAAAACTTAAGCTTGCCCTGTCTACCAATTCCAGCACATAGGTAAAAAAACTATTTAAGGCTAAAAGGAATTGAACCTATATGATGCCATTATGAGTGGCAAGCTTTAACCATTAAGCTATAGCCCTAAATATTTACATATAAACTTGTCCACTGGAGGACTCGAACCCCCATCACCTGGTTACAAAACAGGAACTTTACCAGTTAAGCGAAATGGACTAAAACAATATAATAACTAACTTTACTAAAAAATTAAACACCTTAAAAAAACTAGCCTTAACGGGATTCGAACCCGTATAACAGCATTGAAGGCGCTGTGTCTTAGCCATTAGACGATAAGGCCATAAAACATGTAAACTTAAAAATATAAAATATATCGGTAAAAGGAATCGAACCTATAGCTATTGTATATGAGACAACCGTTTTAACCACTTAAACTATACCGATTAGGGGATAAACAATGAATATTAATCTAATAAAAAATTAATATTTCTTAATATAATAAAAAAATTTAAAAATTTTTATTAAAATTTCAAGTAATACCTAATTCACTCAAAACATTATCAATGATACCAAGAATAGGTAATATCACTAAAAAATGTAAAAAATAATAAACAGTAGCAATTTGTCCTGCTAATATAAATGGAGGTTCTACATGACAGCTACCTAATCACATTAAAATTAAGAAATTCAATGCAAATATTCAAAAAGCTATAGTAAATAAAGGTTTATAACTACTTCCTTTAATAGCACTAGTATCAGTAAATGGTAGTACTAATAAAATTAAAATAGCAATGAACATACTAATAACACCCAGTAACTTGTTTGGTATAGATCGTAAAATTGCATAGAAAGGTAAAAGATCAACTAATTAACATGAAAAATTGTATTATATATTTTTATACTTTACTAAATTGTAAATAATAACTTTATAAACCTAATTTATATAACATTTCTTTTACGAAATATGGACTAATTAAAGGTATTAATTTATCCATAGATTCTTTGAAAATATAAATTCTAGGTTTTTTATCCCTATTGTAATGTATTGAACATCTAAGATGAAACTTATCTTGTAAGGTAAACATTAATTTATCGATATCCTTATTAGAAAAAGCATAAACACTTAAATGTAATCCATTACCATGACGACTTCCGTCATCCATTATCCAAAAAGCTAATCCTTTAAGAGTTAACAATTCATAAATATTGTCAGGAACTTTCTTTTTATATGAGATATAAAATATTTCTCTATATACATTAAAACAAGGAAGTTGCATAGTTGTGAAAGATATAGCACTATAAACTTTATTAGTTCTACTGTCTCTAATCATTCTAAGTTGAGGTACATAATTCTTAACACAGAAAGGCATGAATAAATTATATACAAAATCAAAATACTCTTTATGTTTTATAGCAGTTTGAGCATAAACCAATCTAGAATTGCAAGTAGAGGATCTTCTTACTATGTGAGCATCACCGAGTAAAATACCAATTAATACTTCTTTTAAATCATTAGGCATTTCTATTAAAGCTCTTTCACTGAAAGATAAACGTGTAATACCTTTTGTAGAACGAGCTACATAGAAAACTATACTAATATAGATTAAAAATATAATAGGATTAAAATCATGTTAAATTTATAAATGTACAATGCAATTTTATACATTTATTATAATATTTGGACTATATCTTCATATTTAAATAAAAACTATTAATTTAAACTTGTCTCACGTATAGTCTCTGAGGATCCTACTAAGATAATTATATATCCGTTGGTTTCCTGCTGATTGTCCTAACAACATTCGTGGGAGTTTCCAGCATATAGCGAGATTAAGTGACATCTTTTACATATCACTCTGGCACAATCGAAACCGGAGTCTGCATCGAATTAGCTTCTATATAATTATCGCTATGACCTAATAGATCTGGTGCATAGAATACAATCAAAGTAAAAAAAACAAAAAAAAGATAAACTGTTACTAAATCTTTGAAACTAAAATAAGGATGAAAAGGTGTTCTATCTGCATTACCTGTTGTACCGATAGGGTTACTTGAACCACTAGTATGAAGATATAATAAATGACCAGCAACTAATGCTGCTAAAATAAAAGGTAAAGTAAAATGAAGTGAAAAAAATCTATTAATTGTAGCAGAACTTACTGAACTTAATTATTTACAATCCCATAATTAATAACAAAATATCATTAATTACTCTCATTGTTCTCAATATGTTTAGTATCCATATTGTTCGGACTATTCTATGATTAAATATTTTTTTTATAGTTTAATATAAATAAATTAGTATTTTTTTGGTATATTTATCTTAGTATTATATCTAGATATCATTCTTAATTTTTTTAATCATAATAAATATTGTAATTTTTTATAACCCAATAATTTTATAGGTGCTCTCTCCATAAAATTTATAATATTTTCTATATTTCTAACACTAGAAACTTTAAATCTAATATTATTTCTAAAACTTACTGTTATACTACCTGTCAATTTTAGATATTTATGTATCGCTACTATTAATACTTCTTCATCAGTCTGAGATATTTCAAAACTAGCTATAAAAGAAGAATCATTAGTTGGCTTATAAATAGAAAAACAACTCTCAGCTTCAATAAAACCAATTAATCAGCTAGAAAAATAACTAGTATTCATTATACTTTTCACTGAATTAACAGGAATATTTGGTCTAGTATAAGATAATAAATCTTTACTAAAGATAATTCCACCTAATAAACAACTTCTAAATCTAATATAATCAAACTGTTTAGAAGATAATAAAGGATAACTATCGAATATTGGGATAATAACATTTTTTAAATGAAATTTATCTCTTATTCTATATATTACCATATTATCATTCTTTTCTAAATGATTATCTATTTTACTCCTATTTCTATATCTGAATGATATTGTACCTATACCTAATATACTTTTAATTTTATATAATAATTGTACATCTTTAATAGATAATTCAATACCTAATTCATACATAATATATTTACCTTTTTTTGAAATAGTAAATCAACCATCTCCTTCAATTAAACCAACTAAATAAGGGAATATAAAATCTCTTGACTCTAGTCTCTGGGAGATAATAGAAATAGTAGAATATTTCTTTATCTCTGCTGATTTTCTTAAAATCATTGACTTTTTTACATATTTATTAAAATAAATAAACATGTATTCAATAAATTTTATATAACAAGATTTCTCAGCAAAAAGCAAGATTAATATAACAAAAATACTTTTGTTAAGCTCTTCAGATAGTTCAATCCTGATAAAGCCTCCTCATACGACTTATTATTATAAAGAAAAAATTTAAATTTTCTTTCATTATCTCACGATAATGTTTAGACTATGTCTTCAACCACAAAAATATAGTGGTTGTAGGGCGTTCGTGTTAGGATTATTGTAGGTAAAACTCACCCATTAGTCGTTGAACATTTTTAATTCACTTAATAAATTTATTTTATTAATTTACCGAATTAAACTTTGCTGCAAATTATCATTAACTACTCTCATGACTTTTTTGCAATTAACCCTATTTGCCTCTAAAATATTACTATTTTAAGGAGCCATTATAATTATTTAATTTAAGTTTTATTACTTCCTAATTAGGATGGAAAAATTAAATTATTATATCGTTTTGAATTACGTAAATAAATAAGTCATTTTTGATAACTTATTAATTTTAATCCAATTAAAGGATGATTACCTGAAAACGAAAAAAAATTTATAATATTTTGTACATCCTCTATTTTACTAATTGACAATTGACAATATAAATCATTTTTATCAAAATATATCTTTCTATTTGTTCTAAATTTTAACTTTATAGCTTCAAATAAAATTTCTTCTTTTCTTTGTTTTAATTGAAAACAAGCATCTTTGTTACTTTTTATTAAGAAAGAACCTTCAGCTATAGTAAACCCAACAATTCAATTATCAAAATAATTAAGATCCAATATATCTTTACTATTAACAAAATCTACTCTTGAAAAAAATTTATTTGGGATTTGAGAAAATATTTTTATATCGTTTTCCATTATTCACAACGCTTTAAAATATTGTTCTCTTCGTACTTTAGTAAGAAAATATAAATTATGGTGAACTAACAAAGGAAATAAATAAACTTGTAAATCCGTTTTATTAATTACTAGTTTGCACGTATCTTTCTTTCCTGACTTAGGATACGTTTTAATCTTTCCTAAATTCAATATAGATTGTATATAATTTAAAGTAGAAATATCGTTAATATGTAAAGAAATTACTAAGCAAATTTTTATAAAATTCTTTTTACTTTTATTAATTGATATATAACCATCCCCATCAATTAATCCTATTAACATAGCTAAAAAAGAATAAGGAATATTTAAAAACTTATTTTTATTAAGATCTTCATTTTTTCATCCTTTTTTTATTGCATATGGACTTATTTTTCCTATAACATCTAAAACTTTTATTATATTAATTTTTGACTCAACTAAAGATTTTCCTAATCAAGGAATAGCACTTAAAAGGTTAGTAATAACAGTTGCCAAATCTTTGCAATTCAATTTATAATCTAAGACTAAGATTAAAATAATGACATAATAACATTATTTTGTTTTCAAATTGAAAAGCCTGTTTTTATACATTAAACATTTCAAAATAATATAATAAAAATTTTGTACGCTCTAAAGTCATTTTTATAAAAACTTAGGTTCTAAAAAAGAAAAAGATTCCGATTATACATTAAGCACCATTTCAGATACCCACAAATGAACTAATCTGTAGCGATAAAAAATACCGACGGTCTTATTGTAAAACATTCCAACTTTAACCGTATTCATAAGTGTCGCTAATATATTTCTATTTACATTAAATAAAAATTTTTTTATTTAATAAATATAATTAAAACAAAATGCTAATTTTTAATTATTTAGAATAAGGATTTACTAAAAAAATTAATCCTTATTATTTAATATTAATTAAATAAACATATAACTATATTCAAAATTAATTTAATAAAATCAAAAAACCATCCTAAATTAAAAATTATACTATATAATCTTATACTTCATTTCTGGTATAATATAAGGATTTACTATTTCTCTTAGAAGAGGCATTGATTCTTTTAAAACGTAAATTATAAATTGATCTTTATCTTTTGCTCCTGCTAATTGTATAGTACACTTCAGATTAAAATTATCATTTAAAGTATTAACTAATAGTAAACATTCAGAATATGTAAATGAATTAGTTGATAATTTTAAAGAGTTAGATACTTTTGCTCCATCATCCATAATTCAAATTGCCAAAGCTAAAGGAGAAAGATAATTTTTTATACATAAAGGAACTCTCTTTTTTTTATTATCATATCAAATATCATGTATTCAATTAAAACTAGTATAAGTTCATGTATTAAATCTTACTACCTTTCTTATTTTTCCTCCTTTACCTAGTCTAGATTTAATTAAAGGAGTAGATGAATTACAATAACCTCGATCTGAAACCAAAGCATGCAATCAATAAAGATATTTAACATGACTATCTTCTTGATAAAATGTTATACGTGTGCCTACACCACCTTTCCTCTTTTCAGCATGAGCATCACCTAATAATGAACCAAATATTATTGATAAGATATCATTATTATGAGGTCCTATTCTTTGTCATCCCTTATATTTATATTTAGAATTATAAAACAAAGGAATTATAAAATCAATAAAACCGTTCTTTTCTGATTTATTTAATTTAATAATTGAATATTTAAGGCTTTTTTCATAACCTCATAAGGACATCTGTCCAAAAGGTAAAACATAACCCAAAAAAGCAGTCTAAATTAGAATTTAATGTTAAAATAATATTATTTTAACATTTTCGACTATACATTAAGCGTCATTTCAGACACCCATTAGTGTTCTAATCTGTAGAGATTTTGTATTCAACCTACGGTCTTATGTCATAACAACCTTTAACCGTTTACACTAACATAATTTTATCTATTAACAGATATTCTACTATATCAAATAATACTAACAAATTAATATTATCTGAAGTATATTTCTAAATACATATTGCATATACATAAACTATAATAGAATTATGATATATTAGAACCATCATAACCTTCAATTTTATATTTCATTTCATTTATAATATAAGGTTTTATAATGGACACCAAAGTAATCATAGATTCTTTCCAAATTGATATTCTTCACTGATTATCAATACCAGTTTTAATAACACTAGTTTTTAATTTATATTTATCGGATAAAATTTTAGACAAAAATATACATTCTTCATAAGTAAAACTATGAGTAGCTATGAGCACACCTTGGCCTTTTTGACGAGACCCATCTTGCATTATTCAATGAGCTAAACCTATAGGAGTTATATATTCTTCTATTCAATGAGGTACCCTTTTTATTTTTTTTCCTTCAACATAAGTATAAAAAGAATCATAGATTCAAGCAAGACTAGTAAAAGTAAATAAAGTCAATCTATAATTAAATCTATTTAAATTATTATTATTAATATTTACTTGAACTCTATCTATTTTTTTTACTAATTTTGGTATAACATAAGAAGAATAACCTCAATTATAAAATAAATGAGTAAGATGATGAATATAAGCTGAATTTGATACACTTTGTTCTATATTAAAACGGATACTATAACCAAAAGAATTATTAATTTTATCACCTCATCAATCGCCTAGCATACCACAAATTAAAACAGATAATACATCTATATTATGTGGACCAATTCTATAAATAGCTTTAGTCCTTGTTTTATTAAAAGGCAAAAAATCAGAAAAAAATAGAAAAGTTACTTTAATAATTCTCAACATTCATTTTGGCCACTGCTTATTTATAGCCATCATTAAGAAAAAAATAATAGTTCCTAATACTCATGTTCCTATTCTAGGAGATCTATAACTTCCATAATATAATCCTCTACTAATATGTAAATAAACAGTTATAAAAAAAAAGGAAGCAATATTAGCATGACACATTCTTACTAATCACCCATCATTAACATCTCTCATAATATGTTCGACAGATAAAAAAGCTAATTCTGCTGTTCCACTATAATGCATTGCTAACAATATTCCACTAACAATTTGTGCTACTAAACAAAGTCCTAATAAACTACCAAAATTTCATAAATATGATATTGTTGATGGTTGAGGACTATCTACCAAATAACTATTAAATATAGTTAAAACAGGATTTAATTTAAGAATTCTCATAATTTTATATAATTTTTTGTCATGAAGACAGATCAAGACAAGATCAACAGCAAAAACATAATCATTTAATAAATATAAAACTATTAATAATTTTAAAATTTTTTAAATAAATGTAACAAATAAATTCAAGAGTTAATATTAAAAATTTTTAATTTTAATAATCCTAAATTTAATTAAATAAAAAAGCTTAGAAATTCAATAAGGATATACCGATTTATTTAAAATCGGTAAAACTAGAAAAAAATAAGCCGCTTCTTGTTAATTATTAATTTAACTAAAAATATAATATTAGTTACATAATCACACCTAAATAGACCCATAAATTAATTTACCCTATTTTTCTAAATTAGATAATCACAATTTAAATAAATCAGAAAATGATTTATTTAAAACTTGTTATATTTAAAACCAATCTGTTTTAAATAAATTAAAATATCCATCCCTGGTGGGTATCTTTACATCCAATCAATATACGAATAATAGGAAATAAGGATTCAATTTTCTTCATATTTTCTTCTTATTCAACTATAAATTTACATTTTTATAAATTTTAAAACGGACTTTCCAATATATATTTTTAAATAAAATATAATTTAATAACAAATTTCTTAGCTCTATTTCCTTATTTTTTTTTTCTTATTTTCTTCGTTTTGTTTTAATATATTTGTTAATATCTAAATCTCTATCATCTTCTTTTTTAACTATATCCTTTACTATATTTAAATCAGCTCCATCCTTTTTCAATTTTTTAACAGTTTCACCAATTTTTAATTCTACTTCATCAAGTATTTTACGCTTTGTATTTAAATAACCTACGTTCTCTAAAAGAGAATCATTATCAACACGTTGTCTTTTATTAGAATTATCTGCATTATCATTTAAATTCTCATCAGCACGTTGTCTTTTACTAGAATTTTCTGTATCACTATCTGAATCTCGTCTTCTCTTTAAGGAAGATTGCTTTTCATTATCATTAGAAACATCAGGTAAAGCATTTCGAATATCACTCATGTCATTTAAACTTTCTTCAGCTTGTAATTTAACCGTTTGACTTATAGAACCAATGTCATCCATTGCCTCATCTCTTTCCCCAAGTAAATCTCTTAAAATTTCTATATTATTTTCTATAGCTGCATCAGCTTCAGAATCAGAATCAGAATCAGAATCAGAATCAGAATGAGAATCAGAAGGTGATTTTGATTCTTCATCATCTAACTTTGTTGTATCTGAATTTTCATTTGAATTACCTGAATTTAAAGTATCACTTGATATATTATTAGACCTATTAATATTAACTAAATTATCATCTTTATCTTCTTTATCACTATTCAAATTTGAAGAACTATCCTGATTATTATCTCTTGAAGAACTATCTTGATTATTATCTCCTTTATTACTATCAGAATCTGAAGAACTATCAAGATTAAATAAAGTATTAGAAAATTTTAGCTCAACATCTTTATGAATATAGTAATTTATACTATTAGATAAACAATCATCATACATGAACGTATAATTATAAATAAAAATTTGGTTAATACAATCAAAAAATTGAACAATTAATACAGAAATAAGATGTATATCTAATAACAAATAAAAAGGATCAAAATTAAAAAAATATCTTAAGAAAAAATAAATACAAGCGATGAAAATAAAACAGATAATAGGATATTTAAATATAAAATCTTTAAAATTAAAATAATAATAAAAAAGAATAATTCAAGATTTACCATATATTCTTCGATAATATAAAAAAATTAATATTAAAGGTATTATAAAACTAAAAAAACCAAATTCTCGTAAAAGAACAATAAAATTAATAATATCATCACCACCAACTTTATCATGTACCAAAGAAAAAAAACTACTAATACTACTAAATTTTAATAAATCATGATTTCCTTTCTTATCTTCGAATAGAAAACTACGGGCAGAATTATTACGTAAAAAATAAAAATAATTAACCTTAGATATGTTATAGTTAGTAAAAAAACTAGGATTAAAAACTAATTTATTAATAAAATAACTTAGTTTAAAAATAAACTTTAAATATAAATACCACAATCTAAGGAAAATATACCTCATAATTAATGCAACAAAACCGAATCTTTTATATAGGAAGAACTTAAAATACTGTAAACATAACTTTGAATACCTGCAATAGCCAATTCCAAACCTGATATAGCTGTAACCAAAACTATTGCAGCTGGTCCTCCAAACAATCGCAAAAAAACCGCAGAAGCTGTTAAACCCAAAAAACCGAAACCAGATAAAATTAACAAAAGGAGATGTCCAGATATCAAGTTTGCGCCTAATCGTATACCCAAACTTAATCCCTTTGCTATATAAGAAATTAACTCAATTATCGATAATAAGGGTACCAAAGGAAAAGGTGTTCCTTCAGGTGAAAACAAAGAAAAAAATTTGAATCCATGTAGAGACAAACCCATCAAAGTAACACCAATTCAAATACTAGAACTCATTGACAATGTGCTAACAAGATGTGAAGTAGTAGCAAAATTATAAGGTATAAGACCAACTAAATTACTAAATAAAATATAAGTAAATAAGACAAAAATAAAAACAAAGAAAAATAAACCTAATTTAATTCCAATTTGTCCTTGAATCATATTAAAAATAGTAAAATATATAGCTTCAGCACTAAAAGATCAACCATTAATTTTAATATTTTCCTTAAAATTACTATATATATAAAAAACAATAATAAATAAAACAACTAATCCAATATAAGCAGATATATTTGTAAATGATCCTATTGGAGTATGATTCAAACCTAAAAATTCACCAAAGAAAGGTTTAATTTCAAATTGATCCATAGGAGAATAAAAAACTTTAAAATCAGAAGTAATAAATAATAAATCTAACATAAAATCTTAATAAAAAACCTTATTCCACTTTTAATTATCTCTAAGTAAAAAAAAAATTGATTAAATATTTTACCTCTAATTATCATTTATAATATAAATAAATACAAAATTAAAAATAAATAACACAGAAATTAAAAATAATATATAAGACCTTGTGAGAAGATTTGCACTCTCATCTTTTAAATCATCGATGATGATTTAAATACTCTACAATTTGAGTTAACAAAGCAAAGAAAGTAAATAAAAAATTTATTTACCCCCTCTCTAAGAATATAATAATATTAATATAAATAATTTTTAAAAAGTAATTCCGAAAGGCATCATATCAAAAGTATAGAATAAACAAATAGTAAATAAAAGATAAGCAAAAACTAAAGGCAACAATTCTTTTCAACACAAAGACATTAATTGATCGTATCTTAATCTAGGGAAAGAAGCCCTAACTCAAATAAAAAAAAATACAACTATAATAATTTTAAAACCTAAAACATAGGACCCTTGAATTTTATCAATAAACAAACTAAGAGATTCAAATAATATATCTTTACTTGTAAATTTAGTTAAATATAATTCTTTTATTTGTGAATATTCTAAAAAATTAAGTCATTGACTTTTCAAAAAAGAATATAAATAAGAATATTGATTTTGATTTTCTCATAACGAAACATTTACTAAATTAGAATCTAAATTAGTAGTATCAAAATAATAAATATAATAATTAAAAAAATCAGACATTTTAAATTCCAAGAAATAATAAAGGAAAATAAAAGGATCAATAAAAATATTATGTAAATCTGGACAATGATGTCCACCTAAAAAGAAGATAGACATAAAAGCAGACATTAAAATAAGAGAAGAATATTCACCTAAAAAAAAGAAAACAAATATAGATGCACCATGTTCTGTCATGATTAATGTAAATTATTATTCCTCATAATAAAATTTATTTTATTACTTTTAATAATAATTTCAAACAGAACCGTGCTTGATAGTTACCCATCACACGGCTCCCTACAAAAAAAATAATATATATCCTAAATATGTTTATTTAATAGTATTAGAATTTTTAATACCATTAATTATTTTTTATTTTATTACTAAATAAGTAATAACCTCTAATAGCTAATCCAGTATCAATATAACTACTTATTTTATAAACTGGTATGTTTAATATTTGACTGGCTTCTTTAATACTACTAAATGAGGAATCTAAAGATTGGGACAATCCCTTATAAACAAAAACAGAATAACCCTGCTTTAAATACAAATTTTTATGTAATTTATTTCTAGAATAAGAATTAGATAATTCTTTATAACTTTTACCAGATAATAAATCAAACAATGGCGTTTTAGAAAATAAAAACTTTAAAGATTCATAAATAATAGAATAAATAGTATTGCTAGAATATATATATTCATTTTTTAACTCATTATATTTAGAATATCTCTTATCATTCATATTTTTACTCAATTGTAATAATATAATCTTACCTAAAGTTAATTTAACATAACCAAAAATCACAATATTAAGACAAATTAATCAAATAAAAAAATCATAACCTTTTCTTGTAAGTAATTTTCTTCTTAAGAAAAAAGGAGCAATAATATAATAAAGAATATCTTGATTTGATATACTGAAAGAATAAACAGGATTAATATTATTTTTCTTTTTTATATGAGGTAAAGAATAATTTTTACAACTTAACAAACTATTTTCATTAATCAGACATAAAAAATATTCTCTAATAACATTTAAAATCTGATAATCTTTTTGTACTATTATAAAATTAGCTTTCATTTTACTTATAGTAAAACAACCATCACCTTCTATAAATCCAATAATCCAATAAGAAGATAATTCTTCACATGAAGGAATAATATAACCATCAAAATTTATTCTTTTTCTATTCATATTATTTTTAATTTCTACTACTTTAATATAATCACTACGATTAAGAAAACCCTGTTTAAAAGAATTATAATCTAACTGTTTATGAGTTCAAAGAGGATATATATCAAAAATGGAAATTAAATTTTCTATTTCTTTAATTTTAGATATGTAAAACCAAGCAGAATTTTTTAATAATCTAATATTACCTATACCTAATCTCTTTTGAATATAAATCAAAGTAGGTAAATCATCTCTATGCAAATGAATTTCAAAAACAAAAGAACAATTATTATAATTTTTACGCAATTTTATATAAAATAAACCTTCAGCATCTACGAATCCTGAAAATCACTCTTTAAATTCTTTATCTGTTAGCTCTTCTTTATTCTCACCTAATCAAAATTGTCCTTTATTAGATTTTATATTATCTAAAAAATAAGGATATAAATTAATTAAATAATTAAAACTTTTTTCAGAACCAGGAATATTATTACTATCATTATAAATATTGAAATCTGAAACATTAAACTTACTTTTATCATTCAAGTTAGAATAATGAAAATTATTAGTACTGTAAAAGCGCTTATTGCTAAATATTTTTGCTTTCTCTAAATTTATTTTCATTTTCTTATCAAAAAAAGAATTATTTTCATAACCAAAAAGAGGGTTGAAATTTTTATTTTTCTTTAATACATCTTGAAAATTTTGATTGTCTAAACTTCAATTGATACAATTCGAAATAATAGTAGAATCATTTCAAATCTTATTTTTTAAATTTAATCTTATTTTCATTAATTCTTTTAAATTAAAAAACCTTATATATTTATTATTAATATTAACTGTTAAATCAGGGTATATATCCCTAATAATCTTTCGTATTGTAGATTTATGTTTAGCAGCTAAGGTATGTAATAAAGATCACCTAATATGATAATTAACAATCTTTAAAATATCTTTATAATTATCACAAATAGAAAAAGTATTTCAAATCAATTTACTAATTTCTTTATAAAAATAAATAATATAATAAGAATCTAAACTTAAAATTTTTCTAACTGCCATTGGTCTATTATTCTTATTTAATAAACCACTATTTTTTAATATTTTCTTTATTTTAACTAAATCCGCATTTATAATAATAGATTGTGTAACTTCGTTAAAAGATTTAATGATCAAACTATTTTTTCCACCTTCAGTATTTTTTTTTATTAAATCAATTTTATTAATATTAAAAAACTTATTATTTAAAATTACATTATTTGAAATAATTAAGTTATTTTTTTCTTTTTCCTTATTATTAAAATTAGCTTTTATATTACGTAATTTTATTCCTTTTTTCTTTTGCTGAATAATATTACTTCTAATATTATTAATATACAAACGTTTTTTATTTAAACTTGTAACAACAACATTGAAACAAGAAATTTTATCTGAATGTATATTAATTAAATTAGTTTCTTTATTTAATAAATTTAAGTGTAAACTCGATTCTAAAAAAACTTCTACTTTTTTCTTAACTAATAATGCTAAACTCTTAGGACCTTTAATACCAATTAAAATTTCATTTATGTTTCTTAAATATCTTAAATTACAATTTAATTCATTTTGAATAAATAAATTATTTTTAATTTTTCATATTTCCTGATCCAAACTTTGAAAAAATACATTAATCAATAAAAAAGCTAAAGAATCATAATTAGGTATTTCATATTTATCAAACGTTTTTTTTTTATGTATAGTAAATAAACTACAAATACCACTATTAAACAATTTATTTAATATATCAAAAAGACGTTGATCTTGAATATATTTTTCTAATTGAGAAAAAATAATTTTTCTATGAATAAATTTAAATTCATTGTCATAATTAAAAGATAAAAATCAATTTATATCATTTCATTCTGACTTTAATTTGTATAAACAATTATGCATAATAATATTATTAACAGAATTAAATAAAAAAGAAGGAAAAGAATTTTCATTTTTTATATTTTTAAGAACAAATAACAATAAGAAATAAATTGCTTGACTTATAATTAAATCATTTAACCTATCTATATTCATAACTGAATTTGTTTCATTAAAAGATTTATCTATTTTTCTACAGGGTTCATATTGTCCATTTTTTAATTGGATCACTATATCATTAAACCAATTTAACTGTAAATTATGATTAATTAAACCCAAAATCTTTAGTTTTTTATAAAATAACATTAAAAAATCTGGATCATATAAAAATTGACTTAATTTTCTATATTTTCCATCATTATTAGGATAAATATTATTTAATTTAGGATAATGAATACCAAAAAAAGAGTCATCAAAACTAAATAAATGTGTATTCATAATCTCTAATTTATTTTTTGTAGTAGGGTTACATATAAAGAAGTCATTAGATCCCTTGATTGGTAAATATAATTCTTCTTTTTTTCCACCCCTCTCCAAAGCGATAATCTTTCGATTACAACTTCTTGTAATGGTTTTACCTTTACTGTTTGTATAATTAAAAAAATTATACCCAAATATGGAATTCCCGGACTCATAAAGAAATATATCATTTCTTTCTACTCAATTAATTTCTAAACATGGGGTAAATCTTTCAGCCGGATTCATGGTCTTACTTGTTCAAGTATAGAATTGAGTAAATAATTGTAATAATATATAAAATACAACAATTATCTCGTAGCCTAGAGAGCCCTTAGAGGGATTCATTATGTTATTCACATATTTAGTTAATTTTCAATATAAATTGCTTACAATACCGACAACACTAGTTAAATCGTGATTTTTATATTGAATTAATCCTATTACCCAGGATAAAGCTTTCCAGCTTCAGCAATAAAGAGTAAATCGCATTCCGCACAATCCCGCTACTAATTCAGATTCAGCCTCAGGTAGATCGAAAGGAGCTCTATTCGTTTCCGCTAAAATTGCAATAAAAAATATTAAACCTATGGGCATTAATGGAAATATATTCCACACAGCTTGTTGACATTCAACAATATATGTTAAACTAAAAGAACCAGTGAATAAAATTAAAATTAAAACAATAGAAGAAAAAACTAATTCATATGAAAGAAGTTGTGCTGTAGACCGTATTGCACCCATAAAGGCATATTTAGAATTAGCTGCCCATCCAGAAATTAAAATACCATATGAACCTAAACTTGATACAGCTAATGCAAAAAAAACCCCTAATTCAAAATCAAAAATTGCTAACCCTTCACCAAAAGGTATAATAGCTCAACTAACTAAAGCAAAAGTCAAAGTAATACAAGGACCTATAACAAATAATAAACTATTAGATTGTCTAGGTATGATAATTTCCTTTACTAATAATTTTAAGGCATCAGCGAACGGTTGTAAAATACCTCACACACCAACTGCATTAGGTCCACATCTACGTTGCATAGATGCCATAATCTTTCTCTCAGCTATAGTTACAAACGCAACTGTCATCAAAATAGGGATTAAAATTATTAATACTTCTAGTATATTTAATATAACTAGCACTAATATGATTAATTTTTTTTTTTACTAAAAAATTACTATACTCGTTATGAAAAATTAATGCATAACAATTATGAATAACTAATAATCAACAATAATTTTAATTAGTTATCTTAAAGTAAGTATTTTATAGTCATTATAATTATAAAAATATTAAAACAAGTGATTTTTAATAAAATTTTATTAAACATCAGAAATAATTTTTAGCTCATATTTTTATTTTCTATATTAATTTCATTCGTATGTACTTTTTTTACTATGTTTAGAGCACCTTCTTTTAACTCATAAATAAAACCAATTATAAGAATATACAAAAAGGCAAGTATATTATTTTTACTCAGATTCTGATTTTTTTGATAAATTGCAGTATAAGGGAAAGCTAATATAATTTCTAAATCAAAAACTAAAAATAATAAAGAAACTCTATAAAAAATAACATTAAAACGTTCACGGGTTTGAACAAAGCTAGTAAATCCACATTCAAATCCTCCTCCTTTTTCTAAATATTTAATACTTAACGAAAAATAAGAATTAATAAATAATAACAAGAATCCTATTAAAACATTGGCTATAACAAAATAAATCACATTATCAATATCACCAAAAGAATAATTATGCACCTCATATTCAAAAAAAGATGGTATACTTAACATACTTATTTTATTATGACTATTATTATTTCTAAAAGATTCGTCCCCGGACAGGGATAAATCTTTAATTTCGTTCAGATGGGACGAGGAGAGCGATTCTCTATAAATAGTTATAATTTTTACTTCTTGATAACTATCAACAGTTAAAATAATAGCTCCTATCATACCTAACAATAATATAATACTTGCAATATAAATATGAACTAGAAATACATACCTTTTACCAATATGTACTCCCTTTCCCGAACCGTACGTGATAGTTTCCCATCATACGGCTCTCCGATTATAACGATAAACTCAAAATTATGTTGTTTAGTTAGACAAAACGGTGAAAATTAAGATTAGTGCTGGGTTTATCCATACCTTTAGCTAATTCAGGGTTGTTTGTCTAATACGAAATTTCCTACGATTTTACTACAAGTCTTCATTTATACAGTACTACTTTTAGTACGTCCATGATACTCAAGATGACATTCTCTGCAAAGTGGGATTTGTTTTCTGTTCCTTTTAGCCATAGTAGAGTCTATCCAATTTAATTTTGGATTTAGGTCCTTTATTTTTCTAATGTGATGCATCTCTACTCTATAGTCAGATCTACATTTACAACAAATTAAATTTTGAAGACTTGCTGCTGATATAGATCTTGTGTATAGAGCCTGGATATGATCTGTTGAATTTACTCGAAAGGCTCAAGGTTTGATACCATATTTGGCTTGTATAAAGCTTATTTTATCTGATCCTGTTAAAGAATTACCGAATTTTTTATAAACCTTGGCTTGAGATTTAAGGGAGTATTTACTAGCTAATAGTTTAGCACATGAACTTTTTAGTACATAATTTAATAATGATGCTAAATTATTATAATTATCGACAAATCTATAATAATTAGTAATTCCTCTCAAGACTGAATTGTATAGGTTTATTATTACGTCTTTGTCATTGAAAAGTCAGATAAACTTTGGACAAGGTACAAAACCCTTTAGAAAACCTGCCTTTCTAAGTTTATTTTTTATAGTTAGTAAAGGCACTTCTATTCTCAGGTTAAGTTTATTTCTTGCGGTATAACCATAGGTTTTATTATAGGTCCTATGGTGACTTTTACCAAAACTTATACCTAAGAAAGTTGCTTTTTCGTAGCTAGAATTAGTAATTAATGTCTTCTCTCTACTTAGACTTAGATCTAGATCAGTTTGAAGGAAATTTTCAATCTTCCCTAGAAGTTGTCTTGCGTCTTCTTTACTACCCCTTACTCCAATTATTCAATCGTCAGCATATCTAATGTATATTAACCTTTTGTAATTATCACACATGGGATCTCTTGAAGGAACAGAAATCAGAAGTTTGTGTCAATAGCGTTTTTCTTCGATATTTTTCGCTATTTTCTTTTTGTATCTATAATGTAGATATAAAGAATTTAGCTTCGGTTTAGTACCAATGTTAAAATTTTTAGCTAATGATTCAATAAACTTGTCTAATTTATCAAGATAAATGTTACTTAAAATAGGACTAATGATAGATCCTTGGGGTATACCTACTAAAGAATGGTGATACCTATTAAATACATAATATCCCGCATTTAGTGCTTTCCTAATTAGACGAGTAAATCTTCTGTCCAATATCTTGTCTTCTATAATTTTCATAAGAATATTGTGATTTATAGAATCAAAACATTTACTCACATCGCCCTCTATAAATCACGATACAGCACCGAACTGACTTTTAACTACTTTCAGAGCAGTGTGGCAACTACGATTTGGTCTATATCCATGATTTAAGTCAGAAAAAGTGGGTTCAAATATGGCTTCGAGGATCATCCTTATTATTTCCTGGATAATTTTATCTCTAGGTGGTGCTATAGTTATTGGTCTTTGCTTTCCATCAGTTTTTGATATATGAATTCTTCTACCTGGTCTGAATTGGAATTGACCGCTCTTAAGTTCTAATATTAGTTCTTCTATAGCTTCAATAGAAAATCCATCTAAAGTAGTAGGAACTATACCTGGTGTCATATTTCCTGGTTTACTCTTGAGTTTGTCGTAAGCTATCTCGTATAATCTCGGGTTATATAATAATCGATAAATTTTTTCTTTAATTATTATATTCGGATTTTCTAAACAAATGTTTGCGAGTCTACTTATTTCTTTTCCGGCGTCAGATTTAACTGTACTGGAATTTCCAGCGGCGGCTGAGAAATAACGTATATTATAATCTAAAATCCTTCCTTTAGGACTAATATTACTTAGCCTACTTGAGTTGTTAGAACTCGTCAGTACTACGATTTTTCTGTTGCCAATAGTTGTTTTCAACCTTAGGCAATCCCGTAGTCCTATTATTTGATATATACCTCTTTTAGGTTGCCCACTCTTCACCTGTTTTTTAAATATTTTACAGCGGTTATGAACGACTCATAATCCAACTCTCATACACGAAGTTGGATTCGTTATAATAATCCTATTACAGATGGGATTATGCCCTATCATTGAGGCCCCTGGTGAATAGGCTTCAGGAAGTGTATCTTTAACCATGAGAGGAACGATTCGAGGAGTCAATCGCCTTATCTGTTTCAGGCTAGTCTCCCCTTTTAACGGAGATGCTATGTTCAGCTTGGGGCTTTCCCCCTTACTTAACTCCGATATCGGAAACATTCATGAGTAATGTTTAGGTTTGTTAAACCTATTATCAAATAAAGTACAACGGCGCACGTATGAATGATAAACAGTATATAATACATCTCCTATAGCTGAAATTTGAGTTATTCTATTTAAAGCAGAATTCCAATTTGACATAACAAGTAAATAATTATTTTCGCTTGCTCCAAATTTATAAATTCAATTATAAAATAAATAATGATCATTATCAAATCCATAATATAACTTAGACATTCAATTATTATCACCCTTTATTTCAGCTAATGTATTCAAAATTGATTTTGATTCATTAGCTATATCTAAATTATCATTATCATAATCTAAAGAAAATACATTTTCCTTAAATTTATAATTATTAATAACAATTGAATTAATATTTCTTAAATTAAACAACTCCATATTTTCATCATTAATTAACAAACTATTTTGAAAATTTTTTGTTTTTACATAACCTAAATTATAAAGTATATTTTTAAAAGAAACTACAAATGACAAATATAACATAAGTAATAAAGGAATATAATTATTACTTTTTATTTCCAACACCTCAATATCTATCATCATAATCACAAATAAAAACAATATGGCAATAGCACCTATATAAATAACAATGTATGAAATACCTAAATAAGTTATTCCAATAAAAATTAAATAAAAAGCTACTAATATATATAATACTATTAGATTAAAAACAGATATAACAGCATTTCTTGTGGTTATAACTAATACACCTGAAATAACCGCTAAAAAGGTTAACGCAAGTTTAATGTCACTTACACTAATTATTAATTCCATAAACAAATCAAATATTAAGATAAATACATCTAAAATTAATTATGTTTTCATATCAATATCAATAATTTAGATATAAACTGAAATTTTAAATACAAATAAAAATAATCTCTTTTATTCTAATTATCAAAATAACATAACTAATTTTATTTATTTCTATCTTATACTTATCAAAAATAATAATTTAGGATTACTCAAATAAATGTTATTCGTTATAAGGTTTTCAATTTTAATTAGAATTATGCAATATAAATAAATTAAAAAAGAATAAAAAATACCGAAATTATCCTAATTAAAATAATTCGGTCACAAACCGAATTTGAGAACGGACGGAATTGAACCGCCTATGGTACAACCAATGAGTTTACAGCCCATCTCTCAAACCAAATGAGAATCATTCTCAAGGAGAAATTATTGATGTGTTTAATTTCCAGCTGCAGGTTCCCCTACAACTACCTTATTTCGACTTAACAGACATTAAAGTCATACATTGAGATTCCTACAAAAATCATAACCTATTTGAATAATATAATAAACATAAAGAAATTTATAAATATTCAAATAATTTACCATAAATTAAAATAACAGAAAAAGGTTAATTCTAGTTAAATATTATTAATAAATTACTCATAGGAATTAATAATTTAAGTATAAAACCCTTCCTGCACATACTTCTCTCTCCGCTTGACGAGTGGTAAGTACACCCCAGATTCTTATTTCACCGTAACGATACTGATTTACGATTACTAGCAATTCCTTCTTCATGTAGCCGAGTTTCAGGCTACAATTCGTACTATATTCTTCCTTATTTTATAGGATTAGCTCCGACTTTTCTTTCATTGCATCCCTTTGTTAAAGAATTTTGCGGCACGTCTATCATGGATAATCAAATTTAACATACAACTATAAATATTATTTTCATTCTCTGTCTAAATTCATTCTATCTACTATTTTCATTATTTTATTTAATCCATCAATTTTTAAATGTTCTTTATTTTTTACTAATTCTGCTACTTTTTTAAAATCTTCGAAATCTAATGATTTTATTCCTAGTATTGGATATTCAGTAAAAAATGGTATTACTTTTTTATTTATATCTAGAGTACTTTTTATTTGAAGTAAAGCAATATTTTTACTCTCATTACAATAAACAGAAATTTCTTTATTTACTTCATTTGAATTTAAGTATAAACTATTAAAATATTTTGATATTCCGATTAATAAATCTTTTTCTCTAATATGTAAACTAGTTCCAAATATTAATCTTACTCTTTTTCTTAATTTAGTTGTTTCTTTTTCTATAGAAACACTAAATGTTGAGTCTCCTGTAACAAATCCATAAACTCATGTAGGATCTGGTATACCTTTAAATTTATATTCAAATCTATTTAAAGTTTCAATATTAGGAAATGCCTCTAATAATTCTCTTGATAAACCTTTATTTAAATTTGCTTTTATAGATACTATTTTTAAGAATCCTTCTTTAGTTAAATGTGCTTTTTCTTTTATTAATTTTAAACATTGTTCAAATAATAAAAAATCTAAATATTTGTTACTAACTAACGGATAATTATTAAAGTGATTGATAATTATTTGTAATTCTTTTATATTACTTACTCTAAATAATACAGTGTTTTCATTATTTTTTCTAACTATACCTACACCTAATGTTTTTTGTATTAATTTTAATAATAGTAAATCTTTTTCATGTATATGAATAGAAAAATAAGCTGAAACTCTTCATTTCAATTTACTTTTTTCATCCTTATATATAGAAATTATAAATGATCCTTCCGCATCTACAAATCCTGTGATAAATCATGAATTTAATTTTTGATTATTTAATATAGAATAACATTTATTTGATAGTTGGTTAGTAAGGACTTTGACTTGATAATTTCTTTCGAAACCCATTAGAATACACCTTAAACTTCTTATTTCTATAATTCTATTTTTAAGAAGTCAACTACCGTCTACTCTTTGCTCTTTTACAGCTAATTTTACTGATTTAGATCCGCGATAATCCATTTCTCTTTCGATCATATTTTGACTTATTACTATCCCTGAATGATTAATTCAGCCACTTATAATTTTTCAATTATAGCTTAGTATCAAAATCTTTAGGAAGTCCCCGGAGTTTGGTAATTTGAGCCAATTTAGTGCTGTCCTAAAGCACTTATCAGCCCACTTCATTAGGGCCATAATGACTTACCTTAACCCTCTATTAAACAAATAGTCAAACATAATATGCATTTATTAACTTAATAAAAGGAATACCCCAATTATTAATTTACATACTATAATCATTTAACTAAACTCCATTAACTGGATGTTCTTCTTATTTACTAAATAAATATAAATCAAAATAAAATTTGATTATATCAGATAAAGATAGAAGGAGGATTGCGTCCGTTTTATTTGGAATTAACCGAACGTTTCACAACACGGACTGAAGACAGCCATGCAACACCTGTAATTTTTATCATTCGAAAACTATTCATGAAGTGGTAAGGTTTTACGCGGATTATCGTATTAAATAACATGCTTCACTGCTGGTCTCTGTGGGCCGTCTAATGATTTGGGTTTCCGCCTTGCGACCATACTCCCCAGGTGGTATGCTTAACACCTTCATTTGTATCTGCACTAAATTAATTTTTTTTAAAATATATAATATAAATAGCATCCTTTTATACTGCAATAATCTTTTCTAATCCTTCGTATTAAATCTAGAAAATAACTATTGTAAAAATTATGTTTTTAAATTGTATATAAAAGAATATATTTATAAATCAAACTTAATTTTAAGTTAAAATTAAATATTATATACACAACAGCATACATATTTTTCTGCATGGACTACTGGGGTCTCTAATCCCGATCGATACCCATGCCTTCGTACCTCAGCGTCAGTTTATCATAGTAACATGCTTTCGCCACTTCGCAACCCACAAAGTTTAATATTCTTACCCAATTCTAAAAGAGATTGTTACTTCTTATTTACTCTAGTTCAGTATTATCTTTCTCACTCTTAGGTGTTAATAAAAAAGATATACTATACCGCCTACGTACCCTTTAGACCCATTAATGACGAATAACGCTTGCCTTACACGTATTACCGCGGCTGCTGGCACGTGTTTTAGCCAAGACTAAATAGATTATTTTTATATAACAATTTATTAATATTAATAGGGAAAATAATTCCAATAAATATTAAAAAATCAGTATTTTTAAAATTGACATTAGTTTATTAATATTATTTTTAATATAGGTGAATATATTTATTTTATAAAATATATACTAATATCAATATTCATTATCCTAAGATAATGTATATAAAACATCAACAATTGTTGATGTTTTATAAAGATAACGTCATAATCCTCTCTTTCCTTAGGGATTTACCATAAAATATTACGCACGCTTTTTACGCTTTTTCTCACCCTTCTAGATAGCTGGTTCGGCCTTTCGGCCATTGACCAATATTCCCTACTGCAGGCAACAATATAATTTTAACGTCGCTAGGCTGTTATCTCATCGCCAATGTGGTCGTCCATCCTCCAAAAATGCGACTACGGTTCAAAGGCTAGTTAAGCTATTACCTCTCCTACTACCTCCCCAAGACAGGCCTACCCCAAAGCGAAAACTTTTCTTTAGTCTTCATGTTTTTACTATTTCAATAATTACAAAAAATATTAACTTTAATATTAATTTATTAATATTTTTACAATACATTTAAATATTAATATTAAATAATTTATATTAATATTATTAAAAAAAAATTAGCCAAAATAAAAAATTAATTTTCCTATCTTATGCAGTAATTTTTCATTCATTAATTAATTACTTTCTACAATCTGACATCATATGGTATTTAACCATACTTTCAGGTAAGTTCCTGATTCTACTCACCAGTCCACCACTTCTTTTTCTTTATTTTTATCATAATAATATATTTCACCATAAATAGATATATTATCTAATTAATTAAATAATACAAACCTTATATTCAAAAATAAAACAAATATTATTTTCATTATCGAAGATAATGAAGTTATTTTTAGCTTTTTTTTTCACTAAAACATTCGTCTTCACCTAATTTCTTCCTATTTATATTATATTATTAATTTAATTTAAATATTAAGACGTTCGATTCGCATGTATTAAAGCCTCTAGATAGCGCTCACTCGGAACCATCATTAAATACTTTTTTATTTTTTCTTTCATATTTTATAACTACAGCAATATTTTGCTGTAATTAGTTGTCAATAGGAATCGAACCTATATCCAAGCATTAACAGTGCTCTGCTTTACCTTTAAGCCATAACAACAAACATACCTTTAAGCCATAACAACAAATATAACTATCAAGTATAGATACAAAAATGTATCTACTATTATAGTTTTTATAGCAAAATAATTTAATTTTAATTAAATAAACTATAAAATTAATGTATTTATATCGAAAAAAAATAATATTTAACTACTTAATAGTAAAATATTTTCATCTAATTATTAAACATAAATTAATATATTGCTATATAACTAAAATAGACAACCTAAAAATAATAATAAATATTTATTATTTAATTAAAAAATTTATTCATTTAGTTTAAACTAAAAAAAATGAAGATAATCAAAGATAATAAAAACACCCATTATCGGTGATAATGGGTGTTTTTATTGATAATATGTTAACATTAATATAAATATTAAACTAATAAACTATAAAAACAAACATAACTTAATTATCAAATATTATTGTTCTAACAATCAAGTAAAGAATTTTTCAACTTCAACAGCTTCAATTTTAATTGGCATAGAAGAATGTAATATTCCACATATTTCAGAACATTGACCATAAAAATAACCAGTTCTTTCTATAATGATTGAAGTCTGATTTAATCGACCAGGACAAGCATCTACTTTTAAACCTAAAGAAGGCACAGCTCAATCATGTATAACATCAGCTGCAGTAATTATAAACCTAATATGTGTATCAATAGGTAAAACTACAGAATTATCAACTTCCAACATTCGAAGTTCACCTTTTTCCAAGCTAACTTCATCTTTCATATAAGAATCAAAGTTAATAATCTCATTTTCTTCATTTAAAAAATCAGCATACTCATATTCTCAATATCATTGATGCATAATTATAATAATATAAAAATCGACTGTACATTAAGCATTAAAAAATAACACCCACAAATGACCCAGTCAGTTGCAATAATAAGTAAATATTGTAATTTTTATAAAAAATAAATTATTTATTTTTTATAAAAGTGAATTAAGGATAATTATTATTGACAGTCTTGCATAATATATGGATATTGAACATATAATAAAAACTTAACTGTTTTCATTTGTGTCGCCTAAAGAAACTGAAACTTATTTTTTTACGTTATAATTTCTTTAAAGGATTATTTTATCCTTAGAAATCAATTTATATAATTATTAAAAACTATATATTTAATCTCTCGACTATTAAAAAATATTTTACAAATAAATATAAATTATTATAAACCTATCTTATACGACATTGTACAATGTAAATATGGTGATACAATATTCCTTAAAAGTGGTATAGACTCCTTCTTTATATAAATAGAATACTTATCTTTATTAGATAATTTTTGTATAGTACAAATTAAATTAAAATTTTCATTTAAAATATAAACTAATAATTTTACTTCTTCTAAATAATAAGAATTACAAGCAATACGTACTCCAGATTTAACTCAACATCCATCATCAGAAATCCAAATTGCCAAGGCTAAAGGTGTTAAATATAATTTTATATTAGAATTAATTATTTTTCTACCATTTTTATAGAACATCTCATATATTCAATCAAAACTTCTGAAAGTATAAGTATTAAATACATAACCATTATATATTTTTGCACCTTTATCATTTTTTATTTTTCTATTATATAATCTTGGTTCTAAATTAGAACAATAACCTCTACTAAAAAAGAAATTATATAATCAAAACAAATATTTTTTATGAATAATACTTTGTTTAAAAACAAACCTTGTTCCTTCAATATTTCTTCTAGAACCATAACAATCACCTAATAACGAACCAATAATAACGGAAAGAACATCATTATTATGTGGTCCAATTCTATTTTTAGCTCTAACAACAGTGTGGAAATCTCTTCTTTTAGTTTGTTGAATAAAATAATAAATATATCTATTATTATAAAATAAATCTAATTTCAGGCCATTATTTCGACATTGTCGATTATATCGACCTGTTACTTTAACAGTCATAGCAGGATCTATAACTTCATCCATTAGATATAGTAACTTAAAACTCGGAAAAGCTATAGCAACTAAAACGAGTGCTGGTCCTACTGTTCAAACTAATTCAATTAATGTCTTTTACAAAAATAGACTATCTTTTACCGATTTTTCGGCTTTCACGTGTAGTCTTTGAGGATCCCTTTAATTAGATACAAATAAGTATCTTTCGGTTCCTGCTGATTATTCATTGTTACATCCTTTAGAATTTTCACTGATAATATTATAGTATCTAAGGCTTTAGAAGTTTCCAGCATATAATGAAATTTTATTCCTAGTTTTTCTAAGTTTATTTAGATGAGAATTTATATCTTTCTTTAAATATTTCACCTGAGTTCATATATTTTATTACAGTACTACCACTTATGTCCAAAAATTTTCCAGCCCTTCTAGCTGAAACAAAACTACCTATTAATTTAAATCCTTCTGAAGAGCATTTTTCATAAATATTAACAGGATTACCATGAGCAACACTAATTTTTAATTTAGTTACCTCAGAGTATATTCTACCTAAAGCTTTTTGTCTTATTAACTTTATAGTATTTTTACTATGAGTTTTTCCAAACATAGGATTTTTCTCTTTTGCTTTTTTCAAACTCATTAAATTTTTAGTTTCTTTTGTATGAGTACGACCAAATAAAGCAGATTTTTCTTTTATATATATTCCTTTCAAAGATTTACTAATTTTTATTTTAGTCTCTTCTGAATGCTTAAAACCCCGAGAACTACCTGCTATTTTTAATATATTATACTGTGGATTTAATTTATTTAAGTAATACTGTTCTTTTATAATTAACTCAGATTTATCGCAATATTCTAATATCGTAACAGAAAAATTAGAATATCCGTATTTTATCAATGCTCTACTAATTATAAAACTATTTTTACTTTTTATATAACTAAGATTAAAATAATTTTTAAATCTTTTAGATATATCTGCGGACTGTCCTAAATACATATCATTTGTTAATTTATTTGTTAACATATAAATACCTGATTTACCTTTATTTTCTTTAAAGATGTATTTTCTCATATCATAGGCATCTCCATATACTTTAACTCAATTCATTTCATTATTATCTAAACGATTACTAGATAAAGTAGTATAAGAGCGTAAAGGAATATAAACTTTACTTTTTAAAATAATAATATCAAACTTAGAACACTTTTGAATAGGCACATATTTACCATGATTTAGATATCTATAAACTAATTTATTTTCTGACTTATTGAAATTTCACATAATAGAAAGCATAATTCATGTAACACCAAATAAAATAACTACTAAATAAAACATTATTCTATTATGTAAATCTACAATACCTTCAAAGGATGGACTAGCTCCATCTTGGAAATACAATCCCCAAGCTAATGGTATATCAGCTCTCTTTAAAATACAAGCAGGATTATTATTTAATTCTTGAACTACCTTTGAAAATTCCTTTTTTCTCTTTGTTGTCTTATCTTCACAAGTACAACAACCACCACATCAACATCAATCTTCACCATAATCATAACGATTAAAAAAGAGAAAAAAAGTTTCTTTCATATTTTAAATAACTAAATTATTACTAAAATCGCATATAAATTAAAAATGATGATATTTTTTTAATTCATATATAATAGATTCGTAAAAAACGATGTAAATAAATTTATAAAAATAAATTTTAATAAATCAATATAAGTAATATTGATTTATTTTAATTAACATAATTGAAGTAAAAGCAAAAAAATAAATAAACACAACAAAAATATGCAACTTGCAATGCATTATAATTGAAATAAAGGAATCGTAATGACATAAATACTATTAATCAAAATATAAGGTTTTATTATGTAAAACAAAGAAATATTAGTTAATAAAGCAATAACTAAACTTAAACTATTACTAGGTAATATAGATAAATTATGTTCGATATTAAAAGAATCTAAAACAAACTTTATTTTAAATGCATCTTCTTTACTACAATTAAAATTTTGACTAATATAATATGGCATGAAAACATCATCATAAAAATATATAAACTTAATTATTCTTAAATAATAAGCTGCACCTATCACACTAGTAACAATTGCTATAATTGATATAAAATAATAATCTAACTGCATACTTGCCAATAATACTTGCTGTTTACCAAAAAAGCCAATTAAAGGAGGAATACCTGTTAAAGAAAATATTGTTACAGATAAACAAAAAGCCAAGAAAGGATCTGTTAAATGCATTCCTTTAAAATTAGTTATAAAAGGTACCGGAGTATATAACCATTCATTATCTTCACTATTAAAATCATAAAACTGAACATCATGATGAACAAGTAAATAATTATATAATGTATTAATTTTTATATTTTTATTAGGATGGAAAATATTATCATAATTATATCATTCTTCATATTCATCTTTAATAGAATCAAAAAAATCATATAAAGTAGGTTCAATATAAATACCTTCATCAATAAGCAACGGATTTATATAAATATAACGTATAGAAATAAAATTATTATCTAAATAATACCTACTATAAAGATAACCTCATGCAATTAATATAAAAAATAAATTTAAATTGGTAATACTATATTGAATTAAATAAAAAATAAAAGCATCTGTACCCCCAACAGTATTTAAAGATAAAGCCAATAAAAGAAAACCAACATGTGTTATAGTACTATAAGCAAATAATCTTTTAATTCTAGATTGACTTAAACCTAAAATAGTACCAATAATTAAAGAAAAAATAGCAGACAAAGTTAAAACATTAGTTCATAACCCTAAACTAGAATAAGAAGGATTTCAGAAAGAAAAAGGAACATTATTATCAATAAATAAAAGACTAAAATTTTGGATCAATAGAGGATCAATATTATCTAAGGATAATGTTGATCCTAAATTATTAAAAAAAGACTTACTCATACCTATTGAGAAATCTTGTTCTAATAAACTTAAATTATTCAAATTTAAGCCAGTGAATATATTATGAACTAATATTAACATTAAAATTAAAACAGAAAGCTTAGCAATAACAATTAATCAAGTTGTGCTATATGTTGGTACATCAGAATAAACATCAGGAGCTCAATTATGAAAAGGAGCAGCTGATATTTTAAATAATAAACCAGCAAATAAAATTAATAAACAAGAATCAATTAAATAATTATTAAAATTATCAGAATAAATCATAAAAATATGTTCTAAATTTAATGTTCCAGTATAAGCATATAATAAACTACAACCTAATAGAATAAATCCACTACTTAATCCACCTAATAAAAAATATTTTAAACCTCCACTAGTACTATTAAAAGATTTAATTTGAGAAGTAGATAAAATATATAAAGTAAAACTTTGTAATTCTAGTGATAAATATAAAGATATCAAATTTTGTGACGATATTAATAAAGAACCACCTAAAACAGTAAATAACAATAAAAGATTATATTCTTTAACTTCTAATCGCTTAAAAAATAGCATATTTTTCTTCGAAAAATATGGAGTTTGTAATCTTAAATCAGGTAAAAGTTGAATAAATTTCTTTATATTACTAATAAACCAAAATTGAAAACTAGACTTATCAATATTATCAGTATAAAAATAATATTTTAATAACTTATTATAACGGTAATCTTTAAAATTTGATTTAAAAAAAGTAAAATGTTTAGTTCACCTTTTAGTTTCGCTATCTCTATTTTCCAATATAAATCTCATCGATTCAGAATCATCAAACTTTCTAAAATTATAAGGAACGAAACAAGTTAAAATAGAAACTAAACTACCTATTATAAATAACAAAATGTCAAAAACTTGTGACAATACTGTAACTTTGAAAACGCCACCATATATTCCAATTCCAATACCAAATGCCTCAACATCAAGTGCATTGTAAGCAAGATATCCACCAAGAATAAATATAAGTAAAACGATTCTATTGAATTTCACGTAATCCGCTAAATAATTAAAATTTCGTTCAAAGCTTGAAGTTGATGCTAATAATAAAACAACAATCGCTATCATTAGCAAATAAAAGATAAAGGAGTTGAACCTTTATTTATATTAAATATTAATTTAGTACTCTATTATGAAAAACTTAGTATAGTACGACTAAATAAAATGCTTTAACTTATTATTTAATAACAAATATTTATTTAATACTAAAAGTAATAATAATATATATTTTACCATTAAATTAATCTTTAATCTTCTTAGCGCTAATGAATTAACCTTAATAAATAATTCTCATTAACTAATATAAATTAAATAATACAAATATATATTTTCTATGGAAGATTAAGATTGTATAGGTAATTTATTAAATGTATGAAAATGAGGAGGAGAATCTACACTTCATTCTATATTTTTACTTAACTTAGCATTATCTGTTCAAGCTAAAATATCTTCAATATACTCATCTTTAGCCCAACCATCTCTAGGAACTTCTTTACCTTCTTCAAATTTATCACAAATTAATGAAATAAAATAAGCAGTCATTACTACTGATAATATTGAACCAGCACTACTAACTAAATTTCAACCTGCAAAAGCATCAGGATAATCTGCTATCCTTCGAGGCATACCTTGTAAACCTAAAAAATGCATAGGTAAAAAAGTTAAATTAACTCCGATAAATAAACCTCAGAAATGTATTCTACCTTTTCTATCATTATATGTTAAACCTTCTGCTTTAGGTGACCAGAAATATCAAGCTGCAAATAAAGCAAAAACAGCACCCATAGACAATACATAGTGAAAATGCTTAAAATTTAAATTTTAATAGGACTATATCATTATCTAATTTTAGAAATAAAAGGAACTTTCATTCACAAAGGATTTCTATATTGTATTCAATCAAGCAAGAAGCTTGAATAAATCTTAAATTCTATACTATCTTTAGGTTCATTTTTATAATCTCTTATTTGTACAAATTCTTTAATTTTAGTAACTCTATAAAATTTAAAATCAGAATATAATCTGTTTTTTATAAAATAATCATATAAACACATCATACCTTTAACTGTTTGATAGCTAAATCGTATCGATTTATATTCTTTCCCATATTTTTTATTACTTTGTTTACGAAGTAAAATATTTGGTTTATAATAAGGAATAACATTATCAAAATTAAGTTTTTGAGTATAATCATTATATTTAAATTCTAAATTACATTCTATTCTATTTTGACAAAAATTGAAAACAATAGAACCATCTGTATCAACTAAACCAGAAAAATAAGAATCAAAAGGTTCTATATTATAATTAGGTTCTTTATAATCAATATTGAAATAAGTACATGCTTTTTTAAAACCAGGCACTTTAATTCTTATTAAACCATTCAAACGATTAATTATAAATTTCATTTCTTTATATGTTGATATTATATATATAGAATAAGGTTTATTATTATCACATCTAACTCGTCCAAAATGTAAATAATTCTGAATTCGAGTTAAAATTCTGATATCTCTATTATGTAATTTTATTCTTATAGCTTTCAATTTAAAAGAATTAAGAGATTCTTTTCTAATATCAAAATTACCGTCACCATCTATAATTCCAGCAAATCAATTATAGAAATTAGAATCACTCGAAAAATTCAAATTAGATAATTGACGTATAGTCTCTGAGAATCCTTTACAGTTTTCTGCTGATTGTATACTTGTTCAATTTTTAATATTAATTGAAACAGTATTATTATTATTTTCACTATTTAAAAGAAGATTAAAGCTTCTGCTTAGATCCTCGCTGAGGCGATGATAATTTAATATAAATAGTAAATAATAAACTAAAAGTATAGTTTCCAGCATATAGTCAATTGCAGAACATGAATTGTTCTGGCCCAAATGAGCTACCACATAATAAGTCATTAATTGTAATAATTTTATACAACTCAGGTTAACCTGATTATCGGACTATAATTTATCTAATTATTTAACTTAATAAACTTTCGATTGCCACGTTTAGTCTCTACGGATCCTATTAATTAATTTAAAATTAACTTTAGTTTCCACGGTATTATCTTATATTTTTATCTATTTTTAAGCATTAAAAAAATATATAAGACTACACCGTTAGCAATATAACTATCATTTTATATTACCGAAAAAATATATTAACTTTTTCATAGTGGCAAGACCACATGACACTTATTGTAAAAACCTTTGTTTGAATACTTGAAAAGATTTTGCTTTTTCCCCTAAAAGAGGATAATTATTAAAGTGACTTATAATTGTTATTATTGTTTCTTTTTTATAAATTTCTAACAAATAAAAATTACGATAAGGATTTCTTATCAAATTAGATGCTTTTAAGTATTGTTTAATTATATTTATTAAATAAATATCATCATTTTGTCCTATAGAAAAAGAATAATTATAATTTTTTCTAATGCAAAAACAACCTTCAGCCTCTACAAATCCTGAAAATCATTCTTTAAAATAAGGAGGTAAAATAAAAGAGTTATTTTCAATTACAAGCGATTTGGTATTAATAATAACCGATTGATCTATATATTTATTATTTCTATTAGATAAATATCAATCTACTGAATTTATTTCTATACATTTTTTTAAAAATTTAAGTTGACATATTTTTTTTGAAGTTAAAAGAGGATAAATATCAAAAATTTTAATGATTTCTTGAACTATTTTTTTATCATTAACTACCCAAATAACATCCTTACCTTTTCCAGTTACTCTTATATTTCCTCCAATAACCTTGGCAATTTTTATTAACATATTATAATTTGATGCAAGGTTAGATAATTTAATTACAAGTCTAAATTGTAATGACTGTTTACGTCAATGATTTACTTGAATACTACCATCTCCATCCATTAAACCAACTCAAAACATTTTTATATATTCATTATCACTTTTTTTAATATGTTCATTCTTTTCAATAATACTCACAGTATGTAATAGAGCTAACATACTATAATTACCCATTAATATCGTATCATGGAATGCTATATCTAAACTAGCATTAGCTAGTATAACACCTGTTACGTAAAAAAAATATATATTTTTATTTAATTTATTTTTCCATTCTTTCATAACTAAAAATATATCCATTATAAGTACCACCGCCCAAAGCATATTTTTTAATAGTATTATGACTTATATTAAATGTTCTTTGAGCATCTGTTACACCTTCATATTTACCAATAAAATTTTTATTAACATCATATACAAATATTGCTTTTTTAATATGACTTTGATTATTAATCTTTGATACTAATTTTTTACCTTCTTTAGAATATCAACTAGATATTGAAGGTGAATCCTCTATATTAAAAGGTATATTACTAAGATATCATTCACCTCTAAATAAAATTTTTTCTTTAATAACATTAACTAATGTTTTATGATTAGACTTAATTAATCTAGCTAAAGTTCCAACAGAAGGAAAAATAGTCAATAATTTTTTTGATGAATTATAAATATAAACAGAATAAGCTGATTTAGCTTCAATAATTCTTATTTTTGTTTCAGTTGAATGATTTTTATTATAGAAAGGATTGTTTTCACCAACTAAAGCTCTTACTATTAAAACTTTAGTTTTTTCAGAATGAATTCTATTTTTAGCTAATTTAGATAGCAATTTTTTAGTCTCTTCAGTATGTTTATAACCTAAAGAAGAATAACCCTGTTTTAATATATTATAATAAGGTATTAAATAAGTTATATAGAAAGTTTCTCTAATAGATAAAGATTCAGGTTCAACATACTCTAAAATTCAAACTGAAAAATTAAATTGATCATATTTAAGTAAAGCTTTTACAATAGGCATATTACTATTATTTTTATTTTTTAAATAAGTATTATTAATATAATTTTTCATTCTACTACTTAAATTAATAGAACTTCCTACATATTTATGTCCGTTTATTTTATTTACTAAACAATAAACACCTGACTTATCTTTCTGATCTATTAATATTTGAACTCTATCTTTTTTTAAACTATCATAAATTTTTACAGGATTTAAATTGTTATTTTTATCTTGTTTAGCAATAACTAAATTAGAATAAGAACGAAAATTAGCAATATCTAAATTATAAATAAATAAATAAATAAATAAATATTTGATTACACGGACTATATCTTCACTGATGGTAGTATAAACTACCACTCGCGGACTACTACTAGTCTCTGGGGTACCTACTTTATCATTACAAAATATTAGTAGATTACCTGCGAATTGTTCAAAATAATGATTTTTAATTTTAAGTATAAAAAAATACCAAAATATCATAATTGTCAGAAGTTTTTCGCATATCGTAGTCTTTAAAGGGAGAGCCAACAGGTTTATTAACCCTCCGATAGTAAATAAAAAAATAAAACCTAAGGCATAAATCATAGGTGTATTAAATGCAAAAGTTCCTCCATAACTCGTTGCTAGCCAAGAAAAAATTTTGATACCTGTAGGAACCGCTATTATCATTGTAGCGGCTGTAAAATAGGCTCTTGTATCGGCATCTAATCCTACGGTATACATGTGATGTATGTGTATATAATACTCACTAACAAAATATAACACATGGACTATATCTTTAAGTTATAAATTATGATTATTAATAGATTTAATTAAAGTTTTTAATTTTAAAAAAGATTTAGGATTACTAAGAATAATATTAAAATCCTTCTAGATAATAGTTTATAATTGTGAACTCGTTCAAAACGTTTTAAACTTAAATTTTTATTACTTTTTAAAGAATAAATTTTTAAATAATTAAATAAAATATTAAATTTACTATAAATAATAATACGTTGCATATTCTTTAATTCTAATCTATTATTAATAACATATTTGTTGTTAATAACAAGCGAATCTAAAATATTTTTTAATACATCAGTTTCATTTTTTTGATCAATGATAAAACGTAATTTTAAAGTTTTATCATTTTTAAAATATACATTAAAACATCCTTCGGCATCAATGAAACCAGAAAGCCACGCATTATTTAAATTAATTAAATTATTTTTAATAAGATTATTAAAATTTAATTTATCATCTAATTTTACATAATTATTATAAACAGGTATCCATTTTAATAAACTTTGATTAGTTTTATTTAATTGTAAATTACCTCAAAAAATTCGTATTAATCTATCAATACTTATTTGATCTATTACTCTAAATAAAAAATAACCATCTTTTCTTTGTATTACAGTACCAAATCCCAAATTTTTTTTTATATAAAATAAAACTTTAGGATCTTTTTGTACAATTTGAAAAATATTACTTTTTCCATCAGTAACAAAAGACCCATCACCTTCACTAAAACCAATAAACCAATAAAGAAAATTAACATTAATTTTTTTTATATGTTCAGGTTTAAATTTTTCATAATTATTAAAATAACTTATCCTGCATGTAGTCTCTGAGGTTTCCTTAAAAAGGTTACCTGCTGATTGTCTAAATTTTAAGATTTTTCCACAATATTTTATAATATTAGTACTTAAAATAATATTAAAATTTAAAATAATATTGGGACTTAAAATAATAATGATATTCCAGCATATAGCAAAATTTATTACTCATGATTCACATCATAAGAGACCCATCCATTGAGCCCAAACAATAAAACCTAAAACACCAATTGATAACATTGCATAAACCATCCCTATATAACCAAATACAGATTTATCAGACAATGTTCCAACAACATGACTAATTATACCAAATCCAGGTATAATTAAAATGTAACAATTATTTTAATTAATCAATAATAATCTATTTTGATTAATACTCAAGAATTTACATTCTTGTTAGGACTTTATCTTTAACTGTAACAACCTAACCTATTCATTGAATTTTTCAATTTAATAATTTTCTCTACACCTTCTTTATTCAAATGATCTTTATCTTGAATTATCAAATATGCTTTTCTTCATTTTAAATAATTAACATATTTACTAGATAATAAATGGAAATTATCAAAATAATCAATAACATATTTAGCAGAACTAAAACTAGTTGATCCGTAATAATAAGTATCTTGACTTTTTCTATGACCAATATCAAATAAAATACCCATAAGTTAAAAAGCTTTATATAAAAATATTTATCCTTCTCCCTTACTATACTAAGTTATTCATCTACTTAACTTATTTTATACTAGCTTACCTTTACAAGAATAAATCAACAATCATTTGTTACAAACCTTAAGATCTAGAATATGTAAATAATATTATATAAAACTAAAGCCTAGGCATATATAGTTAATTTATATAAGTTATCTAACTCTCTCTTTTACTATTCATTCTAGCTTTTATATTAAGGATTTTATTAAATCCTTCAGTAGTTAAATGGATTTTATCTTTCATTAAAAAAGCAATTTTACGAAAATCTAAATAATCAGCTAATTTAATACCTTGTATTAAATATTTGTCAAAAAATGGAATAATAATATTAAATATTTCTGAGAAACTAGTAACACTTAAAGTAACCTGAGGTTTTTTAGAATCTACTCTTACAACTCCACATCCTAGATGATTTTTTAATACGTTGATCAGTAAAGTATCACGAGAATGTTGAATTATAGTAAGTCTGATAGCAACTTGATGACCTATTTTAGTAGTTGAATTTTTTCTAATAATACAATCAAAACAACCTTCAGCGGATGTAAATCCACCTAATCAATGATTATCTACTATTTCTGTCATTTTTATAATAGGTTTTTCTATTGCTACTAGATCAGGAAAAACATTAATTAATTTTTTAGATAGACCCTTACCTAATGAAGCTTTAATGCTAAAAATTTTTCTTAATCCTAGCTCTGTCAAATGTTCTTTATTCATCATTAATTCAATTACTAATATAAATAATTCAAAATCTATTTTTTTTTGTGTAAGTAAAGGGTACTTAATAAAATGAGGAATGATTACATTATGTAATTCCTTTAAAGATTTTACAGCATAAATCACTTGATTATCTCTACTACGTGTAATTATTTTTCCAACTCCAAAAAAAGATTGAATTCGTTTTAATAATGCAATATCTTTTCTATGTAATTCTATAGAAAAAGAAGGAGTAATAACTCATCCTCTTTTTGAATTACTTTTACTAATAGTAAATGAAAATGTTGATTCACCATCTGAGAATCCTGTTATAAAATTAGGATTAAGATTAAAATCAAAAACATTATTTTCTTTTAATACCATAGTTGAATATAATCTTTTAGTAAACATATTAACAAGACTAAATTTTAAATTATTAATAATAGAACTATTAAGTTTAGGACTTAAAGTTTTAGAATATTTTAATATATCGGTATAATTACCATTTTGAGCAAGTATATAAGATTTTCTTCATTTAATAAAATGAACATATTTATGGGATAACAAATGGTAATTATCAAAATATTGAATAATCTTTCTAGCAGAACTATAACTATCTGAAGAATAAGTATATTCATTTTTTAATTTATTATAAGAAAGAAAACCACCTAAAAACTCTCTAATTATTAAAAGAATATTATCCTCTTTCTGATCGATTTGAAAATTTAACCTAACTTCAAATCGATTATTTCGATTAAGTACTTTGATTTGAAAACTACCATCTGCATCGGAGAAACCAGCTAATCAATGATTTTTTAAATCCTTATCTAAATTTAATTTAAAATTAATTTTTTCTCTAAAATCAAAATATTTACTATGATTCAATATATTATTAGTAATTTGATTAAATTTATTTTTCGTTCTAATTTTACCATTGATTAAACTAATAACTTTTTCCATTTGATAAATAGCAGAAATAATTAAAATAAAAGCATTTTTATTTTTAACCTTCTTAACAATACCAAAACCTAATCGTTTTTTTAAATAATAAGCCAAAGAAGCATCTTGTGAATGAAATACAATAACCAATTGTTGTTGAGTACTAAAATGACCATCACCATCAATTAAACCAGCTAAATAATGTCCAAATGAATCATCATTAATAGGCTTTAAATGTTTAGGTTTATGTACAGAAATAAGTTTAACATTTTTTGTATTTATTACAGTTTCGTTGCATAAAGTCTCTGAGGTTCCATATTTAACATTAAAAATGTTACCTGCTGATATACTTCATTGTTTTAACTTTTTTACTATATCATTTAAGATTGAGTATTTAAAACTAAAAAGCGAAGTTGTCTCAGCATACAGCAACGTTAAGAGGCCTACATAAAAAACGACCTCTGGATGCATACATCAAATCGTATGGACCATATCTTTAAATATAAACATTTAAATATTTAATTTAACTATCATAATTCTGTCATTTATTTAAAAAATATTGTCAACTTTTTTCTAAACAAGACCCTTGTTCCGCTTTATGTGCTTTTAAAGCTTTAAGTTCATAATATTTCGGAATTAAATGAAGTCTCTTTTTTTTACCTGATCTTGAAGAATATTTCCTAAAATATTCAAGTAATTTTATAATATCTTCTTTTTTTGTCATATATCATTTAAAAGATTGAGAACTTCCTCTATCTATATAAACATGACCTCCATATAGATCAACTAAAGGATATAAAAGTTCTGAATTTTTTTGACCTATACTTATACTTAATTGTCAATTACTTGTGTTAATAACAATTGTCCCATCTGCATCAAAAAAGCCAGCTAATCATCCACTATTATATTCTAATTTACCAGGGTAAATTAATTCTATTTTATATTTATTACATATATTATTTAATTGTATTAATCTATTAGAATTTCTTATATACCCATTAATATCTTTTATAATAGTTAATAAACCTAATTTATGATGCAATCTATATCTCATAGCTTTAGAGCCAGATCTCAATTTAATAGATCCCCCATAAACATTCTTAATAATATTTAAAGCATGTTCATCTCTAATATCCATAGTAATTTCCAAACTAGCATATCCTTTTTTTGATAATAAAAAAGATCCATCCCCATCAATTAAACCTGCAAGTCATTCATTTCAACTTTTATCACTCTTAGTATGTATAAATTGAGTAGATCTTTTATTATTCATATTAGTTAAATTAGTATTTTTGTTTATAAATAACAAACGTATGGCCTCTGAAGTTCCTACTAACGAGTCAAACGCTTTGGTTACTTGCAGATTCTTCATAAATAAAAGAATTTTTACCTTAAGGGTGCATAATAATATACAACTTATCACTAAGGTATCTCATATATAAATTCTGAAGTTCCCGCTTACAGTTTGTTGCATGAAAAAAAAATATTTTTCTAAGGGCCATTCATGACCAAAGAACCAGAAAAGATGTTGGTAGAGTATTGGATCTCCTCCCCCTGCTGGTTCGAAGAAACTAGTATTAAAATTTCTATCAAAAAGAAGCATTGTAATACCTAAAATCTTAGTTCACTAAGCTAAACTTCATGATATTAAATATCTCAACCACAAATAGTGGAAAGTGAACATTCCATTATTCACATAATGGGTGGGACCATATCTTATCTATATAAATTATAAAAATTTTGTAAATGATCTCAGTTAAAATGAGTTCTTTTACTGTTCATACCGTCTCTAATCAACCGTATCTTATCTTTACCTTCTAATGTCTTATGCTTTTTATTTTTAATTATGTTTAAAACTAATAATCAATCTAAATAATTTAAGTATTTACTCGAATATAATTTAAACTTTTCCAAATAAGAAACCACTTTTAAATTATTTTCTAATTTATTTGTTCTAATTTTATATTCATTATTAGAAGAAAACTCTTTACGAGTTATAGTTTTTAAAGGAACACTTAAATAATCTGATATTAAAATCATAATATCTTTTTTACTTAAACCTAAGTGATTAATAGAACTTTGTGATAATTCGAATCCACAAGATACAGAACTTCGAGTCGCATTTACGAAAAAATGACCATCTGCATCTATAAATCCTGACAATCATTCATTATTATTTAAATTAGATACATCTTTTTCTTTTGGAATTATTTTTAAATTAGGAAATCTATTATTTAAAAACTTAATTAATAAATAAAGCATTTCTATCTTTGGTGTTCTCATAAAACCATTCAATATATTAACCAATAATATTAATCCTTCATAATTATTAATAGTTAAACGATAAGCATTAACACCTTTTGTTCTCGACACTGAACCACATCCTAATACTTTTTGTATTATCATAGCTAAAGGAAAGTCTCTTAAATCAAAAGCTATTTGAATAGAAGGATAATTCAATTTACCTTTTTTTGATCTTTCAACTTTTGGCACAATTATAGTACCATCACCTTCAATTAAACCAGCTAGATATGAACTAAAAGAAGGATTTATATTGTAAGGCAACTTATAATCATCGTTAATATAAACTTTTCTTTTATTTTCAGAATAAATTTTATTCTGTGTGTTAAACTCAATTAAATTTTCTTCTAAATTAAAATCTTTTAATAAAAAGGCATTAAAATTAGTCAATAAATGATATTTTTTATAATCAAAAGATTCTGGCGTATAGTCTCTGAGAATCCCCTGAATATCCAAATATTTAAGGTTTTCTGCTGATTGTCAATTATTCATTATATCCTTTCTTCATTTATAAAATAAATATTCATGATAAAAGAAAGGTCAACTAACATAATTGAGTTTCCAGCATATAGCCAAATTTAAAGCTGGCGGTACATAATTATGCTTTAATCTACCAGCTAATACAGGTAATGCTAGAAGTAATAATACTGCTGTTACAAAAATAGCTCAACCAAATAAAGGAACTTTATGTAACACTTGTCCAGGCATTCGCATATTTATTATTGTAGTTATGACACTTCATTAAAAAGTATGGACTATATATTCAGCGTACTGTACTTACAATACCTTACAATACGGTGTCTAACGTATAGTCTCTGAGGATCCTACTAATAATATATATATTTATAGATTATAAATTTATTTATTATTTTGGTTTCCTGCCGATTGAACATAATCTATATAATTTTCACTTATTTATAGACAATATGTTGTTCCAGCATATAGTTAGATATTTTATATGAACCCCAAACTTAAAATATATATTTATATTTACACATACTTACATATGTAACCATGGTAAATTTTTCCTATCTTTATACGTTTAACTAAAGTAACTTGAGTTACAGGTAAACCCTTACTTTTAAAAAATTCAACACATTTACCTAAACTGGAAAAGAATTCAGTTTTTCCATTTCTATTAATTAACACTACAGGTTTAGTAAGACTATTAGTAGATTTAGATCTATTAAATTTTACTCTATCTTTTTCTAACATTAGAGCTAAATCTTTTATAGATATATCAGCTATTTTAGCATTTATAACAGATTCTCTAGTAAATAAATATTTACCTAAATAATAAGTACCTTTACGTAAATGTTTATTAAATGTAATATAATGAATATTTAGATTAGTAATAAAATCTTTCTGTTGCATTGAATAATAATATAGAATAGTTTTATCCCTATTATACATATATAAAGATTTTGCATTAGATCCAGAAGGATTATTAACAACTTTTATTGTATTTAAATTAAAAGAAGAATCCAATAAATAATATTGTTCTAAAACTAATTCAGATCTAAATTCATAATTATCATTTAAAGGTATTATTTCTAAAGTAAACTTAGATAAATTTTCTTTTAATTGTGGAATCAATAAACCAATAGCTCTATGCTTATTTTTTAAATATCCATATAATCTAATAGCTAATTGTGAAGAAGAACCTACATATTTATCTCCTGTTAATTTATGTTTAAAGATATATACTCCTGGTATTTGAATATTATTTAAAGGCAAACCAACAATAGCTTCAATACTTTTTATTGTTTCATCTTTATCTAAATTATCAAAAATAAATCCAGGTTTACTTAATATATCTTTTAATATATTTTCAGTTATTTCTATATTACAATAAGATAATATACTATTAAGAACTTTAACTGTTACAGGCTTACCTGATTTAATATGTTCAAAGGCTATTTTGTGAACTAATTGATTAGTTCCACTCCTACCTAAAATAATTTTTCATTTATTTTTATTTCCTTGATTAGGATTAAATGAATTTTTATTTGAACTACTGTTATTATTAAAATTTCGTTTAGTAATATGGTTAAAGTTTATTAAACTTTTATAACTTATAAAGACAAATATATATCAAGTTAAATTCATAGCACCTAATAAAGAAGAAATTCCAGCTAAGTGTAATGAAAAAATGGCTAAATCAACAGACCCACCACTATGAGACTGTACTCCTGCTAAAGGAGGATAAACCGTCCACTTTATTAATATACTCTAAACAATTAAAAATTCTAAGAGATGATATTAACAGATTAGAAATAAATCTATTAATCTTATATATTAATTTGGACTATACCTTAATTCAAAGAATATCTTTTTCTTAATTTTCTCATAATTAATTGGATTTTTTCTAATTTTTTATTATTATAATTATTATTATATGCTCTTTTTCATAATTTAAATTCTAAAGATTTAACACCTTTTAAATAACCATCAATAAAATTTATAATAAATTTTATTGATACTTTACTTTTAGTTTGTAAATAATAACATTTATCTATTTCAGAATAATATAAATTAGCATTAATTTTTAGTACTATTTTAATACCTTCTAATAAATGTTTATCATTTTTTTGACAAATACTGAAATGATGTACATAGTTTAACAAATTCTTGCTTATATAAAATGAACCTTCTGCTTCTATAAAACCTATTAATCACTCTTTATTTATAATTTCTTCTATATAATCTTTATTAATTGATTTAGATCAAATAGGAGAAATATAATTAATATCAGGTTTTAATAATATTAATTTTTCTATTAATTCATTCTTTTCTTTATAAGATAAATTTATATTTTCTAAAATATTAAATGCTTCTTTAAATTTTTTATAATTAAAGTATTTACTTGTTAATAAAGGATATTTATCAAATATAGGTATTATATAATTTTTTAATTTTTCTCTAGAATAAACAGAATATTGAGCCATGTTAGAATTTTTCTCTTCACTAACATTACCTACACCAATATTTTTTTTTATATAATACAAAATTCTTTTATTATATTTATTTTGACTTATCTTAAATGACAAACCAAAAGTATTTTTGGTTTTATAAATAATAAAAGAACCATCACCATCTGTAAATCCAACTAATCATTTTTCAAAATTAAAATTACTCTTTGAATTCTTCACGTTAAATAGTTTAGTTAAACTATTTGAGTATACACTCAGTCTCTGATGAAATAATCTTATTTGATTATTTCAGGCATATTGTCCCATATTTTTTATCTTTTTTACATGCGAATAATTCAAATAATAATAAGCACCATCGCTAAGCGATGGACAAAAAGGTATAATCCTCCACTTTAAATCAGAAATTAAATAATAAAACTTATTATTAATATTTCACGAGTATATAAAAAAACTACTACAAACAAATTTAGTTTGTAACAAGGGATTTCTTTGCATCGAGTGAAGTTTTTCCAAAAAATTATTAACTATTTTTGGCGGCTGATTAAGACCGGTTCCGGCTCCAGACTCAACAAATGAACTTGATAATAAAAGTATTAAAGAAGGTGGAAGTAATCAGAAACTTATATTATTCAATCGAGGAAATCAATTAATTTAAACAATTTCTTATTTAATTTGGACTATGCTTTATTCATCAACAAAATTTGATGATTCTCACGTCTAGTCTCTGAAGATCCCTTAATTAAATATTTTAATTAAAGTTTCACGCATATTATCTCCTTGTATTGAAAATTATTACGATTAACTCAATCAGTTTTTAAACCAATTTTTAATTTACTAATAAATTCAGTTAAGTGTATTCCAATCAGTTAAACGAAATTCTAACATTTTGTTAAAATAATACATTTTAAATCTTTATTTAATATAATACATTGTAAAATCAAGATTAAAATGTGTAATTTGAAGACTTCTATGCTAATAGTGAGATTAATATTATAAATTTTTAATATAATAAGGCAATAAAAATAAATTAATTTTAATTACTCAATATAAAAGAAACTAGATTTATTTAAATGATCTCAATTATAATAAATTCGTCTTTTATTCATATTCATTTTTAAATTTAATATATCAACTTTATTACTATCAGATAAAGGTTTATTATTATATTTTATGAATAAACCTGACTTCCAATCTAAATAGTTTAAATATTTACTTGATAATAAAGGATATAAATCTAAATAATTAATAAGAATAATTAAACTTTTTTTACTAGAAATTACAATCCTGTAATATGACCTTTGAGTTAATTTTTGATGGCGAATTCTTAAATTAACATTGAAAAATTTTGATATCATTATCAAAATTGATTCATAACTTTCTTGAGTTATTGGATCAACCATTCTTTGTTCAATAGTCATAGTAAATTTAATAATTTCTTTATTTTTTAATTTATTTTTACTATAATTTATTAAAAATCCTCCATCAGCATCTATAAAACCTGATAATCAATAATCTAAAATAAGAGATTTTTCGTTTCTAGTTAATATATTCAAGTTTGTATTATGATATTTGTTTAATCAATTTATTAATTTATTAACTTGATTTATTTTTGGTGTTCTTAAATAATCACTAATTAAATTCAAAATAACTTTTAATCCTTTAATTGGAGATACAGTTAAAACAATAGCGTTTTCTTTACTTTTAATTCTAATGAAACCATATCCTATTTTTTTTAATATAGCATTAGCTAATGGTAAATCATTTTTATTAAATGTTATACAGAATCTAGGATTATGTTTTTTCATTAATTTATCAGAAGGTATCCAAATATGACCATCACCTTCAAATAAACCAGCTAAATAACTACCAAATAAATCAAGATCTACTTCTTTTACATCATCCCGAAGATATGATGAATCATGTAATATAGAAAAAAACCTAAATTTATTACTTTTATATTGAGTATTAACTATTTTAATTAAATAATTAAATTTATTTTCTCCTCTTGCCATATCGACTCAATTACCTTCGGCCTTTCGGCCAAAGCTGGACTATTTCTTCATCATCATCAACTATATTTGATGATGAGCTTAACGTACAGTCTCTAAAGGATCCTATTTATATCATTGCTATTTACTTTACTAAAATGTTATCTTTAGGTTCCCTATATATTTTCCCCTTGTATACAATAAAATAAAAATAAATTATTTTTATTTTATTATATCTGTTCTTAACGAATTATATTTTATACCATTATTTACGAGGATTTCCATATATATAGTTAAGTTTAATTTAAGATTTCACAATCTTAATGAGCAGTCTAATTTAAGTATTAATACAAAAAATTAAATAAGAATATACAAATAAAATTATTATAAATTAATTAAATGATCTCAATTAAAATATGTTCTTTTACTATTCATTGAAATTTTTAATAAATATATATATTTTCTATTTTCTGACTTATATGCAGTTTTAGCTAATAGAGCCCTAGCAGCAATAGCTCAATTTTGATAATCTAAATATTTGCTTGAATACATATTAAATAAATTAAAATAATTCAAAATAATTTTTAAACTATTTCTATTACTAGCTCTGATTAAAAAATAAGATTTATTATTATGTGTAGATATTTCTAACTTAGCCTTTAGAAATTCACTAATATTTAAAAATAAAGGTTTATAAGATAACTTTGAGGTAGGCTCAATCATTCTTTGTTCTAATCTTAAACTACAAGCAATTCTAAATTTAACAGTATCACTATACCTAATATAGAATCCACCATCAGCATCTATAAAACCCGCCAATCAATTATTCTTACTAATATCCGAAACATCTTCTTTATATTTAATAATATTAAGAGAATATTTACAATTTAAATAATCTATAGCTTTGTTAAATTTATAAATTTTTGGACTTCGTAAATAACCATTTATTTTACTTATAAAAGCAATTAAACCTTTATCAGTATGAAATAATAATACACATGCATTTTCTTTATCCTTAATTCTTATTCAACCATACCCTAGCTTAGATTTTAAATATTCACATAAAGGTAAATCTTTAATATTAAAAGTTATTCCTATTATTACTTTTCTTATTTTTGTAATTTTTTTTTTACTTTGATTATTACCTCTATATAAAATAATATGTCCATCACCTTCAAATAAACCAGCTAAATAACTACCTAAAGATGTATTATCATTCGTTATTAAACATTTATTGATTTCAATATCATACTTATCTACCAAAAAACGCTTGCAATAATTATATTCAAATAACATTATTTTTCACATTTCTGTATATTCATTTATTAATATTTTTATACTTATCATTATATCATCAACAGCCCCAATTAATAATGGAACAAAAAAATTACCACTAGAGATGGAATCAACCTCACAGTTAAATCCCCTCAAAGAACCGGACGTGCAAGTCACCCTGCATCCGGCTCAACGTTATAAAAGACTTAATTCGCTTATACCAATATTATAATCTGTTGTCAGTTAATTTAAGTCCGGCTATTTGAAATGATTTATTTCCATATGACATCATGAGTGTACTAATTGCATATTTTTAATATCAGACCTAGAACCTCCTTTGAAAATAGGCTTAATATGATGTATATGAATAGAACCATTTGCTACTTGTTCTAAAGTAATAATCTGATTACAAATACTACACAGACTGTTTTGTTTCCGAAGCAGTTTACCTTTACGAGGGTTATACTTACCCAGAGATTTAATGTTTAAAGTAGCCTGAAATTCAAGCAATTTATTACATTCTTTATCATATCCATGTATATTTATTATCCTTTTAGGTATAATAAATTCTTTACTTGACAAAATAGCATTTGAAGTAGATATATCCTGAAGGTATATTCTTTTGGATTTATTAAGATTATCTATCTCACTATATCTCGAAGAAATATTAGCAATACCATAAAAGGTTCAGATTTTTCCTCTGAATTTACTCCTGTCTTTATTTAGGAAGTAATATTGAGCAATTTTCTTCTTACCTCATTTCTTGTGTTTACTTTTGCACCAGGCTCAAGACAGTCTTCATAATGCTTGTCTAATATAATCTCTAAATCGTGCTGAATTACCCATATTATAGTAATTACCTCAGCCTGTAATTATAGGATTTATCAAACAAATTAAATTATATGAAGTAAGGTTTTGTGAATTTTTGAAAATATCTTTCAATTTTTTAATCAGTCCATAAACCTTTTCTTTATTAGGATATAAGGCTATTCCTCTTTTTCCAGAGTGTTTATGAATTAAGGCACGATTATATTTTCAATTAGATTGATATTTTAAAGTATAACCTAAGAAATCTAGTTGTGATTTCTTATCAGATAAGCTGTAAATTTTCGTTTTATCGGTCGATAACGTTAGTCCTCTTATTGATAAGAAGTCTTTGATTTTAGGTAATACATATTTTTTTAAGATATGTTTACTTCTAGCTATTATGACGAAATCGTCAGCGTATCTTACAATAAATAAATTTATTGGTATACGATTCTTAGTTCCATCCTTGTATTTAATAACTATACGTCTTTCTTTACTTTTAGTTAACGAAAGAATAGAACTATAAGTCGTTTCCTCTAAACCATCTAATGTAAAATTTGCCAAAACAGGGCTGATAACACCTCCCTGAGGTGTACCAGTATTACTTTCATGAAACACACTCTTTTCCATATGTCCTGCTTTTAACCAAGATATCAGAATAATTTTCAGTTTTTTTTCAAGTGGTATATGAGACACCAATCAATCATGATTGATATTATCAAAAAACCCTTTTATGTCTGCATCCAGTATTCATTTATTCTCAGTTTCAAATTCATTTGTCCTAAATTGAGCCCTTAATATACCTATAGCGTTTTTAGCTGACCTATATTTCCGAAATCCATAACTATGGGTATCACTATTCATCTCTATTAGAGGTTCTAACACTAATTTAATAAGATGTTGTAATCCTCGATCACAGATATTAGGTATACCCAACGGTCTTAATTTACCATTGGTTTTAGGTATGTAAACACGTCTTACAGGTGAAGCTTTATATTTATCACTATGTTTAACACAATTCCATAAATCCTCTACTAATTTTAATTTTTCATTACTACTAGATGAGATTTTTATAATTTGACCATCCAAGCCTGGAGTAGCACTTCCTGAACTATGTATTAAATGATTAATCGCCATCAACCTAAATTCACGAGATGATGCAAGAATAAACTGTTTTCTCAAAACTTTATCGTGTTTAGACCCAAGTAATTTAGCCTGTCTAACCAGTTCAATTTGTTTCTCAAATACACTTTCTTCTATATTTCGTAATTCTTCATTACTAGGTCAGAAGAATATTTTATTCTCTCTACCATTAACTGGATTCTGGATTGAATAACTTCGCATTTGACATATAAACATGTTAGTATTATAACGCAATACTGAATTTTGCTTCCATTTATTTTTAATAAATGGCAAAGAGCTTGGTATTTTCATATTATTGTTCATAATATTTTTATACCTTATCTTAATATCTGAAGAATTACCTTCAGCTTTGGCTTTCTCAGTTATCTTGCCCCCGTTCAATTTATATAAATCTAACTTTTCAGCTTTGATTTTATATAAGTCTTGATATAAGACATAAATTACTTTTCTAGATATTAATTTATACTGAATATTTACCATAGATAATAAATACTTTTCGAGGTTCCCGTATTTGTTAATTACTTTGTTGAAGTTTATTAGATTATTTATCTCGTAAACTTGTGTAAATCTTAAGTCTTTTCCTGTTTTGATATTGAGTAAGGAGACAATAATAAGATTTTGGTTTCTGAAAATCTCTTTCCTTATATTTTCTCATTGTTCACAACTAACCCAAACAATTGTCGATGAATCAATTTTAAGATGGAAATTCACTTTCGTTAAACTTAAGTTTACAACTCAACTTTCGGAACGCTTACTTTTCTCTTTAATGTTAGTTTGAGAATTTCTTCTATTCATCAGTCCTTCTGCCATGTCCTCGTTGGAACATAACATACTGAGTAATCCTGCCCATCTAGTTATTACCATTGAAGAAAGGAAAACCAATAAATAATGTTTACCTAATCATAAGCAAAGGAAAAAACTAGTATTGTCGAAGGCAAATAATTTATAATTATTAAAGTAATTACTGTTACGTCGTAAGAAACCTCCTACCATACCTGGCATGCTTAATTTTTATTAATCAATTTGACTAATAGGACTATCTCTTTATCCATAGGTAATACTAATGGACATCTTGCATATAGTCTCTAGAGATCCATTTTAAATATTAATATTAATATTTAAAATGTTTCCTGCTGATTATTCAATTTTCATAAATGTTACTGCATATTTTAATAAACTACGAGGTTCATTATAATTATTTTAAGAGTTATTCAATGTTAATTATAATGACGGAGTAGAGCTAGTTTATGAAACAGTTAGATTATCCCAGCAAATAGCAAGAAAAAAGTAATATGTTACCATTTACCCGGCCACGCCTATTAAAATTTTTTTATACTTAATAAATTTATTTTTTATAAATACAAACAAATATTAAATAATTTTTTTTTAGTTTTCGTCATTAACAGACGAATCTATTTTATTTAAAAATTGTATTTTTCATTTGCCACGATATAAACCTTTTTTATCGTTATTTAAATATTTACGAATAGTAGTTCTATCTCCTTTAACAAATCTAGCAAATTCACCTATACTATTAAAAATTTTATTTAAATTAGAATCATCTTTATTTTCAACATATATAGGTTTACTATTATATTGAATGCTTTTATTTAATAACCGTTGATCTCTAATTAAAATCTTTAGTTCAGCTAAAGATATTAAAGATTCAAAAACAAATTCAGTTATAGGTTCAATAGAGAAAATAAATTTATTAAGAAATAATCCTCCATCATATAAACAATGATTTAAGGTACGATGATCTAAATTTATTTCATTATAAGCGAATTGTTTAGAATCGAAAATATAAATTAATGATTTAGTCTGAACATCATAAACATAAAAAGGTTGCCCTCTCATTATCCGCAATTTTTGTCGTGCTTCTTCTGACATAGGTTTATGATATCCTGAACCAGGAACTCTTTCAATATTTAAAGAATTATTTGAAGATAACTCTTTAATAAAATATTCTTCCAATTTAAAAATATCTTTTATTGTAACTAATTGATTCATAACATACAATGTTAATTTTACATTATTAAAACCATATTTTCTAAAATATCTTAAAACATATCTATCAGCTTTAGCTAAAACAGATGGCATAAAATAATATACTACTCGATTATATAAATTAATACTGCTACCTACATAAACATGACCGAAAGGTCATGTTTCAAATATATATATACCTTTGGCTTTTTTTGCCACTTTAGCAATTAACGACCTATTATAAAACGGATCAATAATTTTATATTGTGTTAAATCATAAGAAGCTATTTTTAAATTTATCATAGAAAAAACTTGATCATTATTTTTATTCTTACTTATTTTTAGAGATTTAGTACTATAATACCTAACAAAATTCTTTTTAATCCTAAAATGATAAATATTTTTATGATTAGAATAAAAATTAATATAAGGTATATTATATAAATATTTTGAAGTATTTAAATCACTTAAACATAATTTATTAAGTATAAAAAAAAGACTATATAAATTGACCATAAAGAAAATCATTATAAATGCATGAGCTGTAATAATTGTGTTATACAATTGAGCATCATTAGCTAGAATTTGTGTTCCAGGTGAACTTAATTCAATTCTAATTAATAAGGATAAACAAGTACCTATCATCATAAATATAAATATTTATATGGACTTTCTCTTATTATTATAAATTTATTTTTTTTTTCAATATTAAAATATTTAAAATTTATAAAAATTATTAAGATGATCTCAATTAAATAAAAAACGCTTTTTATTTATACCATCTTTAATACATTTAACTTTATTATAAGTATTTAATTTATTTTCACCTAAATGTTCTTTTCTTATAATTAATATTTCGTACACATTACGTCAATCCTTATAATCTAAATATTTACTACTAAATAAAGGAAAACGATCAAAATAATTAACTAAAACAGTGGCACCTTTTTTATTAACTATTCTAGCTCTTCATGCTTTTTGTTTACCTGATCTATCAAATCTACTAAGATTATGTATTTCTAATTTAGATTCTAAGAACATAGCAATAGTATTCATAATAGACTTATATTTTTCTAAATGCTCAATATCTATTCTGCTCTGAACTAATTCAAAAGTTAATTTAATCTGTCCATATTTATTTTTAGATTTATCAGGTCAAGTGATATTTATATTTAAATTAGCATCTCCATCTGAAAATCCAGCTAATCAACTATTATCATTTAGAAAACTAGTATCTAAAGACTTTAAAGGAATAATATTTTCTTCTAAATTAATTCAATTTTTATTAACATAATTAATAAGCTTATGAAATTTTTCTATTTTTGGTGTCCTAAATTTACCATTTATTAAAGAAATTAAAATCAATATATTATATTTTCCTCTAATTACCAATTTAACTGCATTATTTTTTTCAATATTTTCTAAAGATCCAAATCCTAATTGAGTTTTAATACAAATAGCTAGAGGCTTATCCTCAATATTAAAAGATATAGAAATTACAGGTGTATTTTTACTTTCTTCATTAGGAACAATTATAGAACCATCAGCTTCAATTAAACCAGTTAAATAATAACCAAATTGACTATTTTTAAGATCTAGTGGATACTTATTATTTCTAATATTAATTTTTGTATGAATACAAAAAACATTATTAGGTAAAAATTCGTATAATAAATAAATTTTTTTATTAATATTCAAAAAATTAAATAATATTAATAATTCTTGCGTAAAGTCTCTGAGGATCCAAAAAAAACTTATACTTATTTTGTTTCCTGCTGATTCTCTTAATTTTTTATATTTTAAAAGTAAGAATTCCCAGCATATAGCAAGATTTTGTAGAAGCATGAAAAAAATACCACTAAATATAGCAAAATATATATATAAAGTTCCTATATCCTTTGCATTTGTACTATACAATCATCTTCTTCATCAATCAGCCCGCGAAACTTCAGATAATTTAACATATTCGTTATTATCATTTACATTTATATTTCAAGCTTGCATACTATTTATATAAAATCTATATATATTAAAATTGTTTAAATTAATCCAATAATTAAACAAATGAAAAAATAATATACAGGACAGAATTAAAGAAATTATAATACCTTAATATAGTAACCAGAAAAAAAAATAACAAAAATAAATAACATAAGAATAAGAATATGCTCATTCTGTACAACTAAAAACATAGTAAGGTTATCAAAAATATTAATATAATTAAATATTGATATAAATCATCATAGATTTATTATTATAATTTCTCAATATCTGTATCAATTTCATATTTTAATTAATAATTTTATTTGGATTAGAAAGATTCGAACTTTCACGAACTGGGTCCAAATACCAGGGACCTACCAATTAGTCAATAATCCAAAATAATATCTACATATTATAAAATTATAATATTAAGAATTATATAAATAAAAACATAATAATACAATTATTCCTATTATTATTTGAGAATGACAAGATTCGAACTTATAACTCTTCGCTTAAAAGGCGAATACTCTACCAATTGAGTTACATTCCCGTACCAAATTGGTACATATAATAAATTTACTTAACCTAATCAAAAATTAAAATCTTCTTCTTTTTTTCATACCAAATATATTTTTTCTAAAATTAATAGGAGTAACAACATATTTCATTTTTAATAATTGATATAATTCTTTAATCCGTACAAGATATAATAACAATTCATAAATATTAGCTGACATTGAGGAAGCTATTCAAACTTTTATAGAAAAAGAACCACTACTACTTGAACTAAAAGCCAAATTAGAATCAATATGAGCTTTTAAATAACCCCTATAAACAGGAATATAAGGAGTTACAAGCTTTAATGAATTAACGGGAAAATGACGAGGTACCATAAATTTACCATATAAACTGTTTCTAAGTAAACCTCTTTGATTACTTCTACTAAAATGTGTTCTACCAACAAACTTGAATTTAAAACCTGTAATATCAATATTTCTCTTTAAAGATAAATATAATTTTTTATATTTTTTACTATAAAGTTTTATTTTATTTTTATAAAGCAATTTTGATCAATCTTTTTTTTGAACCAATGATTTATCAGTTTTTAAAAATATTTCACATCAACTTTGCTGAATATCAGTAATACAATCATAAAAATTTAAATTTTTTAAGTTTAAATTATAAGAATTAAGAAGATGTTCTCTATCATTTTTTTCAACATAATGTTCTAAATTAGCATATGTTAAATTAGATGAAGAATTTTTCAAGTTAATATTATTAATTAATCTATTAGGTCATCTGGTACTATTATTTAAATAAAAATCGTATCCTTTTTCTAAACAAAGTAATTTTATGCTATTTGTTAATTTAAGCATTACACTTCGAAACATAGAACTATTACTTAAATAATAATTTCGTCAAAATAATAATAATAAAATTCTTTTAGTCAAAATAAAACTACTCAAAATATATTTTTTAAGAGGTCATATCCTTAAAATTACTCATTTACCATAAATAGAATATAGAATATCTTCAAAATGAAGAACGAAAGGAACAAGTAATTTACGCTTAGTATCTAATCCTGCATTATCAATAGTCTGTTCAATAAAAGAATTTACTACTTTAAAATACCTATTTGAATAATATTTTGGTGTTTTTTTAAATCTTTTTGCTCTTTTAAGAATAGCAAATCAATTAATAAAATTTAATCTTCTAAATCTAGATAAATAATACCTTATTTTATTTAAATAATAAAATTTAGGCTTTACTCTTAATAAACTTCTATAACTGTAATGGAATAACCCTAATAATACCTTAACAATAATAAAATTAAATAAAATATAAGTATAATTATTTATATAATTCTCTTTAAAACCAAAAATCTTATAAAATGTATTTTTAAAACCTAAAATTTTTATAAAACTATATAAACCTCCATA
>Ga0081539_10000944_pt1 | contig 54445 bp, 40 predicted proteins | sample TabmetS4T2R2_FD_71023 | JGI IMG/M metagenome (GOLD analysis project Ga0081539, IMG submission 71023) | Tabebuia heterophylla rhizosphere microbial communities from the University of Puerto Rico - S4T2R2 | ecosystem: Host-associated > Plants > Roots > Rhizosphere ...
GGGCCGGGACCGGGCGCCGCCGCCCGGCTCTCGTGGTGGGGGGGAGAACCTCGCTTTCGGGGGCGCGGAGGTCGGCCCAGCCGCCGTCCGGGTCGCGGGCGTCCGCCAGCCACTGGCGGGCGGCGGCCAGCCGGGTGCCCCGGTACAGCCCACCGCGGTCGCGGTCGTCCCGCCGCCACGCCTGCGCCGCCTCGGTCACCTGCTGGCGCGCCAGCATCCCCGCCCGGTCCTCGTCGAGCCAGCGTCGCAGCCTCGGCCAGGTGCGCAGCAGGGCCTCGTGGGTGAACCGCGCCGTGTCCTGGTCCACGGTCACCAGCCGCGCGCCGACGAACGCGTCCAGGGCGGCGGCCTCGCCGGTCCGCCGGGTCAGGTCGGCGAGGCCGACGCGGCGGGGTTCCTCGGTCCGGTCCCCGAGGCGCACCATGCGCGGCAGCAGCGCCCGCGCGGCCCGCTGCCCGGCGGGGTCGAGCGCCGCGTAGGTGCGTTCGGCGCGCTGGCTCACCGCGTCCCAGATGCCGCCGGCCGCGCGGTAGCCGGCCAGGGTGAGGGTGTGGCCGTCGCGCCGTTGCCAGGTGCTCAGCAACGCGTAGGACAGCAGCGGCAGCGCCCGCTCGGACTCCGTGCGGGAACCCAGGTCGTGCAGCACCAGGTCGGTCAGGCCGTCCTCCAGCCGCAGCCCCGCGGTCGCGGCCGGCCGCTCGATCGCCGCCCGCAGCTGCTCGTCCGACATGGGCGTGACCACGACCTGGCCGTCCTCGATCGCCGGCAGCAGCTCCGGATACGCCAGGCAGTCGCCGTAGAAGTCCGCACGCACGCCCAGCACCACCACGGCCGGGGCCCGCGCACCGCGGGCCGCCGCACCCAGGGCCGCGACGAACGCCGCCCGTTCACGGTCGTCCGCGCAGGCGGTGAAGACCTCCTCGAACTGGTCCACGACGAGGAGCAGCCGGTCGCCGGAGTGCGCGCGGCGCACGACGTCCGCGAACGACGGCGGGTCGCCGGTCAGTGCCGCACGCAACGCGTCCGGCGTGGTGCCGATGGGTTCGGCGAAGCGGGTCGCGAGGGTGGCGAGCGGGTGCTCGCCCGGCGTCAGGACCAGGTGCGGCCAGGTCCGCGCGCCGGGGACCGCCAGCCGGCCCTGGGCGACCGCGGGCAGCAGCCCGGCCTGCAGCAGCGACGACTTGCCCGCGCCGGACGGGCCGACCACCGCGAGGAGCCCGTGTTCCCGGTGCCGCCGGGCGATCCGCTCGACCAGTTCGACGACCAGCTCGTCCCGGCCGAAGAAGTAGCGCGCGACGTCCGCGGTGAACGGCTCCAGGCCACGGTAGGGGCACGTTCGGTCCACTGCGGACGGAGGCGCCGGCCGGCGCGTGGTCACCGGTGGCGCCGCGGGGTTGCGCGCCAGGACGAGCGCGTCGGTGCTGCCGCTGAGCTGGCGGTGGGGTGCGGGCAGGCCCTGCCGCGGCAGGGCCCGCAGGAGGTGGCGGTAGGCGTCCTCGACGGTCAGCTCCGCCGGGGCGGTCGGATCGCCCTCCCGCAGCAGGCGGATCAGCTCCCCGCTGAACGCCGTGTGCTCCGCGCCGTCCGGGGCCAGCGCCTGCTCCTCCGGCGCCGCCGCGGCCAGCAGGTATGTGCCGCCGAGCGAGGCCAGCGCGAGCGCGTCGGCCACCGGGGTGCCGAACGCGCCGGCCGCCCGGCCGGCGAAACAGCAGTCCAGCACCACGACGATCGACCGTGCCGGGCAGTCGGTCAACGCGGCCCGCACGGCCTGGTAGGGGAGCGCCGTCGTCTCCAGCGCCCGCGCGACGTGGCCGGTGTCGGCCGTGGCCAGGAACAGCTCGCCGCCGGCGCTGACCAGCCCGTGGCCGACGTAGTAGAGGAGGAACAGGTCGGTGGCGTGTTCGGCCGCGTCGAGCACGGCGGCCTGGAACTCGCCCGGCGACGGGTCGACCACCTGTCGCAGCCGGGCCGGGTCCAGGCCGCACCGCTCGACGAGCACCCGCTCGAGGTCGCGCACCGTGCTCGCCACGGCCGGCACGTCCGCGAGCGCCGACCCCGGCACGTGGTGGCCGGTGCCGGCCAGCACGACCCGCGAGCCCGGGCGGCCCATCGGCAGTGCCGGGTCAGTCTCCCGCGCCATCGCCGGTTTCCTCCGCCGCGCTGTCCAGCGCCCGGGCGACCTCGGCGACCAGGCCCGCCACCTCGCCCACGTTCAGACCGCGGACGTGCGTGGCGTCGACGGTGACCGAGGTGCCGTCCGGCCGCGTCACCGTCACGCTGGTGTCACCCACCCGCCGGCGAACCCACGCGACCACCGCGCTGGCGAGCACCGCCGCCGCACCACCGTGGCTGAGCGCGACGGTCAGCGCCTCCACCGCGCCACCCAGCGTCCCCGCCGGCGGCGCCGGTTCGACGAGCCGCACCCGTCCCCGCAGCGCCGGTTCGGCGGTCAGCCACCCACGCAGCGACCGCACCGCGGCGCTCGGCTCACCGGACACGACGCGCACTGTCAGATCCATCCAGACCTCCCCAGCGGTCCGGAACGCGACGTTACGTAGCCCATTCTTTCACGGCGCGGTGCGTGGCGGATCTGCCGAACGCCTGACTTACCGGCCGCGGCGGCGTTCACAGGGGGAGACGCCAGGGCGGGCCTCGACCGTCAGGAACCGACGGTGGCCCTGTCCACCGTCCACTCCCGGGCCTGCTCGCTCAGCGTGATGCCGAGGCCGGGCCGGCCGGACAGGTGCATGCGCCCGTCCCTCGTCTCGAGGCGCTCGTTGAACAGCGGGTACAGCCAGTCGAAGTGCTCGACCCACGGCTCGGCCGGGTAGGCGGCCGCGAGGTGCACGTGGATCTCCATCGCGTAGTGCGGGGCCAGGCCGAGGTTCGCGTGGTCGGCGAGGGTCGCGAGCTTCAGGAACTGGGTGATGCCGCCGATGCGTGGCGCGTCCGGCTGCAGGATGTCGACCGCGCGGTGGCGGATCAGGTCGTAGTGCTCGCCGACGCTCGTCAGCATCTCGCCGCTGGCGACGGCCGTGGTCAGCGAGCGCGCGAGGTCCGCGTGGCCCTCCGCGTCGTAGGCGTCCAGCGGCTCCTCGATCCAGACCAGGCCGAACTCCTCCAGGGCCTGGCCCATGCGCATGGCGGTCGGCCGGTCCCACTGCTGGTTGGCGTCGACCATCAGCGGCACGGCGTCGCCGAGGTGCTCGCGCACGGCCGCGACCCGGCGCAGGTCCGCGCGCCAGTCCGGCTGACCGACCTTGATCTTGATGCCGCCGATGCCCTCCTCGAGAGTGCGCTTCGCGTTGTCCTTGATCTGCTCGGTCGACTCGTGCAGGAAGCCCCCCGACGTGTTGTAGCAGCGCACCGAGTCGCGGTGTGCGCCCAGCAGCTTGGCCAGCGGCAGGCGGGCGCGCCTGGCCTTGAGGTCCCACAGCGCCACGTCGATGGCCGCGAGGGCCTGGGTCGCCGCGCCGCTGCGCCCGACCGAGGCGCCGGCCCACACGAGCTTGGTCCACAGCCGCCCGATGTCGCTCGGGTCCTCGCCGACCAGGTCCGGCGCGACCTCGCGGGCGTGCGCGAACTGCGCGGGGCCGCCGGCGCGCTTCGAGTAGCTGAAGCCGACGCCCTCGTGCCCGTCCTCGGTGGTGATCTCGGCGAACAGGAACGCGACCTCGGTCATCGGCCGTTGCCGCCCGGTGAGCACCTTCGCGTCGCTGATGCCCGTCGGCAGGGGCAGGGTGACGGACGAGAGCGTGACGGAGGCGATGCGGTCGAGGACAGGCGCGTCGGTCATGAACTCAACGTAAGAACGGCGCGTGATGCCTGTCCAAGGTTTGTTTCGCATGACGCGATACCCATCAGGCATGATGCACGGAAGGTATCAATCCATGCCTCATGGGATTTGGACACGCATTGCCCCTGCTCTTTACGCTCCCCGCATCCAGGTCGCCGAAAGTCTCGAAGGAGAGCACGACATGACCAGGAAATCGGTGGTGAGCGGGCTCGGGCTCGCGTTGGCCCTCGCCGTCTCCGCCTGCGGCGGCAACCTCGGCGGCGGCTCCGGCGACAGCGCGGACTTCCCGGGCGGCGACCCGATCACCATCTACGTCGGTGCCGATCCGGGCGGCAGCACGGACCTCATCGCGCGGGCGCTGGCCGAGCCCGTGTCCGACGACCTGGGTGTCGCGGTCACCGTCGAGAACAAGCCGGGCGCGAACGGGGCGCTGGCCGCCAAGGAGCTCGCCGGCAAGAAGGCCGACGGGCACACGATCATGGTGTTCAACGGCAGCCTCGCGTTCATCACGCCGCTGGCCGTGCCCGAGGACGAGGCCGTGGACATCGGCGACTACGAGATCGTGACCGGCGTGTCGCAGGACGACTACGTGCTGGTGAGCGCGCCGTCGTCGGGCCTGAAGACGGTCGAGGACATCAAGAGGGCCGGCAGGACGGTCAAGTACGGCACGACCGGCGTCGGCACCGGGAGTGAGCTGTCGTCCGCGCTGCTGTTCGCGCAGGCCGGCATCCCCGCGACCGCCGTGCCCTTCGACGGCGGCAACCCGACGCTGACCGCGGTGCTCGGCGGCCAGGTCGACGTCGGCGCCATCCAGCTCGGCGAGGCCGTGGAACAGATCGAGGCCGGCAAGCTGACGCCGATCGTGACGTTCGCCGAGAAGCGGCCGTCGTACCTGGCGGACACCCCGACCGCCGTCGAGGCCGGCTACGACACCCCGGTGCAGCAGTCCCGCGCGATCTTCGCGCCGAAGGGCACGCCGAAGGAGGTCCTGGACAAGCTCGCGGCGTCGTTCACGAAGGCCTTCGGGACCGACGCGTACCAGAAGTTCAACACCGACAACCAGCTCACCCCGAACGAGGTCGACGGCTCGGCGCTGCGCACCCAGTGGACGGGCAACCTCGACAAGTACAAGAAGCTGGTCGACCAGTACGAGATCACCCTGGGCGAGCAGCAGTGACGGTGCCGAACGGCACGCGGGGAAACGGCACCGACGGCCAGCCGGCGGACCGGCACGCGGACGGGGAACGGGAGACCCCGGCCGGCGAGGCCGCCGGCCGGTCCGCCGACCCGGAGTCCCGCGCCGGTGATCTGCCCGGCGAGGCGCAGGCCGATGCCACTCGGCCGGGCGCGCACGGAGGGCTCGATCTCGACGAGGCCGTTCGCGAGGTCGAGGCGCTCGAGCACGAGTACCGGCCACCCGCCGCCGGCGCACCGAGCAACGTCCTCACCGCCGCGGTGGTCGTGGTGCTCGGGGTGGCCGCCCTCGTCGGGGCGTCGTCGTTGGGGAGCGGTAGCGCGCGGCAGCCTGGGCCGGGTATGTGGCCGATGGCCATCAGCGTCGCGCTGGTCGTGCTCGGGATCGTGCTGCTGCTCGGCGCGCGGCGCAGCTCCGACGCGGAGAAGTTCTCCGGCGCCAGCCTGCTCGTGCTGGCCGGGCTGGCGACCATGGTCGTGTTCGTCGCGGTCATCGAGGTGGTCGGGTTCGAGCTCCCGGCCGGGCTGCTGTGTTTCGTCTGGCTGCGGTTCCTCGGGCGGGAGGGCTGGCGCATGTCGATCGTCACGAGTGTGGGTGTGGTGGTCGGGTTCTACCTCGTGTTCGTGGCGGCCCTCGGCGTGCCGATCCCGCACCTGTTCTAGGAGCAGCTTTGGACCTCGCACCCGTCCTCGACGGCTTCGGTGTCGTCTTCCAGCCGACGAACCTGTTGTACTGCCTCATCGGCGTGGTCGTCGGCATGCTGATCGGGGTGCTGCCCGGCCTCGGGCCCGCCGCCACCATCGCGATCCTGCTGCCGGTCACCTTCGGCATCGAGCCGGTGACCGCGATCATCATGCTGGCCGGCATCTTCTACGGCGCCCAGTACGGCGGCACGATCACCTCGGTGCTGCTGCGGCTGCCCGGCGAGGCGTCGTCGGTGGTCACGGTGTTCGACGGGCACGCGCTCGCCCGGCAGGGCAAGGCCGGCACGGCACTGGGCGTCGCGGCCATCGGGTCGTTCGTCGGCGGCACCGTCTCGATCATCGCGCTGTCGCTGGTGGCGCCGCTGGTCGCGAGCTTCGCGCTCGACTTCGGGCCGCCGGAGTACACCGCGCTCGCGTTGCTCGGCATCCTCCTCGTCTCCACCGTCAGCAGCGGGCACCGGCTCAAGGCGATCATCGCCGCGTGCGTGGGGTTGCTGCTGGCGACGGTCGGGCGCGACGGGTTCACCTCCGTGGAGCGGTTCACGTTCGACAACCTCTCGCTCGCCGACGGCATCGACTTCGTGCCGATCGCGATGGGGCTGTTCGGCCTCGGCGAGATCCTCTACAACCTGGAGGAGCGGCACCGGGCACTGCAGGCGCCCGCGACGGTCGCCAACGTGTGGCCGTCCACACAGGACCTGCGGAAGTCCTCCGGCGCGATCGGGCGCGGGTCGGTGCTCGGCTTCGTGCTCGGGATCCTGCCCGGCGGCGGCGCGACGCTGTCGTCGCTGGTGGCCTACGCGGTGGAGAAGCGGCGCGCGAAGGACCCGTCGCGGTTCGGCCGCGGTGCGATCGAGGGCGTCGCCGCGCCGGAGACCGCCAACAACGCCGCCGCCACGTCGTCGTTCATCCCGCTGCTGACGCTGGGCATCCCGGCCAACGCGACGATGGCGGTGATCTTCGGGGCGCTGCTGATCCAGGGTGTGAGCCCGGGGCCGCAGCTGGTGTCGGAGGAGCCGGAGCTGTTCTGGGGCGTGGTGAACTCCATGTACCTCGGGAACATCCTGCTGCTGATCATGAGCATCCCGCTGGTGGGGTTGTTCGTGCGGATCCTGCGGGTGCGGCCGACCGTCCTCGCGCCGATCACCGTGCTGATCACGCTGGTCGGCGTGTACACGGTCAACAACGACGTGTTCGACATCGTGCTGGTGATCGTGTTCGGCGCGTTGGGCTACCTGATGAAGAAGCTCGGGTTCGACCCCGGGCCGCTGGTGCTGGCGTTCGTGCTCGGCTCGCTGCTGGAGGAGTCGCTGCGCCGGTCGCTGCTCATCTTCGACGGCGACGCGACCGGGTTCCTCACCCGGCCGATCTCGGGGACGCTGCTCGTGGCGTTCGTCGTGGTGGCGCTGCTGCCCGGCGTGCGGGCGCTGCTGCGGCGGCGGGACAAGGAGAAGGAACCGGTGTGACTAGACTCTCCTCCCGCCAGGTCGGGGCACTGGAGGGTTTCCCATGTCCGAAGCCGATGGCCGTCCCGCACGGCCCGACGACGAGCGCTCGGCGGACTTCGCCGAGCTGATGCGGATGGAGCGGGAGCAGAACGCCGCCCCCATCAGCGGGTTGGCGGCCACCGGGCTGGTCGCCGGCGTGCTCAGCGCGGTCGCCGGCCTGTACATCAGCGTGCTCGTGGGGTTGTTCTGGGGGCTCTGCGCGTTGGTCTTCGCCGTCGCCTCGGTGGCGCAGATCAGGCACGGCGAGCGGCGCGGCGTCATCCTCGCCGTTCTCGGTGTCGCGATCGTGCTCGCCTGGGCGGTGTACGGCTGGACCGTGCGGCCCTGAGCGCCCACGCCCAGGGCCGCACGGTGGCTCACGCGGTGGCGCAGGTCGCGCCGTTCAGTGTGAACGTGCCCGGCGCCGTGTTGGTCCCGGTGTACGTGCCGTTGAACCCGAGCTGCACCGACGCGTTCGGGGCCACGGTCGCGTTGTAGGACATGTTCCCCGCGGTGACGTTCGCGCTGCCCGGGTCCTGTGCCCACACCGCGTTCCAGCCCTGCGAGAGCCGCTGGCCGGACGGGAAGGTGAACGCCAACGTCCAGCCGTTCGTCGCGGCCGTGCCGGTGTTGGTGATCGTCACGGTGGCCGTGAAGCCACCGCCGCCGCCCCAGTTCGAGGCGCTGTACGCCACCCGGCACGGTCCCGTCGCCGGGCCCTGCTGGGTTGTGAACGTCACCGTCGCCGACGGGGCCGACAGGTTGCCGGCGCCGTCCCGCGCCCGCACGTACACCTCGTACGACGTCGACGGTGACAACCCCGTCAGCGTGGCCGAGTTCGTCGTGGACTGGGCCAGCAGCGGGTCGGTCGTGCCCTGCTCCCGGTAGACGTTGTAGCCCGCCAGACCGCTGCCGCCGGTGTCCGTCGACGCCGTCCACGCGAGGGCGGCGTTGTTAGCGGTCACACCGGAGGCGGTCGGGGTGCCCGGTGCGGACGGCGGAGTCGTGTCCGGGCTGGTACCCGCCGCCAGCGCGTCGTGCACCGCCGTGTACGCCGGCTTCACCTGGAAGTTCTCGTCGACCAGCAGCGCCGCTCCCTCGCCGGGGAACGTGCTCGGCACCCACGAGTACCTGTCCGTGTAGCCCCACGTCGTGATGCCCACGCAGCGGGCCACGGCCAGGCAGGCGTTCGTGACGTTGCGGTAGTACGTCGCCTGGGTCGCGAGCTTCGTGGCGTCCGCCGGCAGCTGCATGCGCACGTCCAGCTCGGTGATCGACACGTCCAGGCCGAGGTCCGCGAACCGCTGCAGGTTCTGCTGCATCTGGTTCGGGAAGCCGTACTGGATCGCCAGGTGCGCCTGGAAACCCACGCCGTCGATGGGCACGCCCTGGGCCAGCAGCGACTGCACCAGCCGGTACATCCCGTCGCTCTTCGCGCCGAGCCCGTCGGTGTTGTAGTCGTTGATGTACAGCTTGACGTCCGGGTCCGCCGCCCGGGCCGCGCGGAACGCGTCGGCGATGTAGCTGTCGCCCAGTTTCTGGTACCAGAACGAGTTCCGCATGGTGCCGTCCTCGTTCAGCGGCTCGTTCACCACGTCCCACGCGTACAGCTGGCCCCGGAAGTGGGTGACCACGCCCGCGATGTGGTTGTTCAGGGCCGTGCGCAGCGACGCCGCGTCCAGGTTCTGCACCCAGCTCGGCGTCTGGCTGTGCCACACCAGCGTGTGCCCGCGGACCTGCTGGCCGTTGGTCCGCGCCAGGCTCATGATCTCCTCGGCGCGGGTGTAGGTGAACTGGCCCCGCGACGGCTCGGTCGCGTCCCACTTCATCGCGTTGCCCGGGGTGATCATGTTGAACTCGTTGGCGATGTGGGTGCGGTAGGTGGCGTCGCTGATCTCGCTGTTGTCGACGGCGTCACCGAAGTACTTGCCCCGCGCGGCGGCATGGGTCTTCAGCGGGTCGGCCGCCGCCGGCGCGGCCAGGACGGCCACACCGGTCAGTCCTAACAGGACCGTCGCGGTGGCGGCGAGTGCCTTTCTTCGAAACATGGGGCTAACTCCCTGTCGTGCAAGGGTTGTTGTTCACCGTGAAGGCGGCCGGGACCGGGTTGGAGCCCGTCCACGAGCCGTTGAACCCGATCTTCACCGACCCGCCCGGTGCGATCGAGGCGTTGTAGTCCAGGTTGGTGGCGGTGACGTCCGCACTGCCGGCCGTCTGTGACCAGGTGGCCTCCCAGCCGTTGACGACCCGCTGTCCCGCGGGGAACGTGAACGCCAACTTCCAGCCGCTGACGGCGCTCGTGCCGGTGTTGGCGATGGTCACCGAGCCGGTGAAACCGCCCGGCCACTGGTTGACGGCGTAGGTCACCCGGCAGGTGCCCGTGGTGGGCGGCGGGTTCGTCGGCGGGGGATCGGTCGGCGGCGGGTCCGTGGGCGGCGGCTCGGCCCCCGTCCGGTCGGCGTAGAGGACACCGCGGCCGTTGGTGCCCAGGTAGACCCGGCCGTAGATCCGCGGGTCACCGGTGAGCGCCTCGCCCATGTTCCCGTACTGGTGCTGGTCGTCGTTGATCCGCACCCACGTCGCGCCGGTGTCGTCGGACCGGTACACGCCGCTGACGCCGTCGACCACGCCCACGGTGAACAGCGCCATGTTCGTCCGACCCGGCGCCGCCTTGCCGAAGCCGACGTTGCGGGCGGACGTCACGGTGGACACCTTCGTGAACGACGTGCCCGAGTTGGTCGAGTGGAACAGCCCGGTGTCGCCGGCCAGCCAGATGTCGCCCTCGCGGCCCGGCATGGCCTTGAACTTCGCGCTCGACGGCAGCCCCGTCGAGACTGTTTGCGTGAACGTGGTGCCGCCATTGGTGCTGACGTAGAACCGGCCGCCGTCGAACCCGTAGAACTTGTTCGCGTTCACCCGGTCCGACTCGACGACCGACGCGGTCGGCAGGCCCTGGACCTGCGTCCACGAGTTGCCGAAGCCCACCGAGTACACCGGCGTGACCGCGTGCGGCGACCACACGAACCGGCTGCCGTCCGCGGCCGCCGCGACCGTGCCGCCCTCGTTGACGCCGCTGGGTTCCGTGCCCTGGAACCAGTTCGCGCCGCCGTCGGTCGAGAACGCGACGTGGCTGTCGTTCGGCCGGTCGGAGTCGGTGAAGTTCCCCGCCCGCACCATGACGCCCGGGTTCGTCTCCGCGTAGTCCAGGCTCGAGGTGGTCGTGAAGAGTGGTTGCGTGAACATCGACGACGGCACCGTGGTGAGGCTCGAGTGCCGGAACCCGCCGATGTCACCCAGCCCGGAGATCAGCGGCGCGCCCGTCGGCGGGCTGATCAGGTCCAGTACCGCGGTCTCCTCCAGGCCGGCCGCCATCGGCCTGATCGTGAACTGGGTGTTCGAGTCCCAGTTGCCCAGGTTGGTGGTGCCGTAGACCGTCGCACCCGTGCCGTACATCATCCGGTTGGAGTTGAGCGGGTCGATTTCCAGCGACTCGGTCATCCAGCCCAGCTTCGGCGTCACCTCGGGCGGCTGCGGGTTCGTGCCGAACGTCAGCCACGGCGAGGAGGAGATGTCCTGGGTGTACCGGAAGCTGCGGTTGGGGTAGGACGTCCAGTCCCACACCCGCGTCCAGCTCGCGCCGCCGTTGGTGCTGCGGAAGAAGATGACGTCCGGCCACCACGAGACCTGCGTGGCCACCATGATGGTGCCGGGGTTCTGCCGGTCGATCGTCAGGCCGCTGTAGCCGAAGTAGTCGTCGCTGCTGGACGACGGGATCGGGCTGATCTGCGTCCACGCGCCGCTCGTGGTGCTGTACTTCCACACGTCGCCCTTGGCGCCCGAGTACGGGCCCGCGGTGTCGCTGGTCGCGATGTACAGCACGTGGTTCACCGGGTCCACGATTCCCTTGTGCGCCAGGTAACCCGTGGGCTGGCCGGCGATCCGCTCCCACGACGTGCCGCCGTTGGTCGAGCGGTACACGGTGTTCTGCTTGTCCGCCACGCCGACGTAGATGCCCTGCGTCGTGTTCCCGGAGGTGGCCGTCGAGGAGTCGAACGCCACCCACACCACACCGGGCTGGTGGCTCTGGTAGCCGGTGGAGTCGTTGGGGTCGTCGGCGTAGTTGCCCGCGTTGGGGAACGCCGTCACCCGCGCCCACGTCACCCCGAAGTCGGTGCTGCGCCACAGCCCGTTCCCGTTGGGCGCGCCGAAGTAGACGACGCTGTTGCGGTTCGGGTCGACCGCCAGCCGCTCACCCATGCCGCGGCCGGGCATGTTGCCGCCCAGCTTGAACGGCAACGTGGTCGCCTGCCAGGTGTTCCCCTTGTCGGTGGAGCGCAGGATCGCGCCGTTGTTGGGATCCCAGCTGTTGGTGTACATGCCGACCGCGGCGTACACGCGGTTGGTGTGGACCGGGTCGGTCGCGAGGCTGTGTACGCCGTTGTAACCCCAGTTCTCCCAACCGACCCAGTCCAGCAGCGGCGTCCACCGCTGCGTGCTCTCGTTCCACCGGTACGCGCCGCCGATGTCGGTGCGCGCGTAGATCAGGTTGCGTTCCGTCGGGTTGAAGACGATCCCCGGGACGAAACCGCCGCCGGCGATCTCGACGTTCTTCCAGGAGTAGGGATCGGCCGGCGCGGCGACCGCCGACGGGGCGGTGCCGGCGGCCACCGTGCCGGTGACCACTGTGCCAGTGACCACAGCGGAGGCGACCAGGAGCGCCCCCGCCAGCAGCTGGGCGAGCTTCGTGCGCATTGCATGTTCCTTACCCGCTTGTGCACGTCGCGCCGGTCCGAGTCTGAACGTGCCCTGATGTGTGTGAAGTTGTGTTGTCGGCTGTGTTGTCGTGGAGAATCCCGGGGGTGCCCGCCGAGGGGTGCCGACGAGGGGCCACGGGCACCCCCGGGTTGGCTGGCTAACCCACCGCGCAGGACTGGCCGTTGACGGTGAAGCCCGTCGGCGGTGAGTTCGCGCCGGTGTAGCTGGCGTTGAAGCCCAGCCCCGTGACCGACTGCCCCGCGGCGATCAGGCCGTTGTGCGAGGCGTTGGTCGCCGTGACGTTCGCGCTGCCCGGCACCTGGTTCCAGGTGGCGACCCAGCCGTTGGAGATCCGTTGGCTGCCGGGGAACGTGAACGCCAACGTCCACCCGTTGATCGCCGAGGTGCCCGTGTTGGCGATCGACAGCGAGGCGGTGAAGCCGCCGCCCCAGTCGTTCACCCCGTAGGTCACCCGGCACGACACCGTCGGTGCCGGCGGCGGGTCCGTCGGCCCGCTGCCGCCGTCCGGCGGGATCAGGTACGGGTTCAGGTACGCCTGTTTCGTGGTGTTCACCGTGGTCCAGTCGTCGTTGAGGATCCCGCCGGTGTCACCGGAGTTCGGGTTCCACGACCAGAAGGTGAAGCTGATCGCGTCGGTGCCCGTGCCCAGGTAGGCCATCAGCGTCCGCAACCACGTCTGGTCCCGCGGGTCGGCGAGCGTGGTGCCGAACTCGCCGAGCAGCACCGGGGCCACGTTGTTCTTGAACAGGTAGCCCCAGTTCCGGTCCCAGATCGCCGCCATGTTGTTGGGGTAGGCGGGATCGGAGAACCACGGCTGGGCGAACACCGACGTCGCGTAGTCGTGTGCCGAGTACACGAGCCGGTTGGCCACGTTCAGCCGGACGGGAGCCGTCGCCGCGCCCTGCAGGTTGCCGCCCCACCAGTAGCCACTGCCGTTGTAGGAGTCGACGCCCTCGACGACGATCAGCCAGTTGGGGTTCACCGACAGGATCGCGTTGCCGGCCCGCTCGGCCGCCAGCCGCCAGTCCGTCGCGGTGTTGCCGCTGCCCCAGTCGGAGCCGCCACCACCGGAGATGCCGTGCGGCTCGTTGTGCAGGTCGGCGCCGATCACCGTGGTGTTGCCCAGGTAGCGCTGCGCGAGCATCCGCCAGTCGCTGATCCACCGGCTCTCCGGGTACTGGCTGGTGTACCAGAGGGCCGACTGGGCACCGGAGTCCGGCCGGTGCCGGTCCAGCAGCACCTTCATGCCGATCTGCCCGGCGTAGTCGATGATCCTGTCCATGATCTGCAGGCCGGACAGGCCCTGCAGGTCGGGGTTGAGGTCGTAGCGGATGCTGGTCGGGGTGGACCCGGCGTCGAACAGCTGGCTGGAGAAGGGCAACCGCAGCGTGTTGTACTTCAGGCTCTTCATCTGGTCGAGCATGTCCTTGTAGCCCCGCGACCACAGGCCGTGCGGCGAGTAGTTCGCCGTCTCCAGACCGAACCAGTTGATCCCGGTCATGCGGACCGGCTGGTTGTTCGCGTCCAGCAGCTGGCGGCCGTTCGTGTGCCAGTAGCCGGTGCCCGCCGCCGTGGCGGGCCTCGCCGTGGCGAGGCCCACCAGCGGCAGGAGTGTGAGCGCCAACAGCAGCGCCACAGTCCGCTTCATCCGACTCATCCGCTCGGGAAGAGCCGGCCGTACTCGGCCAGCGCCATCGCGACGTCGGCCTGCGCCCAGAACCGGTGGTACCGGAAGGTGGGCACCGCGCCACCGTTGAGGTAGTTGTTCACCGACTGCCACGCCGGGTCCTGCCGGTACCAGGACCGCAGCCCGATGAACGTCGACGACGAGTTGATCGGGTCGCCGTTCGCCATCGTGCCCGTGAAGCCGCTCGGCACGTAGACGGGGTCGTCGAAGCGGTTGAAGTCCGACCTCGGCTCGACCGTCGTGACGCCGCGCGTGTCCTGGTTCTGCGTGGCCCACATGGCGTCGAGCAGGTTCTTCGCCATGTCGCGTGCGGCCGTGTTGCCGGACTCGGACGCGTAGTGCGTCAGCGTCTTCACCAGCGCCGCCGTCACGCCCACGTCCTGGCTGCGGCTCGTGACCGTGACGTGCAGGCCCGAGTTGGTGCCCGGGTTGGACGGGTTCCACGTGTTCGGCGCGCCCGACCACGACAGCTCGCTCGGGACCTGCCACGTGCCGGCCGCCGCGTTCACCGTGGTGTTCGCGAGCGCCCACGGCACCCACTTGTCCAGCACGGCCTTGGCAGCCGCGTTGCCGGTCTCGTTGTACAGCTCGGCCACGCGCTCCATCGACCACACCTGCATGCCGAACCACTGGTTCGACGGCGGGTCGTGGTAGACCGGCTGCCAGTCGTAGTACATGCCGTAGAACGTCGGCGTGCCGGCCGGCGGGGTCGCGTAGCGGCCTGCCCAGCTGTTCGTCGCGCCACCGGCGATGCCGCCCTCGGACGACTGCAGCCAGCGGTAGAACTCCAGCTGCCGGGTCATGCTGCCCGCCCAGTCACTCGCGCCGGTGCTCGACTTCGGTTTGAGCGCCGCCACGTTGGCCAGCGCGTACGCCGCCATCGGGTTCTGGTAACCGAAGTGCGCCTGGCCGGAGCCGATGCGCCAGGCCCAGCCGCCGTCCGCCGCGCCGCCCCACGCGTAGTACCAGGTGAGCAGGCCGGTGGAGCTGTTCTTCCCGTTGCCCGGCGGGCAGCTGGTCGGGCCGACGCAGTTGCCGACCTGCTTGAAGTACTTGTCGTAGAACGAGTACCGCAGGTAGTCACCCATCTTGGCGGCCTTGGTGACGGTCCCCGCCACGTCGGCCTGCCTGCCCTGCTGGGTCGCCCAGGTGTTGGCCCAGTACGCCGCCTGCACCGCGCGGGCGTCGGCGTCCGGCGCGTTGGTGTAGCGCCACTGCCGCGCGTACTGCGAGTCCTGGATGAACAGCGGCAGGAACCCGTTCGGCCCGCCCTGACCGGAGTTGAACGGCTCCCACGACGGGTGCGGCACGGTCTCCCACACCGACTCCTGCGGCCCGCGCTGGAAGGTGTTGATGTAGGACGGGCTGGACGTCCGGTCGCCGCGCCGGCCGTAGCCGTAGCGGTTGTCCACGTCGAGCAGCCAGTGCATGCCGTAGATGTTGTTGGTGCCGTACGCGCTCTGCAGCTCGCTGGCGAGGGGGTCGTTTCCGGTGGACACGTTCGCGTCGAGTGGGACCGGGTACTGGCTGGGCAGGTCCTGCTCGGGCGCGTAGGTCGCCGTGTCGTTCGGGTTGTAGGCGCCGTTGCTCGGCTGGTCGGCCGCGGTCGGGATGATGTGGGTCTCCATGGAGGTCCAGGCCGTGTTGAACCTGGTCCAGTCCTGGGTGGCCTGGCCGTACTGCGCCTCGAGCCAGATCCAGTAGCTGAACGCCTCGGACGTGGTCACGTGCCCGTAGTCCGGCGCCTCGACGATCAGCGTCTCGACGGAGTGGTAGGGGATCGGCGGGTTGTGGCTGGAGAAGTAGCCGTTCGCCGGGTTCTTGATCTTGTTGTACAGCTCGAGGAACCGTTCCGCGTAGTTCGAGAGGTCGTTGTCGATCTCGGTCGCGGTGATCGTCGCCGACGCATGCCCGGTCGCGCTCGCGGTGAACGTGGCCGTGCCGTTGGCGCTGTCGGCGTCCTCGGCGGCGTTGAGCGTCACCGTCTGCGGGGTGTTCCAGTTGCTCGTCGAGAAGGTGCGCGTGGCACCGGCGCCCACGGTCAGGTCGGTGTCACCGGCGGTGCGTGCCGTGGTGACGGTGACCGAGGCCGTCGGTTGCTGGGACAGGCGCAGCGACACGTTCGTGCTGCCGCCCTCCGGCACGTTCGGCGCGACCGGATCGACGATCACCGACGGCCCGGCGTTGGGGGTCACCGTGACGTCCACCGGCGCCGAGTTGGTGAAGGCGCCGAGGTTGTCATACGCCCGCGCCACCAGCACGTAGTTGCCGGCCGGCACGGCTGCCCAGGTCGCCGTGTACGGGCTCGAGGTGTCGGTGCTGATGAGGGTGTCGCCAGCGTAGAACTCGACCCGGGCGATGGTGCCGTCCGGGTCGGTCGCGTTCGCGGCGAGCGGGATGTTCGAGCCCGCGGTGTAGGTCGTCCCGGTGGCCGGCTGGCTGAGGTTCACCGTCGGGCCCTGGTTCGCGCCGGTGCAGGTGGCACCGTTGATGGCGAAGCTCGTCGGGTTGCCGTTGGTGCCCGTGTAGCTGCCGTTGAAGCCGATCTGGGTGGACCCGCCGGTGGCGAGCGCGCCGTTGTAGGACATGCTCGTGGCCGTCACGTTCTGGCTGCCGGGCGGCTGGCTCCAGTTGGCGTTCCAGCCGTTGGTGATCCGCTGGGTGCCGGGGAAGGCGAACGTGAGGGTCCAGTTGGTGACGGGGTCGCCGAGGTTGTGGAGGGTGAGGCTGGCGCCGAAGCCGCCGTTGCCCCAGTTGTTGGTGGTGTAGTCGACCGAGCACTGGACCGCGAGCGGGGACACGTCGGCGCTCGCGGGGATGGCGAGGGGGATGATCAGGGCGAGACAGGCTGGGAGCGCTCCCAGACGGCGTCGTAGTCTCATGACCTAACTCCGATGACTGTCGATCGGAAAAGATGAGGTGCGGGGAGCGCCGCCCGCCTTCGCACGGCCGGTGCGGCCGTGCGAAGGCGGACGATCAGCTACTCACAGCTGGTCACAGCGGTGGGAAGGCGTTCTGCATCAGCTGACGGAACTGGGCGGAGAACCAGTGACCGGACAGCGGCGAGTTGGGCAGCGCGCCGGACATGTGGTTGTTGTTCAGCGGGTTGCCGCCGTACGTCGGGTCGCACATGCGGTCGAAGCCCTTGCCCTCGTCGTTCGGGATGGCCGAGCTGGCGCCGTCGGACTCACCCGGCGGCTTGATCCAGACGTAGGCGTCGATCCCGGTGGCGGGGTTCGCCCTCGGGCGCTCGCCGAGGCCCGCGCCGGACTGGTTGCACCAGTTGCCGACGTGGATGCGGCGGTCGATGCGCGACTGCTCCATGAAGGTGACCGGGTCGGTCGACGTGCTCGCCGCGGTCGGGCGGGCGGAGCCGCCCCAGCCGTTGCGCGAGGTGTCGATCAACATGCCGATGCTGGAGCCGAAGCACCCCGCGGCCTTCGTGCGGAAGTCCTGCGCGAAGGTCAGCTCGTCGACGTAGCGGTTCCAGTCGACCCAGCCACCCGCCACCTCGCGTAGCGGCCTGCCGCCGACCACGGTGTTCGCGGTGAAGAACGGCTCCCGCAGCGCGCTGTAGTTGGCCGTGTTGGTGATGAAGCCCCACACGTCCGACGGCGTCGCACCCTGCGCCCGCGCCGCCTGGCACGCCAGGTCGATGGACGGCTGCAGGTTGTCGTCCCAGCCGATCCAGCCGTGGTGCCCGGCGTCGATGTAGTTGTACACGTTGGGCACGTCACCCAGCTTGTTCAGCGCGTAGCCGACGCCGGCGACGTAGTTCCCGTTCGCCTTCATCGTGTCGCACGCCGCGATCGCCGTCGGGCGCGGGCTGACGTTGGTGATCAGGTTCGGCAGCGAGTCGATCTCGATGACCGTCACGATCCGCAGGTTGGCGTACGCGGGCCGGGCGAGGATCGCCGCGATCGCGTCGATGTACTGCGTCTTGTACCTGTCGATCTCGGTCGGGCCGAGCTCGCCGTTGGAGGCCAGCGCCCCGCAGTCACGGCCGGGCAGGTCGTAGATGACGAACTGGACCGTCAGTGCCGACGACCCGTTCGCGGCGTCCTGCCGGACCGCCTCGTCGAGGTGCGCGGCCAGGCCGCGGGAGGTGGACGTGCCGGCGATCGCCGCGATGCGGTCCAGCCACACGCCGGTGGGCTGGTTGGCGACGCGGCTGCCACCCGGTTCGGCGGTGGCCAGGGCGGCCCAGTCCGGGTTCACGTAGCCGGTCGCGCCGGCGTACGGGTTGTCGACGCGGTTGCCGGCCGGCGGCGGGTTGTTGGGCGGCGGGTCGGTCGGCGGCGGCTCGGTCGGCGGCTGGCCGGTGCACACGGTGCCGTTGAGCGAGAAGCTCGACGGCGCGGTGTTGGTGCCGCTGTAGCTGCCGTTGAAGCCGATCTGCGTGGACCCGTTGGTCGCGAGGGTGCCGTTGTACGACATGCTCGTCGCCGTCACGTTGGCGCTGCCCTGCGGCTGGTTCCAGTTCGCGTTCCAGCCGTTGGTGACCCGCTGGTTGCCCGGCCAGGTGAAGGTCAGGGTCCAGTTGGAGACCGGGTCGCCGAGGTTGTTGATCGTGACGCTGGCGCCGAAGCCGCCGTTGCCCCAGTTGTTGGCCGTGTAGTCGATCCGGCAGGCGGGTGCCGCGCTTGCCGGGGAGGCACCCAGTGCCATGACGAACGTCGTGGCCGTCACGACGAACGACACGGCGGCGGCCGTTAGCCGGCGTCCGCGGTGCTTGGTTGTCAACTTCGATCTGAGCCTCATCGCGGTTCCTCTCGCTCATCGTTGAGCGGGCGCTCTGGGAGCGCTCCCAGAATCGGAGTCTAGCTCTTGTTAACGCGATGTGTACAGCCTCTCACGCTGGATGAACAGTTAAGTTCGCGTACCGGCGGTCAGTCGTCGGATCCCTTGCCTGCGCGATTGATTGCAACTTTTGGTATCTGGTCAGGCGACCTGCCGTAATCGGGTGCCGGTGGCGGTTGGGGGGTTGACAGGGGATGGAGAGGTCCGGATTCTGGGAGCGCTCCCACCTGCCGGCCACGCGGGCCGGCAGGGCGGTGACGCACGCGTTGGCGCGGTACCCCGCATGTCCAACCCGCCGGACCCGCGTGTCCAACCCGCCGGAGCCGTGAGTTCGACAAATCCGGCCGTTCCGAATTGTCCAACTCACCCGTCGCGGGCGTTGGACACGCGGCGCGTGGGCGTTGGACACGCGATGGGGTTCGCGGGGTTAGGGGAGGGGGGTGCGGGGGGTCAGGTGGACGCGGATTGGTTTTTCCGGGCCCAGGGTGAGTAGGGGGCGGGGGTTGACCGGCTCTCGTCGTTCCAGCTCGATGCGGTAGCGCTGCAGGGCGCTGGCGATGATCAGCAGCATCTCGGTCATCGCGAACTGGTTGCCGATGCACAGGTGCGGGCCGGAGCCGAACGGGATGTAGGCGCTGCGGTCCCGGTTCGCGACCTCCTCGGCCGAGAAGCGGTCCGGGCGGAACTCCTCCGGCTCGTCCCAGAAGTCCCGGTGGCGGTGGGCGTGGTAGGGGCTGTAGAAGATGTCGGTGCCCGCCGGGATGCGGTAGCCGCCGATCTCGTCCTCCTCGAGGGCCTTGCGCGACGCCAGCCACTGCTGCGGGTACATCCGCTGCGCCTCGTCGACGACGCTGCGCGTGTAGGCGAGCTTCGCGCAGTCGGCCAGCGTGGGGGGCCTGCCGGCCAGTTCCTCGTCCACCTCGCGCAGGACGCGTTGCTGGATGTCGGGGTGCATGCCCAGGCGGTACCAGACCCAGGTGAGCACGTTCGCGCCCGTCTCGTGCCCGGCCCACAGCATGATCATCACCTGGTCGCGCAGCTCCTCGTCGGACAGCCGCGCTCCGGTCTCCTCGTCCTCGGTCATGATCAGCATCGACAGCAGGTCACCCCGGTCCACCTGGTCGGTCAGGTGCTGGGTGATGACGTAGTCGATGATCTCCTCGACCTCCGCCCGCGCGGCCCAGTACCGGCGGTGCCCGGCGGTCGGCACGGACAGCGGCAGCAGCGGGAACTGCATCCACGCGCCCAGCTCCCGGTCGATCGTGTCGATGGCCGCGGCGAACCGGTCGACGACGTCCCCCTCCTCCAGCGCGAACAGCGCCCGCGCCACGACCCGCAGGGTCAGCTGGCGCATCTCCGGCCCCGCGTCGACGACCTCCCCGTTCGCGGCGGCCTTGTCCCACCGCTCGAGGCGCTCACCGATCACGGCGAGCATGTGCTCGGCCATCGACGCGACCCGCTGGTAGTGGAACGAGGGCTGCAGCATCCGCCGCATCGACCGCCACTCCTCGCCCCCCTCGACGGTGGCGAGCCCCCGCCCGAACAGGGTGCGCGACATCCGGTAGGGCATGGAGCTGCGGTCGTAGCTGCCCGCCTTCTGCTGCAACACCCGCCGGATGTGGTGCGGGTGGCGCAGCAGCACCACCTTGTTCATGGCGAGCCGGAACGACGCGACGTCCCCATAGGTGTCCAGCACGTTCCCGAGGAAGGACAGCGGCGCCTTCTGATAGGTCAACATCGTGCGGACGAGGTTCGACGGGCCGGGTGGCGTGGGAAGCGGCACGGCCTTCAATCGTGCCAAAACACCACGAACACGCGACGGCCGTTCGGGGGAAAAAGCCTGGCGCGCGGACCAACTCAGCCGCGGCCCCGTGGCAGCAAGCGGACACGAACGGGCTTCTCGGGCCCCAGCGTGATGAGCGCCTTGGGCCGCACCGGCTCGGGATTCACGAGCTCGATCTGATAGCGCTGCACCGCGCTGGCGACGATGAACAGCATCTCGGTGTTGGCGAACTGCTCACCGATGCACCGATGCGGCCCGGAACCGAACGGGAGATAGGCACTGCGGTCCCGCCGGGCGATCTCGTCCGGCGAGAACCGCTCCGGCCGGAACTCCTCCGGCTCGTCCCAGAAGTCCGGATGCCGGTGCAGGTGGTAGGTGCTGTAGAAGATGTCGGTACCGGCGGGAATCCGGTAACCGTCGATCTCGTCGTCCTCCAGCGCCCGCCGCCACCCCTGGTACTGCTGCGGGTACATCCGCTGCGTCTCGTCGATGACGCTGCGCGTGTAGGTCAGCCTGGCGCAGTCGGCGAGCGTCGGCGGCAGGCCGTCCAGCTCCTTGTCGACCTCCTGGCGCACCCGCAGCTGGACCTCCGGGTGGATACCGAGCCGGTACCAGAGCCAGGTGAGCACGTTCGCCCCCGTCTCGTGCCCGGCGAACAGCATCACGAACACCTGGTCGCGCAGCTGCTCGTCGGTGAGGCGGGCGCCGGTCTCGTCCTCGGCCTGGATCAGGGTCGACAGCAGGTCACCGCGGTCCACCTGGTCGGTCAGGTGCTGGGTGATCATGTAGTCCATGATCTCCTCGACGACCCCGTGCGCGGCCCAGAACCGCCGGTGCCCCGCGGTGGGCACGGACAGCGGCAGCAGCGGCATCCGCATGTACGCGGTGAGCTCCCGGTCGAGGGTGTCGATGGCCTCGGCGAAGCGGTCGATGAGCCCCTGCTCGTCCAGGGCGAACAGCGCCCGCGCCACGACGTGCAGCGTCAGCCGCCGCATCTCCATGCCGGCGTCGAGGACCTCGCCCGTGGCGGCGGCCGCGTCCCAGCGCTCGAGCCGGGCACGGATCACCGCGAGCATGTGCTCGGCCATCGACGCGATGCGCTGGTAGTGGAAGGACGGCGCCAGCATGCGCCGCATGCCGCGCCACTCCTCGCCGCCCTCCACCGTGGCGAGGCCGCGCCCGAACAGGTTCCTGGCCATCTTGTAGGAGAAGGCGCTGCGGTCGAAGTTGGCGTGGTTGCGCTGGAGGACGTGCTTGACGTGGTGGGGGTGGCGCAGCAGCACGCACCGGTAGGTGGCGAGGCGGAACGAGCTGATGTCGCCGTAGTCCGCGATCATGTCCCCGAAGAAGTCCACCACTGCGCGCTGGTAGGCCATGGTGGTGCGTATCGGGTTGGCCGGGCCGGGTGGGAGGGTGCCAGTCTTCTGGTTGGCGGGGGACCCCGGTCCGGGCATAGAGCCGTCCTCTCGCTCCGCCGCCGGCCGAGCGCCGGTGGGCGGCGATCATGATGCCAGAGGCGCCGAGGACCTGCGGCGGCCGATTGGTCGAAAACGTTGCTACGTTGCTCGCATCCAGTATCTTCTTGTCCTGCGTTTGTCGCCTGCGCCACATCCAGCCAGAGGACTGACATGCCAGCACGAGAGCCCGTCGCCCGCCCGCCGGAAGGCCGGCCCGTCATCGACGTGGCCGTGCCTTCGCTCGTCGCGGTGGTGGTCACCACCGGTGTCACGCTCTGGGTGAGCGCCCAGGTGCCCGACAGCGCCCGGTCGGGCGTGGTCCCGCTCGTGGTCGTGCTGTCGGTCCTGCTGTGCCTCGCGGTCGGGTTCGCCGCCTTCCGCGCCGGCCGGGCGCGGCAGGCCTCGGCGCAGCTGCGGGTGCTGGAGGACGAGATCCACCTGCTGGCCGCCGAGCTGCTGCCCGAGGCGGCGAGCCGGGTCCGCGAGGGCGCCTCGGCCGACACCGTCCTCATCGAGTTCGGGCCGCGTGCGCACGGCGTCGCGAAGGAGGTCTTCCTCAAGGCGGTGGGGGAGATCGGCCTGTCCGAGCGGCAGCGGTCGGCGGCGATGGGCGCGTGCGCCAACGCCGCGGGCCGGGTGCAGGCCATGGCCACGAGCATGCTGGCCGACCTGCGTGAGATGGAGGGCCGCCACTCCGAGGACGTGCTGGGCGACCTGCTCAAGCTCGACCACAGCACGGCGCAGACCGGCCGTCTCGCCGACAGCATCGCGGTGCTCACCGGCGCGCGGTCCGGCCGCCGCTGGACCAAGCCGATCGTGATGGAGAGCATCCTGCGTGGCGCCATGGGCCGGATCCAGGCCTACCAGCGGGTCCAGGTGCACTCGAGCAGCACCGCGGCCATCGTCGGCTACGCCGCGGAGGACGTGATGCACGCGCTGGCGGAGCTGATGGACAACGCCACCCGGTTCTCCGCGCCGTCGGAGGAGGTGCACGTCTACGTCGAGGAGCTGCACACCGGCCTCGTCATCACCATCGAGGACGGCGGTCTCGGCATGAAGCCGCAGGCACTGGCCCGGGCCGAGTCCGCGGTGTCGATCACCGAGCCGCTGGATCTCGCGAAGGTCCCGGGCACGCGGCTCGGCCTGGTGGTCGTGGGTTCGTTGGCACGCAAGCACAAGCTGCAGGTGTACTTCCGGCCGTCGTCGCGCGGCGGCATCGGCGTGGTGGTGCGCGTGCCGAACCAGCTGGTCGTCCACCCGCGCGAGGACGCGCCCGCGGCGGCGGCGCCCCGGGCCGTCGAGGCGGCGCGGGCGGCCGGCGGGGAGACCACCGGCACCGCGGCCGCGGCGACGGCCGTGCTCGACGTGGCACCGCCCGACGACGAGGTCGCCGAGGTGACCGCGCTGCCCAAGCGGCCGCGCGGGCAGACGCTCGCCGCCGCGGTGCGTAGCACGGAGGCGAACCGGGAACTCCCGCGACGCACCGAGAAACGGACCGACCTCGGCGCGCGCTTCAGCGCTTTCCAGCAGGGACGCCGATCCACCGAGAACGCCGCTGAGAACGCCACCGAGAACGCCGGCGAGACCGCTGGAGAGGATGACTCCTTATGACCATGGCGACCGACGCCAACCTCACCTGGATGCTCGAGAGCCTGGTGGAGCAGACCGCCGGGGCCAACCACGCGCTGGTGCTGTCCAGGGACGGTCTCAAGCTCTGCCACACCTGCGGCCTGTCGGTGGACAAGGCCGACCAGCTGGCCGCCATCGCCGCGGGCGTGCAGGCGCTCTCGCAGGGCGCCTCGGTCGAGTTCGGGGACGGCACCGGCGGGGTGCGGCACTCGATGACCGAGTTCCACGGCGGCATCCTGTTCATCGTCGAGGCCGGTGAGGGCGCCCACCTGGCCGTGCTCGCCGCCGAGGAGGCCGACGTGGGGCTGATCGGCCACCGCATGAACGAACTGGTCGAACAGATCGGCGCGTTCCTGACCGCGCCGCCGCGGCGGCCAGAGCACACCAGCCCGGCGTGATGGTCCGCCGCGAGCTCGACAACGAGGGGCCGGACCGGCTCTACACCGTCACGCGCGGGCGCAGCCGGGCCGACGACGACCTCGACCTGGTCACGCTGATCGTCGCCAAGGCGGAGCCGGTGGCCGGCATGCAGTCCGAGCACGCGCGGATCCTGAGGCTCTGCGTCACGCCGGCCGCGGTCGTGGAGATCTCCGCCGACCTGGGCATGCCCGTCGGCGTCGTCAAGATCCTCCTGTCCGACCTGCTGCGTGCCGGCAAGATCACCGCCCGCCACCCGTCATCGGCACGCGCCGGCAGGCAGCTGCCCGATGCCGCGATCCTGAAGAAGGTGCTCGTTGGACTCCACAACCTCTGACCGCCTGCCGCTGGCCGACACCGCGAGCGACGGCCTGAAGATCGTGATCGTCGGCGGTTTCGGGGTCGGCAAGACCACCATGGTCCGTGCGGTGAGCGAGATCCGCCCACTGTCCACAGAGGAGACGATGACCCAGGCCGGGCTCGGCATCGACGAGACCGGCGGGATCTCCGCGAAGACCACGACCACCGTCGCGTTCGACTTCGGCCGGATCAGCCTGAACGAGCAGATGGTGCTGTACCTGTTCGGCGCGCCGGGCCAGGAGCGGTTCTGGTTCCTGTGGGACCGGCTGTTCTCCGGCACGCTCGGCGCGGTCGTGCTGGTGGACACCCGGCGTCTGTCGGACTCCTGGTACGCCATCGACCGCCTCGAGCACCACGCGACGCCGTTCATCGTGGCACGCAACAACTTCCCGGGCACCACGGCGCACAGCCTCGACGCGGTCCGCGACGCGCTGTCGCTGCCGGCGGAGGTGCCCCTGATCGACTGCGACGTCCGCGACCGGGCGTCGGCCAAGCACGTGCTGATCTCCCTGGTCGGCCACCTCTACTCGCTCAGCACGGCCAGAGAGGCGGTGTCGTCGTGACCGGCATTCTGCGCCGCGCCGACGCGGTTCCCCTGTATGGCCCCCGGTACCGCGACGACCCGGCCGGGCTGTACGCGGAGATCCGCCGCAAGTTCGGGCCGGTCGCGCCCGTGCTGCTGGAGGGTGACGTCCCCGCCTGGTTCGTGTGCGGGTACCGGGAGCTGCACCAGGTGACGACCGACTCGCAGCTGTTCGCACGCGACACGCGGCGCTGGAACGGCTGGGAGAGCGTGCCGGACGACTGGCCGCTGATGCCGCACCTGCTGCACAACGCGTCGGTCATGTTCACCGAGGGGCCCGAGCACACCCGGCGGGCCGGCGCGCTCTCCGACGCGCTGGCGTCGGTCGACCAGTTCGAGCTGGCCACCCAGTGCGAGCGGATCGCCGACCAGATGATCGACCGGTTCGCCGGCGCGGGCGAGGCCGAGCTGATGAGCCAGTACGCGTCCCGGGTCCCGTTGCGTGCCACCGCGATGATGTGCGGCGTGCCGGAGTCGGAGGCGCGGACGCTGGTGGACGACGTGATGGGCGCGGTCGCGTCCACGGCCGGGAACCAGATGGTGATGCTCACGCGGCTGCAGGAGGAGCTGCTGCGGCTCGTCGACCGCAAGCGGGTGCGGCCGGGCGCGGACGTGCCGTCGCACCTGCTGGGCGACTCGGCGAACCTGTCCGGCGAGGAGGTCCTGTCGGACCTGCTGCTGGTGCTGCTGCAGTCACACCAGCAGACGACCAACTGGATCGGCAACACGATCGCCCTGATGCTGACCGACGAACGGTTCGCGATCACCCTGTCCGGCGGCCGGGCCAGCGTGGGCGACGCCCTGAACGAGGTGCTGTGGCACGACACGCCGACGCAGAACTACCTCGGCCGCATCGCGACTCGCGACACGACCCTGGGCGGCCAACGCATCCGCACCGGTGACCTCCTGGTCCTCGGCCTGGCCGCGGCCAACGCCGACCCGCAGGTCCGCCCCGAGGAGGGCACGGTCGGCAACCGCGCGATGATGTCCTTCGGCCACGGCGAGCACGGCTGCCCGTACCCGGCCCCGGAACTGGCGGAGATCATCGCGAAGACGAGCATCGAGGTCCTCATCGACCGGCTGCCCGACCTCGTGCTGGCCGGGCCCCTCCAGTGGCGGTCGTCGGTGTGGACCCGCGGCCTGACCAGCCTGCGCGTGACCTTCACCCCGACCTACGTGGGGTGAGCCGCCCACTCGCTCACGAACGGTGCGGCTGGGCGAGGATGTCGTCCAGCCGCTCGTACGCGTCAGGGGCGTGGTGGTCGGCGCGTGCGCGCAGGACCGCCGCCGGCTCGTCGACCTTCCCTGCCTGGACCAGGATGTCCACCAGGCGGCGCGCGGCGGTCCAGGACCGCAACTCGTCGCCGAGCGCACGCGGGCGCAGCAGCCCGACGGCCTCGTCCACCCGGCCGGTCCGCGCCAGCAGGTCCGCCGCCTCCGCCGACCACTGCTCCTGCACGCCGTTCTTCAGCGCGAGGGCCGCGTCCTCCACGGTCACCACGCCGGTCCCGGACTGCCGGTGGTGCGTGGTCTGGGCGACCACCGCCAGCACGACCAGCAGCAGCGTCACGGTCCAGGTGACCGCCGGCCACCACCTCCAGTGCACGCTGACGGTGTTCGTGGCGAGGTTGCCGACCAGCGCCAGCGCGCTCGACACGGCCACCCCGGCCACCGGGGACACACCTGCCACGCCCGACCACGGATCCGCACGATCACATTGTCACCGCACGCTCCCCGTGGGGCGGAGGCATCCTAGGTGTGGGCGAGGAAGTCGGCCTCGGTCTCGTCGATGACTGCGCGAGAGTCGGCGATGGACGGCGAGTTGCGGGTCAGGTACTCGATCGAGGACCGGCAGGCCTCGACCTCGTCGTGGTCGAGTCTGAAGATGTCGCCGACCAGCGTCGAGTATCGCACGACGGGATCGGCGTCCCGGAACTCGATGAAGGAGTACTGCGCGACCTCGATGCCGGGGAAGAAGTCGCGCGGGAGCATGCGGACCTCGACGGCGTGACGTCGGGTCAGCTCACGAAGGTGCGCCAACTGCTGGGCCATGCCCTGGTGGCCACCGATGCGGTGCCGGAAGGCGCACTCGCCCAGGAACAACCGGATCTTCGGCCCGTTCGGTCGGAGCACGGCCGTCCCGTGATCGAGCACGTCGTCATAGGTGTAGCCCGTCCGCCGCTCGCCGCCCGTGTGTTCCGCTCCGTAGATGTCGCCGCGGTACAGCGGGGACTGCAGCGGAACCGGGACCAGCTGCTGCGACACGTAGGTCACCCGCACGGCCCGCGACTCCAGGACTCGCGTGATCGCCGCCGTGGTCGCCGCTTTCCGTGACTCGGGACTGAGCTGGTCGACCACCGTGGGGAACACCCGCACGTGGCCGCCGTCGGCCTGCTGGAGCAGCGCCATCGTGGCGTTGCGTGGTTCACACGCCCATTCCCACGCCGCCTCGATGTTCTCCGGGCGGAGCAGCGGGCCGCCGCGCTCCTCCAGGTAGTACGTGTGCAGTTCGGACAGGAGTGACCTGGGCAGCACGTCACCGAAGCCGGCACGGCACAGGTTCGCGGCGGTGGCGACGAGCGCGGCTCCCCGGGGATGTGCGCCGGGCGACCACGCGTTGACCCACTCGCGGCACACGGCGGGGTAGGCCGCGAGGTACTCGGCGAGGCCGTAGTCGTCGGCGTGCGTGAGGCCGTCGTCGATGCCGGGGTGCCAGCGTTGTTCGTCGGCGTCGACGAGTTCGTCCTCGGTCAGGCGGCGTTCCAGTGGGACGTGGTGGGCCATCTCCAACACCCGCCGGGACTCGCCCTCCATCAGCGACTCCAGTCGGTTCCGCCGCAGCGTCGCGACGATGATGCCGGGCGCGACCCGCAGCACGGCCGCCACGGTGAGGCCGCCGGGCCCGAAGAAGCGCTCCAGGTCGTCCAACCACAGCACGCCCCGGCTCCCGCCGGCCGCGTCGATCGCGGTGGCGAGGACCTCACGGTTGTCGGGCGCGACGAGCCGGTGGTCGGGCAGCGCGGCGCGGACGGTCTCGTACGCCAGACGTGTCTTGCCGGACAGCGGGTCACCGACGACGAGGACGAAGTTCCCGGGTGCCAGGTGACCCAGCACGGCCGGCTGCGCCGCGCGCCGGACGTACGGCGGCGGACCCTCGTCGTAGTCGTGCGGTCGGTGTGCGCCGAGGACGACCGGGTCCGTGACGTCCCGGACCCGGAGAAGACCGCCGCCGACCGCGCCGGCGAGCAGGTTCCTGGCGGACTCCTCCCGGCGTTGGTCCCGCCGTGTGAGCCGGTCCTCGAGCAGCTTGGTCCACACGGTGGCCGCCGCGGCCGCGGCGGCCACGACGGTCCACCACCAGGCCTCGCCGAGAGCACTGATCAGGGGCGGGGCGGCGGCGAGCAGAGCGACGGCGCCGAGCTGCCATAACGCACGGGTCACCGGGGTGATTATCGTCGGGCGCGCGCAGGACGTCAGGGTTTCTCCCTGAGCCGCGGGCCGCCGGGATGGGGTAGGAAGAGATCCCATGCGAAGGGGCATCCACCGGGGCGCGGCCCTACTCGCCGCCGCCATGGTTCTCTCCACTGTTTCCGAGGTGCCGGCCGAAACACGGCACGGGCCCGCCGCCGAGATCCGGTACACCGAGTACGGCGTTCCGCACATCACCGCCCGGGACTTCACCGGGCTCGGGTATGGGTTCGGGTTCGCCGCCGCGACCGACAACGTCTGTGAGCTGGCGCGGATCTACCTGACCGTGAGCGCGCAGCGGTCCCGCTACCTCGGCGCGGACACGCCGTCGGACTTCGACTACGGGCCGGCCGACACGAACCTGGACAGCGACCTCTACTTCCAGCAGGTCAACGACTCCCGGGTGGTCGAGCACCTCGTCGCCCAGCCGGCGCCGCGCGGGCCGCGGCGGGAGGTCCGCGACATCGTCCGCGGGTACGTCGCGGGCTACAACCGGTACCTCCGCGAGGCCGGCGTCACCGACCCGGCCTGCCGCGACGCCGCCTGGGTGCGGCCGATCACCGAGCAGGACGTGTACCGCCACTTCTACGCGGTGGTCACCTACGCCGGCGCCGGGCAGGCGATCGACGGGATCGCGGGCGCGGCGCCGCCGGTCGCGCCGAGTGCCCCGTCCGCGATCCCGCCCGACGCGGCGGACCGGGTGCGGGCCGCCCTGGACGGCACGGACATGGGCAGCAACGCCGTCGCCGTCGGGTCGGCCGGGACGGCGAACGGGCGCGGCCTGCTGCTCGGCAACCCGCACTTCCCGTGGCACGGCGGCCGCCGGTTCTGGCAGTCGCAGCTGACCGTGCCGGGCCGGCTCAACGTCAGCGGCGCCAGCCTGCTCGGCCTGCCGCTGGTCCAGATCGGCTTCAACGCCGACGTGGCGTGGAGCCACACCGTCTCCACCGCCGGCACCTTCGGCCTGTACCAGCTGAACCTCGTGCCGGGCGACCCGACGGCCTACCTCGTCGACGGGAAACCGGAGCGGATGACGACCCGGCGGGTGCGGGTCCAGGTCCCGGGCGGCACCGTCGAGCGCACGCTCTACTCGACGCGGTACGGCCCGGTCCTCGCACCGGTGTTCGGCCTGCCGCTGGACTGGACGACCACCACCGCGTACGCGTTCCGCGACGCCAACCGGGACAACCTGCGTGGCCTCAACACCTGGTTCGACCTCGGCTCGGCCCGCGATACCGGCGACGTCGTCGACGTGCTGTCCCGCACGCAGGGCGTGCCGTGGGTCAACACCATCGCCGCGGACCGGTCGGGGCACGCGCTGTACGCCGACGTCCAGGTCGTCCCGCACGTGACCGACGCGCTGGTGCGGCGGTGCGACACACCGCTGGGACAGCAGCTGTTCCCCGCGGTGGGTCTCCCGGTGCTCGACGGGTCCCGCGCCGGCTGCGCGTGGGGCACCGACCCGGACGCGCTCGTGCCGGGCATCTTCGGTCCGCACCGGCTGCCGGTGCTGCACCGCGCGGACTACGTGGAGAACTCCAACGACAGCGCGTGGCTGTCGAACCCGCGCCAGCCGATCACCGGCTACCCGCGGATCGTCGGCGACATCGGCACCGAGCGCGACCCGCGCACCCGCATGGGGATCACCGAGGTGGAGGCGCGGCTGGGCACGTTCACCCGGAAGTCCATGCAGGACATGCTGTTCGCCGACCGCAGCTTCACCGGCGGACAGGCCGCGGCCGCCGCGGCGCGGATGTGCGCGGCGTTCCCGGACGGCCGCGCGCCCACGTCGGACGGCGGCACCGTGCCCGTCGGCGCCGCGTGCACCGCACTGTCCACATGGGACAGGACGATGAGGGTGGACAGCCGCGGCGGGTTGCTGTTCGAGCGGTTCTGGTCGCGGGCCGGCGGACTGCGTGACCTGTGGCTGGTGCCGTTCGACCCCGCCGATCCCGTCGGCACGCCGAACACGCTCGACACCGCGAACCCGGCCGTGGCGCGGGCGCTCGGCGACGCCATCGCCGACCTGCGGGCGGCGGGGATCGCGCCGGACGCGCCGCTGGGGGAGCACCACTACGTCGTGCGGAACGGGGTCAGGATCCCGATCCACGGCGGGCAGGGTTCGCAGGGCGTGCTCAACGTGATCGTCCCGGTGTGGGACCCGAACGCCGGTGACGTCGAGGTGGTGCACGGTTCGAGCCACGTCCAGGTCGTGTCGTTCACCGGCGGCCCGTGCCCGGACGCGGCGACGCTGCTGACCTACGCGCAGTCGAGCGACCCCACGTCGCCGCACTTCGCCGACCAGACGCGGGTCTTCGCGGCGAGCGGGTGGGTGCGCTCGCGGTTCTGCGAACGCGACATCCTGGCGTCGCCGGCGCTGAAGGTGGTGCGTCTGCGCGGATAGTGCCACACAGCTTACGCACAGTTTTCTCAGGGTTCGCACATATGGTTCGGCCATACGGTCCGTGTTCGCAAGTTCCCGGACAGTGAGGAGAACCATGGACAACGATGACGTGCCCGTTGGCCGCGTGCTGGGCCGGCGGCAGGCACTCGCGATCCTCGGCATGTCGGGCGTCGCGCTGGGCGTCGCCGGCTCGGCCGGGGTCGCCTCGGCGGACACCCGGGCCAGCGCCGCGGACTGCGTCGACTGCGTGGTGAAGCCGGAGATGACGGAGGGGCCGTACTTCGTCGACGAGGGCCTGAACCGCTCCGACATCCGCAGCGACCCGTCCGACGGCACGGTCTCCGCGGGCACCACGTTCGCGCTGGGCCTGCGGGTGCTGCGGATCGCGGACGGGCGGTGCACGCCGCTGCCGGACGCGATCGTGGACATCTGGCACTGCGACGCGCTCGGCTCGTACTCCGACATCGCGTCGGAAGGGACGGCCGGCAGGAAGTTCCTGCGTGGCTACCAGGTCACCAACCGGGCGGGACACGCCGGGTTCACGACCATCCTGCCCGGCTGGTACCGGGGCCGGACCGTGCACATCCACCTCAAGATCCGCACGACCGGCACGGACGGCAACCCGTACGAGTTCACATCGCAGCTGTACTACCCCGAGGAGTTCAAGGCCGAGTACCTGGCCGCGGACCCCTACGCCGCGAAGGGCACCCCGGACACCACGAACGCCCAGGACGGCATCTACAGCGCGAACGGCGTGGGTGACCAGATGCTGCTGCGCCCGCACCGCGCGCGTCGCGGCTACGCGGCCGAGTTCGCCATCGGCCTGGACCTGTCCGACACCGCGGTAGGCGCCGACGACGGCTTCACCGGCGGCCCACCCCCCGGCACCGGCACCCCACCCACCGACCCACCCCCCGCCTAACCCCCGCGTGTCCAACGCCCCGACCCCGCGTGTCCAACGTCGGGAACCGGCGTGTCCAACGCCCCGGTCCCGCGAGTTCGACAAATCCACCGACCGGTTGGTTGGCGGATTTGTCGAACTCAGGGTTCGGACGCGTTGGACACGCCGGTTGGCCGCGTTGGACACGCGGGTCGGGCGGGTTGGACACGCGGGGTTATTGCTGTTGGCAGGTGATTTGTGGGACGGGGCGGTCGTCGGGGTCGGTGGTGGTGTTGTCGGTGGTGCTCGCGTTGAAGCCGAACGAGGCCTCGCCGCCGGCGGGGACCGTGGTGTTCCAGTCGGCGCTGCTCACCGCCACGCCGGTGCCGTCGCGGGAGAGCTTGCCGTTCCACAGGTCGCGGATGTCGTGGCCCTCGGGCTCGGTCCAGCGCACCACCCAGCCGGCCAGGGTCCCCTCGCCGTCGTTGCGGATCGTCACCGCGACCTGGTAGCCGTCGGGCCAGGAGTTGACCACCGCGTAGCTCGCCACGCACGTCCCGCCGACCATGATCGGCTGCTGCGGCGTCGGCGTGGTGGTCGAGGTGACCGCCGTCGGGGAGCCGGACGCGTCGGGGGACGACGAGTCGGTGAGCGTCGCGCCGAGGATCACGCCGGAGGCCAGCAGCGCCACCCCCGCGACCCCGACGCCGATCAGCAGGCCGCGCCGGGGCGCGCGGACCGGAGCGGGCGCGGGCGGCGGGGGCATGGTCATCGTCGGTGCCCGGGACCGCGGCACCGGATAGGTCCGGCCCGCGGCGAACGCGGCCAGTGCCTCGTGCGCGATCTTCATCGTGGGCCGCTCGGCCGGGTCCCGGCGCAGCATCCACAGCAGCAGCTCGGTCAGCTCGCCGGCCCGCTGCGGAGGCGCCATCTCGCCGTGCGCGACCCGCTGCAGCAACGCGATCGGGTTGTCGTCGATCCCGTACGGCGGCATGCCCTCGATGACGGCGTACAGCGTGGCACCCAGCGAGAACACGTCCGAGCGCGGCGTCGCCATCCCGCCGCCCGCGACCTCCGGCGCCAGGTAGGCGGGCGTGCCGGCGAGGATCCCGGTCGCGGTCACGGTGCCGACGCCGGCCGCGCGGGACACCCCGAAGTCGGTGATCTTCGCCGTGCCGTCCTCGGTGATCAGCACGTTCTCCGGCTTGACGTCCCGGTGCACGATCCCGGCCGTGTGCGCCGCCGCGAGCGCCGCGGCCAGCTGCGCGCCGATGGCGGCGACCTCGGCCGGCGGCAGCCCGCCCCGGGAGATCAGCACCGCGTCGAGCGGCTCGGAACGCAGGTACTCCATGATCAGGCACGGCCGGCCGTCGTGGGTCACCACGTCGTGCACGGAGATGGCGCCCGGATGGCGCAGCTTCGCGGCGATGCGTGCCTCGCGGATCGCCCGCGCGGCGGCCTGTTCCGGCGACGCCAGCGCCTTGTCCGGCGACTCGCCGAGCAGCAGCTGCTTGACGGCGACCTCACGGTCCAGCCGCTCGTCGTGTGCCAGCCACACGACGCCCATGGCGCCGCGGCCGATGACCGACGCGAGGCGGTACCGCTCGGCGACCAGCTCACCCTCTTCCATCACGATCCACGCTAGCGCGCCGCCGCGTGCGGGAACACCGGCACGGCGTTGTGCGGCCGAACGGCGTAGCGCCCGCGTCCGTCCGCCGGTCACCCACCGCAGGACGGCGGCCGGTCACCGACGGGTGTGAACCACCCGGTCCTCATCGGACGTCACTCCTTCTCCAGCTCCGCCAGCGTCGCCTTCACGCCCTGCGCGTCGGGCATGCCCAACCGCTCGTAGACCTCCAGCGCCTCACGCAGGTACGCCCGCCCGCCCCCGGCGTAGCTGGCCCGGATCAGGCACTGGCCCATCCCCTCCAGCGCGCGGCCCACCGCCACGAACGCGCCGAGGTCACGCGCGAGCCGCAGCGCCCGCTCGTGGTAGCTGAACGCGTCCCCGGCCTCCGGCCAGTCCCAGGCGAGCCGGCCGAGCTCGTTCAGCGCCTCGATCGTGCCGGCCGGGTCGCCGATCGCCTCGCACATGGCGAGCGCGCGGACGAGGCTCGCGGTGGCGTCCTGGAAGCGCCCGGCCAGCCGCGCGAGCACGCCGAGGTCGTTGTAGATGCCCGCCTCGCACAGCCGGTCGCCGATCTTGGCGCACAGCTCCCGCGCGCGTTCGAGCGCGTCGACCGCGGCCGCGTGGTCGGCGGGCGTGCGGTCGCCGGCCAGGTACCGGGTCATGGCCAGGCCCCGCAACGTCATCGCCTGGCCCTGGTAGCTGCCCAGCTCGACGAACAGCGTGTGCGCGCGGACCTGCGTGGCGTGCGCCTCCCGGAACTCGTCGATGGCCCGCAGCAGGGTTCCCATGCGGCACAGGGCCATCGCCTCGCCGCGGCGGTCGCCGAGCTGTCCGTACAGCGCGATCGCCCTGGTGAGGCAGCGCAACGCGGGGGAGTAGTCGCCGGACATGCCCTGCAGCAGGCCGAGGTAGCTCAGCGAGTCGGCCTGGCCCTGCCGGCAGCCGAGCGACCGGAACGCGGTGAACGCGCGGACCAGGCTCAGCGACGACGCCGAGTAGCTGTCGGTCCGGTGCTGCACGACGCCCAGCCGGTAACGTGCGGTCGCCTCGGTGAACCGGTCGCCGGCCTCGGCGGCGAGGGTGAGCGCGTGGGTCAGGTTCGCGGTGGCCGCCTCGTAGTCGCCCAGGGCGTGCCGGGTGGCGCCGAGCAGGACGAGTGCACCGGCCTCGCCGCGCCGGTCCTCGAGGCGCAGGTGGAGCTTGCGCGCCCGGGACACCGTGGCCAGTGCGGACGGGTAGTCGTCGACGAGCAGCTGCACGGCGGCGAGGTTGCGCAGCGAGGTGGCGAGCCCCGGCACGTCGTGGCCGCGTTCGGCGGCATGCACCGCGATGTTGTGGATGGCGAGCGCGTCGTCCCAGTGCCCGCGCTGGGTGAGGTAGGGGTGCAGCGCGGCCGCGAGCCCGACGGTGTGCCGGATCCGGTCCTTGCCGCTGGCGTGGTCGACGCAGGCGCTCAGGTTGCGCCGCTCCCGCGAGAACCACTGGTAGGCGTCGGACTCCGTGGCCAGGACCGGGGTGTGTGCCGGCGCGTCGCCGGCCGGCGGCGCGAGCAGCGTGTCGTGGTGCGGGAGCAGGCCGGCCGCCTCGGTGGCGACGTGCAGGTAGTAGTCGAGGACCCGGTCGGCGACGGCGTCCGGGTCCTCGGCCTGGTCCAGCGCGAGCAGGCGCCGCGCGTAGAGCCGCATGAGCTCGTGCGGACGGTACCGGCCGGGCGCGGGTTCCTCGACGAGGTGGTGCAGGTAGAGCGTCTCGACCAGCCGCTGCGCGGAGTCGAGGTCGTGGGCGCCGATCGCCGCGGCCGCGTACACGTCGAAGTCGCCGGGGTGGCGGGACAGCCGGCGGAACAGGCGGGCCGCGTCGGTGTCCAGCTCGCGGTAGGACTGCTCGAACGCGGTGGTGACGGAGAGGTCGTCGGCGCGCATCTCGGCCAGCCGGTCGGGTGCCGCGACGAGCTGCTCGGTCAGGTACGGCACGTCCCAGGACGGGTGGCTGCGCAGCCGGCCGGCGACGAGACCGATCGCGAGCGGCAGGTGCCCGCACAGCCGCATCAGCTCGAGGACCCGGTGCCGCTCGTGGTCGGCGGCGTGGCGGTTGGCGAGCCGCAGGAACATCGTGACGGCGTGGTCGGTGGCCAGGACCGGGAGCGGCAGCGGCTGCGCGTCCTCCAGCCCGGGCAGCCGCCGCCGGGTGGTGAGCACGACCTGGCAGCCGGGCGTGCCGGGGAGCAGCGGGCGGACCTGGTCGTGGTCGACGGCGTCGTCGAGCACCAGCAGTATCTTGCGGCCGGCGACCCGGTCGCGCCACAGCCGCGCGCGGTCGTCGAGCGCCTCGGGGATGCTCCGCTCGCCGACGCCGATCGTGAGCAGCAGCGACCGCAGCGCCTCGGCGGGCGGCACCGGCCGGCGGTTCGGGGTGTGCCCGCGCAGCTCCAGGAACAGCTGCCCGTCGGGGAACCGGCCGGCGACCTTGCGTGCCACGTGCACGGCGAACGCGGTCTTGCCGACGCCCGGCATGCCGGTCACCACGTGGACGGCGGTGGCGCCGTGGTCGTCGGCCTCGAGGATGCGGGCGCGCAGCTGGGCGGCTTCGCCGTCCCGCCCGGTGAACGACGGCACGCCGCGCGGCAGCGTCGACACCGCCGGTTGCGGGAGCTGGCGGCGCCGTGCCGGCTCGGGAATCTCGCGCCTGTCCGGCACGTGTGCCCGCCCGAGAACCTTCACGAGTTCTTTCGCGCCGGCGGCGTTGATCTTCGGAATATGGTAATGGCTCGCACAGTTCGGTTGGAGGTAGACCGGAATCTCGTCCACCGACCGTCCGGGGAGTATTACCGGCAGTATCTTGCGGGTCCAGACGGCCCGGTCGAGATACAGGAAATCCCGGAGCACGGCGGATTCCGTCTGCACGCCGCGGTGGGCCTCGGCGGGCCCGGTGCCGTCGCTCGCGGCGCGGTAGCGCGGCGACGCGATCACGATGACGTAGTCGGCGTTGCGGAACTGGTCGATCATCCAGAGGAACCAGTCCCGGCGCCGGTCGGTGTCCCATTCGTCGACGCGCACGTCGACGCCGAGGCGCAGCAGCAGCGTGCAGAACCGCAACACCATCCGCCGGTGTTGCGGGGAGTCGTGCGCGTAGGACACGAACACCCGTGCCGGCCGCGCCTCGGCACGGGTGACGGAATCATTTTCCTGTGTCGTCGTCATGTCGTGAATCCCCCGATTTTGTCTTCCCCACGCGAAGTACGCGCCCCATGTTGGGCCGGAGATTAACCCAACGTGTTCGTGATCGAGGAGACGGCCGCCGGAGTTTCCAGGTTCAGGACAAATCAAGGACACACGAGCGCGACGTACCTCTGCGTGACCAGGTCCGGGACCGGAACACGGGCGCTACGGATTTTTCCCGTAGCCGCTACGGATGTCCGTGGCCGGGGCGGGGTTCGAGGATATCTGACATGCGTGCTTTTCTGGTAATACCTCTGTTGGTCGGTCAGTTGACGACGTCCGGGGCGCGGCCGCCGCAGGCCTGGCCCGGGTTCGAGGTGGCGAGCCTGTCCGGCTCGGGCAACAACCGCGTCCATCCCGACTGGGGCCGGGCCGGCGCGAACTACCTGCGGCTCGCGCCCGCGAACTACGCGGACGGGCTCGGCGGGCAGGTCGCCGGGCCGAGCCCGCGGTACGTGAGCAACCGGGTGTTCAACGACACCGGGCAGGACCTGTACTCCGCGCGGGGTGTCAGCCAGTGGGCGGCGACGTGGGGACAGTTCGTGGACCACATGTTCGGCCTGCGGGCCGGCGGCGACGAGGACTTCCTCATCCCCTACGACAACGACGACCCCCTCGAGGGCTTTCCGAGTGCCCTGCCGGGAGTCCCGTTCGGGCGCAGCGCGATCGCGCCCGGCACCGGTGTCACCGGCCCACGCGAGCAGGTCAACCTCGTCAGCTCGTACCTGGACGCCTCGACCGTCTACAGCGACGACGCCGGCCGGCTGGAGTGGTTGCGGGAGGGCCCGGTCGACGGCGACCTCACCAACAACGGCGCGCGGCTGCTGCTGCCCGCGGACTACCTGCCGCGCCGCGACACCCGCGGCGACGCGGCGGCCGCGCCGCCGATGGACGACGTGGCCGGCGGGATGGGGGAACGCGCGGCGGTGGCCGGCGAGTTCCGCGGCAACGAGAACATCGCGCTGCTGGCCACCCACACGCTGCTCGCCCGCGAGCACAACCGGATCGTCGCGCGGCTGCCCGGTTCGCTGAGCGAGGAGCAGAAGTTCCAGATCGCCCGGCGGGTGGTGATCGCGACCGTCCAGTACATCACCTACACCGAGTTCCTGCCCGCGATCGGGGTGCGGCTCGCGCCGTACCGCGGCTACGACCCCACCGTGAACGCGAGCCTGGGCAACGAGTTCGCCACCGTCGGGTACCGCGCACACAGCTTCGTGCGGGGTGACTTCACGATCGAGGCCGCGGCGGGCCGGTACTCGCCACAGCAGCTCTCCGCATGGGCGGCGCAGGGCGTCACCGTCACCCGGCGGGGCGACCGGGTGCGGCTCGTGGTGCCGCCGTCGCTCGCGTTGTTCAACCCCGACCTCGTCGAGGGCCTCCAGCTCGGCCCGCTGCTCGCCGGGCTCGGCCGCCAGCCGCAGGCCGCCAACGACGAGCAGGTGGACGACCTGGTGCGCACCGTCCAGCTCAGGCAGTGCCCGGACTGCCCGACGGTGGTCTTCGACATCACGGCGATCGACATCCAGCGCGGCCGCGACCACGGCATGCCGAGCTACAACGACCTGCGGGCGGCGTACGGGTTGGCGCCGAGGACGTCGTTCCGCGCGATCACCGGTGAGGCGACCGAGGAGTTCCCGGCCGACGCGGAGCTGACACCCGGTGCGGAGCTTGCCGACCCGGACAGCCTCGACTTCACGCACCTGTACGACCGGCACGGCACGGAGGTCCGACCGGGCGAGGCGGCGGTCTCCGGCGTACGGCGGACGTCGACCGCGGCCCGGCTCAAGGCACTGTACGGCGATGTGTCCACTGTGGACGCGTTCGTGGGCATGGTCGCCGAGCCGCGCCTGCCGGGCAGCGAGCTGGGTGAGCTGCAGCAGGCCATCTGGCGGCGGCAGTTCGCGGACCTGCGTGACGGCGACCGGTTCTTCTATCTCAACGATCCGGCGCTCGAGTCGATCCGCCAGCGGTTCGGCATCGACTACCGGCACGACCTCGGGGACCTGGTCGCACTCAACACCGACGTGCCCCGCCCGGCGTTGCCGCACAACGTGTTCTTCGCGCCGAGGTGACCGAGACATGCCCGACGCCCTGAAAGGCGCTTTCAGGACGTTGGCCCCTGCCCTGAAAGGCGCTTTCGGGACGTTGGCCGTGCCCTGAAAGGCGCGTTCAGGACGCTCAACGTCCCGAACGCGCCTTTCAGGACAGCGCCGATGTCTCGAACGCGCCTTTCAGGGCACGGCCGGGCCCGCGCCCGAGCGCGAGCCGGCGGGGTACGCCGGGGCGCTACGCGCCCGGCCCGCGAAGCGGGCCCCACCACCCCGGAACATGGACATCGGCGGATCCAGGTTGAGCGTCTCGAACGCGCCTTTCAGGGCAGGGTGCGCAAGTAGCGTGGTGGGTATGACTTCGCGCTGGCTGGTCGCGCTCGGTTGTCTGGGGTTCGTGTTCGTCGGCTGGTTGGTCTGGGCGATCGGGCACACCGCGCCGCCCACCCTCCCCGTACTGATCAGCGATGTCGTCGCGGTCGTGGGGCTGGCGGTCGGGCCGTGGCTGGTCCTGGTCGGCCGCCGGCTCGTCCGGTCGCTCACGGACGCCCGTGCCGGGGTCATCTTCTCCCGGTCGCTCGTGTTCGCCATGGTCGTGGGGCTCGCCGGCCCGGCGCTCGCGGTCATGACGTTCGACGACGAGTACACGATGTCGCTGGTGCTCGTCTCGATCCTCTGCTCGGTGCTGCTCGCGCTGGTCGGCGGGATCGTGCTGCCGTGGGGCTACCTGCTGACGAAGACGATCACCCGGGAGCGGGCGGCGCGGGTGCGGGCCGAGGAGCGTGCCGAGCTGGCCGCCCACCTGCACGACTCGGTGCTGCAGGCGCTGACGCTGATCCAGAAACGCACGGCGGAGCCGGCGGTGCGCAGGCTCGCCCGGGGCACCGAGCGCGAGCTGCGTGCCTGGCTGTACGGGCGGCCGGCGGCGGAGGACTTCGCCGGCGGCGTCACCGCGGTGGCCGAGGAGATCGAGGACCCGTACGACGTGGCGGTCGAGCTGGTCACCGTCGGCACCCATCCGCTGGACGGGCCGGCGAACGCGATGCTCGGCGCCGTCCGCGAGGCGCTCACCAACGCGGCCAAGCATGCCGGCGTGGGGCGGGTGTCGGTGTTCGCGGAGGTCGCCGGCGACGAGGTGTTCGCGTTGGTGCGCGACCGCGGCCGCGGCTTCGACCCGTCCGTCCACACCGGACGCCGCGGGATCGCGGACTCGATCCTGCGGCGGCTCGCCCAGCACGGCGGCACGGCGGAGATCCGGTCCACGCCGGGGGAGGGGACCGAGGTGGAGCTGCGGGTGGGTTCCTCGTGATCCGCGTCTTCGTGGTCGACGACCACACCGTGGTCCGCTCGGGCGTCCGGTTCGAGGTGGGCGAGCTGGTCGACATCGTCGGTGAGGCGGCCGACGTGCGCTCGGCGGTCGACGGGATCCGTGCGCTGACCCCGGACGTGGTGCTGCTGGACGTGCACCTGCCCGACGGCGGCGGCCGGGCGATCCTGGACGCGATCGTGCCCGAGCACCCCGGGGTGCGGTTCCTGGCGCTGTCGGTGTCCGACGCGGCGGAGGACGTCCTGGCCGTGATCCGCGGCGGCGCCCACGGCTATGTCACCAAGGCGATCTCCGGCGCCGAGCTGTACGCGGCGATCTCCCGGATCCACGCCGGCGACGCGTACTTCTCGCCGCGGCTGGCCGGTTACGTGCTGGACGCCTTCCGCGGCAACGCCCCCGGTCTCGACCCGGAGCTCGACCAGCTGACCCGCCGGGAACGCGACGTCCTGCGGCTCGTCGCCGCCGGCTACACGTACAAGGAGATCGGCACACGGCTGTCGATCTCGGGCCGTACGGTCGAGACCCACGCGGCGGCCGTGCTGCGCAAGCTGCGCATGTCCAACCGCAGGGAGCTGTCCCGCTGGGCGGCCCGCCGCCTGCTGTGACGGGTCCGCCTCCCCGGGGCCGCGCGCCGGGTGACCGCGAGCGCCACGAGCCACGCGCTCCACGCGACGTAGCCGGCGAAGTTGGCGAGGTCGGCGCCCGGCACGTGCAGGGGGACGAGGACACCGCACGCGACGAGAGCCGCGCTCACCAGGCCGAGCGGGGTCGTGACCCGCCCGGGGAACGCCCGCACCACCAGGACGGTGAACGCGGCCGTGCCGGCGTAGCCGAGCGTCTCGCCGACCACCGTGCCCAGCACGGTGTTGAGGGTCGCGAAGGTGTCCACGTCGGCCGGGCCGAGGAAGGGGACCACGAGCGGCCACCGCAGCAGCCCGACCACCTGCACGGCGGCGGCCGCCGTGCCGACGACCGCGATGGCCCGCCCGTGTCCGCGCGCCGTCCGGCCGAGCAGCACGGCGATCGGGGCCAGCAGCGCCGCACTCACCGCGAGCAGGCCGAACAGCAGCAGGACCACGGGCCGGTGCGCGGCGGCGAGGACGAGGTCGGGCGGGTCGGCGAGGACGTCCGGGTAGCCGAACGTCCAGCCGAGCCCCAGGAAGGCGAGGTTCGCACCGAGCGCGCCGGCGACGAGGAGAACGGGAAGCATGACGGGCTCCTAACGTTGTACACCGTACAAACTTTGGACAGTGTATCGTGTTTTCTCGTGGGAGCCAGAGGTCCTCAGCCAAGTCTCAGCGGGGAGCGGATCGTCGCGGCCGCGGTCGGGTTGCTCGACGCGGGGGAGCCGGTGACCGTCCGGGCCGTGGCCGCCCGGCTCGGCGTGCGCCCGAACACGATCTACACGTACTTCCCGGACAAGGTCGCGGTCGAGGGGGCGGTGGCCGACCGGCTGCTCGAGCTGGCGGACCCCGGTCTGCTGCTGGGCCGGCGTTCGTGGCGCAACCGGATCGTGGACTACGCGGTGTCGCTGCGGGCGGCGTTGCTCTCCCGCCCGGCCGCGGTGGGCCTGTTCCACACGGCGCCGATGAACGGCCCGGCCGCGCTGACGGTCGGGGAGCGGTTGCTGGCCCTGCTCACGACGGCGGGCCTACCCGAGCAGGACGCGTCACGCGCCGCCTACGCGATCATCACCTACGTCCTCGGCGCGACGGCCCTGGCGAACGCCGACGCCGGCACCGAACCGGACCGCCGCGCCCGCCTGGCGTCGGTGGACGCGGCCGCGTTCCCGCTCACCGCGCGCACCGCGCACGTGGCGGCGGAGTGGAACGGGCCGGACCAGTTCCGCTGGGGCCTCACGAGGTTGCTGGACGCGCTGACCTGACGGCGTGCCGTCGGCGAGATTCTCGGCCGTTACTCGGTCACGGTGCTGGTTTGGGGGCACCCACCTCGATGAAGGCGCGGATGCCCGCGATGATGCCGTCCAGCGGCACCGGCATCGTGGTGCGGGTGGCGATCTCGTTGAGGACCTTGGCCGGTAGCTCCGGCGAGCCGGTCAGGTCCGCGGCGATCCACGACACCGTGCGGCTGGCCACCTTCGGCAGGCGGGCCAGCCCGTCGGCGATGGCGGACAGTTCGGCGTTCGCCACCGCGGTGTCCGTGCGGGGCTCGTCGCCGGGCAGCGGGCGGGGGACGCGGTCCTCGGCGCTTCGGCGCAGTACCACGTTCTTCGCCGACGCCAGGACCACCAGGGGATCGGCGCACACCGTGCAGGTCATGTCGTGGCGGCCGTGCGGCCCGCGGACCACGCAGCTCAGGCGGTCCGGGGTCGTGCTCAGGAACCAGAAGGCCCAGCAGGACTGGCAGCAGAACACGTCCGTCGTCGCGCCCTGCCACTGGCGGGTCGCCGCCGCCTCCTGTTCGCGCATCAGGAGCTGGGTGATCTCCTCGCGTTCGGTCACGTCCCGTTGGGCCGCTTCCTCCAGCTCGGCCACCTGACCGCGCAGGGTGGCGTTGTCACCCACGAGCGAGGCGTTGGTGGTGGTCAGCTCCTCGACCTTCGCCTTCAGCTCCGCCGTCTCGCTCGCGGCGCGGGACAGTGCCGCGCGATGCCGCTCCCGCAGCCTGGCGTGCGCGTCCTCGGTCTCGTCCATGACCAGGTCGACCGCGACCCTCACCTCGCGGCGCATCGCCTCGCGCGCAGGCGCGAAGTCGAGCAGCCACGTCCACACCCGCCCAGCCATACCCGCAACCGTATCCAGCCGGGGCCATGATCGACTAGGGGCCATCCTTTTGACACTTGTCATTTATTTGACAGGTGTACATCATGGGCCGGTGGACAAGCGTGTCCAGCGGTCTCGCGCCGCACTGTTGAACGCCGCGATCGGCCTCGTCGCGCGGCGGGGGACGACCGCCATCCCCGTCACCGAGCTCGCGGACGCGGCCGGGGTCAGCCGGCAGCTCGTCTACCTGCAGTTCGGGGACCGGGACGGGTTGCTCGTGGCCGCCGCCGCGGACCTCGTCACGCGTGAGCTGCTCGACGAACACGGCGACGACGACATCCCGGGCGGGGTGCTCGCCACCACGCGGCACTTCGCCGCGCACCGGGCCTTCTACCGGGCGATGCTCACCGGGTCGTGCGCCTACGCCATGACCCGCACGTTCAACCAGGTCTTCAGCCCCTTCAACCAGCGGTTTCTCCAGGGCCGGCACGTCGACGAGGACACCGCCAAGGACCTCTCGCTGTTCATGGCCGCCGGGGCCGGCGCGATCATCAACGACTGGCTCGTCGACGGTCCCGACCCCCTCGATCCCGACGCCGCGGCCGACCGCCTGCTGCGTCTCGCCTGTCTCGTCCCCGGAGCCCTCCCAGGAGTCCAGCCATGAACCTCACCAGCCACCTCCTCCAGCGCGCCCTGCGCCTGCCGCCGCCCGCGACCCGGGACGTCACGGTCCAGCGGGACCTGCGGGTGCCCATGCGGGACGGCGCCGTCCTGCTCGCCGACCGGTGGGCGCCCCGCGACGGCGGCGACGGGCTGCCCGTCGTGCTGGTCCGCTCCCCCTACGGCCGCCGCGGGTTCTTCTCCGCCACGCTGGCCCGGCCGCTCGCCGAGCGCGGGGCCCAGGTGCTGATGCAGAGCACGCGTGGCGGCTTCGGCTCCGGCGGCGCGTTCAACCCGCTGCGGTGCGAGCGCGAGGACGGCCTCGACACCGTCGACTGGGTCCTGAAGCAGCCCTGGTTCGGCGGGTCGATCGTGCTGCACGGCGGCAGCTACCTCGGCTACGTGCAGTGGGCGATGGCCGACCAGCTGCCGCCCGAGGTCAAGGCCATGGTGGCGTCGGTGACCGAGTCGGCCCTGACGCTGGAGTTCCTGCGGGCGGACGGGTTCTCGCTGGAGACGCCGTTCAACTGGGGTGTGATGGTCGCCAACCAGGAACGCCGGTGGGCCATGCTCCGCCAGCGGTTCGGGGCGCGGAAGACCCAGCGGGCCATGTGGACCCTGCCGCTCGACCAGGCCGACGTCGCCGCGACCGGCCGCCGCGTGGACTACGTCCAGGACATCCTGCCCGACGACGCCGCCGACAAGTGGGCCGACATCGACCACAGCCATCGCGTCGCGGACGTCACCGTGCCGGTCAGCTCGGTCGGCGGCTGGTACGACATCTTCCTGCCCGGCCAGCTGCGGGACTTCCGGGCCCTGCAGGACGCCGGCCGCACGGCACGGCTGACGGTCGGCCCGTGGTCGCACGTCGCCGGCGGGTCGATCGCGGTCGTCAACGCGGAGCTGTTCGAGTTCGGCCTCGCCCTCGCCCGCGGCGAGGAGCCGCCCGGCCGCGCGCCCGTCCGGCTGTTCGTCACCGGCGAGGAGCGCTGGCGCGACTTCCCCTCCTGGCCGCCGCCCGGCTACGCGGCGCAGCGCTTCCACCTCCAGCCGGCCGGCGGGCTGTCGGCGGAGGTGCCCGGCGAGGCCACGCCGGACCGCTACCGCTACGACCCGGCCGACCCGACGCCCGCGCTCGGCGGGGTGCGCATGGCGCTGGGCGCGGGGAAGGCGGGCCGGGTGGACAACGCGAAGCTGGAGGCCCGGCCGGACGTGCTGACCTACACCTCCGCCGCGCTCACCGACGACGTCGAGGTGATCGGCGAGGTCAGCGCCGAGGTCTGGTTCCGGTCCAGCCTGCCGTTCGCGGACGTGTTCGTGCGGCTGTGCGACGTGGACGCGAAGGGGCGTTCGACCAACGTCTGCGACGGGCTGGCCAGCCTGACCGGCGCCGACGAGGTCACCCGCGCGACGGTGACGCTGTGGCCGGCGGCGCACCGGTTCCGGCGCGGCCACCGCATCCGGGTGCAGGTGTCCAGCGGCGCCTTCCCACGGTTCAACCGCAACCCGGGCACCGGCGAGCCGCGGGGCGCCGCCACCACGCTGCGGGCCGCGAACCAGGAGGTCTTCCACGACGGGGCGCACCCGTCGGCGATCCTGTTGCCGGTTCGGGCTTGAACCTCCCGCCACGGGAGGTTCTACGGTCGGGTTCGTGAGTGAGCACTGGAGCGTCGGCGACCTGGCGAAGGCCAGCGGGGTCACCATCCGGACCCTGTACTACTACGACGAGATCGGCCTGGTCTCGGCGAGCGAGCGGACGGCGTCCGGCCACCGCCGCTACACCGCGGACGACGTGCGGCGGCTGTACCGGGTGCGGGCGCTGACCCAGCTCGGCCTGTCGCTGGACGAGGTGGCGCGGGTGCTCGGACGCGGGACCGAGGACCTCACCGCCCTGCGTGACCTGCTGCGGGCCCAGCTCGCGGACCTGGAGGTGCGGGCCAGGCAGCTGAACGAGGTGAAGCAGCGGGTGCAGGGACTCGTGGACCAGTTGGTCGGCGAGATCATGCCCGAGCCGGCCAAGTTCCTCGGCGCGCTGGAGCTGACCGGCCAGCTGTACGGGCAGCTCTCCGCCGAACAGCGGGACGCGCTGGCCGAGCGCCGCGCCGAGCTGGGCGAGGAGACGGTCGACGAGCTGCGGCTGGCGTGGGTCGAGATCGCCAGGGAGCTGAAGCGGCACGTCGCCGCGGGCACCCCGCCGGAGGACCCCGAGGTCCAGGAGCTGGTCGCCCGGTGGCAGGGGGTCGCGGTGTCGTTCCGGACCGGCCGGCCCGCCATCGACGCGCAGGTCCAGGCGGTGGGCGGCCTGGCGTGGCAGGAGCACGGCGAGCGGATCAGCGAGTACATCAGTGATCGGGTCGACTGGCTGGAGCCCGGCGACATGGCGGCGATCGTCGACTACCTCCAGCGGGCCCAGTCATGATCGCGGAGTGGTTGCGCGACCACGCCCACCCGCTCCGCACGCTCGACCCGGCCGACGGTGACGTCAGCGACCTGGCCCCGTTGAAGGACGTCGTGGGTGACGCCCGGGTGGTGGCCATCGGCGAGAGCACCCACCGGATCCACGAGTTCTACCAGCTCCGCCACCGGCTGACCCGGTTCCTGGTGTCCGAGCTGGGGTTCACGGCGTTCGTCATGGAGTCCGGGTTCCCCGAGGGGCTGCGGGTCGACGACTGGGTCCACGGCGGGCCCGGCGACCCGGCCGACCTGCTCCACACCGGCATCACCTACCACATGGGCAAGTGCGCGGAGATGCGCGAGCACCTGGAGTGGTTGCGTGCCCACGAGGTCCGCTTCCACGGGATGGACGTGTCCGACTCCGCCGCGTCCGCCCGGCCGGCCGTCGAGGCCTGCGTCGCGTTCCTGGCCGGCGCCGACCCCGCCTACGCCGAGTCGGTCCGGGATGGACTGCTGCCCCTGTTCGACTACCTGCCGGCGGATCGCACCGGCCTGGCGTGGGCGGCGCCGGCACTGCACGCGTACCTGGCGCTCGACGCGGGTGTCCGCAACGAGCTGACCGTCCGGATCGGCGAGCTGGCCGAGCGGATGCGGGCCCAGCGGGTGGTCTACTCCGCCGCCACCAGCCCGGCACGGTTCGAGACGGCGTACCGGTGCGCGGCCACCGCCCGGCACACCGACGCGTTCCTGCAGGCCATGGCGTCGGCGAGGACCCGCCCGTACGCGCCCGCCAACCTCCGCGACGCCGCGATGGCCGAGAACGTCGAGTGGATCCTGGGCCGTGAGGAGCGGATCGTGGTCGCGGCCGCCAACGGGCACGTGCAGCGCTGGCCGTTCTCGGCGCCGCCCGTGCTGCCCGTCGGCATGACGGCGCTCGGCGAGCACCTGGCCGCGTCGCTGGGTGAGCGGATGGTCGTCATCGCCAGCGCCTTCGGTGGGGGGACGCTGTACCTGCACCGCCCGATCCCGGATGGTCCGCCCGGCCACACCGAGGTGTTCACGCACGAGATGGCCGCTCCCGACCCGGACAGCCTCGACGCGCTGCTGGCCACCGCGGGGGTGTCGCCGTACCTGCTCGACCTGCGCGCGGTCCCGGCGACCGGCCCCGTCGCGGACGCCTTCGCCGCCTCCACGACGATCATGACGGGCCTGCAGGCCACCCCGGTCAACCCGATGGCGGCGTTCGACGCGGTGGTCTACGTGGACCGGGTGACGCCGTGGCACACGTTCGTCGGCCGGTGACGGGGCCTACCCCAACGGCCGGTCGAGGGGGAGGCGCAGGGCGGTGATGGTGGTCGCCAGCAGCTCGTAGTGGCCGGCGAGCAGACAGAGCTCGACAGCCGCGCGTTCCGGGAAGTGCGTACGCAGCGCGGCCCAGGTCTCGTCGCTGATGTCCCGGGCGTGGTGCAGTTCCTCGGTCGCCGCCAGGAGCACCCGCTCCCGCTCCGACCACCCCGCGACCGACGACCCCACGCGGAGGTCGGCCAACTCACGATCCGACAACCCGGCCCGCCGCCCCAGCCGCAGGTGATGATCCAGCTCGTAGGCGCAGTTCCGCAGCACCGCGACCCGCAGGATCACCAACTCCACCTCCCGCCGCGTCAACACCGTCCCCCGCAGCAACCGCGCCGAGAACAACAACCACACCCGAAACAACGGCCGATGCCGCCCCAACACGAGGAACAACCCCAACGGCCGCAACCCGAACCGCCGCCCCAACACCCGCGCCACCACCTGCGGCAGCAACCCTGTCTCCCGGACAGTCCCTGCCCGCACCCGCTCACTCACCCGCTCGACCTTCCTGTGGTGTCGTGAACGGCACGTCCTCGGCCTGCGCCAACCGCACCGCCTCCGCCACCCGTCCGCGCAGCCGCCACTCGACCACCCGCTGCGCCACCCCCCGAATCGGCAGCACCAACCCCACCCACCGAGGCGCCACCACCCGCCGGGACCGCCGCGCGATCCCGCGCTCCAGCGCGTCGATCGCCACCGGCAACGGGGTGACCGCGGTCAACGGCCCCAACGCCCGGGTCGCGTCCGTGTCGAAGCCGCGGGCGGTCATGTCGGTGTCCAGTTCCGCGAAGTACGCCACCCCGACCCGCGCCCCCGTCGGTGCCAGCTCCACCCGCAGCGTGTCACCCAGTGCCTCGACCCCCGCCTTCGCCGCGCTGTACGCCCCCATCAGCGGCGGGTGCACGGCCGCCGCCAGCGACGCGACCGCGAGTGCGTACCCACCCGGATGCGCGACGTGCGCTCCCGCCGCCCGCAGCGTGTAGTACGTCCCGAGCAGGTTCACCCGCAGCGTCTCCGTCATGACCGCCGGGTCGCCGCCGACGATGGGCAGTTGCTTCGCGATCCCGGCGTTCGCCACCACGACGTCGAGCCCGCCCAGCTCACCGACGAGCTCCTCGACCGCGCTCTCGACCTGCGACCGCGAGCCGACGTCACACTCCCGCCACGGCGCCGAGCACCGCGTGGCGACCTCGGCCAGCAGGGCCGGCTCGAGACCGGCGAGCGCCACCCGCGCCCCCGTGCCGGCCAGGCGTTCCGCGAGCGCGGCGCCGATCCCGCGCGCCGCTCCGGTGATCAGTACGCGGGGAGAGCCCATTGGGGCACGCTAGCCCGCGCACCCCGACGCCCGCCAGTTTTTGTTGTCCGCCAACAAAAACTCACGCGGTGACCAGCTCGGTGGCCACAAGAACGTCGGCGTCCAGCGGCCGGTCCGGGTCGACCGGCGGGATCGCCTCGACCAGCGCGTCCAGCAACCCCGCGCACCCCGGCGCGGTCGGGCGGCGGGCGCCGACGTGCACGGCCTGCCGCAGCCCCAGCGCCAGCGACCCGCACAGCAACCGCAGCAACGACGCCATGTCGTACGCCCGCAGCGCGCCCTGCGTGCCGAACGGCACCACGTCCTGGTTGTGCAGGTTCGTCGGCAGGCTCTGCATGCTCGCCGGCACCGCCGCCCGCCGGATCTCCGCCACCAGCGCGGTCGTCGCCAACTGCACGCCCTGCAGCCCATGCTGCTGCCCGGGTCCGGCCGCCAGCATCGGGGGCAGGCCGCCGTTGCGCACGGGGTCGACGAGCAGGTCCAGCTGCCGCTCGGCGAGGTTGCCGAGCTGCCCGGTCACCGTCGCCAGCATGTCGGCGGCGAACGCGGCCGGCTGGCCGAAGAAGTTGCCGCCGTGCACGACCTGGCCCTCCGCCGGGAAGAACAGCGGGTTGTCGCTGACGCTGCCCAGGTCCGCGGCGACCACGCCGTCCACGTACCGCAACGCGTCCTCCGCCGCGCCCAGCAGCTGCGGGGAACACCGGATGCTGTACGGCTCCTGCAGCGCACGCGTGCCGCTCGGCACGGTCCCGGCGAGCGTCTTGCGCATGCCGTCGGCGACGTCGATCGCGCCGGCGTGCCCGTACGCGGCGATCAGGTGCGGGTCGAGGAAACCCGGATCGCAGCCGAGCAGGTCCACCAGCAGGCACGTGAGCCGCTGGAGCGCGCGGTGCGCGGCCCGGACCGCCGCCAGCGCCAGCGCCGTCGCCGCGGTCGTGAGGGACGTGCCGTTCACCAGCGCGAGCGCGTCCCGGCCGTCGAGGGTCAGCGGGGTCAGGCCGGCCCGGGAAAGCGCTTCCTCGGCGGGGATCCGCGCGCCGTCGAGGTAGGCGTGCCCGCGGCCGCGCAACGCCTGGGTGGCATAGGCGAGCGGGATCAGGTCCCCGCTCGCGCCGACGGAACCGTAGCGGGGGATCGCGGGGGTGAACGTGGTCGCGAACATCGCGGCCAGCCCGTCGACCACGTGCGCCGACACCCCGGACGCGCCCTGCGCGAGCGACCACGTCCGCACCAGCAGGGCGGCCCGGCTCACCTCCGGCGTGAGGTCCGGACCCTGGCCGGCGCCCAGGTGCGCCAGGGTGTTGTCGCACTGGTCGGCCTCGTCGGCGCGGCCGGCGAACCCGACGAGCGCGCCGAAGCCGGTCGTCGTGCCGTACACCGGACGATCCTGTTCGGCCAGCACCGAGCGGAGGAACTCGCGGCCGCGCTCGACCCGCTCGCGGACGGAACCGCCGACGACGACGGACACCGGGTGGGCGGCGCGGTGCAGGTCGGGGGAGCGGAGTGGCGCGGCGAGATCGATCGCATCAGTCTGCACCTCCGCAGCGTAGCCGGGAGAATCCGGCCGGTCGCTGAACCTGTTCCGACCGGGGCGCGTAAAGCCGATCAGTTTGCCCGATCACCCCTGACTGGAGGCAGGTATGGTCACGAGGACGGAGTACTTGATCATCGGCGCGGGCCCGGCCGGCTTGCAGCTCGCCGACCTGCTGGCCCGCGCCGGTCGCGACTACCTCGTCCTCGAACGCGGCAGCGGGCCGGGCACCTTCTTCACCCGGTTTCCCCGCCACCGCCGGCTGATCTCCATCAACAAGGTGCACACCGGGTACGACGACCCGGAACTGCGGATGCGGATGGACTGGAACTCCCTGCTCACCGACGATCCGGCGCTGAAGTTCACCACCTACACCGAACGCTACTTCCCCCCGGCCGACGACCTCGTCCACTACCTGGCCGACTTCGCGGCGCGGACCGGTGTGCGGGTCCGGTACGACACCGACGTCACGCGGATCGGCAGGGACGGGGACGGGTTCGCGGTCACCGACCACAATGGACAGACGTGGTGGGCGCGCCGGCTGGTCATGGCCACGGGTGTCTCGCGGCTGTACGTCCCACCCATCCCCGGCATCGAGCACGCGGAGCGCTACGACACGTTCGACACCGACCCCGAGTCCTGTGTGGACCAGCGGGTCCTGGTCATCGGCAAGGGGAACTCCGGCTTCGAGACCGCCGACGCGCTCGTCGAGAAGGCCGCGGTCATCCACGTCGCCGGGCCGCACTCGATCAGGCTGGCCTGGCAGACGCACTACGTCGGCCACCTGCGCGCGGTGAACAACAACTTCCTCGACACCTACCAGCTCAAGTCCCAGAACACGGTCCTCGACGGCACGGTCGAGAGCATCGAGCGCACCCCGGACGGCCGCTACCGCGTCCTGTTCCGCTACGCCCGCGCGGTCGAGAAGCCGCGTGAGCTGCACTACGACCGGGTGATCGCGTGCACGGGCTTCCGCTTCGACGCGGACGTGTTCGACGACAGCTGCCGGCCGGCGCTGGTGATCAAGGACCGCTTCCCCGAGCAGACCTCCGCCTACGAGTCGGTGAACGTCCCGGGCCTGTACTTCGCCGGCACCGTGACCCAGCAGCGCGACTTCAGGAAGTCCACCAGCGGCTTCATCCACGGCTTCCGGTACGGGGTCCGCGCCCTGGCCCGGATCCTGGCCTCCCGCCACCACGGCGAGAGCTGGCCGGCGACCGGGCTGGAACCGACCCCGGAGGCGATCACCGACGCGATCATCGCCCGCGTCAACCGGTCCTCGGCGCTGTGGCAGCAGTTCGGCGTGCTGGGCGACGTGGTCACCGTCGACGGCGAGACCGCGCTCTACCAGGAGGAGGTGCCGGCCGCGTACGTCGCCGACGGCGGGCTCGGGCCGGCGCGGCACCGGTTCGTCGTCGACCTGGAGTACGGCGAGGGGCACGACACCGTCGACCCGTTCGACATCTCCGTGCCGCGGCCGGCCGAGAACGACGCCGCCAACGCCCACGACGCCAGCTACCTGCACCCGGTGGTCCGCTACCACCGCGACGGCACGCTGGCCGGCACGCACCACCTCGCGGAGAACCTGGAGAACGACTGGAACCTGCCGGAGGTGCACCAGCAGCCGCTGGCCGTCTTCGTGAAGGAGTGCCTTGCCTGATCGGTACCCGGGCGCCGTGCTCGACCTCCTCGCCGCGGCGGGGGACCGGCCGGTGTTCGAGCACGGCACCCGCGTGGTGCGTGGCGCGGAGCTGCTCGGGCTGGTCCGCCGTGCCGCGTCCGGCCTGCGGGCCCACGGGATCGGCCCGGGCGACGGCCTCGCGATGATGCTGGGCGTCACCCCGGAGGCGTTCGCCGCGATCCTCGCCGGGCACGTCGTCGGCGCCCGGGTCGTCGGCGTGCGGCCCGGACTGCCCGAGGGCCAGCTGCGGCACGTGCTCGACGACGTCACCGCGGTCGTCACGGACACGACCGCGCCGCACCCGCGGCCGCTGCCGGTCGCCGGCCTGCTGACCGGGGACGGCCCACTGCGGCTGGCGGCCCGCCCGGACGACGTCGCCCGGCTCGTCTACACCAGCGGCAGCACCGGCACCCCGAAGGCGTGCGCGCAGACCTACGCGGCCCTGGACGCGGCGTGGACGGCCCGCCCGGACGCGTGGCCGCCCGCGATCCGCGAGCTGGCGTCCCGGCTCCGGCGCTACCTCGTGTTCGGCTCGCTCGCCAGCCAGGTGATGATGGAGTACGGCGTGCTCACCCTCGCCGCGGGCGGGGTGCTGGTGGTGGCCGACCCGCCGGCGTTCCCCGACGCGATCACCCGGCTCCGCGCGTCCGCGAGCGTGATCACCGTGGCCCGGCTGCGCGCGCTCGTCACCACGCAGCGGACCGCGCCCGCGGACCTGAGCAGCCTGCGGGCGCTCATGGTGTCCGGGTCCCCGCTCGAACCGGCACGCGTGCGGGAGGCGCTCGACGTGCTCGGCCCGGTCGTGTTCCACGGGTACGGGCAGACCGAGACGGGCACGATCTCGATGGCGACCCCGTTCGACGCGCCGGGCTCGGTCGGCGTCCCGCCGGACGTGATCGACGTCGAGGTGCGCGACCCGGCGGGCGCGGTGGTCCCGGCCGGCGTCGACGGGGAGCTGTACGTCCGCACCCCGGCCCAGGCCAGGGGTTACTGGGCCGATCCCGCCGAGACGGCGGCGGTGTTCGTCGACGGGTGGGTGCGCACGCGGGACCTCGGCCACCGCGACGCGGCCGGCCGGCTGTACCTGACCGGCCGGACCCGCGACGTGATCATCGTGAACGCGAACCTGCACTACGCCGGGCCGATCGAGCGGGTCCTGGCCACCCACCCGGACGTGGCCGAGGCGTACGTGGTCGGCGCCCCGTCGGAGGAGACGGGCGAGGCGGTGCACGCGTTCGTCGTGCCGGCCGGCCGCACACCCGACTTCGCCGCACTCCGCGCGCTCGTGGCCGGACAGCTGGGCGAGGGTTGCGTCCCGTCGGCCATCACCCTGATCGACGAGCCGCCGCTCGCGCCCAGCGGCAAGCCGGACAAGCGCCTCCTGCGGGTGCCACCCTCCACCGCGTGATCGCCGGCGACCTCCGCCAGCGCGCCGGACGCCACGGACAGTCACCGCGGTGGCCGCACTTGCCTCGGCGGGCGGCGTGGGCAACCATGAGAATGGTTTTGGGAGCGCTCCCGAAACTTTCATCCCATTCGCCGAACCCGGGAGTTTCGCAATGAGGCGTCTCATCCCCGCCGCCGTCGTCGCAGGTCTGGTGGCCGCCGTGGTCTCCGTGCTCGGGGCGCAGCCCGCGAGCGCCGCCACGATCTGCGACAAGTACGGCTCGACACGAATCCAGAACGGGCGCTACGTCATCCAGAACAACGTCTGGGGCGCCGACACCACGCAGTGCATCGACACCACCAACAGCGGCTTCCGCATCACGCAGGCCAACCACAACAAGCCGACCAACGGCGCGCCCGCGTCCTACCCGTCGGTCTACTTCGGCTGCCACTACGGCAACTGCAGCACGGGCAGCGGCCTGCCCCGCCAGGCGAACACGAGCGCGTTCACCGCGATGCGCACCAGCGTCAGCATGTCCTACCCCGGCTCGGGCACCTACGACGCCGCGTACGACATCTGGTTCGACCCCACCCCACGCACGAACGGCCAGAACACCGGCGCCGAGATCATGATCTGGCTCAACCGCCAGGGTTCGATCCAGCCGGTCGGGTCCCGCATCGGGTCGGTCACCATCGCCGGCGGCACCTGGGACGTCTGGTTCGGCAACATCGGCTGGAACGTCATCTCCTACGTCCGCACGTCGTCGACCACCTCGCTGAGCTTCGCCGTGGACGAGTTCTTCCGGGACGCCGTCGGCCGCGGGTACGCCCAGCGGGCCTGGTACCTGACGAGCATCCAGGCCGGTTTCGAACCGTGGACCGGCGGCGCGGGGCTCGCCGTGAACAGCTTCTCGGTCAACTAGGCGTAGTACCTCGCGAAGTCCCACGCGCTGTAGGCGGGGCGGCCGGCGTACCTCGGCACGGTGTCGTGCACGGGGATGACCAGCTCGCCGGTCGCCACCCGCTCCAGTGCCTCGGCCAGGAACGTCCCGTAGTCGGCGCCGAAACCCCGCGCCACCATCAGGTCCACGAACTCGGCGGCCGGCACCGGGGTGTACCGCACCGCCCGGCCGAGGCCCTCCGTCAGGGCCGCGGCCACCTCGTGGTGGGTCAACGCCGCCGGGCCGGTGATCGGCAGGGCGCCGGCCGGCCCGCCGGCGGCCATCGCGGCCACGCCCACCGCCGCGACGTCGCGGGCGTCGACGAACGGGATGCGGCCGTCGCCGGCCGGCAACCGCAGCTCGCCCGAGGAGACCATGCCGGCGAACGAGCCGTGCGTGAAGTTGTCCAGGAACCACGTCGGCCGCAGCGACGCCGTCTCGGCCGGCAGTGCGAACAGCGCGTCCTCCGACTGTCGCAGGGGACTGTCCGGGCCCGCCTCCGTCACGTCCAGACTGGACAGCAGGACCACCCGGCCGACACCGGCGGCGACGGCCTTCAGCAACGCCGGGGTCCGCTCCGGCGCGCCCGGGTGGTTGAACGGGATCAGCACGTACGCCGCGTCGCTGCCCGCCGCCGCGGACGTCCAGGTCCGCTCGTCGTCCCAGTCGAACGGCTCCTGCGACGGCGAACGCCCGGCCGCCCGCACCCGCCAGCCGCGCTCGGCGGCGTAGCGGGCGACGTGGCGGCCGGTCTTGCCCGTCGCCCCGAACACGGTGACCGTGTACCGGCTCCCGCGGCGGCTTTCGCGAGA
>Ga0081539_10000945_pt1 | contig 54444 bp, 41 predicted proteins | sample TabmetS4T2R2_FD_71023 | JGI IMG/M metagenome (GOLD analysis project Ga0081539, IMG submission 71023) | Tabebuia heterophylla rhizosphere microbial communities from the University of Puerto Rico - S4T2R2 | ecosystem: Host-associated > Plants > Roots > Rhizosphere ...
ATTGGCGACGACGCGGGTGGAGGCGATGTTGGGGAACTGGATGGCGCAGGCCGCAAAGCCCGCCACGAGCACGAGCGCGGTGATGAGAACGGGCGGCAGACTTTTCATGCCATCTCTCATGCCTTGGCGTCCCGGAACCGCGCCGCAATGCTGGCGAAGCGCGCCGCACCGGCCAGCCGCGGCGATTGCAACAACAACACGGCGATAACGACCACCGCCTTGACCAGCAGATTGAACTCGGGAGGATAGCCCGAGAGCAGGATACCCGTATTCATCGCCTGGATGATCAGCGCGCCCACCATCGCCAGCAACAGGCTGAAGCGGCCGCCGAACAGCGAGGTGCCGCCGACCACGACGGCGAGGATCGCGTCGAGCTCGAGCCAAAGGCCGGCATTGTTGGCATCCGCGCCCATGATGTCGGCGGCGGCGATCACGCCGGCGAGCGCCGCGCACACGCTGCACCAGACATAGACCGCCAGGATGGTGGCGCGGGTGCCGACGCCGGCAAGCTCGCTGGCGCGCGCGTTTCCGCCCGTCGCCTCGATCAACAGACCAAGCGCCGAGCCGCGCACAACCGCGCCGGTGACCAGCAGCATGCCCGCGGCGATGACGACCGGCGTGGGCAGTCCCAGAACGCCGCCATTGCCGAGCCAGACCAGATCGGGCGAGGTGAAGGTGACGATGCGACCCTCGGTGATGAGCTGGGCGACTCCGCGGCCTGCCACCATCAGGATCAGCGTGGCAACGATCGGCTGGATGCCGAGCAGGCTGACCAGAATGCCGTTCCACAACCCACAAATTACGCCCGTGCCGAGCGCCGCGGTCAGCACCAGCGGCAGGCCGTGACTGTCGGCAAGGCTCGCCGCGATGGCGCCGGCGATCGCCATCACCGCGCCCACCGATAGATCAATGCCGCGCGTGGCGATAACAAGCACCATGCCGAGCGATAACAGCGCCACCGGCGTGCCGCGATTGAGCACGTCGATCACGCTGCCGAACAGCCGTCCGTCCTGCAGGCGCAGGTCGAAGAACTGCGGCGACACCGCGCGGTCGACCAGGAGGATGACGACAAGCGCGAACGCCTGGGCGAGGCCGCGGCGCGGCAGGCGCGACATCATGGCCGGCCTCCCTCCGCGCGCGCGGAAGCGTCGGCGGCAATGGCGGCGAGAATCCGCGACACTTCGATGGCGTCGCCCTGCAACTGCTCGATATGCGCCCGGTCGCGCAACACGATCACGCGGTCCGAGTAGCTGACGATTTCGTCGAGTTCGGAGGAGATCACGAGCAGCGCGAGGCCGTCGTCACAGAGCTCGCGGATCAGGCGAATGATCTCGGCATGCGCGCCGACGTCGATGCCGCGCGTCGGCTCGTCGAGCACCAATAGGCGCGGCGCGGTGGCCAGCCATCGCGCCAGCAGCACCTTTTGCTGGTTTCCACCGGACAGCAGCCCAACCGGGCGCTCCGGCTGGGCGGGCCGGATGTCGAGCAGCCTGATGAAACGCATCGCGATCTCGCCCTGCTCGCGACGTGACAGCGGCCGGTGCAGTCCGAGCCGCGCCTGCAGCGCCAGCACGATATTCTCGCGCACCGTCAGATCAGCGACGATGCCTTCGGTCTTGCGCTCCTCGGGACAATAGCCAAAGCCGTGTTGCGCGGCGTCGCGCGGTGACAGCAGCCGGACCGGCTTGCCCTCGACCTTCGCCTGGCCGCTGTCGGCGCGTTCGGCGCCGAACACCAGCCGTGCCGTTTCGGTGCGGCCGGAGCCCAACAGCCCGGCCAGCCCGACCACTTCGCCGTGGCGCAACTCGAGATCGAACGGTGCGAGGTAACCTGCTTTTCCATAACCCTCGAAGCTTGCGCAGACATCGCGCGCCTGATGCGGACGCGCGGCGGCGCGCTCGCTGGTGGTCTCCGCAAGTTCGCGGCCCAACATCATGCGGATCAGTTCGAGCCGCGACAACGAAGCGGTCTGCCGCTCCCCGACCAGGCGGCCGTTGCGCAGCACCGTGATGCGGTCGGAGATTTCGTAAACCTGATCGAGGAAATGGCTGACAAAGACGATGCCGATGCCGCGCGCCGCAAGCTGGCGCATCACCCTGAACAGAATCTCGACCTCGTGACGATCGAGGCTTGCGGTGGGTTCGTCGAGGATCAGCACGCGCGCTGACAGATCGACCGCGCGCGCGATCGCCGTCACATGCTGGACTGCAACGGAATAGTTGCCGAGCGGCGCCGCCACGTCGATGTCGAGACCGAATTCCGCCAGCAGCTCGGCGGCGCGCCGGCGCATTTCGCCCTCGCGCACCATGGCGAAACGGGTCGGCTGGCGGCCGAGAAACAGGTTCTGCGCCACCGAGAGGTTCGGCAGCAGATTGACTTCCTGATAGACGGTGGCGATGCCGGCATCGAGCGCGGCCTTGGCCGAGCGCGGCGCGATGTCGACGCCGTCGAGGCGCACATTGCCGGCATCGCGCGCGAACACGCCGGTAACGACCTTGATCAGGGTGGATTTACCGGCGCCGTTCTCGCCGAGAAGCGCGTGGATCTCGCCGGCGCGCAGCGTGAAGTCGACATCCTGCAAAGCGCGCAGCGTGTCGAAATTCTTGCTGACCCCGCGGACCTCCAGAAGCGACGGAGCAGGATCGGGGCTCTTGTCCATGGCGGCATCGTTTCCCGCGGGAGCCCGTTCAAGCCACGGACGCCCGGCATGATCATTGCGCAAACGGCTGCATCGAAGGGATTGCGCCGGGGCCTACCGATCCCCGGAGCCACGGCGCTTACGGCGTCAGTAGCCCAGACCCTTCTTGCTGTCGTAGATCTTCTGCGGATCGTCGGCCGCAGTATAGAGCTTCGACTCGGTCTGAATCCACTTCGGCGGCGTGGTGTTCTTCTCCTTCCAGGCGATGATCGCATCGAGCGCAGGACCCGCCATGTTCGGCGTCAGCTCGACGGTGGCGTTGGCTTCGCCGGCGGCCATCGCCTTGAAGATGTCGGGCACGGCGTCGATCGAGACGGTGAGCACATCCTTGCCCGGCTTGAGGCCGGCTTCCTTCATGGCCTGGATCGCGCCGACCATCATGTCGTCATTGTGGGCATAGACCGCGCAGATCGACTTGCCGCCGCCTTCGGCCTTGATGAAGCTCTCCATCACTTCCTTGCCCTTGGCGCGGGTGAAGTCGCCGGTCTGGCTGCGTACCACCTTCAGGTTGGGATTCTTGGCGACGACGCTGTCGAAGCCCTTCTTGCGGTTGGTGGCGACGCTGGCGCCGACAGTGCCCTGCAATTCGACGATGTTGCACTGTTTCTGGCCGACCGTTTTGGCGAGCCACTCGCCGGCCACTGCGCCTTCATGAACGCTGTCGGACGTCACGGCGGTCAGATACAGATCCTTGCCGGACGGATCGATGTCCCGGTCGAGCAGCACCACGGGAATCTTGGCTTCTTTGGCTTCCTTCAACACGGCGTCCCAGCCGGTCGCCACCACGGGCGCAAGGAAGATCGCGTCGACACCCTGGGCAATGAAGGAGCGGATCGCCTTGATCTGGTTTTCCTGCTTCTGCTGGGCGTCGGCAATCTTGAGGTTCACCTTGCGCTTGGCGGCCTCCTGTTTCGAGACCGATGTCTCGGCCGCCCGCCAGCCTGATTCCGATCCGATCTGGGAGAAGCCAATGGTGAGCTGGGCGGCGGCGGCAGGCAGTGAGAGCAACAAGGCGGCAGTGGCAGTGGCCGTGAACAGTGCTTTGAGGGTCATGGGCGTTCTCCCGAGGCGTTATCGCGAGGTGCTGGTATTTAAGCACCTTCCGCCACCCATTTTTGGGTGAGTTCGCCAACTATTTCACGGAAAGGGAGTTCTTACTAGTCATATTATTTTACTATTGATGCCGCTTCAGTGTTTCTTCTCGGCAAGCTCACGAAATGCGTCGGGAAGGATCGCCGCCCCTTAACGCCGACCTTGACGCTCGGCGACGGCGAGATGGAGGGGCGTCGCGTCGGCATTCACGGCGGCCCCCGGCCGCGAGCGCATGACCATGCTGGATGACAATCTGGCTGCCTTGTGAGACGAGCCGGTGCACACGGCGGCGTTGAAGTGCGAGCTTCAGTTGATGCAAGCGTCGATTTGAGGTCCCGTCCTGGCGGAACATGGGGCTGCGTGTGTGATTCACATTTCTGCGCGACACCCCCGCCTTCGCGCGCGCGAAGGCTGGTGGGCCCGGCAGGACTCGAACCTGCAACCAGACCGTTATGAGCGGCCGGCTCTAACCATTGAGCTACAGGCCCCGCCGCGGGCGGCTGCGCGAAGCAGCCGGCAAGGGTGCGGCCTCCGTTTACAGGGTACCTGTTGGTCCCGCAATGCTACAGCGCAAAAACGCAGCCTTGCCACCAAGCCTGGCTGCGCAATGATAGGGCGGTTTGGCGCGCGGGAAACAACAGCATGAAACTCGCCTGGATCGTTTGTGCGGCAGCGTTGTTCATCGCCGGCCATGCCGCAGCGCAAGAGGGGGGCAAGATCATTTCAAAGACCGCAATCAGTTTTGGGACCGCGACGCCCGGCGGCGGCTTTCCGCTCTATGGCGATGCGCTGGCCGAGGCGATGAATGCGGCCGATCCGCAGCTTGCGATCACGACGCGCAACACCAAGGGCAGCAACGAAAATATTCCGCTGATGGAAAAGGGCGAACTCGACATCGCTACGGTAGCGGGGGAACCGGCCTACGAAGCCTTCATGGGCATCGGCCGGCCGGCGACGCCGCTGAAGATTCTCACCGCGATGTATTCGAGCCCTGGCATGTTCGTGGTCAAGGCTGACAGCCCCTACAAGACGATCCGCGACCTCGTCGGCCAGCCGGTGGCGTTCGGCGCCAAGGGCTCGGGCCTGCCGATCCTGTCGCGCTACATCCTCGACGGCATCGGGTTGAAGCAGGACGAGGACTTCAAGTCGATCTATCTCGACCGCGCCGGCGATGGACCGGCGATGGTGCAGGACGGCCGCGCCGCCGCGCTCTGGGGCGCCGGCATCGGCTGGCCCGGATTTGCGGCGATGGCATCAAGCCCCGGCGGCGCACGCTTCATCGCGCCGGATGCCGGCGAGATCGCGCGCATCCGCGAGAAGCACACATTTCTAAAGCCGCTGACGGTGCCCGCCGGCAGCTATCCCGGCCAGACGGCAGCCATCAACTCCGTCGGCTCCTGGAGTTTTGTCCTGACGCGCGCGGATTTGCCGGACGAAGTCGCCTATCGCCTCGCGCGCACGCTGCACGGCGTGGAAGCGGCGTTCTGCAAGAAGCTCGCCCAGGCCTGCGAGACGACGGCCGCCAACACCGTCGCCGCCGCGCCGAAACCGGAGATGATCCATCCAGGGGTGATGAAGTATCTGAAGGAGATCGGCGCTGCAAAGTAAGGCGAGTGGCGAGTGGCGAATAGCGAATGGGAGAGTCCCATTCGCTACTCCCTATTCGCCATTCGCCTATTTCACTTCTTCACCAGCGCGCATTCCGGATTGGGCGGACCGAACGCTTCCTCACCCGAAATCGTCGCGAGGATCTGGTAATAATCCCACGGATATTTCGACTCGTCCGGCTTCTTGACCTGCACCAGCCAGAGGTCGTGCACCATCAGATTGTCCTCGCGCAGCTTGCCATGGCGGGCGAAGAAATCCTCGATCGGTTTTTCGCGCATCTTGGCCGCCACCTTCAGCGGATCGTCGGTGCCGGCCTCCTTCACGGCGTTGAGATAGTGCGTCACGGAGGAATAGACGCCGGCCTGCCACATCGTCGGCATCCGGCTCATCTTGGCGAAGTAGCGCTTCGACCATTCGCGGGTCTTGTCGTCCATGTCCCAATAGAACGACGTGGTCAGCAAGAGGCCCTGCGCCGCCGGCAGGCCCAGCGAATGGATGTCGGTGATCAGCGCCAATAGCGCCGCCATCTGCTGGCCGCCCTTGAACACGCCGAACTCGGCGGCGGTCTTGATCTCGTTCATGTTGTTGGGGGGACCTGCGGCAATGCCGATGATCTTGGCTTTCGAGGCCTGCGCCTGCAGCACGAAGGACGACAGGTCCGGCGTTGCCAGCGGCGGCCGCACCGAGCCCAGCACCTTGCCGCCGCCCTTGGTGATCATCGCGGTGGCGTCGCGCTCGAGCGAGTGCCCGAACGCATAGTCGTCGGTGATGAAGAACCAGCTGTCGCCGCCGCGCTTGACCACCGCCTGCGCGGTGCCGGCGGCGAGAGCGCGGGTGTCAAACACCCACTGGATGGCGTAGGGCGAGCAGAACTTGCCGTGGAAATCCGCCGTACCGGTCGAATGGGTGATGAAGAGCTTCTTCTTCTCGTTGGCGATGTTTTGCACGGCAAGGCCCACCGCCGACACCGGCACATCGACGATCAGGTCGACCTGGTCGACGTCAAACCAGCGCCGCGCCAGGTTGGCGCCGATGTCGGGCTTGAGCTGATGGTCGCCGACCATGATGCTGATGGGCTTGCCCAGCACCTTGCCGCCGAAATCGTCGATCGCCATCTGCGCCGCGGTCACCGAGCCCTGGCCGGTCGGCGTCGCGGCCGGGCCGTTCATGTCGGTGAGCACGCCGATCTTGACGACGTCGTCGGACACTTGCGCGAACGCCGCAGTCGACGCCAGCATCGCCGCAGCGCCTACGGCAGCTGCGTAAAATTTCCTGGAAAACATCCCATTTCCCTCCCTGGAGCACCGGCGCATTGGCCGCTTCTTGCTGTTATGCGGCGGCTCGTTAGCGCTAATTGGTCTCATTTGCAACTATCTTGGGACCCATCTTTTTCGCCTGATCTGGATAGGGCTGGCGCCGCCGCCTGTCTGTCCCCACAACGGGGGACATCGTCGCCGGGTCCAATTCTGCCGTCGCCGCGAGCGGTATTTGGTTCTGTATTTCCCGCCCGATTCAGGGCATAGCCGAACCATGACTTCGCCCCAGCGCCTGCCCGCTTCGCTGACGCCGCTCGACGTCGCGCTCAACGCCTTGCTCAACGGACTGGAACCGGTGGCGCCGGCAGAACTGCCGCTGGCCGAAGCGCTGCGGTGTATCGCCGCGGACATGCCGAGGCTCGAAGCGCACCCGCCGCGAGACGTCGCCGCCGCTGACGGCTTTGCGTTTGCCGCCCGCGATCTCGTTGGCGCGTCGTCCTATTCGCCGCTGCCGCTGATCTCATCGCCGGTCTGGCTCGAGGCAGGCGAGGCGATGCCCGACGGCTGCGACTGTGTTGTCGATGCCGGCTCGGTCGACACGTCGGGTCCGATCGCGCAAGCGATGATGGAAGCCGTGCCAGGGCAGGGCGTTCGCCGGGCCGGCAGCGATATCGCCGCAGGCAGCGTCGTTGCCGCCGAGGGCTGGCATATCCTGCCGCGCGATCTTCTGATCGCGCGCGCCGCGGGCCTGACAAAACTGCGCGCGCGCCGGCCGCGCGTGCGCGTCGTCAATATTCCCGGCGCTACGCTGACCGCGGATCTAATCGCCGAGAGCGCAAACGATGCCGGGGCGGAGGTGAGTGCCGTCGAAGCCAGCGGACGCGACACGGCATCGATCGCAAGCCTGCTCGATAAGGACTGCGATCTCCTCATCACCGTCGGCGGCAGCGGCGTCGGCCGCCGCGATGCGACGGTGCTCGCGCTGGCGAAGCGCGGCGAGGTCATGGCGCATGGGATTGCCCTGCAACCCGGCCGCACCACGGCGGTTGGCCGCATTCGCAACACGCCGGTTGTGGCGTTGCCCGGCGCGCCCGATCAGGCCTTTGCAGCGTGGTGGACGCTGGCGCTGCCGGCGCTGGATCGCCTGTCCGGCCGCCGGCCGCGCGAGACGCTCGGCTTGCCGCTGGCGCGCAAGATCGCTTCCAGCGTGGGTCTCGCCGAAATCGTGCTGCTGGAGCGCAAGGGCGGCACTTGGATCACGCTGGCCGCCGGTGACTTGTCGCTGGAGGCGATAGCTCGCGCGGAGGCCTGGCTCGCCGTTCCAGGCGATTCCGAAGGATTTGCGGCGGGCGCGCCGGTCGATGCCTATATGCTTCGGGAATGATAAGAGCATCCGCATGACCAATGCCAAGGCCCCATTGCCGGCGAACGACGGGATCGATCAGGACCAGTTCCTGACTATCCTGTCGCGCGAAGACGCTATTGCGCGCTTCGAGGCGGCGCTGTTCCCGCGCGCCGTGCCGGGTGAGCGGCGAAAACTCGCCGACGCGCTTGGCTGCGCGCTGGCAGAGGACGTTACCGCGCCGATCGATGTGCCGCCGTTCGACCGCTCCAATGTCGACGGCTTTGCCGTGCGCTCTGCGGATGTTGCCGCAGCGGGCGAGGGCGCGCCGGTGCGGCTGATCCTCAACGACGAAGTGATCGCCTGCGGCACCGCGCCCACGCGTCCGGTGCTGTCGGGCACCGCGACGCCAATCGCAACTGGCGGTCCGGTGCCGCGTGGCGCGGACGCCGTCGTGATGGTCGAGCATACCCAGCCCGCGGGAAATCGCGCCATCGAGGTGCGCCGCGCGGTAACGCCGGGGCAGTTCGTCTCCTGTGCGGGCTCCGACATCGCGCACGGCGAGGCGCTGCTGCGCGCCGGCATCATGATCGGCTCGCGCGAGATCGGCATGCTGGCGGCCTGTGGTATCGCGGAAGTCATTGTCGCGCGTCGCCCACGCGTCGCGATCCTGTCGACCGGCGACGAGCTGGTGCAGCCGGGCGCGCCGCTGCGGCCCGCCGCGATCTACGACACCAACGGTGCCGTCGTCACCGCGGCAATCGCCGAGAACGGCGGCGAGACGAATTTTCTGGGCGCGATTCCCGACGACGAGCAGGCGCTGGAAGATGCAATGCACAGCGCGCTGGCAGCGAGCGACATGCTGGTGCTGTCGGGCGGCACATCGAAGGGTGCGGGCGACGTCTCTCACCGCATCATCGGCAGGCTGGGAAAACCCGGCATCATCGCCCATGGCGTGGCGCTGAAGCCTGGCAAGCCGCTTTGCCTTGCGGTGTGCGACGGCAAGCCGGTGGTGATCCTGCCGGGATTTCCGACCTCGGCGATGTTCACCTTCCACGACATGATCGTGCCGGTGCTGCGAACAATGGCCGGCCTGCCGCCGCGCAACGACGCAAAAGTTTTGGCGCGCGTGCCGGTGCGGATTGCGTCCGAACTTGGCCGTACCGAATTCGTCATGGTGTCGCTGGTCGAGGGCGCCGACGGGTTGATAGCCTATCCCACCGGAAAAGGTTCGGGTGCGATCACCTCATTCGCGCAGGCCGACGGCTTTCTCAAGATCGACGCGCTGGCCGACCAGATGCCGGCGAACTCCGAAACCGAGATCACGCTGTTCACGCCGCATGTGCGGGTGCCTGATCTCGTCATCATCGGCAGCCATTGCACGGGACTCGATCTCGTCACGGCGCCGATGGCGCATGCCGGCCTCGTCGTGCGCTCGATCGCGGTCGGCAGTCTCGGCGGGCTCGCGGCGGCCAAGCGCGGCGAGTGCGATCTGGCGCCGATCCATCTGTTCGATGAGAAGAGCGAGACCTACAACACGCCGTATCTCACCGAAGGCCTCGAGCTGGTGCCGGGCTGGCGGCGCATGCAGGGCATCGTTTTCCGCAAGGGCGATGCGCGCTTCGAGGGATTGGATGCGGAAGGCGCGGTGCGCGCGGCGCTCGCTGATGCCGCCTGCATCATGGTCAACCGCAACCAGGGCGCCGGCACCCGCATCCTGATCGATCGCCTGCTGGGCGGCGTCCGTCCCGACGGCTACTGGAATCAGCCGCGTTCGCATAATGCGGTAGCGGCCGCCGTGGCGCAGCATCGCGCCGACTGGGGCATGACGATTGCGCCGGTCGCGCATGCGGCCGGACTGGGTTTCATTCCGTATGCCGAAGAGCATTATGATTTTGCGCTGGTGAAGGCGCGCAAGCAGCGGTCGGCGGTGCAGGCGTTTCTTGACGCGCTGGCGTCTGAGGCGGGCCGCAAGGCACTGGAACAAGCGGGCTTCAGACCCGCGTGAAAACGGGGACGGGGATGGCGAAGCCTCTTAATGTCGCGATCATCGGCGCCGGCATGGGCGGGCTTGCGACCGCGGCGGCGCTCCGAAAAGTCGGCCTCGACGTCACCGTCTACGAGCAGGCAAGGCAGTTCGTGCGTCTCGGCGCCGGCATCCAGGTCGGCTGCAATGCCATGAAGGTGCTGCGCGGGCTCGGCCTCGAGCCACGCATGCGGAGCCAGTCGTTCTACCCGCGGTCCTGGAATAACCGCGACTGGCGCACCGGCGAAGTCAAGTTCGACATGATCTTTGGCGAGAGCGCGGAGGAAAAATTCGGCGCGCCCTATCTGCTGGCGCATCGCGGCGATCTGCATGCGGCGCTGGCGAGCGCGGTGCCGGAAGAACATGTCAAGCTGAACCACAAGCTGGTCGGGCTGGATGAATCCGCCGATGGCGTGCGCCTGACATTTGCCGATGGCATGACCGCGACTGCGGACGCGGTGGTCGGCGCCGACGGCGTGCACTCGGTGGTGCGCGACATCCTGTTCGATACGCCGCCGGTCAGCTACACCGGCCGCATCGCCTACCGCACCACCTATCCCGCCGCGCTGCTCAACGGCGAAAAGATTGACGACTGCACGAAGTGGTGGGGCGAGGACCGCCACATCGTCATCTACTATGTGAAGCCGGACCGCAGCGAGATCTATCTCGTCACCAGCCAGCCCGAGCCGGAATTCCGTATCGAGTCGTGGTCGGCCAAGGGCGATGTGCGGGAATTGCGCAAGGCCTTTGCCGGCTTCGACCGCCAGGTCGAGCAGGTGCTGGCCGCGTGCCCGGACGTGCACAAATGGGCGATCGTCGACCGGGAATCGCTGGAACGCTGGGCGGACGGCAAGGTGACGTTGCTCGGCGACGCCTGCCATCCGATGACGCCCTACATGGCGCAGGGAGCTGCGATGGCGATCGAGGATGCCGCCGTGCTGTCGCGCTGCCTCGACGGTGTCGACCGCGACGGCGTCGCGGATGCCTTCCGCCGCTTCGAGGCGACGCGCAAGGAGCGCACCTCGCGCGTGCAGGCGACCTCGCGGGCGAATACCTGGCTGAAGCAGAAGACCGATGCGGATTGGGTCTATGCGTATGATGCGTGGACCGTGCCGCTCGCGGCGTGAAGGCGCAACCGGGGCTACGCGAGATGCTCCGCCAGCAGGGTCGCTATCCATGAGGACAGTTGCTCGCGCGGAAGGCGCCGAAGTCCCGCACTCCGCAGCATGGCATCGCCGGTCAGCGCTTGGACAAAGATCACAGCATTCAGGACCGCAATCATCTTTTGGCTCTCTTCAAGCGTTGGCGGCGTCACGCCACGCGCCTTCGCACTGCTCATGCGGGCGCGGTGCAGCCATTCGGCAAGCGGTTGCAGCATTCCGGCACCGCGGGGCGACCATCCCGACAGAACAAGCGACATCGCCAGTCGCGCCGTGCCGCGCCTCTCGTAAAGGTCCGACAACAGCCTGGCCGCTGCAGCCAGATCGAACGAGGATATCTCGCTCCTTTCGATCGCCGCCGTAAGCTCTCCCACGAACCGTTGCCCGGCAAATCGCAGCAGCGCTTCAAGCAGCTTCTGCCGGTTGCCGAAGTGATAGTGGATCGCGGCGTCGGACAGGCCGAGATCGCGGGCAATCTTCTGAACCTTTACTCCGTTCAGTCCTTCGGCAATCAGGTAGTGTTCCGCCCGCTCCAGGATCTTTTGTTTCGATACTTCGACGGAGCGCCGGATCCGTTTGGTAGCTGTGGCGCCCAATGCATCCCCCATCACGTTCGATTCGACCATGATCGGCATTTCTGGCGGCACGGGCAAGAATCCAATTGTCGAATTACTTAGACTAGTCTAAGTAAGGAGACCGAGTGGGATCATCCATGGTGCAGATTTCTGCCGACTTGTTGTGCCGGCTGGCACGCGCGCGCGAGATTGAGTTTCGTCCCGACCGGCTTCCGCGTTCCGGCTGGCTGCGCACGTCCGACGGGGTTCGGTTGCACTACCTGGACTGGCCCGGCGAAGACGACGTGCTGCTGCTGTTGCACGGCGGTGGGCTCTCGGCCCATACATTTGATCTGTTGGCGCTTGCGCTCGGCGGCCGCATTCGCCGCATTGCGCTCGACATGCGTGGGCATGGGCTGAGCGAATGGGCCGACCAATACCCCGTCGATCGGTTCGCGGCTGACGTTGTCGAACTGATCGACGATCTCAGGCTGGAGGCAGTTCATGTGGCTGGAATGTCATTCGGCGGCTGCGTTGCCGGTCATACCGCGCCGTTGCTGCGCAACAGGCTCAAGAGCCTCACATTCATCGATGTGGCCGACGAAGTAAATTTCGCGGCAAGCGCGCGGATGCGTGCATTCTTCGATCGGGTGCGGCCGGTGCTTCAGGTCGAGGATCTTGTCACGCAGGCGCTCGCGGTCAGCCCGCAAACCGACCCTGACCTCATGTTGTATCGGTATCAGTATCTCCTCAAGCCGGGGCCGGACGGCTTCACCTTGAGGACGGATCGGCGCCGCCGCGCGGATTATGCGGCGATCCTCGGCAAGCTCGCCGAGCTAACCGGCCTTGCGCCGCGGCTCTCGTGTCCCGTCCTGGTGGTCAAGGGGGGCCGGAGCCGCGTGGTGAGCCAGCGGCGGCTCGAGCAATTTGCCGGGCGTTTTCCCGACGGCGCCTGGACCGTCATCCCGGATGCAGGCCACAATGTGCAGGAGGATCAACCCGTCAGACTTGCCGCGGCGCTCCGCGACACGATCGCGCGCGGTCGAACGCGGATGACAGACGTTTAGCCGCCATCCAGCGCCGCCAGCCGGCCGGCTTCGGCGATGTCCTCGACTGTGTTCGTATTGAAGAACGGATCGAGCGGCGTGGTCGGCCATGTCACGGTGGCGAGGCGGTAACGCGCCGTCCAGCGATCGATCTTCCTGACATCTTCGACGACAAGCGAATGCCGCAGCTCGTCGCGTAGTGCGACGCTCCACAGCCCGATCACCGGATGCGATTGGCCATCGGAGGCCGCGACGGCGAGTTGCGCGTTTTCGGCGATGAGCGCCTGATGCAAGCGCGCGACGAGATCGCGCGGCAGGAACGGGCAATCGGCGGCGGCGCTCAGCACCAGCGATACGTCTGGCCGATTGGCGGCAGCCCAATCGAGCGCGGCTAAAATGCCGGCGAGGGGGCCGGGGAAATCCGCGACGTCGTCGGCGACAACGGGCAATCCGAAAGCAGCAAACCGCGCAGGATCGCCATTGGCGTTGATGATCAGTCCGTCGCATTGCGGTTTCAGCCGCCCGATCACGCGGTCCAATATGGTGCGGCCGGCGATCTGGCGCATCGGCTTGTCGCCGCCGCCCATGCGGCGCGCGAGCCCGCCGGCGAGCAACACGCCCGGAATTTTCGACGCGCCGCCGCGCGAAACGTCAGTCGGCACGCGCTTCGCCTTTGCGCTTGTGCCGCGCGGATTCTTCCTCGACATAATCGAGGTTCTGGTCGAACACGAGACGCTCCTGCCCCGACAGCGCGATGAAACGCTTTCCGCGCGTGCGGCCGACCAGGGTGAGGCCAACCTGCCGCGCCAGCTCAACGCCCCAGGCGGTGAAGCCGGAGCGCGAAACGAGGATTGGGATTCCCATCCGCACCGTCTTGATCACCATTTCCGAGGTGAGGCGCCCGGTCGTGTACATGATCTTGTCGGCAGGATCGACGCCGTGCTGGAACATCCAGCCGGCGATCTTGTCGACCGCGTTATGGCGGCCGACGTCTTCGGTGTAACAGACCGGCGTGCCTTCCTTGCACAGCACGCAGCCGTGAATGGCGCCGGCTTCAAGATACAGCGAGGGCATGGTGTTGATCGCATGCGTCATCTGGTAGAGCCAGGAGGTGCGCAGCTCTGCCTTCGGCAGCACCACGCTTTCGATCGCCTCCATCAAATCACCGAACGCGGTGCCCTGGGCGCAGCCCGAGGTCTGCGTGCGCTTCTTCAATTTTTGCTCGAAATTGGTGTTGTGCTCGGTGCGCACCACCACCACCTGCAGGTCCTCGTGATACTCGACCTCGGTGACGACGTCGTCGTATTTCAGCATGTTCTGGTTCAGGAGATAGCCGAGCGCCAGATATTCCGGATAGTCGCCGATCGTCATCATGGTGACGATCTCCTGCGCGTTGAGATACAGCGTCAGCGGCCGCTCGACTGGCACCTTGATCTCGACCTCAGCGCCGTGCTGGTCGGTGCCGCGGACGCGTTCGGTCAGCCGCGGATCGTCCGGATTCGGCACGATCAGGGGGATGGGGGCTTTCTCGATCTTCATCATACCCATGACGCTAGCATGACTTTCCCTCCGCTCCGATATAAAGCAGCAAAGGATAAGGTTAAGGGCCGGTTCCGGCCGGTCTTTGGAGTAGGCAATGAAAGTGATTGGCCTCGCGGGATGGAGCGGCGCCGGCAAGACCACCTTGCTGCAGCGCGCGATTCCGCATCTGCTCAAGGAGGGGCTTCGCGTCTCCGTGATCAAGCATGCCCACCATGAATTCGACGTCGACGTGCCCGGCAAGGATTCCTGGGTGCACCGCCAGGCCGGCGCCTCCGAGGTGCTGGTGTCCTCGAGCCGGCGCTGGGCGCTGATGCACGAATTGCGTGGCGCGGCCGAGCCGCGGCTGCAGGAGCTTCTGGCAAAAATGGCGCCGGTCGATCTCGTCCTGGTCGAGGGATTCAAGCGCGAGCCGCATCGCAAGATCGAGGTGCATCGTGCGGCGAACGGCAAGCCGTGGCTATTTCCCGACGATACCAGCATTGTCGGGATCGTGACCGACGCCAAGGTCGAGGCGCGGCTGCCGGTGGTTCATCTCGACGATATCGATGCGATCGCGGCGCTGATCAAGCGGTCGGCAATCTCGATCGAGGATCTGTTCTCCGAAGCAACCGCGTAGGGCCCGCGATGGCGCAATTGTCTGACGATTGCTTTGCCTTTGGCGGCCCGATGATGTCGGTGGACGAGGCCGTCGGCCTGATCGCCGCGCGCGTCAGCCGTGTCGCGGAGATCGAGACAGTCGCGCTGGCCGACGCCGACGGGCGCATTCTCGCGCATGACATTGCCGCGCCCCTGCCGCTGCCGCCCTTCACCAATTCCGCCGTCGACGGCTACGCAGTTGCAAGCCGCGATCTGCCAAAGGCCGAAGCCGAACCGTTTCCTGTGCTCGGCCGCGTGGCGGCCGGTGCTTCCGCCGATGATGCGATCAGGGCGCGCCATGCGGTGCGTATTTTCACGGGCGCGCCAATGCCCGCGGGCGCCGATACCGTGTTCATGCAGGAAGACGTGAAGGTGGAGGGCGGCAAGGTCGTGTTGCCGAGCGGCCTTAAGCCCGGCGCCAATGTGCGTCCCGCGGGCGAGGACATTCCGCTCGGCTACGCCGCGCTGAAGGCGGGCCAGCGGCTGCGGCCACAGGACGTGGCGCTTGTTGCTGCGTTCGGGCTGACGAAGGTCGACGTGATCAGGCGCGTCCGCGTTGCGGTGTTTTCCACCGGCGATGAGCTGGTGTCGCCGGGCGAAGCGCGCGCCGCGCCGCAGCTGTTCGACTCCAATCGCTTCATGCTGATGGCGATGCTGCGCCGGCTCGGCTGCGAGGTCAGCGATCTCGGCATCTTTGCCGATGAGAAGGTCTCGCTGGCGGGCGCCTTAAAGAAAGTCGCAGGCGCACACGATTTGCTGCTCACCACCGGCGGCGTCTCCACCGGCGAGGAGGACCACGTCAAGGCGGCGGTCGAGAGCGCCGGCTCGCTGGTGCTGTGGCGGATGGCGATCAAGCCGGGGCGGCCCGTCGCGATGGGCATCATCGGCGGCACGCCGTTCATTGGGCTGCCAGGCAATCCCGTGGCGAGCTTTGTCACTTTCGTGCATGTGGTGCGGCCGACCATCCTGGCGCTGTCGGGCGCGCGGCAGGAGAAGCTGATGCCGATGCCGGTGCGCGCCGCGTTCTCCTACAAAAAGAAAATCTCGCGGCGCGAATATGTCCGCGTTTCCTTGCACAGGGGGGCCGATGGCGCGCTCGAGGCGAAAAAATTTCCGCGCGAGGGCGCAGGCCTTTTGTCCTCGCTCGCCGACACCGACGGTCTCGCCGAACTCGGCGAGGACGTCACGCAGGTTTCGCCCGGCGACACCATCGGCTTTCTCTCCTACGCCAGCCTGATCAACTGATCGACGTTGACGGCAAGCGTCACTCTCGCCATCTTCACCGCATGACCACGACAAAACTCGACCTCGCCGGCCTGAAATGTCCGCTGCCTGCGCTGAAGACGCGGAAGGCGCTGAAGTCGCTCGCCACCGGCGACCGGCTTGAGGTGCTGTGCACCGATCCGCTGTCGGTGATTGATATTCCCAACCTCATTCGCGAAACCGGCGACAAGGTCGAGATCACCGAGCGGAGCGAAAGCCGCATCGTCTTCGTCATTGAGAAGACCAATGGAGCGATAGGCAAAGCCGATGATGCGTCATCGACGCACAATTGACGTTTGGTTTGCTGCCGGTTGCCGTTAAAATTCGCTGGCATTTCATCCGCTTCGGAGTGTGCAAGACCTTGGCTCCAATACGGCGCCTGGCGGGTACAGTCCCAAATGACTATTTCCTTAAATCCTTATCCGAACGCGATAATTCTCTTGGCATCTGGCATGCCAGAGCTTAGAGTCGATCTAGATCAAGGCTAGGGAACGAGACGTTTTCAATGGCTCACGACGTCCACCAGGTTCGCGAATTCGATCACCCCGGGGAGGGGCGCAAGCGCGCCAAGGCGACCGCGAAGGGCCGCCAGATCGATCCAACCGCGGCGCATGAGATCGAGGCGCTGCTCGGCAACTGTCCGCGCCGGCGCGATCTCCTGATCGAGCATTTGCACCTGATCCAGGACAAGTATCACCAGATCTCGGCGGCGCACCTCGCAGCGCTCGCCGACGAGATGAAGTTGTCGTTTGCCGAGGTATTCGAGACCGCGACCTTCTACGCGCATTTTGATGTGGTGAAGGAAGGCGAGAAGGAAATCGCGCCGCTCACCATCCGCGTCTGCGACTCGTTGACTTGCGCGATGATGGGCGCGGAGAAATTGCTGGAAGATCTGCAAGACGCCGCCGGCCCCGGCATCCGCGTCGTGCGCGCGCCCTGCGTCGGCCGCTGCGACACCGCGCCGGCCGCCGAGGTTGGCCATAACTTTGTCGATTACGCCACCGTGGCCAATGTGCTCGCCGCGGCGAAGGCGGGCGACACGCATGCGCATCTGCCCGACTATGTCGGCTACGACAAATATGTCGCTGATGGCGGTTACAGGCTGCTCAACCGCCTGCGCGCGGGCGAATTGTCGAAGGAAGATTTGCTGAAGTCGCTCGACGATGCCTCGCTGCGCGGCCTCGGCGGCGCCGGCTTCCCGACGGGACGCAAATGGCGCGCGGTGCTGGGTGAGCCCGGCCCGCGGCTGATGGCGATCAATGGTGATGAGGGCGAACCCGGCACCTTCAAGGACCGCTACTATCTCGAAACCGACCCGCACCGCTTCATCGAGGGCATGCTGATCGGCGCGCATGTCGTCGAGGCGGCGGAAGTCTACATCTACATCCGCGACGAATATCCGGCCTCGCGCGAGATCCTCGAGCGCGAAATTGCAAAACTGCCGCCGGGTGGGCCGAAGCTGCACATGCGCCGCGGCGCCGGCGCCTATATCTGCGGCGAGGAATCTTCGCTGCTGGAAAGCCTCGAGGGCAAGCGCGGCCTGCCGCGGCACAAGCCGCCTTATCCGTTCCAGGTCGGGCTGTTCGGGCTACCGACCCTGATCAACAATGTCGAGACGTTGTGGTGGGTGCGCGACATCGTCGAGAAGGGCGCGGACTGGTGGAAGAGCCACGGCCGCAACGATCGCCACGGTCTGCGCAGTTTTTCCGTGTCGGGCCACGTGAAAAATCCCGGCGTGAAACTTGCGCCGGCAGGCATCACCGTGCGCGAGCTGATCGACGAATATTGCGGCGGCATGGCCGAGGGCCACACCTTCCGCGCCTACCTGCCGGGCGGCGCATCCGGTGGCATCCTGCCGGCGTCGATGGATAACATCCCGCTCGATTTCGGCACGTTGGAAAAATACGGCTGCTTCATCGGCTCGGCCGCGGTCGTGATCCTCTCCGACAAGGATAGCGTCAGAGGCGCGGCGCTGAACCTGATGCGCTTTTTCGAAGACGAGAGTTGCGGCCAGTGCACGCCTTGCCGCGTCGGCACGCAGAAGGCGGCGCTGCTGATGGAACGGCCGGTGTGGAACACCGCGCTGCTCGATGAATTGAGCCAGGCGATGCGCGATGCCTCGATCTGCGGCCTCGGCCAGGCGGCGGCGAACCCGCTGACCTCAGTCATCAAATATTTCCCCGACGAGTTCAAGGAAGCGGCGGAATGACGAAGATCACGTTCGAGCTCGACGGCAAGCAGGTCGAAGCCAAACCCGGCGAGACCATCTGGCAGGTGGCAAAGCGCCAAGGCCGCGACATTCCGCATCTCTGCTATTCGCCGGAGCCCGACTATCGGCCCGACGGCAATTGCCGCGCCTGCATGGTCGAGATCGAGGGCGAGCGCGTGCTGGCGGCGTCCTGCAAGCGTACGCCGACCGTCGGCATGAAGGTTCGAACCGAAAGCGCGCGTGCGGTCGCGGCGCAGAAGATGGTGATGGAGCTCCTCGTCTCCGATCAGCCGGCGCGAAAAACCTCGCACGATCCGGACTCGAAATTCTGGAATTGGGCCGATGCGGTCGGCGTCACCGAAAGCCGTTTTCCCGCCGCGCAGCGCTGGGAGGGCGATGCCAGCCATCCGGCGATGCGCGTCAATCTCGATGCCTGCATCCAGTGCGGGCTGTGCGTGCGCGCCTGTCGCGAGGTGCAGGTCAACGACGTCATCGGCATGGCCTATCGCAATGCCGACGCCAAGATCGTGTTCGATTTCGACGATCCGATGGGAGAGTCGACCTGCGTTGCCTGCGGCGAATGCGTGCAGGCCTGTCCAACCGGCGCGCTGATGCCGGCCGTGATGCTCGACGACAAGCAGACCCGCGTCACCTATGCCGACAAGAAGGTGGATTCGCTGTGCCCGTTCTGCGGCGTCGGCTGCCAGGTCACCTATCAGGTCAAGGACGAAAAGGTGATCTATGCGGAAGGGCGCGACGGCCCGGCCAACCGCAATCGCCTCTGCGTCAAGGGCCGCTTCGGCTTCGACTACATCCACCATCCGCATCGGCTGACAAAGCCGCTGGTGCGGCTGCCCAATGCAAAGAAGGACGCCAACGACCAGGTCGACCCGGCCAATCCCTTCACCCATTTCCGCGAGGCGTCGTGGGACGAGGCGCTCGATATCGCCGCCAAGGGGCTGGTGAAGATCCGCGACGAGAAGGGCGTGAAAGCGCTGGCCGGCTTCGGCTCGGCCAAGGGCTCGAACGAGGAGGCGTACCTGTTCCAGAAGCTGGTGCGCACCGGCTTCGGCTCCAACAATGTCGATCACTGCACCCGGCTGTGCCACGCCTCGTCGGTGGCGGCGCTGTTCGAAGGCCTAAGCTCTGGCGCGGTGTCGGCGCCGTTCGCGGCGGCCATGGACGCCGAAGTCATCTGGGTGATCGGCGCCAACCCGACGGTGAACCATCCGGTTGCTGCGACCTTTATCAAGAACGCCGCGAAGAACGGCGCAAAGCTGTTCGTCATGGATCCGCGCCAGCAGTCGCTGTCGCGTCACGCGACCAGGCATTTGCAGTTCAAGCCGGGCGCCGACGTCGCCATGCTCAACGCGATGATCAACACGATCATCACCGAAGGCCTCACCGACGACCAATACATCGCGGGCTACACCGAAGGCTTTGAGGATCTGAAAGAGAAGATCAAGGAGTTCACGCCGGAGAAGATGGCGCCGATCTGCGGCATCGACGCCGATACCCTGCGCGAGGTCGCCCGAACCTACGCGCGCGCAAAATCCTCGATCATCTTCTGGGGCATGGGCATCAGCCAGCACGTCCACGGCACCGACAACGCACGCTGTTTGATTGCGCTCGCGCTGATCACCGGCCAGGTCGGCCGCCCCGGCACCGGCCTGCATCCGCTGCGCGGCCAGAACAACGTGCAGGGCGCGTCCGATGCCGGCCTGATCCCGATGTTCTTCCCCGACTATCAGCCGGTCGGTCGCGACGACATGCGCGGCAATTTCGAGAAGCTATGGGGCCAGCAGCTTGACCCGGTACGGGGGCTCACCGTGGTCGAGATCATGAACGCGATCCACGCCGGCCAGATCAAGGGCATGTACATCGAGGGCGAGAACCCCGCGATGTCCGATCCCGATCTGCAGCATGCGCGCGAGGCGCTTGCCATGCTCGACCATCTCGTGGTGCAGGATCTCTTCGTCACGGAGACCGCGTTCCACGCCGATGTCATCCTGCCGGCCTCGGCGTTTGCGGAAAAGGAAGGTTCTTTCACCAACACCGACCGCCGCGTGCAGCTCGCGCGTCAGGTGATCAAGCCGCCCGGTGACGCCAGGCAGGATCTCTGGATCATCCAGGAGATCGGCAAGCGCATGGGCCTGCCGTGGAGTTATTCGGGCCCCGGCGACGTCTATACCGAGATGGCGCAACTGATGCCGTCGCTGACGAACATCAGCTGGGAGCGGCTGGTGCGCGAAGGCGCCGTCACCTATCCGGCGGATGATCCGAACAAGCCCGGCAACGAGATCATCTTCACCACGGGCTTTCCGACCGAGAGCGGCCGCGGCAAGATCGTGCCGGCCAAGGTGATCCCGCCGGATGAACTGCCGGACGACGAATATCCAATGGTGCTCTCGACCGGCCGCGTGCTCGAGCACTGGCACACGGGATCGATGACCCGCCGCGCCTCCGTGCTCGACCAGATCGAGCCCGAGGCGGTCGCCTTCATGTCGCCGAAGGACATGCGGCGGCTGCAAGTGTGGCCGGGCGATTTTATCCGCCTGCAGACCCGCCGCGGCGCGGTCGAGGTGAAAGTGCGCTCCGACCGCGACGTGCCCGAGAATATGGTGTTCATGCCGTTCTGCTACGCCGAGGCGGCGGCGAATTTGCTGACCAATCCGGCGCTCGATCCGTTCGGCAAGATTCCGGAATTCAAGTTCTGCGCCGTCAAAGCGGAGAAGGTCGAGCAGCAGGTCGCGGCGGAATAGCGTGGCCCCGATCGCCCCTCAGCCTGCGCTGGCCGCGGCGGCGGCCTGCTGCGCTGTTCTTGCTTCCGCGAGAGCGGTTTCCAGCCGCGCGATGTTTTCCAGCAGCCGCTGGCTGGTCAGGACCAAAAAGTAATATCCGAACTGCGGATTCTGGAAATAGATCTCGAGCAGCTTTTCGTAGGTGATGGTCAGCACGTGCCCGTTCTCGATGCATTCGATCGTCGCCGTCCGGCGATTGTCGGGCGTCAGGAAACCCAATTCACCCATCAGGCGTCCCGGCGGAAGCTCGACGTTGATTTCCTTCACCAGGAATTTTCCGGTGACGGTCAGCAGCATTTCGTCGGCGGCATCGTCCTTTTTGAACAGAATATCGCCTTTGCGATACTTGCGCTCCGTCATGAACGGCTTGAGCCATTCCATCGACGTATCGCCCTGCGTTGCGCTGCGCGCCTTCTTCACGAGAACGAGCATCTGACGCAGGCGATAGGCATTGATGGGCACCATCAGGAGATACAGCAGGAAGGTCGTGACGGCGCCGGTGAGCGCGCCGAAGCAGGCGAAGAACGCGCAACCGATCATGTTCGCGACGCGCAGCGGCACCATGGTGTGCGTCAGCAGGGTGGCGACAAAGAAGATGGCGCCGACCAGGGCGAACATGTTGGCGAGCGTGATGTTGGCGACAAAAATCTCCAGCAGGCGATTAAACAATGCGTCGTAAGTGATGTTGTTGGGATCGAGACCCATTTGAATCAGGATCTTTGCCACCCGCAGGTTGTCGGCCGCCGCATCGAGGATGCGATTGAGTACGGTCGAGAGGTCTACATGGCTGGAACTCATCGAATCCCCCGGGGGTCCTTGGCGAAGCGGCCTCTTATACTACGGCCGGCGCGGCGGCGGGGAATATCCGGCAGGCGCTTTGTCCTGACATCTTTATGACGCGCTTAGGCGGAACGGCGTCGCGCGGTCCCGATTCCGATGCCTCACTGGCATCTTTGTCCGGCGCCCCTTCGCGCCGGCGAAACGCCCGCAATTCGTGCTGACCGAAACCGGCATCGGCCATCGCCTGCGGGCCGCGGATTGATGCCGGCGGCAAAGCCAGTTCGCCGCATACGGACCTGCCGGTTATGAACCATCTCACAATGCGCCATCGTCGGAGCATGCTAGGGGATGCTGCGGGGTAGTCAGCGCATTTTCGAGGAGGCGTCCATGTCAAGAAGCTTTCGTTCTGCCGTGTGCGCAATCGCGCTCGGTGTTGCGATGGCGGCGAGCGCGATACCGGCGTCCGCCGCTTCTTTCTTCTGGTTCAAAGGTCCGACCAAGGCGCCAAGGGAGAAGGTTTGCCTGAGCTTCGCCAGGGATCAGGCGAAGCGAGCCGGCCTGCAGAACATCAAGGTCGACGCGCTCTCGGTCAGCGGGACCAGGAACGGCTCGCTTGCGATCATTACCTGCGTCGGCGTGGTGACCGTCGTCATGGTGAGCGGCGACAACGGCACCGATGGCGGTCCGCTGGCAAAGCAGCTATTTACAGGAATGCGCGGCGAGGTTTGCATCGACGGCTGCTGAAGCCGCGAGACCGATTCTGGCCTTGAATCACAATCGCGTCAGGGGCCGCCCGCGTCGTTGCGCGCTTCGCGAAGAACCGCTAACAGCCTTGCGCTGAAAAGTCGGCAAGTGCCGGCGCGGATAGCCATGGCTGTTTGTGGTTCACGATGGATCAGCACGCGATCATCATTGCCAACGCAGACGGCGTCATCCAGCTCTGGAGCCCCGGCGCGGTGTCGCTGTTCGGCCATCCGGCCGCGGATGCCGTCGGCAAGCGGCTCGACCTCGTCGTGCCGCCTGATTTGCGCGAGATGCACTGGCACGGATTTGGTAACGCCATGAAGACCGCCAGCATGAACGGCGAGGGCACGTTTTTCGACATCCCGGGCTTGTGCCGCGATGGCCAGATCAGGCCGCTGCGCGGACAGCTTCACCTCCTGCGCGACGAGAACAAGGCGACCATCGGCGCCATGGCGATCTTCACCTCGCCCTGAGCGGGCTCAATGAAACGCACTTGGACGATCATTGGCGCGGCTGACGTGCCCCGGAGTTTCCGCTGGTACCAGTCGCTGCTTGGCCTGCCGGAGACCGCTCCGGCCCACGACTATTTCGGGCAGATCGTCGACACGGATGGAACGGTCCTGCTCTGCCTGCACGCGTGGGGCGCCCACGAGCATCCCACACTGACAAGTCCCCACGACGCCAGGCCCGGCAACGGCCTGCTGCTGTTCTTCCGGGTCGACAATTTTGACGCGGCCCTGCCGCGGGCGCGTGCGCTCGTGCGTCAGCTGGAAGAAGAGCCGCATGTCAATCCCAATACCGGAACGATGGAGTTTTCGCTCCGGGACCTCGATGGCTATTACGTCACCATCAGTTCGCTCGATCCGGCGTAACGCCGCTATCGTGCGCTAGATCGCCGTCATCTCGCCTTTGGTCCAGGCCTCGCGCAATTTGAACTTCTGGATCTTGCCCGATCCGGTCAGTGGAAACGCGTCCACCACGAACCAGTGCTTTGGCGTCTTGTGCGGGGCGAGCGAGGCGCGCATGTAGTCGATCAGCTCCTCCTTCTCGACTGCAGCGCCCGGCGCGGGCCGGATGAAGGCTGCGACCTCTTCGCCCCACTTCTCGTGCGGCACGCCGATCACGGCGACCTCGCCGACCTTGGGATGCTTGAACAGCAGCTCCTCCAGCTCGCGCGGATAGATGTTCTCGCCGCCGCGGATGATCATGTCCTTGAGCCGGCCTTCCACGGTGCAGAAGCCGCGTTCATCCATGGCACAGAGATCGCCGGTGTGCAGCCAGCCGTCCTTGTCGATCGCAGCAGCAGTGGCGTCCGGCATCTCGAAATAGCCGAGCATGACGTGATAGCCACGGGTGCAGAATTCGCCGATGGTGCCGATCGGAACCGTCTCGCCGGTGGCGGGATCGATGATCTTGGTTTCCATGTTGGGTAGCGGCAGCCCGATCGTGCCGGCCTTGTCCTCGACGCTGTCGTCGGTGCGGGTTTGCGCGGCCACCGGCGAGCACTCGGTCTGGCCGAATACGATGGTGAAGGGCGCGCCGAGCTGCTCCTCGAACCGTTTCACTAGCGGCGCCGGCACCGTCGAGCCGCCGGAGCAGATCGCCTTGACCCCGGAAAGGTCCGTCGTAGCAAAGTTCGGATGCTCCAGCATCGCAATCAACATGGTGGGCACGCCGACCATGGCATTGCCGCGATAGGTGCCGATCATTTCCAGCACGACGGCGGGATCGAACGCCTCGATCAGCACCTGCGTCGCCGCCTTGTAGACGGCGCCGATCACACAGCAAACGCAGCCGCCAGTGTGAAACAGCGGCATCGTGGTGATGTAGACATCGCCAACGTCATAGCCCATCCGGTCGGCGGTGTCGGCGCCGTTGTTGAGCAGGCCGCGGTGACGCAGCAGCGCACCCTTGGGAAAGCCCGTTGTGCCGGACGTGTACTGGATCATCACGGGATCGTCCGGAGTGACGGCAGGGAGCTTGATGCTCGTATCGTCGCCGGCCGCGATGAAGGCATCCCAGTCGTCGAAGCAGATGATCTCGCGCAGCTCCGGGCAGTTCGCCTTGACCGCATGCACGGTCTCCAGCATCGGATTGCCGCGAAAGCTGTTGACCACGAAGACTCCGGCCGAGCGCGACTGCTTCAGCACATATTGCACCTCGTTGGCGCGGAAGGCCGGGTTCACGGTGACGAGCACCATTCCGGCCATGCCGGCGCCGAACTCCAGCATGATCCATTCCGGGATGTTTTGCGCCCACACCGCGATGCGCTCGCCCTTCTTGAAGTGCGTCAGCAGCGCGCGGGCAGTGCGCTCTGCCTCGCGATACAATTCGGCGTAGGTCCATTTTCGCCGCAGCGCCGGATCGGGCACGCCCGCGATCAAGGCAAGCCGGTCGGGCGCGGATTCCGCGGCCCGGCGCAGGAGATCGCCAAAGGTCCATTCCCGCACCGCAGGCGTGGCCGGTCCTGCGACATGCGACATCGTCAAAGCCATGGTGTCCTCCCGGGCCGCTCTTGTGGGCGGCGTCTCTCCGGGTGGGAAAATGCCTTTGGATCGGAGGCAATGCAAGCGGGGTTGGCGGGGTTGTCGCCCAGCCGTCATTGCGAGGAGCGAAGCGACGACCCGTCTGCGCTTGCTGCGCAAGTTACGCCGGGCTCACAGTCCGCCGAAGCTCGAAGAGCGAAGGCGGAAGCAATCCAGCTTTCTTTGTACGGAAAGCTGGATTGCTTCGCTTCGCTCGCAATGACGGTGAGGGACCGCCGTCTACCCCGCCCTTCGCTGCCGCGCCGACGAGCGATGCGCCTTTCGGGCCGGGCGGCGGTGCGAGGTGCTGCGCCTTGCCGTCGAATGGCCGCGACGTTTCGTGCCGCCGCCTTTGCCGCCCTTGAGGCTCTGTCTCAGCGCATCCATCAGATTGACCACGTTGCTCGGCCGCTCCTCGCGCTCGGCCGCCTTCAGCGGCTTGCCGCCGGCCTTGCGCCGGACCAGCGCCCGCAGCGCATTCTCGTATTCGTCCTTGAATTCCGACGGATCGAAATGCGCGGCCTTGGTATCGAGAATGTGGCTGGCGAGCTCGATCATGTCCTTGGAGATTTTCGGGCTTTTGATGTCGTCAAAATAGTCGGCTTCATCGCGCAGCTCGTAAGGATAGCGCAGGGTGGTGCCGAGCAGGCCCTTGCCCAGCGGTTCGATGGCGATGATGTGCTCGCGGTTGGTCAGCACAATCCTGGCGAGCGCGACGCGGTCCTGGTCCTTCATGGCATCGCGGATCACGGCAAAGGCGTCGACGCCGGCCTTGCCGTCGGGCACGATATAATAGGGATGGTTAAGATAGCGCTTGTCGATCTCGTCGGCCGGCACAAAACTGTCGATGTCGATGGTGTGGTTGCTTTCGATCTGCACCGCCTCGAGCTCGTCCTTTTCGATCTCGACATACTTGCCCTTTGTCAGCTCGTAGCCGCGTGCCTTGTCCTCACCTTCGACGACGTCGCCGGTTTCGGCGTCCACCATCTGCTGCTTCAGCCGGTTGCCGGTCTCCCGGTTGATCATGTGGAAGCGGGTTTTTGCCGCCGCGGTGGAGGCCGGGTACAGCGCGACGGGGCACGTCACCAGCGACAGTTTCAGGGAGCCTTTCCAATAGGCGCGGGGGGCCATTGCAATCTCCGGGATGGGCTTTAGGTTCTGGAACCTGAACGGATGCCAGCCGTTTTCGTTCCGTGGGGTCCCGCCGCGACGCCCGCAGAGGATCGTTCGTGCACAAGAGCCTGACCACCTATCGCAAGAAGCGCAACTTCGAGAAAACGTCAGAGCCATCGGGCGACGCCAAGGTGGCGCCCTCGAAGCAGCGTCGCTTCGTGATCCAGAAGCACGATGCGACGCGGCTGCACTACGATCTGCGCCTCGAATTCGACGGCGTCTTCAAGTCCTGGGCCGTGACCAAGGGGCCCTCGCTCGATCCCCACGACAAGCGGCTCGCCGTCGAGGTCGAGGATCATCCGCTCGACTACGGCGATTTCGAAGGCACTATTCCCGAAGACCAGTATGGCGGCGGCACCGTGCAGCTCTGGGACCGCGGCTACTGGGATTCGCCCGATCCCGGGCGCGGCTTTGCGAAGGGCGACCTCAAGTTCGACCTGCATGGCGACAAGTTGCATGGCAGCTGGGTGCTGGTGCGGATGAAGGGCGACCGCTATGGCGGCAAGCGCACCAACTGGCTCCTGATCAAGCACCGCGACGAATATGCGCGCGAGGGCGAGGACAACGACATTCTGGAGGAGGACCGTTCGGTCGCCTCTGGCCGCTCGATGGATCAGATCGCTGCGGGCAAGGGGCGTGCGCCAAAGCCGTTCATGCTCGCCAACGGCAAGACCAAGGCGGACGCGACCTGGGATTCCAACCGCGGCTCCGCGGCCGAGGCGCGGGCGAAGACGAAAGCCACGCCCGCACCGGCCAAGCCGAAGACGGTGTCGGCGATGCCGGACTTCGTCCCGCCGCAGCTCTGCGCGTCGGTCGAGAGGCCGCCGCGCGGCGCAGCCTGGTGCCATGAGATCAAGTTCGACGGCTACCGCGTGCAGCTGCGCATCGAGGACGGCGAGGTCGCGCTCAACACGCGCAAGGGCCTCGACTGGGCGGACAAGTTTCCCGAGATCGCGAAGGAGGGCCGCGGCCTCCCTGACGCGATGATCGATGGCGAGATCGTCGCCGTCGATCACAATGGCCTGCCGGATTTCTCCGCGTTGCAGGCGGCAATCGCCGACGGCAAGACCGCCAACCTCAGCTACTTCGCGTTCGACATGCTGTTCGCCGACCGCGAGGACCTCCGCGCGTTGCCGCTGCGCGAGCGCAAGGCGCGGCTCAAGCGTTTGCTGGAAGCGCGCGAGGGCAAGGAAAACCTCATTCGGTATGTCGAGCACTTCGAGGAGGACGGCGAGACGGTGCTGGAGTCGGCGAAAAAACTTTCGCTCGAGGGCATCATCTCCAAGAAGCTCGATGCGCGTTACCACTCCGGCCGCACCGAAAGCTGGACCAAGGCAAAGGTCCGCGCCGGGCACGAGGTCGTGCTCGGCGGCTGGAAGACCACCGGCGGCAAATTCCGCTCGCTTATGGCCGGCGTCTACCGCGGCAAGCATCTCGCCTTTGTCGGCATCGTCGGCACCGGCTTTGGCGCCGACAAGGTGCGCCGCCTGATGCCGCATCTGAAGGCGAACGCTTCCGACAAAAATCCGTTCAGCGGCACGAACGCGCCGAAGAAGACGCGCGATGTGCATTGGCTAGAGCCCAAGCTTGTCGCCGAGATCGAGTTCGCCGGCTGGACCGCGGACAACAATATCCGCCAGGCCGCCTTCAAGGGCCTGCGCGAGGACAAGCCGGCGCATGAGGTGGAGGCGGAGATGCCTTCCAAGACCAGTGTCGCAAAGCCGATCGTCACGAAATCGTCGGCCAAGAAGGGCGCCGAGGTGATGGGCGTCGCCATCTCCAATCCCGACAAGGCGCTGTGGCCCGAGGGCGGTGACGGCAAGCCGGTGACCAAGCTCGATCTCGCCAATTATTTCGAAGCCGTCGGCGAATGGATGATCGGCTATCTCAAGGGCCGGCCTTGCTCGGTGGTGCGGGCGCCTGATGGGATCGACGGCGAAAGGTTCTTCCAGCGCCATGGCATGGCGAGCACGCCCAAGCAGCTGGAGCTCGTGAAAGTCTCCGGCGACCGCAAGCCTTACATCCAGATCGATCGCATCGAGGGGCTGGCGGCGGTGGCGCAATCCGGCGGGGTGGAACTGCATCCCTGGAATTGCGCGCCTGACGCTTACGATGTGCCGGGCCGGCTGGTATTCGATCTCGACCCTGCGCCGAATGTGGACTTTGCCGAGGTGATCGCGGCCGCCAAGGAGATGCGCGAGCGGCTTTCGGCGTTGGGGCTCGAAAGCTTTTGCAAGACCACCGGCGGCAAGGGACTTCATGTCGTCGCACCGCTCTTGTCGGGCGCCAAAGACAAGGTGAACTGGAAGGAAGGAAAAGCCTTCGCGCAGGGCGTTTGCCAGTGGATGGCGAACGACAATCCCGATCGCTATCTGCTCAACATGTCGAAGCAGAAGCGCAGGGGAAAGATCTTCCTCGACTACCTGCGCAACGATCGCATGTCGACGGCGGTCGGCGTGCTGTCGCCGCGTGCGCGTCCGGGCGCGACGGTGTCGATGCCGGTGACCTGGGCGCAGGTGCGTGGCGATCTCGATCCCAAACGCTATACCCTGCGCACCGTGCCCGCGCTGCTGGCCAAGAGCAAGGCGTGGGACAGCTATGATGATGCGGCGGGTTCAATCAAGGCGGCGATGAAAAAGCTGGTCGAGAAGCTGTAGGTGGTCGCCACAAACGCCGCCGTCATACCCCGCGCATGCGGGGTATCCAGTACGCCGCGGCCCCTCGGCTCCAGCACAGGTCTCCGGAATACTGGATCACCCGCTTTCGCGGGTGATGACAGCCTCCTATGTGCGCTTCCTTAGATCCGTCCCATCAACAGCAATATCAGCAGGATCACGATGATCAGCCCGAGCCCGCCGCCGCCATAGTAGCCGGTGCCGTAGAACGGGCCGCCGCCGATGCCGGAAAAGCCGCCGAGCAGGGCGATGATGAGAATAATTAGAATGATTGTGCCAATAGACATGCAGTTCTCCTCAGCCCGCAAGCGGGGCGCATTTGCCGTTAGACCTTCGGAGGGGGAAACAAATGGGAACAATGAATGTTCCCACTTGGGTGCAGGGTCACAGCTCCAGACTTCCTTTTGCTGGGAGCGCACCTAGATCCTGAATATCAAGGAGAAACTTCCATGCCCGGCCCGCTGATCGTTTCGATTCCCCACAGCCTCGGCCGCGAGGAGGCGATGCGTCGCCTGAAGACCGGCCTGTCGCGCGCGGCATCGCATGTGCCGATCCTGCATGTCGACGAGGAGCGCTGGGAAGATAGCCGCATGATCTTTCGCGTGCGCGCGCTGGGACAAGCCGCCAACGGCCATGTCGATGTCGCCGAGGATCACGTCAAGGTGGAGGTGACGCTGCCGTTTTTGCTGCAGCGCTTTGCGGAGATGGCGCAGGCGGCCATCCGCGAGCGCGGAAAATTGCTGCTCACCAAGAAATAATCCTAGGGCGAGCCCGCGAACGCCAGCACCGTGCGGGGTGGCGCTTTTGTTTCGGCGCCGCGGCCGAATTCAGCTGACGGCTGCTTCAGCTCAACCGTGTTCAGCACCTGTTGCCAGCGCGCATATTCGGGCAGCTTCGGCAAATGGAAGGCGATCGCCTCCGGTGCGGCATTCAGCACGATGAAGATCGCAGCGCCAGCCGGCTCGGTCGGGGCAAGCACGTAAGACAAAAATCGTCCCTCCGGAAAATTCCAGTCCTGCTCCGTCATCTCTTCGGCCGCCGGCGTCAGCCATAGCACGCCGAAGGAGCCGTCGGGCCGCCGCCCGTCGAGCCAGCGATGGCTGCGGATTTGCGGGAAGCGACGGCGCAGCGCGGCGAGATGGCCGATGAAGTCGCAAAAGTCCTCGGGCCCGTCGCCGAGATGATCCCAGTTCACCCAGCCGGTCTCATTGTCCTGGCAATAGGCGTTGTTGTTGCCGCCTTGCGAATTGCCGACCTCGTCGCCGGCGAGCAGCAGCGGCAGGCCTTGCGCCAGCAGGAGACAGGCGAGCTGGTTGCGGCGCAGCTGCCGCCGCAGCGCGACGATGGCGGGATCGTCGGTCGGGCCCTCGTGGCCGCAATTGTTGCTGTGATTGTCGTTGGCGCCGTCGCGATTGTCCTCGCCGTTGGCCAGATTGTGCTTCTCGTTATAGGCAAAGAGATCGGCGAGCGTGAAACCGTCATGCACCGTGATGTGGTTGACGGAGGCGCGCGGGTTGCGGCCGTCATGACGGAACAGGTCGGAGGAGGCGGTCATGCGGCTCGATATTTCGCCAATCAGACTGCCTTCGCCGCTCCAGTAACGCCGTATCGCGCTGCGATAGCGGTCGTTCCATTCCGACCATTGCGAGGGAAAGGCACCGACCTGGTAGCCCCCCATGCCGACATCCCAGGGCTCGGCGACGAGCTTGACCTGCGCCAGCACCGGATCCTGCCGCACCGCGGTGAGGAAGCCGCTCGTGCGGTCAAAGCCGTTCGGCCCGCGCGCCAGCGTAGTGGCGAGGTCGAAGCGAAAGCCGTCGACATGGCAGACCTCGACCCAGTAGCGCAGCGAGTCCATCACCATCTGCAGCACGCGCGGATGGGTGAGATTGACGGAGCTGCCGCAGCCGGTGAAGTCGTCATAGTAGCGCGGGTTGTCCGGCTTCAGCCAGTAATAGGAGGCGTTGTCGATGCCGCGGAACGACAGCGTCGGCCCCAGATGATTGCCCTCCGCGGTGTGGTTATAGACGACGTCGAGCATCACCTCGATGCCGGCGTCGTGCAGCCGCGCCACCGTGGTGCGGAAGGAATCCAGCGCATTGTCCGGCGCATAGCGCGGCTCCGGTGTGAAGAAGCCGATGGTGTTGTAGCCCCAGTAATTGACCAGCTTCTTCTCGATCAGCATGCGGTCGTCGATCAGGGCATGGATCGGCAGCAGCTCGATCGTGGTGACGCCGAGCCGTTTCAGGTGATTGATCATCGCGGGCGAGCACAGCCCGCCATAGGTGCCGCGCAGCTGCGGCGGCACGTCGTCGCGCAATTGCGTCAGGCCCTTGACGTGGGCCTCATAGATGATGGTGTCTTCCCAGGGGATGTTGGGACGCGCCTCGCGGCGGCTCACATAGGTCTCGTCGGTCACGACGGCCTTCAGCATGCCGCGCGCGTTGTCGCGGCGGTCGAACGACAGATCCTCGCGTGCGCTGCCGACGCGAAAGCCGAAATGCGCATCGCTCCATACCAGTCGTCCGGCGAGGCGCCGCGCGTAGGGATCGACCAGCAGCTTGTTGGGATTGAAGCGGTGGCCGCGCTCCGGCGCATAGGGCCCGTGCACGCGATAGCCGTAGAGCTGGCCCGGCGAGACGTCGTTGAGATAGCCGTGCCAGATGTCCTCGGAGCGCTCCGGCAGCTCGATGCGCTCGAGCTCGCGGCGGCCCTGGGCGTCGAACAGGCATAGCTCGACTTTTTCCGCATTGGCCGAGAACAGCGCAAAATTGGTCCCCCTGCCGTCCCAGCTTGCTCCAAGGCGGGTCGGCGTGCCGGCGGACAGGCGCATCCAGTCAGCTTTCGGGTACGAGGAAGATCGCAGCCAGCGGCGGAATGGTGAGATTAAGTTCGTAGCCATTGCCGTGCAATGCCTCAACTGTGCCGGCATTGCCGACGTTGCTGCCGCCATAATGCGCAGAGTCGGAGTTGAACGCCTCGCGCCAGCGACCTCCGAAGGGAACGCGGACGCGATAATTGTAATAGACGTTTGGCGAGAAGTTCACCACGACCACGCAACGCGCGCGCTCGGAGAATCCCTTGCGCAGCCAGGCGAACACGTTGTTATTGGCGTCATCGGTGATCAGCCATTCGAAGCCGGACGCCTCGCAATCGAGCTCGTGCAGCGCGGGCGTGGTGCGATAGGACTGGTTGAGGTCGCCGATCAGCGCCTGCACGCCGGCATGGTTCTTGTTGTCGAGCAGGTGCCAATCCAGCGAATGGTCATGATTCCACTCGCGGTGCTGGCCGAACTCGCAGCCCATGAACAGCAGCTTCTTGCCGGGATGACCGAACATGAAACTGTAATAGGCGCGCAGATTGGCAAAGCGTTGCCATTCGTCGCCGGGCATGCGGCCGAGGATCGAGCGCTTGCCGTGCACCACCTCGTCATGCGAGAGCGGCAGGATGAAATTCTCGGAGAAGGCGTAGTGCAGGCCGAACAGGATGTCGCCGTGATGATATTTGCGGTGGATGGGATCCTTGCCGACATATTTCAGCGTATCGTGCATCCAGCCCATGTTCCACTTGTAGCCGAAGCCGAGCCCGCCATGGTCGACCGGCCGCGACACCTGCGGCCAGGCGGTGGATTCTTCCGCGGCGGTCATGGCCTCCGGGAAGCGCGAATATAGCTCGGTGTTGAAGCGGCGCAGGAAGGCAATCGCGTCGAGATTTTCCCGCCCGCCATGCTTGTTCGGAATCCAGCCGCCTGCAGGCCGGCTGTAATCGAGATAGAGCATGGAGGCGACCGCATCGACGCGCAGCCCGTCGATGCCATAGCGCTCCAGCCAGAACAGCGCATTGGAGACCAGGAAATTGGTCACTTCGGTGCGGCCATAGTTGTAGATCAGCGTGCCCCAGTCGAGATGGCGGCCCTGCTTGGGATTGGCGTGCTCGTAGAGCGCGGTGCCGTCGAAATGGCCGAGCCCGTGCGGGTCGTCGGGGAAATGGCCGGGCACCCAGTCGAGGATCACGCCGAGCCCTTCGCCGTGGCAGGCATCGACCAGTGCTGCGAAGTCGGCCGGCGAGCCGAAGCGGCTGGTCGGGGCGAACAGCCCCGTCGGCTGATAGCCCCAGGAGCCGTCGAAGGGATGCTCGCTGACCGGCAGGAATTCCACATGGGTGAAGCCCATGTCGCGGACATAGCCCGGCAGCTGTTCGGCAAGCTCGCGATAGGAGAGCCACTGATTGCCGTCCTTGCGCCGCCACGAGCCGAGATGCACCTCATAGATCGAGACCGGCGCGTTCCGCGCATTGATGTTCTGCGGCGCCGGCCGCGGTTGCGGCACCGTTGCCAGGTCCATCACGATCGAGGCGGTTTTCGGCCGCACCTCGGCGGCAAAGGCGACCGGATCGGATTTCATCGGCAGATGCTGGCCGCGCGGGCCGATGACGTCGAACTTGTAGTGATCGCCCGGCTTGGCACGCGGGATGAACAATTCCCAATAACCGCTGCCGCGCACCCGCATCGGATGCCGCCGCGGATTCCAGTAGTTGAAATCGCCGACCACGCTGACCCGGCGCGCGTTTGGCGCCAGCACGACGAAGGCGACGCCCTCGACGCCGTCCAGCGTCATCGGATGCGCGCCGAGCTTGTCATAGATGCGCTGATGCGTGCCTTCGCCGAGCAGATAGAGGTCGTAATCGCTGAGCACCGGCGGAAAGCGATAGGGATCTTCCAGCTCGACGACGTTGTTGCCGAAACGCGCGCGGAGCTGATAGCGCGCGGCCCCCTCGGGTGCTGCGCCGGCAAACAGGCCGGCCTCATGGATGCGCGTCAGTTTTGCGGCGTCGCCATGCTCGCCGACGGCATCGACCTGCGTGGCTTCGGGCAGGAAGGCGCGCACGATGCTCTTGCCGCCCTCCTTGTGCAGGCCGAGATAATGGAAGGGATCGGAGTGGCGGCCTTCGACGATCGCGTAGGCCTCGGCGGAAAGCTTTGTCATTCAGGTCACGGTCGGTTGCTGCGACAGCATACGAAGGATGGCGGCGAGGGGGAAGCGCAGCCGGTCCGCCCGATGCGCCGCTTCGTGTTCGATCTCGTAAAAGGCCTTTTCCAGCCGGAAGAAGTCGATCAGCCGCTGCGCCGCCCAGGGGTCGTCCGGCCACAGCCGGGCGTCGGTCATGGCCTCGCGGTAGCCGGCGATGCAGGCTTCCACCGAGCGGTCGCGCCATTCGCCGAGCCGCAGCGCCAGCCGGCCATGATCGTCGGGGGCGAGCTTCAGCGCGCGCTCCAGCGCGGCCGCAGCAGCAGCGTCGATCGAATGGATGAGCCCCGCGACGTCGCGCGCAGCCGGCATCTTGCGCCGGCGTTGCGCCAGCGTGCGGCCAGCTTCGCCCTCGAAGCCGGTGATGAAGACGTCGTCCTTGACCATCAGCGCCTGCCCGAGCGCGAAATTGCCGTGGTGACGAATGGCCGCAAGTTCGCGCTCGCGCGGCAGCAGCCGGCCCAGCATGTCGGGCAGTGCCGCGCGCTGCGCGGCGAGTTGCTCGATCAGCGGCCGGTCGTGGTCCTTCAAGCTGCCGCGATGGAGTTTCAGCACATCGAGCGCGCGGTCGGCGCTGTCGATCATCTCCTGGGTCCAGCGTTGCCAGTCGCGATCCTTGATTTGTTCGGGCACAAAGTCGGCGTCGCTGGTGTTGCTCGCCAGCGTCAGATGCAGTTCGGCCAGCCGTCGTCCGATCTGCGTCATCTGCCGCAGCGGCGTCTGCTCCTCGCCGTCGCCAACCTGCAGGAAGCGCCGTTCCTCGACAAAGCGGTCGAGGTAGCCCGACGTCACCGTCCAGGCATCGCCCTGGTTCTGCACCTGCGCATGCAGCGTCGCGATCGCGCTTCGGCTGCCGTCAGGCGCGATCAGCTCGGCGGTGCCGAGCAAAGCGGGCGCATTAGCGAATTCGGCGACGTCGGTCATGAAGCGTCCCATCTCGATCGCCGGGTGGATGCCAGGCTCGAGCTTGCGGAACAGCTTGAACGCAAAGCTCTGATCGACCAGTGCGGAATTGGCCGGGTATTCGCTCTCGAAACCACGCACGCGGTTGGGCTCGCGCACCATGGCGTTGTCGAACTTGCTGGTCGGACAGAACTCGAGCTTGATGCCCTGTTCGCTTTCGTCGACGGTCAGCCGTTCGCGCAGGTTGCGCAGCATCAATCCGATGAAGATCGGATCGACAGCGACATCCAGCAGCGTGCCTTCGCGCGCGCCCTGGCGCACCGCGGCCAGCGCCCGCGGATTGTAGTGCTCGCGGTCGAAGCGCACCCATTCGATCTGCATCGGCATCACATAGCGCGCGGTCTCGCCGCGCTGCCTCGCTTCGAAGAAGGCGAGGTACGGCCGGTTGTCGCCGATGTCGCAGAACGGAATCGCCGCGACCAGCACGGGGTGGATCGCGCGCGGCGAGCGCTCCGGATACCAGCGCGTGCGTGCCAGATGACCCGGCAGCACGTCGCGCTCGAACACGCCGCGCTCGCGCGCCAGCGACACCCAGGTCGAGCCGACCGGGACCACCAGCGTCTCGAATTCCGGCACCGCACGGTGCTGCACCGGCTCCGATTTGTCGGGGGCCTGCAGCTGGAACCAATAGAAGCCGTAGGGCCCGAGCGTGATCATGTAGGGCAATTCGCCGATCGCGGGGAAACGCGAACGGCCGAGCATCTCCAGCGGAATGCGGTCCTTCCATGCCGATAGATCAAGCTCGGTTGCCTGCGCCGAACGCGACAGATTGGCCACGCAAAGGATGACCTCGTCGCGATACTGCCGGACATAGGCCAGCACGGCGCGGTTCTCCGGGCGCACGAAGGTCATGCTGCCGCGGCCGAAGGCGGCGGTGGATTTGCGCACCGCGATCAGCTTCTTGGTGGCGGAAAGCAGCGAGCCGAGGCTGCGCGACTGCGCCTCCACGTTCACGGCCTCGTAGCCATAGACGGGATCCATGATCATCGGCGCGTACAGCCGCGCCGGATCGGCGCGCGAGAAGCCGCCGTTGCGGTCCGAGGTCCATTGCATCGGCGTGCGCACGCCGTTGCGGTCGCCGAGATAGATGTTGTCGCCCATGCCGATCTCGTCGCCGTAATAGATGATCGGCGTGCCCGGAAACGACATCAAGAGCGAATTCATCAGCTCGATCTTGCGCCGGTCGTTGTCCATCAGCGGCGCCAGGCGGCGGCGGATGCCGACATTGATGCGGGCCCGCGGGTCGTTGGCATAGGTCGACCACAGATAGTCGCGCTCGACGTCGGTGACCATTTCCAGCGTCAGCTCGTCATGGTTGCGCAGGAACAGCGCCCACTGGCAGTCCTGCGGAATATCCGGCGTCTGCCGCATGATGTCGGCGATCGGAAAGCGGTCTTCCTGCGCGATCGCCATGTAGATGCGCGGCATCAGCGGGAAGTGATAGGCCATATGGCATTCGTCGCTCTGGCCGAAATATTCCTGCACGTCCTCCGGCCATTGATTGGCCTCCGCCAGCAGCACCTTGCCCTTGGCGTAAGCGTCGAGCTCGGCGCGGAATTTCTTGATGATGGCGTGCGTCTCCGGCAGGTTCTCGTTGTTGGTGCCGTCGCGCTCGCAGAGATAGGGGATGGCGTCGAGCCGGAATCCGTCGACGCCGGTGTCGAGCCAGCGCTTCATCACCTGGACCAGCGCGCTGAATACCCGCGGGTTGTCGAAATTGAGGTCCGGCTGGTGCGAGAAGAAGCGGTGCCAGTAGAATTGGCCGGCTTCGCTATCCCAGGTCCAGTTCGACTTCTCGGTGTCGGTGAAGATGATGCGGGTGCCCGGATACTTCTGGTCGCTGTCGCTCCAGACATACCAGTTGCGGGCGCTCGATTTCGCCTCGCTGCGCCGCGCGCGCTTGAACCAGTCGTGCTGGTCGGAGGTGTGGTTGATGACGAGCTCGGTGATGACGCGCAGGCCGCGCTTCTTCGCTTCCTGGATGAAGCGGCGGAAATCCTTCATCGTCCCGAAGTCGCGATTGATGTCGCCGTAATCGGCGATGTCGTAGCCGTCGTCGCGGCCGGGCGAGGGATAGAACGGCAACAGCCACAGCGTGGTGACGCCGAGATCCTGCAGATAGTCGAGTTTTTCCGTTAGCCCCGCGAAATCGCCGATTCCGTCATTGTTGCTGTCGTGAAACGCCTTGACGTGGAGCTGGTAGATGATGGCGTCCTTGTACCAGAGCTCGTCCACGGCGGCGTCGACCGCTGGCATCCCCTTTGCAGTCGCTTTCGCAGGACGAAGCGAGGAAGGGCCAATCTCGATCGGCGGAAACCCCCCTTCGGCACGAAGGGCGACATCGGCCTGGGAGGCCTGTACGTTTTCAGCTTTTTTGTTCACGGTGATGCCAATGCCACGGGATGACGCCCCTGCCCATCACGGAAAGGAGACGCAGTACACCCCAATAAAAAGCCGCGGGACGGGCTATGGTTCCATCGGAACCGTCTCTGGTTGCCCGCGTTAATCACCTCCGTCTCGTCTGTTATTTGGACAATTTCGCGACATCTGCCTCACACTCGCGTGCAAACAGCGTGCCCACATGAATCTTTTTGCCAGAGCCCGTGACCTGGGCATCCAGACCGAGTTCATCGACGGTCACGGCAACCCCCATGTAACGGCAGCCGACGCACTCCAGGTCGTTTTCGACGCGTTGCCGCCGCAGGCAGCCCGGCGGCTGATCGACGGGCCGGTCGTGGTGCGCCAGGGCCATGCGGCGCGCGGCACGCTGTTACCGGCTGCGCACTTTCCGGTGCGCTGGGAAATCGAGGGCCATACCAGCGTGATCGTGGGCGAGACCCCCAACGGGGCGATCGAATGGCCGAGCCATTTGCCGCATGGCGTCTGCCGCCTGCGACTGACCGACGCGGCCGGCACCATGGAGGAGGTGCCGCTGGTCTCGGCGCCGGCACAGGCCTTTGCCGGCGATTTCGACCGCGGCTGGCTTCTTGCAGTGCAACTTTATGGCGTGCGCTCGACGCGCAACTGGGGCATAGGCGATTTCGGCGATCTCGCCGAGCTGATCGAGCTGGCGCACCGGCTCGGCGCCGACGGCGTCGGCCTCAATCCGCTGCATGCGCTGTTCGACGACAGGCCGGGCGATTGCAGCCCGTATTCGCCGAACAGCCGGCTGTTCCTCAACGCGCTCTATATCGATGTCGACGCGATCCCGGAATATCAGCCCAATGCGGTCCCCGCGGTTGCCAATGCGACGCCGCGCCTGCGACAGAGCGAGATCGTCGACTATGTCGCGGTGGCCGCCTTGAAGTGGCCGGCGTTGCGCGCGGCGTTCAAGGCCTTTCAGGCGAAAGCGACGCCGGAACGCCGCGTCGATTTCGAGAAATTCCGCGCCGAGCGAGGCAGGCTGCTGTCGCACTTCGCCTGCTTTGAGGTGTTGCGGCACAAGTTCGCAACGCCGTGGTGGGAATGGCCGGCGGAATGGCGCGAGCCGGATGAGGCCGCCTGCGCGAGCTTGCGCGAGGGGCCGGATGCAGCCGAGGCCGAGTTCGTCGAATTCGTGCAATGGAATGCCGACCGCCAGCTCGCCGCCTGCAAGGCGCGCGCCGACGCGCTCGGCATGAAGGTCGGGCTTTATCTTGACGTTGCCGTCGGCGTGCAGTCCAACGGCTTTGATGCCTGGAACGAGCAGAGCGCGATTTCGCGCATGCTCGGCGTCGGCGCGCCGCCGGACCCGCTGGCGCCGGCCGGTCAGGACTGGGGCCTTGCCGGCTACAACGCCATTGGCCTCGAGCAGCGTTCGTTCGAGCCGTTCCGCCAGATGCTGCAGTCCTCGATGCGCCATGCCGGCGCAGTCCGGCTCGACCATGTGATGAGCCTGAAGCGGCTCTACCTCGTGCCGCGCGGTTTCGGGCCGCGTGACGGCGTCTATGTGCCGATGCCGTTCGAGGCCATGCTCGCGGTCACGGCGCTGGAAAGCGACGCCAATCGCTGCGTGGTGATCGGTGAAGACCTCGGCACCGTGCCGGAAGGTTTCCGCGACGCGACGCGCGACTGGGGCATCTGGTCATATCTGGTGATGATGTTCGAGCGCGACGGCAACGGCGCGTTTCACGGCATCGACTACTACCTGCCGAACGCGCTCGTCACCTTCAACACCCACGATCTCGCCACCTATGCCGGCTGGCGCCATTTCGCCGACCTCAAGCTGAAGCGCTCCCTTGGCTTCGATCCCGGCGAGACCGACGACGAGCGCTGGCATGCGCTGACCATGCTCGATCAGGTGCTGGGCCAGCACGGCATCCACCACAACGATCTCACCGCCATCGCCGAATTTCTGGCGCGCACCAGATCGCGGCTGATGGCGATTGCGCTGGAGGATCTGCTCGATCTGCAGGAGCAGCCCAATGTCCCCGGCACCATCGATGAGCACCCGAACTGGCGGCGGCGCATGCCGCTCTGCATCGACGAGATCGCGGCGAATGTGGACGTGGCCGGCCTGAAGGCGGCGGTGCGGGAGCGGGCGCGTGCGAAGGGCTAGTTGTGCAGGGGGGCGTTTTGATGAGTGAATGGATTGCCCTGCAGAATCGAAGATTACGGCCTGATCGGCGATTGTGAGACGGCCGCGCTCGTCGGCCGCGACGGCTCGATCGACTGGCTGTGCTGGCCGGCTTTCGATTCCGATGCCTGTTTTGCGGCGCTGCTCGGCACTCGCAAGAACGGCCGCTGGCGAATCGCGCCGGCCGGCGAGATCAGCCGCACGGCGCGCCGCTATCGCGGCGACACGCTTATCCTGGGGACACGTTTCGAGACGGCCGACGGCGCCGTCGAGCTGATCGACTTCATGCCGCCGCGCGGCAAGGCCTCCGATATCGTGAGGCTGGTGTGCGGCGTCAGCGGCCGCGTGAGGATGCGGATGGAATTGATCATCCGCTTCGGCTTCGGCAGCGACATCCCGTGGGTCAGGAAGAGCGAGGACGGCTCCGCGCTGCTCGCGATCTGCGGGCAGGACATGACGGTGCTGCGCACGCCGGTCGAGACCCGCGGCGAGGATTTCACCACCGTTGCCGATTTCGAAGTAGGCGAGGGCGAGACCGTGCCCTTCGTGCTGACCTATGGCCCGTCGCACGTCGCCGTCCCCGCGCCGATCGATCCAATCAAGGCGCTGCAGGAGAGCGAGGCCTTCTGGGCCGAGTGGTCGGCCCGCTGCACCTACAAAGGCGATCATCGCGACCTCGTGCTGCGCTCGCTGATCACGCTGAAGGCGCAGACGTTTGCGCCAACCGGCGGCATCGTCGCGGCGCCGACCACCTCGCTGCCGGAAAAGCTCGGGGGGATGCGGAACTGGGACTACCGCTTCTGCTGGGTGCGCGATGCCACCTTCACCCTGCTGGCGTTGATGAACTCAGGCTATACCGAGGAAGCACTGGCCTGGCACAACTGGCTCTTGCGCGCGGTGGCGGGCTCGCCATCGCTGATGCAGATCATGTACGGCATCTGGGGCCAGCGCCGCCTGCTCGAATGGGAGGCTGGCTGGCTCGACGGCTATGAAGGCGCAAAGCCGGTTCGCGTCGGCAACGCCGCGCATGCCCAGCTGCAGCTCGATGTCTACGGCGAACTGATCGACGCCCTGTATCAGGCGCGCATGGCAAAGCTCAAGCTCAACGAGGTGAGCTGGGCGCTGGAATGCAATGTGCTGCAGCATCTGGCAACCATCTGGGACCGGCCCGATCACGGCATCTGGGAGCGCCGCGGCGAGGGCAAGCACTACGTGTTCTCGAAGGTGATGTGCTGGGTCGCCTTCGACCGCGGCATCAAGGGCGTCGAAACGTTCGGCTTCAAGGCGCCGCTGGAGAAATGGCGAACCTTGCGCGACATGATTCACGAGGACGTCTGCGACAAGGGTTTTGACCGCGAGCTCGATAGTTTTGTGGAGTCCTACGGCTCGAAGATGCTCGACGCCAGCCTTCTGTTGCTGCCGTGCGTCGGCTTTCTTCCGGCGGACGACCCCCGCATTCGCGGCACCATCGCGGCGATCGAGCGCTACCTGATGCGCGACGGCTTTGTGCTGCGCCACGATCCGCGCGAAGCCGAGAAACAACCGGCCGAAGGCGCGTTCCTGGCGTGCACGCTGTGGCTGGCGGATGCCCACGTCCTGGCCGGCGACACAACGAAGGCGCAAGCCCTGTTCGATCGGGTCGCCCGCATCGCCAACGACCTCGGCCTGCTCGCGGAAGAATATGACAGCCAGGCGCAGCGCCAGACCGGCAACTTCCCGCAGGCGTTGACGCACATCGCGCTGGTCAACACCGCCCAGAACCTTAGCCACGCCAAGCGCGCCGCCGAGAAGCCGGCGGTGCAGCGGTCGAAATAGCGGTCAATACCGCTGCGGCACGTACAGCTCGTCGGGAATCTTCTCGCGGCGATAGGCGGGATCATAGACGCGGTCCGGCAGCACCACGGGCGCATGCTGTATCTCGTCATAAGGGATTTGCGTCAGCAGATGCGCAATGCAATTGAGCCGCGCCCGCTTCTTGTCGACGGCCTCCACCACCCACCACGGCGCCTCTGGGATATGGGTCCGGTGCAGCATCTCTTCCTTTGCACGGGTGTATTGCTCCCATTTGCTGCGCGCCTGCACGTCCATCGGGCTCAGCTTCCACTGTTTCAGCGGATCGTGGATGCGCATCAGGAAGCGGTACTGCTGCTCCTCGTCGGTGATCGAGAACCAGTATTTGATCAAAATGGTGCCGGAGCGGACCAGCATGCGCTCGAATTCGGGCACCGAGCGAAAAAATTCCTCGGCCTGCTCGTCGGTGCAAAAACCCATCACGCGCTCGACGCCGGCGCGGTTGTACCAGGAGCGGTCGAACAGCACGATCTCGCCACCGGCCGGCAGGTGCGAGACGTAGCGCTGAAAATACCACTGCGTGCGCTCGCGCTCGTTCGGCGCGGGAAGGGCGGCGATGCGGCAGACCCGCGGATTGAGCCGCTGGGTGATGCGCTTGATGACGCCGCCCTTGCCGGCGGAATCGCGGCCCTCGAAGATGATGACGACCTTGACCTTGTTGTGCTGCACCCAGTCCTGCAGCTTCACCAATTCGCCCTGCAGGCGCAGCAATTCCTTGAAATAGACCGAGCGATCGAGCGCCGGACCGGTCTCCTCGGGCGCCTTGAGGGCGCCGAGCTCTTCCAGCCGGGTGTCGTCGAGCTCCATCTCGAGCTCTTCGTCCAGCGTATCCTGCAGGTCGGCATCGATGAGCGCGCGCAAGGCCCTTTCATCGCTGGTGTCGATTTTTGTCATTCTGGTCCCCCGTTATCGGCTGCTGCGTGGGGGCCGAAATTCCCCGCAACATTTGACAGGGATATGACAGCCACTGTCGTCCCGGCCAAGCGAAGCGCGAGCCGGGACCCAAAACCACCGGCCACAATTTTGCGAAGGCTGGGGCTCCACCCTATTCCAACAACTCGATCCGGTGGTTGTGGGTCCCTGCTTTCGCAGGGACGACAGGGGGACGCGGCGCTAGCCTGCCAAAATCACTTCCATCGCCTTGGCGAACCCGTCGTCCTCATTGGACGCCGTGACATATGTCGCGTGCCGCCTGATCTCGTCCGCCGCATTGCCCATCGCGAACGACAATCCGCTCCGCGCGAACATCGGCAAATCGTTCTCCATATCGCCAATGGTTGCGACTTCGTCGAGGGGAATACCGAGCCGCGCGGCGATGGCGGCCACGAACGTCCCCTTGTCGTGGCCGGGCGGCGTGATGTCGAGATAATAGGTCTGCGAGCGCACGGCCGTGGCCTCGCCGCCGACCGCCTGCTGCACCGCGGCCTCGCAGCGGATCAGAAGCCCCGGATCGGAGTTGGCGCCGACGATCTTGCAGGCGCCGTCGAGATAGGGCGCAAAGCTATCGACGATGACGGGGTCTTGCCTGATTGCGCGCTGCTCGTGACCGACATATTCGCCATCCGGGTTACGCGTCAGCCACTGGCCGCTGGTGAACAGCCAGATATCGACGCCGAATTGCTCGAGCAGGTCGATCGTGCGCCGGGCGGTGTCCGCGTCAAGGAAATGCTGCTCGATCGGCCGCAATTGCGGATCGACGATCGAGCTGCCGTTGAAGGAGCCGAACGGCAGCGTCAGCGCCAGCGGCTTGATCAAGAAATCCATGCCGATGGTGGGGCGGCTGGAGACGATGGTGACGGCGATATGAGCCGCGCGCAGCTTCCCGACCGCGGCGAGGGCCGCGTCGGTCAGGCGCTTGTCCTTGGTGACCAGCGTGCCGTCGACGTCGGAAACCACGAGTTTTGTGCGGGTCATGCCGGATCGAGCTTCAGCTTGCCGATGATGTCATCAACTATTCTCTCGACGGTGGCATCGATCGAGACGGTTACTGCGCCCTCTTCGGGCTTCGGCGGCTCCAGCGTCCTGAACTGGCTGTCGAGCAGGCCGGCCGGCATGAAGTGCCCCTTGCGGGCAGCGAGGCGCTTGGCGATCAGGGTTTTCGCGCCGTCGAGGAAAACGATGCGGACGTCATCGCGGCCGTGCACCAGCACCTCGCGATAGCTGCGCTTCAGCGCCGAGCAAGCGAACACGGCGTGCTGATCCTTGCCGCACAGACGGTCGATCTCGTCGGCGATCGCCTTCAGCCACGGCCAGCGGTCCTCGTCGGTGAGCGGCTGGCCCGCGCTCATCTTGGCGACATTGGCGGCCGGGTGAAACTTGTCGCCGTCCTCGCAGCGCCAGCCGATGCGATTGGCCAGCGCCTCCGCGATGGTGCTCTTGCCCGAGCCGGACACGCCCATCAGGACCAGCGCGCAAGGGATGGTCTCAGCCACGAAAATCCTCCGGAAGCGCGGCGCGGCCGGCGAGCCAGATAGTCTCGCCGGCCGAACGGGCGCGATTGGCCGGCAGGTTCTCGTTTGCGAGCAGGCGCGTCAAGATCGCCATCGTCAGCCGAGCTTTCGCCAGCTGCGGCCATCGCGCGCCAGAAGCTCATCCGCCCGTGCCGGGCCTTCGCTGCCGGCCTTGTAGGTCTCGAGTCCCGCAGCCCCGGCCTTCTTCCAAGCATCGATGAAGGGTTGTACGGCCTGCCAGCCGGCCTCCACACTGTCGGCGCGCTGAAACAGGATGTTGTCGCCGATCATGCAGTCATAGATCAGCGTCTCGTAGCCGGTGGAAGGCTCCGCCTTGAAGTAGTCCTTGTAGCGAAACTTCATCTCGACGCCGTCGATATTGATCGTCGGCCCCGGCACCTTGGTATTGAACTGCAGCTCGATGCCCTCGGTCGGCTCGGTCGAGATGATCATGTAGTTTTGCGAGAGCCGGTCCACTGGCGTATCGCGGAACATGGCGAACGGCGCCTGCTTGAACTTGATCGCGATCTCGGTGCGCTTGGTGCACAGCGCCTTGCCGGTGCGGAGATAAAACGGCACGCCGGCCCAGCGCCAGTTGTCGATGGTCAGCTTCAGCGCGGCATAGGTTTCGGTGGTGGAATCCGGCCGCACCTCCGCGCTCTTGCGATAATCGCCGATCTCGTTGTCGCCGATGCGGCCGGCGAGATATTGCCCGCGCACCGAGTTCTGCAGCGCCTCTTGCTCGGTCTGGGTCTGGATGGCCGAGAGCACCTCGCCCTTTTCCGAGCGCACCGAATGGGCGTCGAATTTCACCGGCGGCTCCATCGCCACCAGCGACAAGAGCTGGAACAGATGATTCGGCACCATGTCGCGCAGCGCGCCGGTGGAATCATAGAAGCTGCCGCGATGGCCGACGCCGAGCTTTTCGTCGACGGTGATCTGCACATGGTCGATGTGGTTGCGGTTCCAGATCGGCTCGAACATGCCGTTGGCAAAGCGCAGTACCAGAATGTTCTGCACCGTTTCCTTGCCGAGATAATGGTCGATCCGGTAGATCTGGTGCTCTTCCATCAACTGCAGCAGCGCGGCGTTGAGCGCGCGCGCCGAGGCGAGGTCGGTGCCGAAAGGCTTTTCCACCACAAGGCGCCGCCACATGCCGTTTTCCTTCAACATGCCCGTGCGGCCGAGCTCACGGGCGATCGGCAGGAATGCGTTCGGCGGCGTCGCCAGATAGAACAGGCGGTTGCCCTTGGTTCCCCGCAGGTCCTCGATCTTGTCGAGCTGGTCGCGCATGGCGTCGAACGAGGCGGGATCGCGGACGTCGGCCTCGATCGCGGTGATGCATGCGAGCAGCCGCATCGCGATCTCGTCGTCCACGGGACGCGTGGCGAATTTGCGCAAGCCATCCATCAGGCTGTTGCGCAATTCGTTGCCCGACACGCCCTTGCGCGCCACGCCGGCCACGCAGAATTTGTCCGGCAACAGATCACTCGCCGCGAGATTATAGAGGGCAGGGATCACGAGGCGGTGCGTGAGGTCGCCGGTCACGCCGAAAAGAACAAACGAGCAGGGATCGGGCTTTTTCTGCGACATCGGTTTACTTCTTGGGATCGGGTTTCGTCGGCTCCCGGTGTCCCCCAAAACCGGCACGCATGGCGGAGAGAACCTTCTCCGCAAAGGTGTGCTCTTTGCGCGAGCGGAAGCGCGCGAACAGCGCGGCGGTCAGCACCTCCGCGGGCACCGCTTCATCGACCGCGGCATTGACCGTCCAGCGGCCTTCGCCGGAATCCTCGACATAGCCGGAATAGTTGTCGAGCGTCTGGTTTTCCGCGAGCGCGGATGCCGTGAGATCGAGCAGCCAGGACGGGATCACGCTGCCGCGCCGCCACACTTCCGCGATATCGGCGATGTCGAAATCGAAGCGGTGCTCGGCCGGCAGCGCGTCGATATTGGCGTTCTTCAGGATGTCGAATCCTTCGGCATAGGCCTGCATCAACCCGTATTCGATGCCGTTGTGGATCATCTTGACAAAATGCCCGGCGCCGGTGGGGCCGGCATGGATGTAGCCCTGCTCGACACGCGGATCGCGGCCGTCGCGGTGCGGCGTGCGCGGGATGTTGCCGATCCCCGGCGCCAGCGCCGCAAAGATCGGATCGAGCCGGTCGACCACGGTCTTGTCGCCGCCGATCATCATGCAATAGCCGCGCTCCAACCCCCACACGCCGCCGGATGTGCCGACGTCGACGTAATGCAGCCCTTTCGCGCGCAGCGCCTTGCCGCGGCGGACGTCGTCCTGCCAGAACGAATTGCCGCCATCGATGATGGCGTCGTCCTTCTGCATCAGGCCGGCGAGCGTCTCGACGGTCGATTCGGTAATCGCGCCCGCCGGCAGCATCACCCAGGCCGCGCGCGGCGGCGTCAGCTTCTTGACGAACTCTTCCAGCGTCGCCGCGCCGACGGCGCCCTCGCCGGCAAGCGCCGCCACCGCTTTCTGGTCCTTGTCATAGACGACGGTCGAGTGCCCGCGCTGCATCAGGCGGCGGACGATGTTGCCGCCCATCCGCCCCAGGCCGATCATGCCAAGCTGCATTCGCGCGTCCTTAACTCAGCGCCGCTGCGATCGCGGCATCCAGTGCCCTCAGCCCGGAGGCCAGATCGCCCTTGAGGTGCACCCGCAGCGCACGGCGGCCGCGCTCGGTGAGCACGTCGAAATCGCCGCGCGCCTGCGCCGCCTTGATGATGCCAAAACTCGCCTTCTGGCCGGGCACCTCGAGATCCTTCGTTTCGTCCGCGGTGATCTGCAGGAACACGCCGGTATCGGGACCACCCTTGTAGGCCTGCCCGGTCGAATGCAGGAAGCGCGGGCCGAACTCGGCGCAGGTCGCAAGGTGCTTTGCGTCGCGCACCGCGAGCCGCATCTTCTGCAGCGCCTCGATGTGCTCGCCGTCGCGCTCGATATAGGCAAGCAGGGCCACATAGTCGCCGCGTTCGCTGCGTGACAGATGCGCCCTGATCCAGGAATTGAGATCGCCATTGGCGCCGGCCTGGCGCAGATCGGCCGCGTTCTGCTCGTCGGTGTAGAGATCGGCTTCCGCCGACGATACCACCGGCTTCTCCGCCGGCAGTTTCCCGGTCTTCTCGAACGCCGACGTCAATTCCCGCGTCTTGACCTTTGCCGATTCCACGTCCGGCTGGTTGAACGGATTGATGCCGAGGATGGCGCCCGCCACGGCGGTGGCGAGCTCAAAGCGAAAAAACTCCTGGCCGAGATGGTCGATCGACTGCATCACGATCCGCACCATGGGGTGGCCGGCCTTTTCCAGCGCCGCAAGCGCTGCGTCATGCGCATCGTCGTCTTCGTCAGCCGTGCGCAGGTCGATGAAGAAGCGGTCGTCGCCATAGGACGACGCCGCCCCGATCGTCTCGCCGTCAATCGGGATCAGACCCTTGCCTTCCTTGCCGGTGGATTCCGCGATCAGTTGCTCCGCCCAGGCGCCAAAATCGGCGACCTTCTTCGAAGAGAAGATCGTCACCTTGTCGCGTCCCTCGAGCCCGGCAAGGCCCATCGCCAGGCCCAGCTGCACGCCCGGGTTTTCGTGCGGCGGCACGTCGGCGCCGCAGGAGCGGACCATCGATAGCGCGTTGTCGATCAACGCGCGCACGTCGACACCAGCCGCCGCGGCCGGCACCAGACCAAACGGCGACAGCACGGAATAGCGCCCGCCGATGGTCGGCTCGCCATAGAACACGCGCGCAAAGCCCTGCTTCGCCGCCACCTTCTCCAGCGACGAGCCGGGATCGGTCACCGCGACGAAGCGGTGGCCCGCCTTGTCCTTGCCGATCGCTTTCGCCACGCGGTCGTAGAAATAATCCTTCATCGCGTTCGGCTCGGTGGTGCCGCCGGACTTGCTGGAGACGATGAACAGCGTCCTGGCGATATCGACCGCTTTCTCCATCGAACGCACCTGCGACGGATCGGTGGAATCGAGCACATGCAATTTCGGGAACCCGGCCTTTTGCGGAAAGGTTTCCGCCAGCACTTCAGGACCCAGGCTCGATCCGCCCATGCCGAGCACGACCGCATCGGTGAATTTCTGGCCCTTCACGCGCTGCGCAAAGTCTTCGTAATCTGCAATGTCGGCTTTCGCCGGCGCGTCGAGCCAGCCGAGCCACTTGTTCTCGTCATCGCCGGTCCACACCGACTTGTCCTTGCTCCACAGCCGGCGGATCTTTGCCGACGCGCGCCATTCTTCCGTGCTCTTGGCGACGGCCTTGCCGAGCCCGTCGCCGAGCGCGAGCTTTTGCGTATCGATGCCACTGGCGAGCACGGTCGCGCGCTTGTAGGCCACCGCGCCGTAGAGCTTGTCGGCGGCATCGGCGAACAGTTTGACGCCATCGACCACCAGCTCCGCCGTGATCGCATCGAGCGAGATGCCGGAGCGCTCCAGCTCCTCCAGCACGCGCTGCGCATCCTGGATATTCTCTTCCAGACTGTCGCGCAGCTTGCCGTGATCGCGGAACGCGTCGAGCGTCGTGGGCGGCACCGTGTTGACGGTGTCGGGTCCGATCAGCTCCTCGACATAGAGGACGTCGGAATAATCCTTGTTCTTGGTGCCGGTGGAGGCCCACAGCAATCGCTGCGGTTTTGCACCCTTCGCCGCCAGCTTCTCCCAGCGCGGACCTGCGAACAGCTTCTTGTAGTCCTGATACGCCATCTTGGCGTTGGCGATCGCGACTTTGCCCTTCAGCGCACCGAGACGTTCCTTCTCTGATGGATCGTTTGCCTTGGCGATCTTCTCGTCGAGATGCTTGTCTACCAACGTGTCGATGCGGCTGACGAAGAAGCTCGCCACGCTCGCGACATGCGAGGGATCGCCGCCCTCGGCGACGTATTTCTCCAGACCCGCGATGTAGGCCTCCGCCACCTCGCGATAGACCTGTTGCGAGAACAACAGCGTGATGTTGATGGAAAGACCCTTCGCGGTCAGCGCCTCGATCGCCGGCAGGCCTTCGTCGGTCGCCGGCACCTTCACCATCAAATTCTTGCGGCTGACATCCTTCCAGAGCCGCTTGGCCTCCGCGATCGTGCCCTTGGTGTCGTTGGCAAGATAGGGCGACACTTCCAGGCTGACAAAACCGTCGCCGCCATGGGTCGCGTCATACACCGGCCGCAGCACGTCGGCTGCAGCCTGGATGTCCTCGACCGCGACCGCCTCGAACAGGTCGGCCACCGAACGGTCGCTCTTCTTCAGCGCTTTCGCAATGGAGCCGTCATATTCGTCGGAGCTGCCGATCGCCTTCTCGAAAATGGCGGGATTGGAGGTGACGCCCTTCACCCCGTCGGTGTCGATCAGCTTCTTCAGGTCGCCCTTGGCGACGAAGCCGCGCGCGAGGAAGTCAAGCCAGACCGCCTGGCCATGGTTTTCGAGTGCTTTGACGGGATTCATGATGCCTTGTTTCTGCTTCGGGTGCGCCGTCCGGCGAGGCTATTGGAGCCAGCTTTCGGGCGGGGAAGGGGATTGTCAACCAGCCCCGGCGCGGGCCTTGAGGAATCAGGGATTGTAGCGGGGATAACGCCGTCCGGATCGGTTCGATCCGCGACAACTACCAGCAGTTCCAGCGCTTTTTTGTGATTGCGCCGTCATCCAACGCCGTCATGCCCGGGACAAGCCCTGGCATACGAGAGGGGCGTGCAGGGGCCTCACGGCCGCAGGTACAGATATCCCTGCGATTGCAATTCTGCGATGCGCACCACGCCGCCCTTGTCGGCCACGACGAAGCCCGGCAGCAGATCCTTCACGGTCACTTTCTGCGATTTCATGGTGTTGCCGCAGGCGGCCATTTCGAGGCCGGCCTTGGAGAACTGCCCGACCTTCTTGCCGACATCGGGATTGGCGGAAGCCGCATGGAAGGCCCGCAGCGCCGGGCCGTGCACGACCAGCGCGATGGTGACGTTGTCCGGCCCGCCGACGCCCTCAAAATGGTTCTGGATGTTGCCGAGCACGAAACCGACCTTGTCGAGATCGTTGAGGTGATAGACCACCTTCAGCTTGCCGGCGGCCGGCGTCTCCGTGGCGGCTTGCGCGCGGGACGCGGCAAACGCTCCGCCAAGAGCTGACGTCAAACCCCACAACAGGCTGCGCCGATGCATCGTGTCCTCCATCCTGCTTGCGCCGGAGCGCGGCGAGTTCCGGTTAGTCGCTTTCCGCCGAACTGACGTTCAAAGGCGGCAGGCGGTCGCGGCCGCCGGTCTGTCCGCTTTCAGGACAGCACCGCCCGTGTACTGATCCAGATCAATCCGGTATCCTCAAAGCCTGCTACCTGCCGTTGAGACCAAGCGACTTCAGAGCGCTGGACTCTCCTTTCGCAGCGCTCGCTTCCATGAGGTAATCGCCATGTCCACACCTTCCATGACCCTTGCTCCCCGCCCGCTGCTGCACGCGCTGGCCAAGAACTGGTGGCTGCTGCTGCTCCGCGGCATTGCTGCTATCGTGTTCGGCGTGCTCGCCTTCGCCTGGCCCGGCCTCACTTTGGTGACGCTGGTGCTGTTCTACGGCGCGTTCGCGCTGGTCGACGGCGTCATCGCGCTGGTTGCGGCATTTACCGGCAGTGCCAAGCCGACGCCCACGTGGTGGCTGGTCGTGGTCGGCATCCTCGGCATCGGCGCGGGCATTGCCACCTTCATGATGCCCGGCATCACCGCGATCCTGCTCATCCTGTTCATGGGCGTCTGGGCGCTGGTGCACGGCATTTTCGAGATCATCGGCGCCATCCAGCTCCGCAAGGAGATCGACAATGAGTGGATGCTGATCCTCTCCGGCGTCATCTCCGTGCTGTTCGGCCTGATCGTGCTGATCGCGCCGGGTGCGGGTGCGCTCGGCCTGATCTGGGCGATCGCCGCCTATTCGATCGTGTTCGGCATCAGCTTCATCGCACTGTCGCTGCGGCTGAAGAACCACCGGCACGAGGTGGCCGCGGCCTAGCGCGGCCCGCACCTCGCCGCTTTGGCGAGTTCCCGCTTGCGACGCGATACTCGCCCAAGCCGGCTCGATCTGCTATGGCAGCAAAACGCATCGGCGGCGCGGTCGCAACAAGGTTATGTTCCCGCGCTACTGATCGGGGCCTGTTTCGTTTCCGGACTTGTCTTGCAGAAAATGCGTTTCGCGATGGTTGTCATGATGCTGGCGGGTGGTTCGTGATGCACATGCCAGCCGAAGCCGGGTACGAAAACGCCGCGCCGGAAAAGCGTGACCGGGTCATTCCGCTGCGCAAGTCCGACATCATCGACGGGCTGATCGCAGAAGGCCGGCTCGACGAAGCCGACCAGGCGAAGTTCAGGCAATTGGCCCGCATGCTCGGCGCCATCCTGCACTACGAATATCTCGAAGAGCTCGATCGGCTGCGCGAGACCTATTTCTACTTCGATCCGGAGATCGACCCGCACGAGTTCGGTTCGGCCAAGGATCTGAACGCGGCCTACCAGCAATTGAGCGATGAATTCGTCCGCGTCATGACGGACGCCAACTTCATCGAGGTTTCGCATGCGGAGATCGCAACAGCCTTTGCCGAAGGCGCCCGGGTGCGGGTAAAGATCAAGGCGCCGGTCGAGGATTATCGCGACGTCCGCATGTTCCGCCGCGGGCACCACATGGAGACGATCAAGGTGCCGGTCTGGTTCGGCCTGCGCCGGCGGCCGCTCGAGATCATGGTCTATGACGACGTTGTGCTGATGGTGGCGACCAAGCCGGACGGCATGAGTTCAGGCGATGTCCGCCGGGCCTTATTGAGTGCAAGGCGCGGCGGACAGAAGGTCCGCAGCGGCGCGGTGCTGTTCAAGTATTTTCGGCACATCGCGCGCGCCGATCTCAAGGCGCTGTTCCCCAACGTACGTGTCGTCAGGAGCCTCATGGACCACCTCATGCTGGGCGTGCCGGCGGTTCTCGGCGGCGTGCCGATCCTGATCAAGCTGGCATCGACCATGACGGTGCTGTTTCTGGTCGCCGGCTTCTATCTCGGCCTGTCCGGCACGATCCACGACAAGGACATGGAACAGGCATTGGCCGCGCTCAGCGGATTGCTCGCGCTCGGCGCCTTCCTGCTCCGGCAATGGGGAAATTTCCACCGCCAGTCGCTGATCCACCAGAAGCAACTCACCGACAACGTCTACTACCGCAACGTCAACAACAATTCCGGCATCTTCACCTATCTGATCGGCGAGGCCGAGGACCAGGACTGGAAAGAGGTGCTGCTTGCCTATTACGGCCTGCTGACCGAAACCGGGCCCGTCACGCGCGACGTGCTCGATGCGCGTATCGAGGCGCTGCTGGCGCGCGCGATCGGCGTCTCCGCCGATTTCGACGTCGACCACGCGCTGTCAAGGTTGCGAGGCTACGATCTCGTGATCGAAATGGACGGCGGCCTCGTGGCAGTGCCGCTTTCCGACGCTATGGCGCGGCTCGCCCGCGAGTGGAAGGGACTCTTGGGGACGGCTGCAACCTGACGCCTGGCCACCGCGCCGGTCGAATGCGCCAGCTTTCCATAGCCGCCGCAGGCCGGTACGATGTGCTGAACCGTGGGCATCGGTCCGGCAAAGGGCTATCGGATGAGGCGGCGTGAATTCGTTCGGCTGATCGGCGGCGCGGCAGTCGCATGGCCCCTTGCTGCGCGAGGTCAGCAATCGGGCAAATCTCCGGTCATCGGCTTTCTGGTGGCGGGAACGCAGGCCTCGCACGGCGCGTGGGTTGCGGGATTCGCGCAGCGGCTGGCCGAGCTTGGCTGGACCGAAGGCCGTAACGTCACGATCGAATACCGCTGGGCGGCAGGGGAGAACCAGCGCATGGCGGACTTCGCCGCCGAATTCGTCCAACGCAAGGTCGATGTCATCGTCACGTCGGCGAACGGCGTGAGGATCGCCAGGCAAGCCACCTCAAGCGTTCCGATCGTCGCCGCCGCCTTCGCCGATCCTATTGCCGCAGGCCTGGCCGACAGCCTGGCCCGGCCCGGCGGCAATGTCACAGGCCTGACGGTTCAGCCGAGCGATCTAAGCAGCAAGCGCATCGGTCTGTTGCGCGAAATCATTCCGAATTTCCGTCACTTCTCCGCGCTCGCCAATGTGGCCATTTCGCCGGAGATCGCAGGAATTCGGACGGCGGCTTCGGCGTTGAACGTCGAGGCCAATATCCTGGAGATTCGTACGGCCGAGGACATCGCTCCGGCACTCGCGACGCTCAAGGGGTGCACCGACGCACTATATGTCGTGAGCGAACCGCTCGTGAACGCCAACCGGGCCCAGATCATCGAGATGGTCACGGCTGAGAAAATTCCGACCATCTTCGGTTTCAGGGAGTTCGTCGACGCCGGGGGCCTGATGTCCTACGGGCCGAATTTCCCGGACCTGTTCCGGCGTGCCGCTGACTTCGCCGACAAGATCCTGCGCGGGGCCAAGCCTGGTGACTTGCCGATTCAGCAGCCCGTCAAGTTCGACCTGATCCTCAATTTGAGGGCGGCCAAGGCAATCGGATTGAAGATTCCGGAGTCGTTTCAGCTCCTCGCCGACGAGGTGATCGAGTAAGCCCGCGCGCCTCAGCGCAGGCCGGCGTTGATCTTGTCCAGCGCCGCCGAGCCGGGGCAGAGCGCCTTTTCGTCCAGCGCGTTCAGCGGCGTCTCGACGGTGTCGAGATGGGCGTGGAGGTCTTCGGCTTCCGGATCGACATAAAGCAGCCCGGTGACGATCTGCCCCTTGGCCGCGTGCTTCTGCAGGAACGCCATCGCGCCGACGCGATCGTGCGCATCGTAATCGGCGTCGAGCTTGCGCAGCGCGAGCTTGGTGCCGTCGTGCTGTTCGACCACCTGCACCGTGCCCGGCGCATAATCGACCGTGATCGGGTCGCGGCCGGTGAGCACGTCGAGGCGATTTACCGCGTCATTGTGCTCGCGCACATAGTCAAAACTTTTGGTGGAGCCGGCGTGATTGTTGAAGGCGATGCAGGGGCTGATCACGTCGATGAAGGCCGCGCCCTTGTGGCTGATGGCAGCCGCAATCAACGGCACCAGTTGCGTCTTGTCGCCCGAGAAGCTGCGGGCGACAAAGGTCGCGCCAAGCTGCAACGCGATCGCCACCAGGTCGATCGCGTGGTCGGTGTTGGTCACGCCCTTTTTCGACTTCGAGCCGAAGTCGGCGGTGGCCGAGAACTGGCCCTTGGTCAGGCCGTAGACGCCGTTGTTTTCGACGATGTAGGTCATGTTGACGCCGCGCCGGATCGAATGCGCGAACTGGCCGAAGCCGATCGAGGCGGAGTCGCCGTCGCCGGAAACGCCGAGATAGATCAGATCGCGGTTGGCGAGATTGGCGCCGGTGAGCACCGACGGCATCCGCCCATGCACCGAGTTGAAGCCGTGCGAATTGCCGAGGAAATAATCCGGCGTCTTCGAGGAGCAGCCGATGCCGGAAATCTTTGCCACGCGGTGC
>Ga0081539_10000946_pt1 | contig 54425 bp, 44 predicted proteins | sample TabmetS4T2R2_FD_71023 | JGI IMG/M metagenome (GOLD analysis project Ga0081539, IMG submission 71023) | Tabebuia heterophylla rhizosphere microbial communities from the University of Puerto Rico - S4T2R2 | ecosystem: Host-associated > Plants > Roots > Rhizosphere ...
TGTGGTCCCCTTCCCCCCCCCCCGAGTGAACCAGGTGGCGCCCCCCCCCCCCGGGGGCGGCGGGGGGTGGGGGGTTGTAGACCCCCGCCGCGGCGGGCCCCCGCCAGTCGACCACGAGTGGCTCGGCGTCTTCCGCGCGCACTCCCAGGCGTCCCACGTGCAACACCTGGCCCTCGCGCAGGTCGAGGCGGCCGAAGACGAGGCCCTCGTGCTCGGCGTCGAGCGCGTGCCGCCGCCGGGCGGCGTGGAAGACCATCGCGTCTCGCTCCACCAGCGCGCCGAAGTTACCCACCCGGGCGAGGCGGTAGCCCTCCTTCTCCGCCCGGGCCGCGGCCTGCCGCAGCTCCGCCAGCCGGGCGTACACCCGGTCGACGTGGCGCTGCTCGGCGGCGATCTCCTGCTGAAGGGTGGTGGCGGCGTCGGTCAAGTTTTCGGGGCTCCCAGGAGAAAGTGCGGCGCCTGGTGTGTCACGAGGCCAGACAAGGGTACGCGCCTGCCGCTCGTCATGCCTTCCTCTGTCGATCATTAGCGGCGCGCACCACGTCGAGCAGGGCGTCGGTGACCACGTCCGGGCGCTCCAGCATCAGCATGTGCCCGGCATCCGGACAGATCGTGAGCGCCGCCCCGGGCAGCGCCTTGGCGATCGACAGCGCGCACACCGGCGGGGTGAGCCTGTCGCGCTCCCCCACCAGCACGGCGGTGGGCACGGTCGGCAGCGCGGCGAGCGTCTCCAGGCGAGCTTGCGCCCCCACCGAGGGGCGGAAGCCGCCGATCGAGCCGAGCGAGGCACGCATGACCGCCTTGGTCGTCAGCCGCACGTCCGCCGGGTCGCACGGGTATCCGAAGAGCAGCCAGCGCAGGCTCGGCCGGAGGGCCAGCGTGAACGCGCGGTGCGGCCGCCAGTCACCCAGCCGGGCGAGCACCTGGGCGCTGGTCGTCTCCGCCATCCGGACCAGTTGCGCGACCCGCGGCGGCAGCCCGTACACCGTGTGGGTGTGTCCCTCGGCGGTGGTGCTGAGGAGGAAGAGGCCGGCGACCCGCTCGGCGAAGTCCGCCGGGTGCCGGTGGGCGTACTCCATGATCGTCATGCCGCCGAGGGAGTGGCCGCCGAGGACGACCTTGCCGGTGGGTGCGACCGCGCGCAGCACCTCGGCGAGATCGTCGCCGAGCTGGTCGAGCGTCGCGGAGCTGCGGTCTATGCCGCCGGAACGCCCGTGGCCGCGCGCGTCGTACGTGACGACCCGGGCCACCTTGGCGAGCGCCCGCACCTGGCGATGCCATGTGCGGCCGTCGAGTACCCAGCCGTGCAGCAGCACGACGGTGATCGGGGCGCCGGGCGGGCCGGCGGTGCGTACGTGCAGTCGGGGGCCGTCCGCCAGGCGGATCTCAGCCTGCTCGACCGTTGTCATGGGCTCCTCCGTAAGTACCCACGGGTAACAATCATGCCCCGGAAATACCCGCGATACACAACAAGAGGCCCCGCCGTGGCGGGACCTCTTGTCAGATCTTGTACTTGGAGGGCGTTTCTGCCCGGTGCTCGGGCGCTCAGGCCTCGAAGACGCCGGCGTCGACCAGGCGCTTCTCCGTCGCGTCCCAGCCGTCGCCCGGGGCGGCGGCCGCGAGGGCGGCGAGCTCCGCACGGATCTTGGGGCCGTGACCGGCACCGGCCAGCACGCGGATCTCCTCCACGAACGCGTCCGAGTCGGTGCGCAGGTGGACGGTCTTGCCGTTGGTCAGGTTGCGCACGTAGGCGTGCTTGCCCTTGTTGAGCGGGATCAGATACTTGTACTCGCCGAGCACGCTCAGGGCGCCACCCGCGCCCTGGCCGGCGCGGACGGATGCGCGCGCGGTCTTGGAGGTGTTGCTCGCCACGGAGGTACTCCTTGTTGCAGGCAGGCGGAAGTTAGACCCGTGAACTTTACCTGATGGTCGGCGTCCACCGCTCGTGCGGTGACCGGCGCTCTGTGTCACAGGCACGTGGAAATGTCGTGTCGTTTTTCCGATTCTCTAGCGCACCATCCGTCACACCAGTCATCATGTTGGTCAACCGCCCGTTGATCGAGGTCGTAGGGGAAGACGCACCTCGCTTCTCCGGGAGGTCACCGTGCCAACGCGTGGCGTCGTATACGTCCACTCGACCCCGCTCGCCGTGTGTGCACACGTCGAGTGGGCGATCGCGCGCGTCCTCACCGCGCCGGTCAACCTGCACTGGACCGCACAGCCGGTCGAATCCGGCGCCCGCCGGGCCGAGTGCAGTTGGACCGGACGCCCGGGGACCGGCGCGGAGTTGGCTGCTGCCCTCAGGCAGTGGCCCATGATCCGTTTCGAGATCACCGAAGACCCCAGCCCGGGCCTCGACGGTGAGCGCTTCATGTACGTGCCCGGCCGCGGCCTCTTCCGCGCGACCATGGGCGCCGCCGGCGACATCCAGCTCGGCGAAGACCGGCTGCGCAGCATCATGGAGGCCGCGCGGGCGCCGGAAGCCCTCGCACACGCCCTCGACCGGGCACTCGGCACCGCCTGGGACGCCGAGCTCGAGCCGTACCGCTACGCCGGCGACGGCGCCCCCGTCACGCTGCTCACCCGGGTGGGCTGACCATCCTCCATTTGCCCCGCTCGCCCAGGGCTGTTCTGATAGCGGGCGTGCGTCTGCGTACCCGCGCGCTCCTACTGACCGTGCTCCTTCTCGCGGCCGGCTGCCAGTCCTCCCCTCCGGAGCCGGCCCCCACGACGCCACCACCCGCATCCGCCAGACCCACGCTGCCGGCCGACGCCAGCCCCGCGCAGCGGGCCGCGGCCCTCGCCGCCACGCTCTCCGACGAGGACCTGGCGGGGCAGGTGCTGATGCCGTACGCGTACGGCTCGTCGGCCACCGACGTCACGCCCGGCAACGCGGCGGGCAACCGCCAGCTGGCCGGCGTCGACACCCCGGCCGAGATGGTCGCCCGCTACCGCCTCGGCGGGCTCATCCTGGTCGGCTTCTCCGCGGACGACCCGACCTCGCAAAACCAGGGCACCACCAATGTGGACGGTGTGGAGCAGGTGGGCGGGCTGACCACCGGCCTCCAGGCCGCCAACGCCAAGCTCGCCGCCGGCACCGCGCCGATGCTGATCGGCACCGACCAGGAGTTCGGCGTGGTCACCCGCATCAAGACCGGCGTGACCACGCTGCCGAGCGCGATGGGCGCGGGCGCGGCCGGCGACCCCCGCCTCACCGAAGCGGCCTGGCGAGCGGCCGGCGACGAGCTCGCCACGCTGGGCGTCAACGTCGACTTCGCCCCGGTGGCCGACGTGCTCGGCAACTCGGGCAGCACGGTGATCGGCTCCCGTTCGTACGGCTCCGACCCGGCCAAGGTCTCCGCACAGGTCGCTGGCGCCGTGCGCGGGCTGCAGGCGGGCGGCGTCGCGGCCACGCTCAAGCACTTCCCCGGCCACGGCCACACCTCCGGCGACTCGCACAACGCGCTCCCCGGCCTCGGGCAGGACCGCGCCGGCCTCGACCGCGGCGACCTGCCGCCCTTCGTCGCGGGGATGGACGCCGGCGCCAAGCTCGTGATGTCCGGCCACCTCGACGTCAAGGCGATCGACCCGGGCACGCCCGCGACGTTCTCCCGCAAGGTGCTCACCGACCTGCTCCGCGGCGAGCTCGGCTTCGAGGGCGTCGTGATCACCGACGGTATGAACATGGCGCCCGCCAAACGCTGGCCGGCCGGCGAGGCCGCGGTGCGCGCGCTCAACGCCGGCAACGACATCCTGCTGATGCCGGACAAGCTGCCGGACGCCTACAACGGCCTGCTGTCCGGCCTGCGGGTCGGCGACCTGAGCCGCGCCCGCCTCGTCGAGGCGGTCACCCGGGTGCTGACGCTGAAGTTCGAGCTGGCGGCCGGCAAGCCCGCGCCGGGCATGTCCACTGTGGGCAGCGCCGCCCACCGCGCGGCCGCCGCCCGCCTGGCCGCGGCCGCGGTCACCCAGCTGCGTGGCACCTGCGGCGCCCCGGTCCGCGGCCCGGTCCAGGTCACCGCGGCGAGCGGCCGCGACACCGCGCGCGGCTGGCTGGTCGACGCCCTCCGCGCGGCCGGCGTCAAGGTCGTCACGAACGGCGGCACGGTGGTCCACCTCGTCGGCTACGGCGACGAGCCCGGCGACCTCCGCAAGGGCGCCGCCGTGACCGTGGCGATGGACACGCCGTATCTACTGTCCAAGTCGGACTCGCCGGTCCTGCTCGCCACGTACTCGTCGAGCCAGCCGTCGATGGCCGGCCTGGCCGCGGTGCTGGCCGGCAAGGCCCCCGCGACCGGCCGCTCCCCCGTCGCGGTCGCCGGCCTCCCGAGAAGCTCCTGCACCGCCCAAGCCGGCTGACCACCAGCCGTCGACGCAACTCACCAGCCCTGCCGGAGGGGGCCGATGTCGCCCCCTCCGGACAGGTCGAGATCAGCAGCCGACGCGGGTGGTGCCCACGGCTACGTCGTCGAACCAGAGGGTGTCGGCGCCCTCGCCGTAGCTTTCCCAACCCACCCGCAGGTCCGTCAGGCTGGGGCGCCAGTTGGCGCGGGACGACCACTGGCTGTCGATGTCGTGCGTGGGCGTGCCGTCGGCGACCAGGCCGGCCACCTCGGCGCCGTCGACCCACGTGCGGAGGTGGCCCTGCGTGCCGTCCACGGTGAACTCGACGCACGTCCACCGGTTCGTCGCCAGCGGCAGGCTCAGCGCCACGCCGGCCGGGCTCTGCTCGGGCAGGGTCGCGTCGTCGGAGGCGCGGTTCCACTGCAGGGCGCCGTTCTGGCCGCCCATGCGGAGGTCGCGGTTGCCGTCGTTGGCGTCGCGCATGGCGAGGAACGTCACGTGCTGCTGCGGCAGCGCCGTCGTGTGCCGGACCCAGATGCGGGCGAAGCGCACCGCGCCGAGGCCGCTCACACCGCTCGTCGTACCCACGAAGACGTGGTTGCAGTAGCCGGTGGCGCCGTTCACGCGCACCGACTTCGAGCCGCTGTGCGCCACGGCGGTGTCCACTGTCGCTGTCCCGGTGCCCTGGCAGTCCGGATAGGACACGCTCCACGTACCCGAGGGCGCACCGCCCGCCTGGCTTTCGAACCCGTCACAGAACGCCGCGCCGCCACAGCCCGTGGGCGGAGGCGCCGCCGTGGGCGGGACGGACGTGGGCGGCACGGACGTCGGCGGCACAGATGTGGGCGGCGCCGAGGTAGGAGGCGGCGTGGTGGGACCGGCACCGTTGCACGGCACGCCGTTCAGCGTGAAGCCGGTCGGCGTGGCGTTGCTCGCCGAGTACGTGCCCTGCACGCCGAACTCCGTCGAGCCGCCGGCCGGCAGCGACCCGTTCCACGCGGCGTTGCGGGCGGTCACCGCGGCGCCGGACTGGGTGACGGTCGCGTTCCAGCTGTTCGTGATGCGCTGGTCGCCGCCGTACGTCCAGGTGACCGTCCACCCGTTGACGGCGGTGTCGCCCGCGGTGACCCGTACCGCCGCGGTGAACCCGCCGGTCCACTGGTTGACGCCGTAGTTGACGAGGCAGCCGGCGGCGGCGCCCGCCGGCCGCATCAGGGTAGGGCTCACCGCCACCGCGGCGCTGACCAGCAGCGCGGCCGCCCCGGCAACGGCGGCCCGTGCGTGCACTCTCATGAAGCAACCCTTCCATTGATGATGTTCGCTAATCATAGTCATCAATAGGTGCTGGCGTGCCACCGACCGGCGTAGCCACCGCCCGGACTGGGAAGTAGGGGGCCATGAGCAACCACGTCCTCGTGTTCGCCCCGGCGCCGCAGCTCACCGTCACGGTCGAGCAGCCGGCCGACACGGTGGAGATCCACGTACACCCCGGCGGCCAGGGCGTCTGGCAGGCCCGCATGATCACCGAGCTGGGCCCCGCCGTGGTGATGTGCGCGACGGTCGGCGGGGAGATCGGCCAGGTGCTGCGGGCGCTGATCGCCGCCGAGGACATCGATTTGCGCGCGGTCACCCGCGAGGCGACCAGCGGCGGATACGTACACGACCGGCGCGACGGCAGCCGCGCGGAGATCGCCGAGGTGCCCGGCGAGCCGCTGAACCGCCACGAGCTGGACGACCTGTACAGCCTCACGCTCGCCGCCGCCCTGGAAGCCCCCGTGGCGGTCCTCAGTGGGCCGGCCGACCCGTCGGTACTGCCCGCGGACACCTACCGCCGGCTCGCGGCCGACCTCGGCGGCAACGGGGTCAAGGTGGTGGCCGATCTCTCCGGCGACCACCTGGCGGCGGTGCTCGAGGGCGAGCCGTACCTCGTCAAGGTCAGCCACGAGGAGCTGATCGACGACGGGCGGGCCAAGGACGACAGCGACGCCGAGCTCCTGACCGCCCTGCGCGGGCTGCACGCCGACGGCGCCCGCGCGGTGGTGGTGAGCCGGGCCTCGAAGGGGGCTCTGGCCCTGGTCGACGGCGAGGCGTACGAGGTGGACGCGCCCCGCCTGGAGGTCACCGACGCGCGCGGCGCGGGTGACTCGATGACCGCCGGCCTGGCGGCCGTCCTGGCCCAGGGCGGCGACGTCGCCACGGCGGTCCGCACCGGCGCCGCCGCGGGCGCGCTCAACGTGACCCGCCACGGGCTCGGCAGCGGCCGGGCCGACGCGGTGCGCAGCCTTGTCGACCGCGTGCGTCTCAATAGGTTGGAGCGATGAGGGTACTGATCACGAACGACGACGGGATCGAGGCGCCGGGCATCCGCTCGCTGGCGCGGGCGCTGGCCGGCGCGGGGCAGGACGTGGTGGTCGCCGCGCCGAGCCACGAGGCGAGCGGCATGAGCGCGGCCATGACGGCCGTCGAGGAGGACGGCCGCATCGTGGTGGCGGCACACACGCTCGACGGGCTGGACGGCGTCGACGCGTACGGGGTGGCCGGCTCCCCGGCCTTCATCGTGCTGATCGCCGCGCGGGGCGCCTTCGGGCCAGCGCCCGACCTGGTCTTCTCCGGCATCAACCGGGGCGCCAACGCCGGCCTCGCCGTGCTGCACTCGGGCACGGTGGGTGCCGCGTTCACGGCCGCGGACAACGGGGCGCGGGCGATGGCCGTCTCGCTCGACGTGCTGACCGCCGGCACCGCGTCGGCCGCGACCGGCGGCGCGGCCGAGCTGCGGCCATCCGCGCTCGACGAGGGGCGCCACTGGGACGCCGCCGCGGCCATCGCCGCCGACCTGCTGCCCGCGCTCAAAGACCTTCCCGAGGGCGCGGTGCTCAACCTCAACGTCCCGGACCTTCCCCGCGACAAGATCAATGGGGTACGCCGCGCGCGGCTGGCCCGCTTCGGCCAGGTGCAGATGGCGGTGGCGGAGACCGGCCGAGGATACGTGCGGACCGCGCTGGAGGAGTCCAGCGCCCGCCTGGAAGAGGGCACCGACCTCGCCCTGCTGGCCGACGGCTACGCCACCCTCACGCCGGTGCGCGCGGTGACCGAAGTGGACGTAGACCTCCCCGAGCCCGCATAGACACGGCGTCGAAACCCTTTCCAAACATCGCGGTAGCCCAAAATAGCCGAAATGTGCAGGTGCCGCCACACCGCGGTAACGCACGGTGAACAGCTTCGGGGCAGTAGGTGTGGATCTAGAACGGTTAGGGTCGATATAGCGCCCTAACCGTTCTAGATCGCGAACATGGTGCCGGTTACCCGGCGCGGCGGCTACTGCCCGCCACCGAGGCCCGCCTGGCTCGGGTCGGCGCCGGCGTGACGTCCGTCGTGCTCCAGACCCGATGCCGCTCGGCTTGATTTGACCATGGAGTTTCAAGCGTATTTCCCGGGACCGCGACAGTCGCTGACCGCTGCTCCCGCCGGAGACCGCGGCGGCCGGCGGCTCGCCAGGGCTCGCCGAAACCCCCGGCCCCCGCTGCCACCTCCGCGCACCAAGCCCCACGCCACGCTGCGGGTCCAAGCGGCTCGCACCGCCCCACGTCGGCGTTCGTCCACATTTTCCGCTGCCAACTCGGCGGGCGAGAAAGATCGTCGGAGGCTTTCGTCGCCCCGAGTGACCGCCACGGCGGCGCATGCGGCACAAGATCTCGAAGTCGCAGGCCCCAGACGGTGACGGTGCGTTAGAGATAGGTGCCTGGACCACAGCGGGACCGGCTCATGATCGACTTAGGGTGAGTGACATTCACCGCGGACGTGGCAGCGGAGGCCGGGGATTCCGGCGAGCCCTGGCGAGCCGCCGGCCGCAGCGGTCTCCGGCGGGAGCGGCGGTCCGCCGCTGACGCGGCCCGGGACCGTCTTCAGTTTGGCGCTGGTGTCGGAAGCATGCCCCACAGGGCGAACGCGACGTCGCGGCTGCCCGGCCGGTCGGCGGGTCGCTTGCTCATGCAGGAGCGGCACATGTCGGCGATCTCGCGGGGCAGCCCGGCCACCGCGAGCACCGGAGTCGGCGCCAGGCGGCGGACGTGTGGCGACTCGAGCTTTCCGGGGTAGGGCGAGCGGCCGGTCACCATCTGGTAGAGGAGGACGCCGAGCGCGTAGACGTCGTCGGCGGGCTGGGCCGCGCTGTTGACCGGGTGGGCGGGCACGACCGGGCGGCGCGGGACGGTGGTGCGGGTCACCCGCGGGCGGTCGCTGCGCGGGCGGTCCACTGTGGTCGCCAGGCCGAAGTCGATGATCTTCACGCCATCGCGGGTCAGCATGATGTTTTCGACGGTGAGGTCGCGGTGGACGAAGCCGCGGCGGTGTGCCACCGCCAGCACGTCGGCCACGGTGGCCGCGACGCGCACGGCCTCCTCCCAGGGCATGGCGCCTCCGGCGAGCCGGTCGGCGAGTGACACGCCGCTGAGAAGCTCCATCACCATGTACGGCGCGGAACCACCATCGGGCAGCCGGGTGTCGCCGAAGTCGTAGATCCGGGGCACGCTCGGATGCCGCAACCGCTGCGTGATCAGCGCCTCGCGCCGGACGTTGTCTTGCGCGCGGGCGTCTTCGGCCAGCGCCGGCGACAGCACCTTGACGGCGATCGGGCGTGGCGACAGCGCGTCCACCGCCTCGTACACCACCGACACGCCACCGCGCCCGATCGGCCGCAAGACGATGTACCGCCCGACAATGGCGGTGCCCATCCGAAGCAGCGTCACGCCACCGGACTATTCCGTACATGCGGGGCGAGTTACAAGGGTCAGTTGCGAGCGACACGACATCGATGAACGTCTCGCACACAGCGCGATTGGCCCGTTACGCGCCGATTTGGAAATGACCCTGTCAGATACCGGTGGAAGGCACCTCGGGAGCCGGCGCCGCGCCCGCGAAGTAGGGCTCGGGCGCGCCGAAAAGGCCGAGCAGCCCGGTGACCCAGAGCTGGCGATGCACGAACCGGCTCGGCTCGGTCACCAGCAGCTTGACACCGCTCACCTCGGCGGTCTGGAACCCGGCGACCATCGCACTGATGCCCACCGAGTCGATGAAGGTGACAAGTCTCATGTTGAGCTCGATGCGGTTGGGCCGGCTCTTCGCCAGCACCCCCGCGACCGCTTCACGCACCTCGTGCGCCGTGTCGACATCGATCTCTCCGCGCGGAGCAATCTCCACAACACCGTCGGGGGAAACCGACGTCACGATCGACAGGCTCACGCGAACACCTCCACCCGCCCGGAACCCAGGCGCCTCGTCAGTACGCGGGCCGCGACCGAGCGTAAACCCCCGCTCGGCCGGCCGCCAGCCCCCGGTAGCGGCAATGTCTCGGTCTCCCGCGACAAAAGCACCCAAACCCGGACAGCTAGCATGATTTTTACCCACAGCCCCACGCACGCAAACTACCCACCAGGGTACCGGTGCGCGCCACTGGAATCGCCGGCCGGCGGGGGTGAATTGAGTTGATCGTCGCAGCGTACGGCCATGATGGGCGCGTGGCCGGCCCGCGTGTGTCCGTGAGAGACGCCATAGCCGGGTTGGACGCCGCGCGCCGCCTTGATCACGTCGAGTGTGCATGCAACCACCGCGATAAGGTACTGCCACTGATGAAAGTTGCAAGTTTCTGTTGACCCGCAACTTTGGCAAGGAAAATACTCCCGGTATGCGGGAGATCACTGGTTGCGCACTTGCCGTGGGGCAGCACGAGCCGGCGGTGGAGCCACGCCTCCCGGTCGTCCGCTTCGGTCCGGTGGTCCCACCGGCGACAGCGATGCCGGCGCGGCACACCGAGCCTGGCCCGGCCGCCCTCCCACCGCACCCCACCCAGGCCGACCTGAGCACCGGCGCCGGCCGCAGCCTCGCCCGGCTCCTCGCGCTGATGCGCGCCGAGATGGACGACCCCGAGGGCCTCATCTACCAGCCGCTCCTGGCCGGGCGCCTGTGGCAGGCCGTGCTGAGCGGGCTGCTGGCCGCCACCGCCGACCGGCTCCGCGAAGACCGCGACCAGCGAGACCGCGCCAACCGGCCGCGGGCGGTCAAGCGGGCGATCGACGCGATGGAGGCCGAGCCCGACCGCGCGTTCACCGCCGCCTCCCTCGCGGCGGCCGCGGGCACGAGCGTGCGCACGCTGCAGGAAGGCTTTCGGCAGCACATCGGACTGTCGCCGATGGCCTACCTCCGCCGGCTGCGGCTTGCGCGGGCCCACGCCGACCTGCGCGCCGCGGAGCCCGGCGAGGAGACCGTGGCCAGCGTCGCCCACCGGTGGGGCTTCGCGCACCTGGGCCGGTTCGCGGCGGCCTACCGCGCCGAGTACGGCAGGCCGCCTGCCGACACCCTGCACGACCGGGCGGCCCGGTAGGTCACCCCTCCGATCCCGCGCTACTCTCCCGGGTCGCCGTGCCGGGAGAGCGCCATGTGCCGCACCGATACGCCGTTGAGTGACTCGCCCACCGCCTGCTCTCCGGCGAGCGCCCGCACGTACGCCGCCACGCGATCGACCGCCTCGCGACCGTCGCGCAAAGTCAGCGCGAGCGGCGACTCCCACCCTGGTGCCATGCCCAGCTGGGTCGCGTGGGCCGCGTCATAGCTCGCCAGGAACGCCGCCGCCTGGTCCAACGCGTGCGCCGCGCGGCTCAGGTCCCGCCGCACCTCGACCTCATCGATCATGACCGACTCCCCCACTCGAGCCATGCCAGTGCCGGTCGGGTCGCGGGCTGGCAACCCGACCGGCACACAGGAAATACATCCGGTGCGAACCTAAGCACGCACAGTCACTCGGTCGAGCCGATACACGCGGGTCCTGTCCACATTGCGCAGCGTTAACGGCGGCGGCTCCGAAGACTTGACTACCTCCAGAGGTATAGGCGTCCTACACCCTCGGTCGGATGCCCGCGCCGGGGTCCGCGCCCTATGGTCAGTACGTCATGGGGGTCCTGCGAAGCTGGCTGCTGCCCGTGCTGCTGGCCGCCGGCCAGGCGGCCTTGTGGCCGGGCCTCCCGCTGCTGCTCGACCGGCCCGTCGACCGGGTCGAGGTGGCCGCGGCGCTGGCCGCCACCGTCCTGGCCTGCGGCGCGCTGGCGTGGCGCAGGCGGGCTCCGGTCGGGGCGCTCGCCGTGATCACGCCGGCGCTGACGCTGGGGCTGCTCGCCACTCCGCGCGACGTCCTGCTCGTCTTCGCCGACGTCATCGCGCTGTACTCGGTCGGCGCGCGCCGCCCGGCCCGGGTCACGTTCGCGGTCACGGTCGCGCTGATCGCCTGGCAGGCCGCGGTCGGTGCCTTCCTCTACCGGGACTTCCGCGAGTACACCGGCAACGTCGTGATCGGCATCGTCGTGTACCTGCTCGCGGCCGGCCTGGGGCGGAGCAGGCGGCGCTGGGTGGCGGCACGCCGCGACGCCGCCGACCGCCTGGCGCTGGCCGAGGCCGACCGGCGGCAGGCGTCGGTGCAGGAGCGCCAGCGCCTGGCCCGCGAGCTGCACGACGTGAGCGCGCACCACCTGACGTCCATTGTGGTCACCGTGACCGCGGCGCAGCGGCTCGCCGAGCGGCGGCCGGAGCTCGCGGCCGAGGCGCTGGAGTTCGCCGCGCGCACCGGCCGGGAGACCCAGTCGGCGCTGCACCGGCTCGTCGCCGTGATGCGCGGGGTCGAGCTCGACGGCGGCACCGGCACCGGACCGCGGATCGAGGAGCTGGCGGCCGGCTTCGCGGCGCTCGGCCAGCCGGTCGACACCCGCGTGATCGCCGACCCGCTGACCGGCCCGGTGGGCGAAGCGGCGTACGGCATCGTGCGTGAGGCGCTCACCAACGCGCTGCGCCACGCGCCCGGCGGCGCGGTCGAGGTAGCGCTGTGCCGGCGCGACGGCGCGGTCGAGGTGGTGGTGGCCAACGGCGCGGGCAGCGGGCACGCCGCCGCCGGCGGGCTCGGGTCCGGGCGCGGCATCGAGGGCATGCGCGAACGCGCGGCTTCCACCGGAGGCACGCTCGAGGCCGGCCCGGCACCCGGCGGCGGGTGGGCGGTGCGCGCGCTCCTGCCCGACTCGGCGGCGTCCACAATGGATCGCTCACTGCGCCGGATGCGGGGCCCCCGCCTGGCCGACATGGCGATCGCGCTGGCCGCCGCGGCGCTCCCGGTGGCGCTGATGCTCGTGCCCGACCCCACGATTCCCCGGGTCGACGGCGCCGCCGCGGCGCTGGCGACGATGCTGATGGCCGCGCACGCGCTCCCGCTGCTGTGGCGCCGGCGGGCGCCGTGGCGGGTGCTCGGCGCGGTGCTGGCCACCACCGCGCTCTGGCCCCTCGTCGCCGGGCTGGAGCTGCTGCCCGACTCGGCGCTCGCCGCGCTCTTCGCCGGCATCGGCGCCGACCTCGTCGCCGTGTACGCGGTCGCCGCCTACGGCCGCCCTCGCCACCTCACCTGGCTGTCCGGGCCGCTGGCCGCGGGCGTACACGGCGCGGTCACGCTGCTGACGCTGGCGCTCGACGGGTTGCTGCTCGGGCGGCCGATCGTGCCCGCGACGATGCCCATCCTGCTCGTCCCGACGGCCGCGCCGTACCTGCTGCTCGTCGCTCCGGTGTGGACGGCCGGGTTCCTCGCCCGGCTGCGCCGCGAGGGCGTGGTCTCCCGGGAGCGGCGGGCAGTGGCGGCTTCCACGGCGGGTGCGGTCGAGCTCGCGTACGCCGAGCGGGTGCGCATCGCCGCCGGGCTGCGCGCCGCGGTGCTGCGGCACGCCGCGCGGGTCACCGAGGCGGCCGAGGCCGGACGGCTCAACGCGGTGCTGGAGTCGGCGCGGGCCGCGCTGGCCGCCATGCGCGACCTCCTCGGCGACCTGCGCGTGGACGCCGAGCGGGCACCCCAGCCGACCGCGGCCGCGATCGACGCGCTCTGCCGCGAGCTGCGCGCGGCCGGGCGGCGGGTCGAGCTGCACTCGCCCGCCCCGGCTCCGGAGCTGCCGCCGGCGGTGGACGTCTCGGCGTACCGCGTGGTGGAGACGGCCCTCGGCGCAGGCGACGCCGGCCCGGCGCGGGTGACGCTCGGCTACGGCCCGGCCGACCTGCGGATCACGGTGACCGGCGTGCCCTCGGCGACCGCCGGACCCGTCGCGGCCGGCCTGCGGGCGCGGGTCGCGGCGATCGGAGGACGGATGACGGTGGACCAGACAGGGACGATGGACGTATGGCTGCCCTCCCGATCCTGACCCGCGTGCTCGTCGTCGACGACCAGCCGGTCGTGCGGGCCGGGTTCGCCGCGATCCTCGACGCCGAGGTCGACATCTCGGTGGTGGGCATGGCCGCAGACGGCGCGGCCGCGGTGGAGCTCGCCGGCAGCCTCCGCCCGGACGTGGTGGTGATGGACATCCGCATGCCGGGCATGGACGGGCTGACCGCCACCCGGCTGCTCACCGGGGCGCCGGACCCGCCGCGGGTGCTGGTGCTGACGACGTTCGACCTGGACGCCTACGTCTTCGAGGCGCTGCGCGCCGGCGCCTCCGGGTTTCTGCTCAAGGACGCCAACCCCGACGACCTGCTCGCCGCCATCCGCGTGGTCGCGGCCGGCGACGGCATGCTCGCGCCGGCCGTCACCCGGCGCCTGATCGCCGCCTTCGCCGGCGGCGCCGTTACCCCCTTGGGCGACGGCGCGCCACCGCCCGGCCTGACCCCCCGCGAGCGCGAGGTGCTCACGCTTGTCGCGAGTGGACTGTCCAATGCGGAGATAGGAGAACGCCTCGGCGTCGCGACCGGCACGGTCAAGACGCACGTCAACGCGCTGCTCACCAAGCTGGGCGTGCGCGACCGGGTGCAGGCCACCATCCTCGCGTACGACATCGGCCTCGTGCGGCCGCGGGGCGCCACACCGCCGGGCACTGCCTAGCGCAGCCCAACCCAGGGGATACCCGGACTCTACCCAGCGATACAGAACGATCTCCTTGTCCGGGATGACGATTCGCGCCTCCGCCGTTCGTACCGTCAGTCGCATGGCGGATCGAACCGGCCGGGGCACCGGCGTACTGGTGGCGGCCGCGGTGATCGCGGGTATCACCGCCGTGGCGCTCGTGGTGGTGGGTTTCTGGCTGCGGGGTTGGGTGCTGGCGAGCGACGGGCCGAGGCTCGGCGACGCGCGCTGGTGGCTGAGCCTGCTCAGCCACGTCGGCGGCTATCTCGCGCTCGGCAAGGGCGGCTTCAAGGTCGCACTCGCGGTCGTGCTCGGCGTATCCGGCGCGGCGGTATGGATCCGCGAACGCCGCCGCCACCGCTAGGGCCTCCTGGATCTCGGTGGAGCGAGGCGAGGTCCAGGAGACAGGCCCTAGGCGGGCGTGAGGCGGGCGAGTGTGCCCAAGGGGTCGGCCATCAGGCCCGCGAAGCCCAGCTCGGCGGCACCGACCAATGTGGAGTCGTCGCCGAGGCCCGAGGTGCGCAGCCGCACGCGTTCGCGGGCGACCGGGAGCACGTTGGTGGCGATGCGGTGACGCACGTGGGGCGCGGCGCCGGGATACACGTCGCGGAGCATACCGCCGAAGATCACCATGCCGGGGTTGAAGAGGTTGATCAGGTTGGCCACGCCGATGCCGAGCCAGTCGCCGACGCGGCGCAGCGCCTCGCGGGCCACCTCGTCGCCCCGGTCGGCGTCGTCGACCACCGCGCGCAGCGCGTCGCGGCCCCAGAGGTCGGCGGCGCGGCCGGCGGCGTCCAGCAGCGCACGCTCGCCCACCTCGGCTTCGAGGCAGCCGTACGAGCCGCACCCGCAGGGCCGTCCCTCGTACGGGTTGACGACCATGTGCCCCAGCTCGCAGCCGTATCCGCCGTCGCCGTCGAGCAGCTTGCCGCCGACGATGATGCCTCCGCCCACGCCGACGTCGCCGTGCAGGTAGAGCAGGTTTTGCAGGCCGACGCCCGCGCCCCGCAGCTGCTCCGCCTGCGCGCCGAGGTGCGCCTCGTTGCCCACCGGCACGGGGATGCCGAGCCCTAACCGGCGGCTCAGCTCGGCGCCGAACGCCTGGTCGACCCACCCCATGTCCGGCCCGAAGCGCACCATGCCGTCGCCCGGCCGGATCATCCCGCAGTACGACGCGCCGAGGCCCACGCACACCGAATCCGGCGGCGCCGCCTCGTGCAGCTGGCGACCGAAGCGGGCGAGCACCTCCACCACGTGGTCGAGGTCGGCGCCGGCGCGCGGGCGGACCGCTTCGCGGCGGTCGAGCACCGCGCCGCCCAGCCCGACGCGGGCGGCGACGAGCCGGTCGACGGCGACGTCGAAAGCCAGCACGTACGCCCAGTTGGGCCGCACGCGCACCACCAGCGAGGGCCGGCCGGCCCGCCCGGTGTCGGCGGGCGGCTCCTCGCGCACGAGGCCGGCCGCGCTCAGCTCCGCGGTGAGCGCCATGATCGTGCTCCGGTTGAGCCCCATGCGCTCGGCCAGCACGGCACGCGACATGGCGCCGCCCAGGTGCACGTGGCGCAGCAGGGTGCCGACGTTGTGCCGGTGGATCTGCTCCTGCGCCATCCCGACCGCGGGCGTCGCGGGCGCTCTCGACATCGTGGGATTACCTCGTCCTGGGAATTCACGAGGATCGTAACCGGCACCGCCGGCGGGCAGTAGTCTGACGGCGCCGCCTTCCCGTCCTGGCCGCACGCAGGGGGTTCCGTGATCGGTGCGCCACGCCGCCCGTGGCAGGTCATTCTGGCCGGTGGGCTCACCCTCGTCCTCGTGGCCTGGCCCCTGCCGCAAGCCGTCGCCGCCCCGATCTGGATCGTCACGCAGCTCGTCACCGTGGGCGTCGCGACGTACGCGCTGACGAGCCGCGAGGCGCTGCACCGCTCCGGCTGGTGGGTGCTGCTGGCCAGCTGCGGCCTCGGCCTGGCGAGCGCCGCGCTGCACGTGGTGCCGGCCGACCACCTCTCCGGCGCCGCGTGGCCGATCGCGCTGGCCGCCCGCTCCGCGCTCTTCGTGCTCGGCCTGATCCTGCTGCTCGGCGTGCGGCGCGCCCAGCCCACGGACCAGAACTTCCTCGACGCGGCGATCGTCGCGGCCGGCTTGGCGATCGTCGCCTGGGCTTTCCTGATCGAGCCGTGGCTCAGCGTGCGGCCGCCGGGCGCGGAGTACACCGGGGTGGTCGTCTGCTTCGGCGCGCTCGACCTGCTGCTGCTCGCCCTCTCCCTGCGCATCGTCTCCAACGCCACCTCGCGCACGCCGACCATGCTGCTGCTCGCCGGCGGGGCCGGCCTGGTGCTCGCCGCCGACCTCACGTCGATCCTGCGGGTGGGCACACACGGGCTCGACGGCTTCCAGCCTGGCGGCCTCGTCTTCACGGCGTGGCAGCTGTGCGGCGTGCTGGTGGCCGCGGCCGCGCTGCACCCGTCGTACGGCCAGGGCTACCGCCGGACCGACGGTGGCACCGAGGATGTGCTGCCCCGCGCCAGGTTCGTGACGTTCGTCGTGGTGGCGCTGCTCGCCCCGGTCGTGCCCGTCGTCGGCCTGCTCACCGCCAACCTCGTCCCGTCCGACGCGGTGCCGGCGCTCGTCGGCTCGGCCGCGCTCACCTGCGGGCTGCTGGTGCTGCTCGTCGTGCGGCTCGGCAACTTCGCCCGCTTGGCAGTGCGCCGGGCCGGCGCGATGAACGTGCAGTCCGCCGCCCTGATGGTCCAGGCGACCGCGCTGCAGCAGGCGCTCGGCGAGCAGCAGGCCCTGCAGAAGGAGCTGGCCCACCGCGCGCTGCACGACCCGCTGACCGGCCTGGCCAATCGCGCGCTGCTGGCCGAGCGACTGGAGCGGGTGCTCGTCGACGGCGGCCGGGGTCCGGGCGGGCTGCTGCTCATCGACCTCGACGGCTTCAAGGACGTCAACGACACGCTCGGCCACCCGGCCGGAGACGAGTTGCTCGTCCGGGTCGCGGAGCGGCTGCGGGTGGCCGCCGCGGGCGCCGACACGGTGTCCCGGCTCGGCGGCGACGAGTTCGCGGTGCTGCTCACCGACGCCGGCCCCGACCGCTGCCGGCGGGTCGCCTGCCGCGTCATCGAGGCGGTCCGCGAGGCGTACCCGCTCGCCGGGCGCCAGGTGTGCCTCGCCGCCAGCGGTGGCCTGCTGTTCCTCGACCCGGAGCGCACCGAGCCCGCCGAGGCGCTGCGCGACGCCGACCTCGCGCTGTACGCGGCCAAGGAGGCCGGCAAGAACCAGGTGGTCGAGTTCAGCCCGCGGATGCGCGAGGCCCGCCTGCGCCACGCCCAGCTGGCCGCGAGCCTGCGGGCCGCGCTGGCCGCCGACGCGCTGACCGTGCTGTACCAGCCGATCGTCGACCTCCACTCTGGACAGCCGGTCGCCATGGAGGCGCTGCTGCGGTGGCGCACCGCGGACGGCGAGGACGTGCCGCCGAGCCAGTTCATCGCGGTGGCCGAGGAGATCGGGCTCGTGGCCGACGTCGGCTCGAAGGTGCTGCGCGACGCCGCCGCGCAGGCCAGCCGCTGGCACGCGCGGCACGACGTCGCCGTTAGCGTGAACGTCTCCGCCCGCCAGCTCGCCTCCCCCACCTTCGCGGCCGAGGTGCTCGACGTGCTCGCCGACCGCTCCCTGCCACCCGCCGCGCTGATCATCGAGATCACCGAGACCGTGCTGGTGGAGGCCGCGGGCGCCGCCGGCGAGCTGTCCCAACACAGCCTGTCCGCCCTCCGCGAGCACGGCGTGCGGATCGCGGTCGACGACTTCGGCACCGGCTACTCGTCGCTGGCCTACCTGCAGCGCCTGCCGATCGACATCCTGAAGATCGACCACACCTTCATCGCGACGCTCGACTCCCCCGGCGAACGCGGCGGCCGCTTCGTCGGCGCCATCCTCGGCCTGGGCTCAAGCCTCGGCGTGCCGACGGTCGCCGAGGGCGTCGAGACCCCACGCCAGGCCGCGCTGCTCCGCGAGCTCGGCTGCCCGCTGGCACAGGGCTACCACTTCGCCCACCCCTGCCCACCCGACGGCGTCCTCGACTACCTCTCGACCCCGGTCACGATGCGTGCGTCGCTCTCGTAGCGCCGAGGATCCAAACCCCAGAAGCAGATCCGAGCTACCGCGATGTTCGTCGTGGTCCGGGCCGTTGCTCCCGCGGCCTCACCCGTCCGCCGTTGGTCACGCTCACCCCGCCGGCCCTGCGGGCTTCCCTGGGGTGGGCACGCGCGCACGTCGACCATGATCGGCGAGAGGAACCGGGTGAAGCGAGCCACGACTGGAACGCTACGGCTGTTATCCGCGTGGTTTGACAGCACTGGTGTTCCAGTCGTCGGTGTGCGGTCTCTCGGCTCGCCCCGGTGGGCTTGCGTCGCGGAGGTGGCAGCGGAGGTCGGGGATCTCGGCGAGCGCTCGCGAGCCGCCGGCCTCCGCGGTCTCCGGCGGGAGCGGCGGTCCGCAGCTGGCGCGGACCGGGGTAAATGGTCGTTCAGGTCGTCAGGACGGCTTGGGGTGAGCTCCTGTCCCGGATGGGCGCGGCGATGTCGATGTCGATGGTCTCCTTGGAGTAGAGGAAGGCGACAAGCGAGACCAGCGCGGTCAGGATGATCCAGCCGGCGACCAGCCACGGTGCGCCGCCGGCGGCCCGCAGCAGGGCGGCCGCCACCAGCGGGGAGAAGCCGGACACCACGGCGCCGACCTCCCGGGAGGCGGCGAAGCCGGTGTAGCGGACGCCCGCGCCGAACAGCTCGGCGTAGAAGATGGGCTGCACGGCGATCATCGGAGCGAAGCCCAGCGCCATCGCGGTGACCATCGCCAGCCAGATCACCACCGGCTGGCCGGTGCCCACCAGCGCGAAGAGCGGCACCGCGAAGAGGGCGGTGAACACCACGCTGAAGAGGTTGAGCGGGCGGCGGCCGATGCGGTCGGCGAGCGAGCCGTAGACCGGCTGGAGGGCGATCACCACAAGGCTGAACAGGATCACGCCGCTCAGCGCGACGGCCCGGCTCTGCCCCTCCTCCTTCACCAGGTACGTGATCATGAAGGTGCCGTACACGTACACGACCGCGGTGTCGCACACGTGCGCGCCGACTCCCACCAGGAAGTTGCGCGGATAGCGCCGCAGCGTGGTCAGGACCGGCGAGGGCACCGTCGTGCGGTCGCGCTCCATGGCCAGGAAGACCGGCGACTCGGCGACGCGCAGGCGCACGTACAGCGAGACGAAGATGAGCACGAAGCTGGCCAGGAAAGGCAGCCGCCAGCCCCACTCTCGCACGGCGTCGTCGCCGAGCAGCTGCACCAGCAGAAACGCCACCGTGCCGGTGAGCAGGCCGACCTGGACGCCGGTCTGCACGAACGAGGCGTAGTAGGCCCGCCGCCCCCGCGGCGCGTGCTCGGCCAGCAGCGTGGACGCCCCGCCGAACTCCGCGCCGGCGCCCAGCCCCTGGCAGATGCGCGCGGCCACGAGCAGGATCGGCGCCAGCACGCCCGCGGTGTCGTACGTGGGCAGCAACCCCACGATCCCGGTCGCGAAGCCCATCAGCAGCGTGGTCATGACCAGCGTGGAACGCCGCCCGATCCGGTCGCCGAGGCGCCCGAAGAAGAAGCCGCCCAGCGGCCGGAAGATGAACGCCACGCCGAACGTCGCGAACGACGCCAGCACCCGCACCGGATCGGACGCGTGGGGAAAGAACAGGTCACCGAGGACAAGTGCCGCGGCGAGGCCGTAGATGAAGAAGTCGTACCATTCCAGGGCGGTGCCCACCAGCGATGCCGCGACCACCCGGCGCAGCTCGGCGCCGGCGCGGGAGGGAGCGGCGGGGGTCGGCGGGGTCAAGCGGGCTCTCCGGCGGCATGGGACGGCGGGGATACGCAACCGCGGGTTTCTGGGACGGGGGTTCCGCGGCAGGGTACAGCGTGCCAGGTTTGACGCCGCCTGTGTTGGTTTCGCGCGCGTGTTGCCGATCGTGAAAGGACAATGTCGACATGACCCTCGCCGTCACCGGTGCGACCGGACGCCTGGGCCGCCGCGTCGCCGAGCGGCTCGCCGCGGCCGGCGTGCCCCAGCGCCTGGTGGTACGCGATCCCGACCGCGCGCCGAGCCTGCCGGGCGCCGAGGCGGTCCGCGCCGAGTACGCCGATGGGGCGGCCGCCCGGCGCGCGCTCGACGGTGTCACCACGCTCTTCATGGTCTCCGGCGCCGAGGAGCCGGGCCGGGTGGAGACGCACCGCACGTTCGTCGACGCGGCGGTCGCGGCGGGTGTCACGCACCTCGTGTACACGTCGTTCTTCGGGGCCGCGCCGGACGCGACGTTCACGCTCGCGCGCGACCACTGGGCCACCGAGGAGCACATCGCCGCGAGCGGCCTGAGCGCCACGATCCTGCGCGACAACCTGTACATCGACTTCTTCCCCCTGATGGTCGGCGACGACGGCGTGCTGCGCGGGCCGGCCGGCGAAGGTCGGGTCGCCGCCGTGACCCAGGACGACATCGCCGACGTGGCGGTCGCCGTGCTGCGCGAGCCGGAAAAGCACGCGAACGCGCGGTACGACCTCACCGGCCCGGCCGCCCTCACGATGCGCGAGGTGGCATCGACGATCACCGAGGTCACCGGCCGCGAGGTCCGCTACCAGGACGAGTCGCTCAACGAGGCGTACGCGTCGCGGGCGGGATACGGCGCACCGGCCTGGCAGGTCGACGCGTGGGTGAGCACGTACACGGCGATCGCGGCGGGCGAGCTCGACGGCGTCACCGAGGCGATCGCCACGCTGGCCGGTCACCCGGCGACCAGCCTCGCCGACCATCTATCCGCCCTGCGTACGACCTGACCTCCGACTAGCGGACGTGCCCTCGCTCGCTAGGATCCGCATACGGAAACCGCGGGGAGGGTTTGGGGATGCAGCCAGGCAATCCGTACCACCTGATCGAGGCGGTTGGCTCGTGTCAGGTGGGCAGTGTCTGGTCGGCCATCGACCCGCAGGGCCGGTCGCTGATGGTGGCGCTGCTCGACCCCAACGTGGCCACCGACCAGCGCTGGCGCGAGGCGTTCCAGGAGGCGGCCAACGCGCTCGTGCAGGCCGGCGAGCCCGGCTACATGTACGCGGACTTCGCGTCCGGCTCTCCCTGGGTGGCGTACTCGGCGGAAAACGGCATCGGCGCCGAGCGGGTCTTCCTGGCGCTGGGCATGGACTTCCAGCCGGTGCCGCCGGACGGGCTCGGCCCGCTCGACTACACGCCGGCCGAGCCGACCACCCAGGTGACGCCGGCCGTGCCGGCCGTCGAGGCGCCCCCTCCCGCGCCGGCCCAGCCGCAGCCGCTGCCGCCCGACGTCATCGACGCCACGGCGCCCACCGAGGCGCCGCCCACGACGATCCTGCCGCCGGTGCAGGCCGGTCCGGCGGCCACCGAGCCGGCACAGCCGCCCGCCGCCGCGCAGCCCGCGCCCGACCACGACGACTTCGAGGCCACGCAGCCCACCCACCGGATGCAGCTGCCACCCACCGCCCAGCCGGCGCCGTTCAACCCGTGGGCAGCCGACGCGGCGCAGCCCCAGTCGGCGCCGCCGGTCCCGCATTCCGCACCACCGGTCCCGCATTCCGCGCCGCCGGTGCCGCATTCCGCGCCGCCGGTGCCGCATTCCGCTCCGCCGGTGCCGCCGCAGGCCCAGTCCGCACCGGTGTCGCCGCCGCCGGTCAGCTCGGCTCCTCCGCACCCGGTCTCCGGCGCGCCACAGCCGGTCTCCGGGGGGCCGTCCTCCGCGCCACCGCACCCCACGTCCGGCGCGCCGCACCCGGTCTCCGGGGGGCCGTCCTCCGCGCCACCGCACCCCACGTCGGGCGCGCCGGGGCCGGTCTCCGGCACGCCGATGTCCCCGGCCTACGGGCAGCCGCCGCTCTCCCCCGCGTACGGCCAGCCGGCGCCCGCATACGGGCCACGGCCGCCGCAGGGGCCCGCGCCGTACGACCCGTACGCGCCGGTCGCCCCGCCGCCGCGCCGCTCCCGCAGCGGCCTGTGGATCGGCATCGCGGTAGCCGTGCTCGTGCTAATCGCGGGCGGCGGTGGCGTCTACGCGTGGACCGCCTCGGGCGGCGACGAGCCCACGCCACCGGTCGCCTCCGCCTCGACAAGCGCGCTGCCGCCCGCCCCGCTGCCGACCGCGTCGCCGCTCTTCCCCGGCATCGAGCCGCCGCGCAAGGGCACCTGGCCGGCGCAGTGGCCGAAGTTCGCCGCCACCGACTCCCTGCGTACGTTGTCCAACCTGGACGGTCTCGGCTTCACGCTGAAGGTGCCGCGTACCTGGGATTGCAGCCCGGCCGGCCGCGCCGAGGGCTTCGCCAAGTACAACTGCGGCGCCACGCCCGGCGCCGGCCCGGAGCTGGGCGGCGAGCTGATCGTGCGCGACTGCCCCGACGGGTGCTCGGCCGAGCGCCGCGCCACGATGCGCCAGGCCGAGGAGGCGTGGGGCCTACGGTGGGTCCAAAGTGGAGAGTACTCGTCCTACGCCGAGTCGAGCTCGCTGCAGATCGAGGGCGAGAAGCGGTACGGGCTGGTCGTCGTCGCGTACTGGCGCAGCGGCAGCGAGGGCTCGATCGACCGCCAGATCGTCTTCCGGATGACCGCACCGGTCGAGGGCGCGGGCCAGCTGCGCCGGGTCGCCAACTACATCCGCGACACGGTCATCTTCTGAGCCGTGTCACCCGCGCCGGGCGGCGCCTCCGTGTACCCGGCGTTGGGTTGGCTCGGCTCCGGGGCGCGGAGGCCGAAGCGCGCGATCAGCACGAGTGGCAGCCAGGTCGCGTAGCCGGCGAGCGTCGTCGAGACGTGTGACGCCTCGAGCCACGACAGCCAGGCGAACGCGACGAGAAACAGGGCCGCCGCCGGCAGCCCGGTGCGGGCCAGCGGGATCGACCGCCGCCACGCCTCGGCGAAGAGCAGCGCGAACAGGACCGCGGCGACGAGGCCGCCGACGACCAGGAGCTGCACGAGCACGTTGTGCCCGTGGTTGAACTGGCCGCCGAGCTCCGCCGCCAGCTCGGGGTGGCGCTCGAAGAAGTCCGGGCCGAGGCCCAGCACCGGCCGGTCGGCCCACCGGTCGAGCAGCGCCTGCCAGATCTGGCCGCGCCGGGTGAACGCCGACGGATCGCTCGCCCGCAAAGGCACGGCGAGCACCAGCGCCATGCCGCCGGCGATGGGCAGCGAGAGCACCCACGCGCGCAGCGACGTGTGCTTGACGAGGTGGTAGGCGAGGTAGGTGGCGACGACCGCGGCCGCGGCGAGCTGGCTGCTGCGGGATCCGGTCCAGAAGAGCGCGAAGAGGATGACTGCCACCGAACCCCAGCGCAGCGCGGCGTGCCGGAGGCAGAACACGAACGGCAGGCTCAGCGCGAGCGCGATGCCGAGGACGTTGGAGTGCGCGTACGGGCCGGCGAGCAGGCCGCCGAGGAGGACCTCCTTGGCACCGGCGTCCGCACCGGACAGCAGCGCGAGGTCGGAGCGGACGAGCGCGAGCAGGACGGAACCAGCCGCCGTGACCGCGCCGAGCACGCCGAACGTCGCCAGTACCCGAGGATCGGGCGGCCGCAGCCAGATCGCGACGGCGGCCAGCGGCAGCGCGACTGTCACGATGCCTTGCGGCTGATGGTTGACCACGCCCGAGACGCCGATCGCGACGAGCGGGGCGACCGGCAGCAGCAGCCAGCGCAGGTGGTCGGGGCGGCGCCCCCAGAAGCCGCTTACCGCCAGCGCGGCGGCCACCGCGAGGAAGAGCAGCGTGATCGCGTCGCCGGCCCGGTCGGCCAGGGCCGGCACGAGGTTTTCCCGCGAGTTGAACTCGGGGCGGCCGTTGACGAAGAGCTGGGCCAGCTGGGGCAGGACGACGCGCAGCCAGGCCAGCACGATCAGCGTGCCCACCGCGAGGGTGGGCAGGTCGAGCCGCCCGAGGCGGGTTTCCGAGAGCGCGGCGAGCCGGGTGCGCACGGCCCGGACGTCGTCCTTGTAGGGAACGGTCAGCATGCGCGGTGAACCACCCTCGGGCACCTTTCCCAGCGCCCAGGCCGCAACGATCACGGAGACACCGTAGCCGGCAAGGCTCGCGACGGCGGCACCCACCGCCCCCATCGACGAGAGCAGGAACAGCAGCGCGATCGAGACCACCGAACCGGTGACGAGCGCGGCCGACGACCACCCGGCGCGGTTGTTGGCGAGCAGCACCGCGCTGAAGATGACCATGCTGGTGTAGAGCGTGGTGCCGGCACAGAGGATGACCGTGGGCAGGACCGCCGGGGCGAACGCGGCCCCGAAGACCCACGGCACCGCCACGGCCGCGATCGCCGCCAGAAACGCGCAGGCGCCCACCGAGGCCGCCACCGCGAGCCGTGCCACGCGCGTCGCGCGGCGCGGGTCGTCGGTGGAGGGGCGGCCCATGAGCACGGTACGGGCGGCCGTGGCGATCACCATCGGGATCTCGGCCACGCTCACCGCCACCGCGTAGTAGCCGAGCTCTTCGGCGCCGATGACGGGCAGGCCGATGATCTGGTCGAGCCGCGCGCTGGAGATCGCGGCGAGCACGCCGGGAAGGGCGGCCAGCGAGTACGCGACGAGCGACCGGCTCGGTATCGTGCCGTCCCACGCCGCGTCGGCGCCGTCGCCAGCGGGGGCCCGCCAGAGCCGGATCAGCCCGACCACCACGCCGGCGCCGATCGACGTGACGAAGAGCAGGCCGGCCCAGAAGGCGCTGAGGTCGAAGGCGAGGCAGGCGAAGACAAGCAACCCGGTGCGCACGAGCGCGGGCAGCACCTTGGCGAGGTTGACGCCGCGGATGTCGGACGCGCCGGTGAGCCCGCCCATCAACAGGTTGGCGAGCACGTGCAGCGGCGCGAGCAGCGCCAGCACGAGAAACTGGCCGTAGTGTCCGGTGCCGCCGAAGACGAAGAGCCCGATCAGGGCGAGCAGCCCGATGCCGAGCACGCCGAGCGGCAGCACCGCGACGAGGCTCACCCGCGCGGCCGCCCGGCGCGACAGGCGCCCGTCGCGCAGATGGAAGGTGAGGGCGTCCTGCAGGCCGTAGGTGCCGAACCACCCGCAGACGACGATCGGCAGCGTGAGCGCCGCGTACAGGCCGCGCCCGCTCGGGCCGAGCTCGCGGGAGAGGATCGGGCCGACCAGCAGCCCGCTGATCGGGATCAGCAGGTTGGCGGCGGAGGCCGAGACAAGCTTCCTCGTCGACATCAGGTGGCCTCGTCGAGATAGCCGTGCGCGCTCAGCGAGTCGAGCAGCCGCGCGGCGAACCACTCCTCGGAAAACCGCTCCCGCACGAGGGTCAGCGCGGCGGCGGCCATGCCGTCGAGGTCGGCCGCACTTGCCGCCAGGACCTGCTCGGCGAGCCCGGCGGGAGTCTCCGCGACCCGCACAGCCCGGTCGGGTGGCACGCCCTCCGCGCCCACCGGCGTGCTGAACACGGGCACGGAATGGGCCAGCAGCGTCAGCGTCTTCAGCTTCACGCCCGCGCCGCTCCACAGTGGAACGATGCCGGCCCGCGCGCCGGCGAGCACCGGCCGCAGGTCGTCGACGTAGCCGAGCACCCGCACGCCCTCGTACGCGGACAGCTCGTCGCGCACGCCGTCGGTGAGGCCGGAGCCGACCAGGGTCAGCGTGAAACCCGCGCCGCGCAAGGACTCCCACGCCTCGTCGAGGAAGCGGCGGAGCCCGAGCAGGTTGGAGCGGTAGGCGAAGCTGCCGAGCCACACGAGCTCCCGCTCGCGCGGCGCCGGCACGTGCTCCTCCGGCAGCGGTACGCAGCTCGGCAGCGTGAAGTCGGCCTTGCGCCCGTGGCTGATCCGCAGCCGCGCGGCCTCCTCGTCGCTCGTGACCGAGACGGTGCCGCAGCGGGCCAGCGCGCGCGACTCGAAGCGGGCGGAGATCCCGGCCAGGTATCGGGCGCGGATATGGTGGGCGACACCGGGCGCCTCGGCGACGTCTTCGCGGCTGCTGGCGCTGAGCACGTTCGCCTTGTCCCAGTGCCAGCGCAGCCGCGTGCCGCCGAAGTACGCGCCGGCCGCCTCGCCGATCGCGATGCCCGCGCCCTCGCGGGAGCGCAGGTCGTCGTGGAGCGCGCGGCTGTAGCGGGTGCGCACCCACGGCGGCAGCCCGTCGCCGAGCGACTCGGGATAGCGGCCGAGCGGGCCGAGCCGGTCGAGCCGGTACGGGGTGGCGGCGAAGTCGCGCACCTCGACGCCGGGCAGCATCTCGCGCAGCTGCTCCACTCGCGCGTCGGTCGTGTCGGGGCGGCGCACCGCGAGCAGCGTGTAGCCCCGGGTCCGGGCGATCGCGCGCAGCGTCATCAGCACCCGCACCGGGTCGCCGCGGTCCTGCGGGAGCGGGAAGTACGTGGTGACGACGGTCAGTCCCATGTGGACCGTGCCTCGGTCGCGGCCATGCGGGCGGCCAGCGGGCGCCAGGTGGCGAGCAGCCGCTCGGCCTGCAGCGCGGGGGCGAACTCGTTACGCAGGCGGTCGGCGGCGGCCCCGGTGCGCCTCCGCACCTCGGCCGGGCCGGCGGCGAGCGCCGCGCGGATCGCCCCGGCCAGCGCGGGCGGGTCGGCCGGCGGCGCGAGCCAGGCGCCCTCCTCGCCGACAAGCTCGGGGATGCCGGAGACCGCGGTGGTGACCACCGGCACGCCGCGGCTGGCCGCCTCCATGAGGAAGACCGGGATGCCGTCGAGGTCGCCGTCGGCGGCCCGCTGGCAGGCCAGCACGGCGAGGTCGGCGTCGAGCAGCGCGGCGGTCGCCTCCTTGTGCGGCACCGCGCCGTGGAACGTCACGCTCCCGCCGATCCCCAGCGCCGCGGCCCGGCCGGTCAACGCCTCGCGCAGCGGGCCGTCGCCGTAGACGTCGTACCGCACCGGTACGCCCTCGGCGGCGAGCCGGGCCACGGCGTCGAGGGTGGCGCCGACCCCCTTCTTCTCGATCAGGCGGGCGACGGTGACGAGCCGCGGCGGTCCGTCCGGGCGCCGCGCCGAGGGGCGTCCGGAGACGTCGCCGTCGTACGCCGCGCGGACCACGCTGTTTCGCGCCGGCACGGCGACACCCTTGTCGCGCAGCTGCCGCAGGGCGTCGGCCGACACCACGAAGAGATGGCTCAGGTGGCCGAGGCGGCGGCTGAGCGCGGCCGCGTCACGGTCGAGCAGGAAGTCGGCGGCGTGCGCGATCGCGGTCACCGGCGCGCCCACCTCGCGGCCGGCGAGCACGGCCACGGCCGCCGGCAGGTTGACGAAGTGGGTGTGCACGACGTCGGGCCGGAAGCGGGCGACCTCGCGGGAGAGGGCGATCGCGTACGTGCCGGCGAGCAGCGCGCGGGGCAGGTACGAGAAGCCGAGCGTGCGCACGTGGCGCACTAGCCGGATCGGGTGGCGCACGAACGCGCGCAGGACGCGCCAACCTTCGGCGAGCCGGCCGCCGCCCTCGGGACGGGCCACGAAGACCTCGACCAGCGCGCCGGTGTCGCGGACGGCCTGTATCTCGGCGCCGACGAATGTCTCGCTGTAGCTGGGCGGGCGGAGCAGCACGTACGCGACCCGGAGCCTGCCGTCCTGGTCGGTCACCCGCCACGCCCCTCGCTCACGAACCATCGCCTCACGTCGTCGAAGAACACGGCGTGCGCCGACACGCACTCCCGGTCGGTCATGATGCCGTCGGTGTGCGCCGCGCCCGCGGCCAGCTTGCCCCGCAGCTCGGCGGAGTCCACCAGGGTACGCAGGGCGGCGGCGAGCGCCTCCGGCCGGTCGGGCGGGACGAGCAGGCCGTTGAAGCCGCTGCGGATCCACTCGCCCGGCCCGCCGCCCTCGGTGGCGACGACCGGCATGCCGCGCGCGAGGCCCTGGATCACCGTCTGGCCCAGCGGCTCGGGCCGGGTGGAGGCGTGCACGAGCACGTCGACGGAGTCGAGGAACCCGGATACGTCGTCGACGTGACCGAGGAAGCGCACCTGGTCGGCGACGCCCAGCCGGGCCGCCAGCGCGCGCAGCTCCTCCTCGTACGCCGCCTCGCCGAAGAGCGGCGCGCCGGCCAGGTCGGCACGCACGCCGGTGCCGCGGAACTCGCGCGCGAACGCCTCGACGAAGACGTGCTGGCCCTTCCAGCGCTGCAGCCGGCCCACCATGCCGATCGCCGTGACAGTGGACCGCACGCGCGGATCGGTGACCCGGCGGTCGAGCCCGACCGGGCTCTGGATCACCGCGCGCGGCACGTCCGGCGCCAGCCACGGCTCGGCGGAGGCGAGGGTGGAGCGCGAGTTGGCCACCACGCCGTCGGCCCGCCGCAGGCCCAGCCGGGTGAACGCCTCCAGCCCGAAGCGACCCAGGCTCTCGGCGGCCACCTGGTCACGGACGTGCACGACGAGCGGCGCCGTGCGGCCACCGCCGCCGAGCCCGCAGATGATCCCGGCCGCGGCGGTGTTGGCGTGCACGACGTCGGCCTCGCGGTAGAGCGCGCCGCGGCGCAGCGTCCTTGCGGAGGCGCGCAGCCCGGCGAGGTAGCGGGCGACGAGCACCGGGCTGCGGCCGCGCGTGCCCCCGGTGGGCAGTGCGGGCAGGTCGAGCGCGACCCGCACCCCGTATGCCTCCAGGCCCTCGAACGCGTCGCCGCCCGGCGGGGCGCAGACCCCGGCCCGCCACTCGTGCTCCTGGGCCAGCATCCGCACGAGTGCCAGCTCCGCGCCGCCCCGGTGTGAGGTGTGGCTGACGTGCAGGACGCTAGGCGGTGGCATCGCGGACCCAGGCGGAGAGGCGCGCGGCGAACTCCCGCTCGGAGAAGGCGGCGGCGTGCCCGGCCGCCCGCTCGGGGCTCAGCTCGCCCAGCCGCCCGGCGAGCGGCGCGTAGGCGGCCGGGTCGGTCGAGTCGACGAGGAATCCCGTCTCGCCGTCGGCGACCGTCTCCAGCAGACCGCCGCGGCGGAGCCCGAGCACGGGTGTGCCGCAGGCCTGCGCCTCGACCGGGATGATGCCGAAGTCTTCGTGCACCGGGAAGAGCAGCGCGCGGGCGCCCCAGTACAGCCGGCGCAGCCGCGCGCGGTCGGGCCGCACCTCGAACGTCACCGGTACGCCCGCGGCGGCCGCCGCCCGGCGCAGCGCGGCCTCCTGCGGACCGGAGCCGGCGATGACCAGCGGCAGCCCCATCCGGTCGGCGATCGCGATGACGAGGTCGAAGTTCTTGTACGGGATCCAGCGCCCCACGCCGAGCAGGTAGTCGCGGGGCTGCTCCCGGTCGGCCGGCGGCGCGGCCGCGAAGTAGTCGACGTCCACAGGCGGGTTGACGACGACGGCGTCCCGCCGCCAGTACCGGCGGATCCGCGCCCGCACCTCGCGCGAGTTGGCGGCGTACGCGTGCACGTGGCGGCTGAGCCGCACGTCGGCCGCCTGCAGCGCGCGGCGCGGCGGCGCGAGCAGCGGGTTGGAGCCGCGCCCGTCGAAGGCGGGGCTCCAGATGTATCGCGCCGGCGAGTGCACGTAGCTGAGGTGGCGCGTGGATCCGGGCGGCCCGAGGCGGACGGTGTGCGCGAAGGCGTGGCTGGAGGAGATGACGACGTCGAACCGCTCGCGGGTCAGCGTGCGCCACACGAGCGGCATCAGCGGGAGCGCCAGCGCCTTGGACCGGGTCAGCGGTGTGCGCGCCAGCCACGATTGGCGCAGGCCGGTCTCGTCGGAGTCGCGGTCTTGCCACAGCACGAACCGCTCGGCGTGCGGCACAAGGCCGGCTATGCGGCGGAAGACGTTTTCCGAGCCACCTGTGGCGCCGAACCACTCGTGGACCAGGGCCACCGAACGGCCCGCGAGCAGGCCAGACTCTGTCGCACCTAACGAGCGATGGGCAGAATGCCCGGACATATCCCTACGTTCTCCCCGCGAAACCTGCACGACCGGCGATGTTCGCCGGCCGGGATGCTACCGGAGACGGGCCGTTTCCGCAGTCCGCGAGTGGTACGGCCGGGCTGCTACGCTGCCGCCGCGAAGCGGGCGGACGGGGGTTCAGGTTGGAGCGCGCACCGGTTGCGGGCGGGTCGCGCCGCGCGCTCGCCCTGCCGCTCGCGGTCACCGGCCTGGCTTTCCTGGTCGGGTATTGGCAGAAGGCCTCCTGCTACGCGGCCGCCTGGCCCGCCGGCAACCGCCTGGCGTACGCGGAGAGCTGCTACAGCGACATCCCCGTGCTCTTCCGCGAACGCGGCCTGATCGCCGGCATCTTTCCCTATGCGCCGGAGTCGTGGCGGCACCCGCTCGAGTACCCCGTGCTCACCGGGCTTGTGATGGACGTCGATCGCGCTACGGATGGCAGCCACCGCGTGGCTGTGCGCCACAGTGATCCGCGACATGTGGACGTCGCACAAGCACGCTGTGCTGGAAAGCTGACCGTCCCCTATGTTTGCAGGATGACCGACGACGTCGCGCTGCTGCTGCGGCGGGCGGGCTTCGGCCCGACCGCCGCCGAGCTGAGCGCGGCGCGCCAGACCGGCTGGGCCGCGACCCTCGCCGGCCTGACGGCACCGACCGGTCCGGATATCGGCGCCACGAGCGCGCCCGTGCCCGATCTCGGCATCGATCCCTACGCGCGGACGCCCAACCCCACACCCGCGCGGCGGGCCCGGGCCGACGACATCCGCCGCGACGAAAACGAGCGGATCAGCCGGTGGTGGCTCGACCGCATGACGATCGCCAACCACCAGGCCGTGGAAAAGCTGCTGTTCTTCTGGCACGGCCACTGGGCCACCTCGGTCGTCAAGGTGAAGAGCGCGCAGCTCATGCTCGCCCAGCACGTCACCATGCGGCAGTCGCGCGACTTCGCCGACATGGCCCGTCGCATGGTCGTCGACCCGGCGCTCGTCTACTGGCTCGACGGCCAGCTCAACACCAAGGCCTCGGCCAACGAAAACCTCGGCCGCGAGCTGCTCGAGCTGTTCATGCTCGGCATCGGGCACTACACCGAGCAGGACGTCAAGGCGGCCGGGCGGGCGCTGACCGGCTGGCGGATCGACCTTCGCGACGAGCGGTGCGTCTTCGAGGCGCGCGAGCACGACGCCGGCGGCAAGACGATCCTGGGGCGCACCCAGAAGTTCGACGCGCGGAGCCTCGTCGACCACCTGCTGCGCCAGCCCGCCTGCCGCCGCTTCGTCGCCACCCGCCTCTGGTACCGGTACGGGTCGTCGACGCGACCCATCCCGGAGTCCACATTGGAGAAGATGAGCGCCGAGTTTCCCGGGCCGCTGGCGATGCTCCGCGCGCTCTTCGAAGACGAGGCGGTGCGCGAGACGCGCGACACGATGGTGAAGCAGCCGGTGGAGTGGCTGGTCGGCGCGATGCGCCAGATCGGCGTGCGGCCGGCCGGCATGCCCGACGAGACGTTCCGGCAGATCCTGGCCGGGATGAACGGGCTTGGCCAGCGCCCCTTCGCCCCGCCGAGCGTCGGCGGGTGGACGGCCGGCGCCGCCTGGCTCACCTCGGCCGCCGCGCAGGTGCGGCTGAGCCTGGCCGGCAAGCTGGCCAGCCTCCTCACGCCGGAGAAGCTGACGCCCGAAGACGTCGCGTACATTTTGGGCATCGACAAGTGGACCAACCGCACGTACTCGGTGCTGCGCGAGGTGCACAACTCCCGGCTGCTGCTGACGCTCGGCCTCGTCAGCCCGGAATACCTGGTGACCTAGATGGACGCTCTGACCCGACGCCGCTTCCTCATCGCCTCCGGCGTCGCCGGCGGTGGCGCCCTGGCGGCCGGCGCGGGCGCGATCGGGCTCGCCCAGCTGCTCAAGAGCGCCGGCGAGGAGCACGCCGGCGCGACGCGCGACACCGGCAAGCTCGTGCTCGTCACGCTCTACGGCGGAAACGACGGCCTCAACACCGTCATCCCGTACGCCGACCGCGGCTACCACACCGCCCGCCCGGAGCTGGCCTACGCCGCCGACAAGGTGCTCCACCTGGACGACGCGCTCGGCCTCAACCCGATGATGACCGGCATGAAGCGGCTGTGGTCGCAAAAGCGCCTGGCGATCGTGCTCGGCGTCGGCTACCCCAAGCCCGACCGCAGCCACTTCAGGTCGATGGACATCTGGCAGACCGCGTCGCCGGCCAACCCGGCCACCACCGGCTGGGTGGGGCGCTGGCTCGACGGCACCAACGCGGGCGTCGAGTCGGCGGTCAGCTTCGAGCCGGTGCTCCCGCCGCTGCTGGTCGGCCGCACCCGGGTCGGCGCCTGCGTCAGCTACCGAGGGCTGACCGTACCGTCCTGGGTGGACAGTCGCGTCGTCGCCGCGCTAGGCCGGGGCGAGCCCGACGAGCCGCCGATGCAGGCGCGGGCCGCCGCCGCGTACGCCGACCTGATCGACATGGAGCAGGTGGTCCGCGAGGCCGAGCAGGGCGCCCAGTCGCCCGACCCCGGCCACGAGCCGACCGAGGGCGTGCCGGCCACCGGCACCGGCGGCGAAAACGCGCTGGCGACCCAGCTCGCGCTCGTCGCCCGCTGCGTCGAGGCCGGCGTCCCCACCCGCGTGTACTCGGTGAGCCTTGGCGGCTTCGACACCCACGCCCAGGAGGTGGTCGGGCACGAGATCCTGCTCAAGCAGCTCGACCAGGCACTCACCTCGTTCGCCGACCGGATGGCGAGCACCGAGGCGGGCAAGCAGGTGACCGTCGTCGTCTACAGCGAGTTCGGCCGGCGGGTGCGCGCCAACGCCTCCGACGGCACCGACCACGGCACGGCCGGCCCGGTGTTCATCCTCGGCGCCAAGGTGGCCGGCGGCTTCTACGGCGAGCAGCCCGGCCTGCGCGACCTCGACGAGGGCGACCTGAAGGCCACAGTGGACTTCCGCCAGGTCTTCGGCACCGTCATGGACACCGTCCTGGCCGCCGACCCCGCCCGCTACATCGAAGGCTTCGAGACCGAGGCGATCCCCTTCCTACTCCCCTAGGTCAGCCGCGGGTCTCAAACCCTTGATCCGAAACAAGATTCGAGCTACCGCGACGTCCGTCGTGGTCCAGACCGCTGCTCCCGCGGCCTCACCCGTCCGCCGCTGGTCACGCTTTTGCCCCAAAGAGGGCTGCCCCTCTCGGGGCTCGCACCGCCGGTCTAGCGGCCGCCGCCGCGGAAGACCTCGGCGATGGTGCGCAGCAGGACCTTGACGTCGAGCCAGAGTGACCAGTTTTCGATGTAGTAGTTGTCGAAGCGGGCCCGGTCGGAGATCGGTGTGTCGCCGCGCAGGCCGCTGACCTGGGCCAGGCCGGTCAGGCCGACGGGCACGCGGTGGCGCATCGCGTAGTCGGGGTGCTCGGCGGAGAACTTCTCCACGAAGAACGGGCGCTCGGGGCGCGGGCCGACGACGGTCATGTCGCCGCGCAGGATGTTCCACAGCTGGGGCAGCTCGTCGAGCGAGGTGCGCCGCATGAACCGGGCGATCGGGCCGATCCGCCGGTCGCCCGCGATGGACCACTGCGTCTGCGACTCGTGCTCGTCGAGCGGGCGCATGGTGCGAAACTTGATGACCTGGAACGGCTTGCCGTAGCGGCCGATCCGCTCCTGCCGGAAGAAGATGCCCCGCCCGCCGTCGAGCAGCGTCGCGAGCGCGCAGAGCACCAGGAGCGGGCTGAGCACGGCGAGCGCGAGCACGGCGAAGACGATGTCGGACGCGCGCTTGGCCATCCACCGCGGGCCCGACAGCAGCGTGTGGCGCGCCTGCACGACCGGGATCGCACCGATGTGGTCGGGCAGCCGGCCCTGCGCGTGCGAGCCCCACAGCCGCGGCACCACCCACAGGTCGCAGCTGGCGCAGGCCGGCCGGCGCAGCACCTCCATCATCACCGGCTCGGCCACGCTCGCGTCGGCGAGGATCAGCACGTCGGCCTCGACCATCGTGATCGTCTTGTCGAGGTCGTCGAGCGTGCTGAGCAGGGGTGGCGCGCTCGCGTCGGTGGGCGCCTCGACGTCGACGAGACCGGCGAAACGCAGGCCGTAGCGCGGGTAGCGGCGCAGCAGGCGGGCCAGCTCGACGCCGACCGGGCCGCTGCCGACGATGACCGCGTTGTGCTCGACCCAGCGGCGCTTGCGGGCGAAGACGGTGAGCGACCGGGTGAGGACGCGGCCGACGATCACGAGGCCGGCGGCGAGCGCCACCATGCGCATGAAGCCGGCGACGTAGTCGACCGACTCGTGGCGGAGCGCGGCGATGATCGCCACGATCGCGGCGGACGCCAGCAGCCGGCCGCAGAGGCTGGGCAGCTCGTCGAGGATGCTCACGTGGCGCCGGGCGTGGTAGAGCCCGCCCGCGGCGAAGATGACGACGGTGAGCATGGCCAGGAAGATCGAGCCGCGCCAGTACTTGGTGGACACCAGCAGCGGCGCGAGCAGTGCGAAGAAGTCGACCGGCGCGGTGATCATCCAGGCGCGCAGGGCGCGGGTGCGCTTGGAGGTTACGGAGCCCACGTAGGGCAGCACGGCCGTCGGAGGTGGCGGCAGCTCGTCCGCGACGGCGCCGGCATCCACCCTTTCGTCGGGCTCGCCCTCTTCGGCCGCCGGCTTGCGCGGCTTGATTACGGGCAGCTCCACAGTGGCCTCGTGTGCGACCGCACTGTCGTGCCGCGCCACCGGGTCAGCCGGTGCGGCCGGCTGTCTCGGTAAGACGGTCTCCTGTCCCACCGTCGAAAGGCTGCCCATCGTATCCCCCGAAATACACAGCCGTGGTTGATAAGGCCCCTACTTCTTCGCCGCCGCCACGATGTCCGGCACGGCGTCGCGCCGGACGGCGTCATAGACGACCTTCACCTTCGCGGGATCGTCGAGCACCACACTCTCCGAACCCTTGCGGCCGGTGCCCTTCGTCGGATTAGTGATGAAGGTAAGATTACCACTACGCAAATGGCGCAATTCGGTCGCCGTATCGAAGATGCCGAACGTCTCGTCCACCGCCACCGCGTCCGCCGTGGCGCGCAGGAACGAGTTGAGCCGGGCCGGGTTGGCGAGCGTGCCACCCGAGACGGCCTTGTCCAGGATCGCCTTGATGACCTGCTGCTGGTGACGGATCCGGGCGAAGTCACCGTCGGCGAACGCGTATCGCTCGCGGGCGTAGTCGAGCGCCATCGCGCCGTCCATCGTCTGCTTGCCCGCCTTGAACTCGCGGCGCCCACCGGGCAGCAGCGAGTGGGTGGAGGTGAATGCCTGCTCGACGTCGATATCGACCCCGCCGAGTGCGTCGACGATTTCCGCGAACCCGGCGAAATCCACAAGTGCCACATTGTCGATGCGCACGCCGGTGTACTTTTCCACCGTTTGCACGGTGAGCGGGATGCCACCCCACGCGAATGCCGCGTTGATCTTCGCTTCGCGGCCGCCGTGCTGGCCGTCCTTGGACTTCGGGATGTACACCCACGTGTCACGCGGGATCGAGATCAGCTGCGCGCTCTGCCGGCCCTTGGGCAGGTGGGCCAGGATGATGGTGTCGCTGCGCGAGCCCGAGGTGTTGTCCGGATCGCGGGTGTCACTGCCCAGGATGAGCAGGTTTTTCGCGCCCGCCACGACCTTTTCCGGCCGCGACTCGGCCGGCACGTCCTGAAACGCGTCGACCCTGTCGATGCTGCCCTCGACCGACCTGTAGTAGAGACCGCCGGCGAGCAAACCACCGCCGGCGAGCAGCGCCAGCACCAGAAGCGTGATCAGGATGATCTTTCGCGCGCGCCGCCCGCGGCGCGACCTCTGCTTTGGCGGCTGCGCATCCGGTGGAAGCTCGAGCAGCTCGGTGCTGTCTGGCTCGGCGAACATGGGGCCCCGTGACATGCGCCCGATGGTACTGATTCACGCACCCGGATGGCGCCCTCGGGACACAGAGTTTACAAAGCTCGGGCCCGCCGCAGCAGCAGCTCGCGCTCGCGGGCGTTACGCGTCAGCCCGGCCGCCCGCGCCAGCTCGGCACCGGCCTCCTCCTTGCGCCCCAGCCTGATCAGCAGGTCAGCCCGCACGCTCGGCAGCAGGTGGTAGTCCTTGAGCGCCGGCTCGGCCATCAGCTCGTCGACGAGCTTGAGCCCTTCCTCCGGCCCGTACGCCATCGCCACCGCGACCGCACGGTTCAGCTCCACGATCGGTGACGGCGCGACCACGGCGAGCTGCTCGTAAAGTGCGGCCATCCGCACGAAATCGGTCTCGTCGGCGGTACGCGCCCGGGCGTGCACGGCGGCTATCGCGGCCTGTAGCGCATAGGGACCGCCTGCTCCGCCCAACTTCTCGGCACGCTCCAATGCGGCCAGTCCACGGTGGATGAGCAGCTGGTTCCAGCGGGCGCGGTTTTGCTCCAGCAGCAGCACCGGCTCGCCCGACGGGCCGACCCGCGCCGCGGACCGCGACGCCTGGATCTCCATCAGTGCCACGAGACCGTGCACCTCCGGCTCGCGCGGCACGAGCTCGACGACGATCCGGCCGAGCCGCAACGCGTCTTCGCACAGCGCGGGGCGCATCCAGTCGTCGCCCGCGGTGGCGGTGTAGCCCTCGTTGAAGATGAGATAGATCACCTCGAGGACCGAGGCCAGCCGGGCGGGCAGCTCCGCACCGCTCGGCACTTCGAACGGCACGCGCTTTTCGGCCAGCGTCCGCTTGGCCCGCACGATCCGCTGCGCGACGGTGGACTCGGAGACGAGGTACGCCCGCGCGATCTCCTCGGTGGTCAGGCCGCCGAGCACCTTCAGCGTCAGCGCGACCCGCGCCTCCATGGAGAGCACCGGGTGGCATGCCGTGAACACGAGCCGCAGCATGTCGTCGCCGATGTCTTCGACGGCCGCGTCGAAGTCGGGCGTGTGCTCGGTCTCCAGGTCACGCCCCAGCTCCTGCACCTTGCGGTCGAACCGCTCCCGCCGGCGGAAGTGGTCGATCGCGCGGCGCTTGGAGATGGCCATGAGCCAGGCGCCGGGGTTGTCCGGAACACCTGACTCGGGCCACTGCTCCAGCGCGGCGACGAGGGCGTCCTGTGCCAGCTCCTCGGCGAGCCCGACGTCGTGGGTCATCCGCGCGAGGCCGGCGATGAGGCGGGCGGCTTCGATCCGCCACACCGCCTCGACCGTCCGCTTGACGTCTCTACCAACCACGCCCCGATCCAACCACGACCGTCGTGGTCAGTCCTGCTGGTCGTGCAGCTCCGCCACCTGGGCGGTGCCGGGGGCCGAGTGTAGTCAAGCTCGATCCGCGAAGTCCGCCAAGGATTCACGGTAGCGTTCGCGGTTATGGGCGATGAGTCCGCGTTCGCGGAGTTGGTGGAGCGACACCGCCGGGAGCCGGCCGGCGGCGTCTCAACGGGTGTACACGACACCTGACGGGAAAGAGGCAGCTCATGGCAAAGATGCTCTACGCGGCGACGATGTCGCTGGACGGGTTCATCGCCGGGCACGGCGGCGACATGTCCTGGCTGAAGCCGTACTTCGGGCCCGACCCGGAGATGGACGGCCTGGTCCACCGGATCGGCGCGCTGCTCGTCGGCCGGCGCACGTTCGAGGGCGACGACCCCAACAAGGGCACCGAGCACGAGGGGGCGTTCGGCGGCGCGTGGAGCGGACCGACGTTCGTGCTCACCCACCGGATCCCGCCCGAGCCGGTGCCAGGGACGACGTTCGTGGACGACCTGGAGGAAGCGGTCGCGGCGGCGAAGGAGGCGGCCGGCGACAAGTACGTCAGCATCCTCGGCGCCAACGTGGCGCGGGAGTGCCTCGACGCCGGCCTGCTCGACGAGGTGCTCGCCTGCGTCGCACCGGTCATGCTCGGCGACGGCACGCGGCTGTTCGAGCGGCCGGGCGGCGACTACGTGCGGCTGGAGCGGATCAGCCTCACGCACAGCCCGTTCTCCACCAACATCTGGACGCGCGTCCTACCTCGTTGACGGCCTGATCCAAGGGCGGTTGCGGTCACGCAACCGCCCTTTTTGCGCATAAACCCCCATTCAGCACCTACCGCCCGCGCGTCCGTCAACGATCCAACACTGCTAAGTCTCGACTTTGCAGAATTCAATCGAAACCTTGCAGAAATATGTCGCGTTAGCTACGGTGACTCCACTTGCGGATGACGCAACCGGGAGTTCCCGAAGGGAAGGACAATGTCCGCACCGCTGTTTCGAAAGGTCGTCGCCATAGCGGCCGCGGCCGGCGTCGCGGGGCTGAGCCTCACGGCGTGTTCCACCAAGAGCGACGACGACGGGTCGTCCTCGTCCGGCGGGAAAGTGACCATCACGGTCGACTGCCAGCCGGTCGCGTCACAGAAGGAGCTGCTGGCGAACTGGAACGCCGACGTCGACGCGTTCCAGAAGGCAAACCCGAACATCGAGATCAAGAGCGTCTCGGTCGGCACCCAGTGCAACAACCCACCGGACTTCACCGCGCGCCTGCAGGGCGGCACGACCACGGACGTCTTCTACGGATACATGACCGACCTGCAGCAGGTGCTCGACTCCGGCCAGGTCATGGACATCACCCAGTACGTCAACTCCTCGACGGTGCCGACCTGGGACAGCGTCGACGCGGGCGCCAAGGCGACCTTCACCGACGGCGGGAAGGTGTACGGCATCCCGACGAAGAACTACTCGATGGGCCTGGTCTACAACAAGAACCTCTTCCAGCAGGCCGGGCTCGACGTCAAGAACCCGCCGAAGACCTGGGCCGAGGTCCGGGAGGCCGCGAAGAAGATCTCCGCACTCGGCAACGGGATCGCCGGGTACTCGGAGTACAGCGCGGGCAACACGGGCGGCTGGCACTTCACCGCGGAGCTGTACTCGCTCGGCGGCCAGATGGTGACCGAAGACGGCAAGAAGGCCGACTTCAACAACGCCATGGGCAAGCAGGTGCTGCAGACGCTCAAGGACATGCGCTTCACCGACAACAGCGTGGGCGCGAAGCAGCTGCTGCAATGGCCCGACCTGCTCACCAACGCGGGCGCCGGCAAGGTCGGCATGTTCGTCGGCGCACCCGACGCCACCACCGCGATCGTCACCCAGTTCCAGGGCAAGTACCAGGACTGGGCGATGGGCCCGATGCCCGGCCAGGACGGCCCGGCGAAGGCGACGCTCGGCGGCGGCGAGGGCTACTTCTTCAAGAAGGGCCTGAGCAAGGAGCAGGTGGAGGCCGGCCTGAAGTGGCTGGCGTTCCAGAAGCTGACGCCGGGCAAGGGCCAGTTCGACTACGTGCGGGCCAAGCCGCAGAACAACCCGGTCGGCCTGCCCCAGCCGCAGCTGTTCACGGTCGGCAGCGACGCGTACAAGCAGGAGCTCGAGCAGCGCAAGGCGAACGCCAACGTCACCGTCGACGACTTCGCCATCTTCGAGAACAACCCGGTGCCGGTGAAGGTGGAGCCGCCGAACGCGCAGGCGGTCTACGCGGTGCTGGACGCGGCGATGTCCGCGGTGCTGACCGACTCGAAGGCCAACGTCGACCAGCTGTTGAAGACCGCCGAGGACAAGGTGAACCAGGTGCTCGCCACGGGCGGGACCGGTAGCTGAGTCTTCATGGCGACAACCATCGCACCGGGTGCGCCGGCCGAGGTGACCGCGAGTCGCCCCCTCGGCCGGCGGCCCGGCCGGCGTAAGCGCCGGCTACAGAGCAACCTCACCGGGTACGCGTTTCTCCTCGGCGCCGTGGTGTGTTTCGCAGTCTTCTCGTGGTACCCGATGGTCCGCGGCATCGTGATGAGCTTTCAGCGGACGCGGCGCGGCGAGACGACCTGGGTCGGCTGGGACAACTACGAGCGCATCGTCAACGACCCGAGCTTCTGGACCGCCTGGAAGAACACGTTCTACTTCACCGCGCTCGCGCTGGTGCTCGGCTACGCGGTGCCGTTCTTCGTGGCGATCCTGCTCAACGAGTTTCGGCACGCCAAGGGCTACCTGCGCATCCTGGTGTACCTCCCGGTGATGCTGCCGCCGGCGTCCGCGCTCTTCCTGTTCAAGTACTACGCGTACGACCCGAGCGACGCCGGCCTGTTCAACGCGGTCCTGAAGTTCTTCCACCTGCCGACGTCGGAGTGGATGCAGTCGACGACGATGACGATGCCCGCGATGGTCATCGCGTCCACGTGGATGAACATGGGCGCCGCCGTGCTCATCTACCTCGCCGCCCTGCAGAACATCCCCGGCGAGCTCTACGAGGCGGCGGAGATGGACGGTGCCGGGATCTGGCGGCGGATCTGGAACGTGACGATCCCCCAGACGAAGCTGATCCTCTCGCTGATGGCGATGCTCCAGATCGTGGCCACGATGCAGCTCTTCATCGAGCCGCTGATCCTCGCCAACGGGGCCGGCACGCAGGACTCGGCCACCTCGGTCGCGTACCTCATCTACCAGCACGGCTTCTTCCAGAACGACCTCAACGGCGCCGCCGCGCTCGGCGTGATCATGCTCGTCGTGCTGGCCGGCTTCTCCTTCGTGTACGTGCGGCTCACCTCGCGACGGGACGAGACATGACGCGGACGCTGGTTTCCCACGCACAGATGCGGCGCGGCCGGGGCAGATACCTGTACTGGACGCTGCTCACCGCCGTCGTCATCGTCTTCACGCTGGTGTTCATCGGGCCGCTGTACTGGATGGTCACCGGAGCGCTCAAGTCGGGCCAGGAGATCGCGCAGACCCCGCCGACGCTGTGGCCGGAGGATCCTCGGCTGACCAACTACACCGACGCGTGGAATCAGCTCGACCTGGCCAAGCTGCTCTTCAACACGTTCTACTACGCGGCCGGCGCGCTCGTCTTCCAGCTGGTGCTGGACACCAGCGCGGCGTACGCACTGTCGAAGCTGCGCCCCGCGTTCGGCAACGCGATCCTCGGCCTGATGCTCGCCACGCTGATGATCCCGGCGATGGTGCTCATCATCCCGCAGTACGTGACGGTCATCGACCTGCCGATCCTGCACGTCAACCTGCTCGACTCCCCGCTGGCGCTGTGGCTGCCCGCGGTGGCGAACGCGTTCAACATCTTCCTGCTGAAGCGCTTCTTCGACTCGATTCCGGAGGAGATCATGTCAGCGGCCATCATGGACGGTGCGACGCCGCTCCGTACACTGTGGTCGATCATCCTGCCGATGTCGCGGCCGATCCTCGGCGTGGTCTCCATCTTCGCGGTCACCGCGGTGTGGAAGGACTTTCTCTGGCCGAAGCTCGTCATGCCGTCGCCCGAGACCCGCACGGTCAGCGTCGGCATCTACGCGTTTTCCGGTGGTACCCCGATGAACGTGGTGGTCGCGGCGGCGGTCATCGCGGCGATCCCGACCATCGTCTTCTTCCTGATTTTCCAGAAGAGCATCATGTCCGGCCTCACCGCTGGCAGCCTGAAAGGCTAGGGAACTTAGTGGGTGACAACCACTGGTGGCGCTCCGCCGTCATCTACCAGATCTATCCGCGCAGCTTCGCCGACGGCAACGGCGACGGCATCGGTGACCTCGGTGGCGTGCGCGCGCGTCTCGACCACCTGGCCGCGCTCGGTGTCGACGCGGTCTGGTTCAGCCCCTGGTACGCCTCGCCGCAGGCGGACGCCGGCTACGACGTCGCCGACTACCGGGCGATCGACCCGGTCTTCGGCACGCTCGCCGAGGCCGAGGAGCTGATCCGGGAGGCGCACGCGCTGGGCATCCGGATCATCGTCGACGTGGTGCCGAACCACAGCTCCAACCAACACGTGTGGTTCGTCGAAGCGCTTCAGAACGGCCCCGGCTCGACCGCGCGCGACCTCTTCTGGTTTCGCCCCGGCCGCGGCGCGGACGGCGAGCTGCCGCCGAACGACTGGCAGTCCATCTTCGGCGGCCCGGCCTGGACCAGGGTCGAAGACGGCGAGTGGTACCTGCACCTGTTCGCGCCCGAGCAGCCGGATCTCAACTGGGAGCACCCGAAGGTCCGGGAGGAGTTCGAAGACGTGCTGCGCTTCTGGCTCGACCGGGGCGCGGACGGCATCCGGATCGACTCGGCCGCGCTGCTGATGAAGGACGGCACGCTCGCCGACTTCGACCCCGCCGATCCACCGGTCCCGCACCCCTTCCAGGACCGGGACGAGGTGCACGAGGTCTACCGGGCGTGGCGCACGATCACCGACAGCTACCCGGAGCCGCGGGCGCTGATCGGCGAGGTGTGGCTGCCCGACGCCGAGCGGTTCGCCGCGTACCTGCGCGAGGACGAGATCCACACCGCGTTCAACTTCGCGTTCCTCGGCTGCCCGTGGGACGCCGCCGCGCTGCGCGCCACCATCGACGAGACGCTGGCAGTGCACGCGCCGGTCAAGGCGGCCGCGACGTGGGTGCTGTCCAATCACGACGTTCCCCGTCACGTGACCCGGTACGGGCGCGCGGACACGTCGTTCACATTGGACTACCGCCAGCTCGGCGCGCCCACCGACCGCGCGCTGGGGCTGCGCCGCGCCCGGGCCGCGCTGCTGCTCAACCTGGCGCTGCCCGGCTCGGTCTACCTGTACCAGGGCGAGGAGCTCGGCCTGGAGGAGATCGAGGACATCCCGGACGCGCTGCGGCAGGACCCGATGTTCTTCCGCACCGACGGGGCCAACCTCGGCCGCGACGGCTGCCGCGTACCGATCCCGTGGTCCGGCACCGCGCCACCGTTCGGCTTCAGCCCGCCGGGCGCCACCGCCGACCCGTGGCTCCCGCAGCCCGCCAGCTGGCGCGACCGCACCGTCGAGGCCCAGTCGGGCGACCCGGACTCGATGCTGGAGCTCTACCGGCTGGCCCTGCGCCAACGGCGCGGCCGTGCGGAGCTGGGAGACGGCCCCTTCGCGTGGCTTCCCGGCCCGGAGCGGGTGCTCGTGTTCAGCCGAGGCCCGGCCGCGACGTTCGCATGCGTGGTCAACCTCTCCGGCGAGCCGGTCCAGCTTCCCGTCCCCGGCACGGTGGCGCTGTCCAGCAACCCGCTGGACGGCGACCTGCTCCCGCCCGACACCGCTGCCTGGGTGGTGGCGGACTAGCGCCTTGGGCTTGCCGCGCGGAGATGGCAGCGGAGGTCGGGGATTTCGGCTCGGTCACGAGCCGCCGACCTCCGCGGTCTCCGGCGGGAAATGCACCCCAAAAAAACGCTCCGCTGCGCTCCACGTTTCCCCGGGGCCCCGCGCGGCGGCTCGGCGCTGACGCGACCCGGGCAATATCTTCCGATTCGGTCGTATACCTCCTATAAGTAACCGTCGCGAAGATCGTTCGGGTTAGTCTTTGGGCCGGTCAGGGGGTTGGACGGGCGGCTGAGGGGGTGCGCGTGGCGGTGGCTACCGCGGCGGCGAGCCGGTGGACGAGGCAGCGGCTCCTGCGGCTTTACGCGGTGGCCATGGGCGGCGCGGCCGTGGTGGTGACGGCGCTCTCGGCCGGGCAGGTCGTCGACGCGGCCACCACGTATCCCTCGATGTGGCTGATGACGGCGCTAGCGGTGCTGGCAGGCGGCATCGCCTTCATCGAGACGCCGGCGCCGGGGCGCTCCCCGATGATCGTGTGCCCGACGATCTGCTTCACGTTCGCGATCCTGCTCTGCTGGGGCCTCGGGCCGGCCATCGCCGCGCAGGCGCTCGCCGTGGTGCTCGTGCGGTGGAAGCTGCACGCGCCGGTCCTCGACGGCGTGAAGGCGTGGGGGCAGTACACGCTCGCGTTCGCGGCCGCCTCGGCCGTGCTGTGGCTGGGGCAGCCGGACCCCTTCGAGCGGCAGGGGCCGACCAACGTCGTCACCGACGCGCTCACCGTCGTGGGCGCGGTCGCCGCGTGGCTCGTGGTGTACGCGGCGCTGGAGTTCGGCCACTCGGTGCTGCGCGGCACGTCCGCCCGCTCCCGCGACCTGACGCTGGCGGTCGGCAACCAGTTGCTCTTCAAGGCCTCGCTGCTGCTGTTGAGCCCGGTGCTGGCGGTGGCCGCGCACATCAACGTCGGGTTCGTGCCGCTGGTCTTCGTGCCGCTCTTCGCCGTGCAGCGGATGGCCCGCCTCTCCGCCGAGCGCGACCGCGCGGCGCGCATGGACCCGCTCACCGGGCTGGCCAACCGGTCGGGACTGCGCGCCGGCTTCACCGACCTGCTCTCGGCCGGCCCGCCGGCGCTCTCGCTGCTGATGCTCGACCTCGACAGGTTCAAGCACGTAAACGACACGCTCGGCCACGACGTCGGCGACCGGCTGCTGATCGCGGTGGCGCAGCGGATCGCGGCCGTACAACCTCCGGGCGCCATAGTGGCGCGGCTGGGTGGCGACGAGTTCGCGATCCTGCTCGCCACCGAGACGCCGTCGGAGGCGGAGTGCGTTGCCGGCACGGTGGTCCACGCGCTCACCGAACCGGTGCGGCTGGACCGGCTGCAGATCGACGTCACCGCCTCGCTCGGCATCGCGTCCTATTCGGACGGTGAGGACTTTCCGGCGCTGCTACGCCACGCCGACGTGGCGATGTACGAGGCGAAGCAGCGCGGCGACGCGGTCGCCACCTACCTCGCGCGCGCCGACCAGAACAGCCCGGAGCGGCTCAAGCTGCTCACCGACTTCCGGGACGCGCTGACCGCCCGCGGCCCCGCGCAGATCGCCATGCACTACCAGCCGCAGGTGTCGCTCGCGACCGGCGAGGTGGAAGGTGTCGAGGCGCTGCTGCGGTGGCGCCATCCGGTGCACGGCCCGGTGCCGACCCGCGACCTGCTCAGCGTCGCCGAGCACAGCTCGGTCATGCGGCAGCTCACCATGCGGGTCATCGACGACGTGACGGCGCAGGTCGCGGCCTGGCTGGGCGACGGGCTGGGGATCCGCGCCTCGCTCAACGTGAGCGTCCGCGACCTGTACGGCGACGACCTCGCCACGCACTTGGCCCGGCGGCTGGCCGAGCGGGGCATACCGCCGGAGCGGATCCAGGTGGAGATCACGGAGAGCGCGCTGCTCGCCGATCCCAGCCGGGTGCAGGCCACGGTCAACCGGATCGCCGCGCTCGGCGTCGCCGTATCACTCGACGACTTCGGCACCGGGTACTCGTCGCTGCAGCATCTGCGCCGCCTGCCGATCAGCGAGATCAAGATCGACCGCTCGTTCGTCAGCGGGATGGCCGACAACCGCGACGACGCCGCGATCGTACGCTCCATTGTGGAGATGGCCCGGACGCTCGGCATCCGCACGGTGGCCGAGGGCGTGGAAAACGAGTACACGCGCCAGCTCCTCGCCGAGGCCGGGTGCGCGCTGATCCAGGGTTGGATCGCCGCGTACCCGATGCCCGGCTCGGAGCTGGTCCGCTGGTTGTCCGCCGCCGACCTGCCAAACATCGAGCGGGATCGACCCCTGATCTCCGGCGCGGCTGGAGGGGCGCCAAATCCGTTGCGGTCCGGTCCGTGATCTCCTTACCTTTTGAGGCATGGGATACGCACTGCTCGCCGGCACCAAGGCGCCCGTGCGGGTCTGGACCGACCCGTACGGCATCGAGCCCGAGGCCGCACAGCAGCTCCGCAACATCGGTCAGCTGCCGTGGGTCGAGGGTGTCGCCGTCATGCCCGACGTCCACTTTGGAAAGGGCGCGACCGTCGGATCCGTCATCGCCATGCGGCAGGCAGTATCGCCGGCCGCCGTCGGCGTCGACATCGGTTGCGGCATGTCCGCGGTGCGCACCTCCCTGACCGCGGCCGACCTCCCGGACAACCTCGGCCCGCTGCGCGCGGCGATCGAAGACGCCATCCCGGTCGGCTTCGCCCAGCGCGACAGCGAGGTAAACCCGCGCCGGGTGCGCGGGCTGGAGCAGGCCGGGTGGGACGCGTTCTGGCGGCAGTTCGGCACCCTTCACGATGGTGTGTCCAACCTGGAGGGTCGGGCGCACCACCAGATGGGCACGCTCGGCGGCGGCAACCACTTCATCGAGGTCTGCGTCGAGCGGGGCGGCGATGACGACGGCCAGGTGTGGCTCATGCTCCACTCGGGCTCGCGCAACATCGGCAAGGAGCTCGCCGAGCGCCACATCGCGGTCGCCCGCCACCTGCCGCACAACACCGACCTTCCCGACCGCGACCTGGCCGTCTTCCTGGCCGGCACGCCGCAGATGGAGGCATACCGCCGCGACCTGTGGTGGGCGCAGGAGTACGCACGCCGCAACCGGGCCGTCATGATGGCCCTGCTCTGCGACGTCGTGCGCCGGCTCCTGCCCCAGGTCACGTACGGCGAGCCGATCTCCTGCCACCACAACTACGTGGCGGAGGAGAGCTACGGCGGCGTCGAGGTGCTGGTCACCCGCAAGGGCGCGATCCGGGCCGGCGCCGGCGACCTGGGCATCATCCCGGGCTCGATGGGCACCGGTTCGTACATCGTGCGCGGCCGCGGCAACGCCGACGCCTACTGCTCGGCGTCGCACGGCGCGGGGCGGCGGATGTCGCGGGCCAAGGCGAAGAAGATGTTCAGCACCGCGGACCTGGAGGCGCAGACGGCCGGTGTCGAGTGCCGCAAGGACGCCGGCGTGGTCGACGAGATCCCGGGTGCGTACAAGGACATCGGCCAGGTCATGGAGCAGCAGGAGGACCTGGTCGAGGTGGTCGCGCACCTCAAGCAGGTCGTCTGCGTCAAGGGCTGACGAGGCACAATGGGCCGGTGCCTGTCGTCGAAGCGGTGATCACCGTACCGGTGCCGCCGGATCTGGCGTTCGCCGTCTCGCAGACGACGGCGCCGGTCCGGTACCGGTGGGATCCCTTCGTGCGGCGGCAGCACTTCGTGGGCGGGGCTTCGCGGCCGGGCAAAGGCGTGCGCACGTACACCCGGTCGAAGCACGGACTCACCATGGTCAGCGAGTACGTATCGTTCGCGCCGCCGACCAACGTGGGCATGAAGATGGTGCGCGGGCCCTGGTTCTTCGAGATGTTCGCCGGCGGGTGGCGTTTCACTCCGGCCGAGGCGCCCGGGCACACGGTCGCCACGTGGCGCTACAGCTTCCGATGCCGGCCCAGGTTGCTCCGGCCGGTCTTCGAAAGGGTCGGCGTGTGGCTCCTCGGCCGCGACATCCGCCGCCGGATAGCCGGCTACGCCGACGGATGCGCGGACCCCGCCGTGCTCGCGGCCGCACGCGAAGCAATTGCCACACGCGACACCTAGCGAGCCTCCGGAGTGGGGTGGTCGATTTGATCGACAGGCCAGGGGGCAGGCTCTTCGAAGCGGCGGATCAGCTCGCCGACGCTGCGGAGGCTGCTGCGCACCCGGCGGCTCCACTCCTCCTCGCCGAGCAGGATTACGGCCTCGCCGCCCAGAAACGACAAGCCGATCAGCGCCGCCAGGTCGCCTGGCGCGAACGGGCCGAGCGTGCCGAACCGGCCCTCCGCCTCGCGCACGACCTCCTCGAGCACCACGAACCAGGCGTTGAGCATCGTCAGGACCTGCTGCCCCAGCGCGCGGTCGGACCAGCCGGCGGCCATCATCTCCTGGAGCACCCGCACGTAACCGGAGGCGAGGTCGTCTTCCAGGAAGTCGCACGCCTGCCCGTAGCGCTTCCACAGCGGCGTCTCGGCGCCGTACATCTGGCGCTGGCGCTCGATGAGCCGGGCGTTTTCCCGGTCGAGCAGCCCGAGGATCAGGCCCTGCTTGCCGCCGAAGTGGTAGTGGATCTGGCTGAGCGGCACTCCGGCCAGGTCGGCGACCCGTCTTGTGGAGAGCGCCGCGTAGCCGTCGGCGAGGAGGCAGGACCGGGCGGCCTCGAGGATCCGCATCGCCGTCTCGCCGCCTCGCTCCGCCATCGCACGCTCCCCTGACCGCTGATTTCCGACACTTGTCGGTCACTCGACCGAATGCTAGCGTCCCATTCTATCGGTCGGTCGACCGAACGATAGGGGGGATGGACATGTTGCGTCGGGTATCGGTGCTGGCGTACGGAGTCGTCGCGTACGCCCTGTTTCTCGGAGTACTGCTCTACACGATCGGCTTTCTCGCCGGTGTGGGCGTGCCCAAGGACGTCGACGACGGGCCGGCCGGCCCGTCCTGGCGAGCGGTGCTCGTCGACGTGTTGCTGCTCGGGGTGTTCGCCGTCCAGCACAGCGTGATGGCGCGGCCCTGGTTCAAGCGGTGGTGGACGCGGATCGTGCCCGCGGCCATCGAGCGGAGCACCTACGTCCTGGCGGCCAGCCTCGTCGTGGCGTTGCTGCTGTGGCAGTGGCGTCCCTTGCCCGATCAGGTCTGGTCGGTGGAGGCTACGTGGGGACGGGTGCTCCTCTGGGCGGGATACATGCTGGGTTGGGGGATCCTGGTGCTCAGCACGTTCTTGATCGGCCACTTCGACCTCTTCGGGGTGCGGCAGGTGCTCGCCCGCGCCCGCGACCGCCGCTACGCCGATCCCGGCTTCCGCGAGCCGCTGTTCTACCGGCTGGTCCGGCACCCGCTGATGGTCGGCTTCCTGATCGCCTTCTGGGTCACCCCGGAGATGAGCGCCGGTCGGCTGCTCTTCGCCGCGACGGCCACGGGCTACATCCTCGTCGCCGTGCGGCTGGAGGAGCACGACCTGCGTCGCGAGCTCGGCGAGCCGTACGAGCGGTACATGGCGCGGGTGCCGCGCTTCGTGCCCCGGCCCACCGCCCTCGCCGGGAGGCAGCGCCATGCGCGCCAGCCGAGCTGACACCGAAGGCTTCGTCGAGCACCGCGGCGTCAAAGTCCACTACGAGGTGTACGGCTCGGGTGGGCCCACGATCTTCCTGCTGCCGACGTGGACGATCGTCCACAAGCGATTCTGGAAGCTCCAGGTGCCCTACCTCGCCCGGCACTTCCGGGTCGTCACCTACGACGGGCCGGGCAACGGGCAGTCCGACCGGCCGCTCGCGCCGGAGGCGTACGACCAGTCGGCGCAGGTGGCCTACGCTCTCGCCGTGCTGGACGCGACCGGCACCGACCGTGCCGTCGTCGTCGGGCTGTCGCGCGCGGCCAACTGGGCGCTGGAGCTGGCCGCCGAGCATCCGGCGCGGGTGCACGGGACGATCGTCGTCGGCGCGGCTGTGCCACTCGCGCCACGCGACCCGGTGCGCGCCGCGCACATGTCGCTGACCGGGCCCGCGCCGGAGATCGAGGCGTCGCGCGTGGCGGCACTCGGCAGCGATCCCGGTGAACACTGGGCGAAGTACAACCGGGAGTACTGGCTGGAGCGGTACGAAGACTTCCTCTGGTTCTTCTTTGGACAGTGCTTCAGCGAGGCACACTCCACAAAGCCCATCGAAGACGCGGTGGGCTGGGCGCTGGAGACGAGCGGCGCGGTGCTCGTCGCCGAGTCCGCCGCCGCTTTCCCGAAGCGGGCGACCGTGGAAGAGTGGTGTGCGCGCGTCACCACGCCGCTGCTCGCCATCCACGGCGACGACGACCGCGTGATACCGCTGCGGAGCAGCGAGCGGATCGCCGAGCTTTCCGGCGGCGAGCTCGTGGTGCTGGAGGGCGCCGGCCACATCCCGATGGCGCGCGACCCGGTCCGCGTCAACCTGCTGATCCACGAGTTCGCCGAGCGCTTCCGCCCGCCCGCGCCGGCCCGCCGCACCTGGACCCGGTGGGATCGGCGGCGCAAACGGGTGCTGTACCTGTGCTCGCCGATCGGGCTGGGCCACGCGCGGCGCGACCTGGCCATCGCCCGCGAGCTGCGCGAGCGCCACCCGGACGCGCGCATCGACTGGCTGACCCAGCACCCGGTCACGCGGATGCTCGACGACGCCGGCGAGCACGTGCATCCGGCGAGCCGGTGGCTCGTCAACGAGTCCGAGCACATCGAGAGCGAGGCGGGCGAGCACGACCTGCATTGCTTCCAGGCACTGCGCCGGATGGACGAGATCCTCGTCGCCAACTTCATGGTCTTCCGCGACGTGGTCACCGACGAGCGGTACGACCTGGTCGTCGGCGACGAGGCCTGGGACGTCGACCACTTCCTGCACGAAAACCCCGAGCTGAAGCGCTTCGGGTACGCGTGGCTGACCGACTTCGTCGGCTACCTGCCGATGCCCGACGGCGGTGAGCGGGAGGCCCTCGTCACGGCCGACTACAACGCCGAGATGATCGGCCACATCGCCCGCTTCCCGGCGCTGCGCGACAGGGCGGTGTTCGTGGGCGACCCCGACGACATCGTCGCGGACCGCTTCGGGCGCGACCTCCCGCTGATTCGTGAGTGGACAGAGGCGCACTACGACTTCGCCGGGTACGTCACCGGCTTCGACCCCGGCGACTACGCCGACCGCGCGGCGCTGCGGGCCGAACTCGGCTACCAGCCGGGCGAGCGGGTCTGCGTCGTGACCGTCGGCGGCTCGGCCGTCGGCGCCGACCTGCTGCGCCGCGTCCTCGACGCGTTTCCGGAGGCTTCCCGGCGGGTGGCCGGCCTGCGGATGATCGTGGTCACCGGGCCGCGCATCGACCCGGCCTCGCTCCCCGCCCGGCCCGGCCTGGAGGTCCGGCCGTACGTGCCGGACCTGCCCCGGCACCTCGCGGCGTGCGACCTGGCAGTGGTGCAGGGCGGCCTGACGACCTGCATGGAGCTGACCGCCACCGGCCGGCCGTTCGTCTACGTGCCGCTGCGCCACCACTTCGAGCAGAACTTCCACGTGGCGCACCGCCTCCGCCGCCACGGCGCGGGCCGCCGGCTCGACTTCGCCGACCTCACGCCCGACTCGCTCGCGGACGCGATCGCCACCGAGATCGGCCGCGAGGTCCGCTACCGCCCGGTGCCGACGGGCGGAGCCGCCCGCGCCGGCGCCCTGCTCGCCGAGCTTCTCTGACAACCGATTCCAAACATATATCGAGCTACCGCGATGTCCGTCGTGGTCCGGACCGCTGCTCCCGCGGCCTCACCCTCCGCTTTTGGTCACGGTCTTGACCTGCCCTTCGAAAGGGCTGACCGTGACCAACGGCGGACGGGTGAGGCCGCGGGAGCGACGGCACGGACCACGACGGACGTCGCGGTAGCTCGATATCTAATGCCTAAAAGCTTTTAGCGGGTGCGGAAGTCGGCCAGGACCTCGGTGAGGGAGTGCCGGCCGGCGGCGGCCAGGGCCGGGTTGGTGTATCGGTAGACGCGCACCGCGCCGAGGCCGGCCCGCAGTGCCCAGCCGCGCCCCCGCCGCCAGGTCGCGTCGTCGACGCCCACCACCGCGCGGAAGACGTCGCGGGTGCGCGCGCTCAGCAGTGCCCAGGCGGGCAGCAGGTCGGTGGCCGGGTCGCCGGTGCCGATGAGGCCGAAGTCGATGACCGCGGCGAGCCGGCCCTGCCGCGCGACGAGGTTGGCCGGCAGGAGGTCGCCGTGTAGCCAGACCGGCGGCCCGGCCCACGGCGGTGCGGCCAGCGCGTCCTCCCACACGGCGGTCGCCAGGGCGGCGTCGACGAGGCCGACGGAGGCGAGCCGGTCGATGGACTCGTGCACGTCGACGTCGCCCGGACCGACCGGCACCGCGCGGGGCGAGCGGGGCGCGCCGGCGGTGTCGATCCGCTGCAACGCCGCGACGAACCTGCCCAGCCGGACAGCCACGTCGCGCAGGTCGAGGTCGGTGCGGTCGGCGAGCGTGTCGCCGTCGAGCCAGCGGTAGATGAGCCACGGATACGGGAACTCGCGGTCCGGCACGCCCGCGCCGAGCGGCACCGGGACGTCGAGCGGCAGGCGCGGCGCGAGGCGCGGCATCCACTCCCGCTCGCGGCCCACCATCGGTGCGGCGCGGGGCAGGGCGGGCAGGCGGACCACGAGCTCGTCGCCGAGCCGGTAGATCAGGTTGTCGGTGCCGACCGTGCGCACCTGCCGCACCGGAAGGTCTGCCCACTGTGGAAACTGTTTCGCGACCAGCCGGCTGACCAGCGGCGGCCCGATGTCTGTCATGCCGACGGGCCCGTCCCGCACGCGGCGGCGAAAGCCGCCCGGCAGGCGCCGACCTGCCGGCGCGCGGCGTGCCCGTCCGGCATCGCGTGCCGGGCCGGCACCGGGCGACTCATCCCTGCGGTCACGGGCGAAGGGTACCGACCGGAGCTGCGGCTCCGAGCGGCTGCCCCTTCCGGAGCCGCGACGGCGTCAGGCGACGCTCGGGAACACGACCCGATCCAGCACCGCCTCCGGCGTGCGCCACTGCTCGGGATCGTCGTAGTTGCCCGCGGCGATGGCTACGACGAGGCGCAGATCGGGCACGACCGTCAGGCGCTGCCCACCGTTGCCCATCGCGCCGACCCACAGGTGGCCGTCGCCCGCCCCGCTGTACCACTGGTAGCCGTACATCCCGCCCCACTCGACCGGCAGGCGCGGCTCCAGCATCGCGCGCACCCACTCGGCGGGCACGACCTGCCGACCGTCCCACTCGCCGCCGGCCAGCACCATCTCGCCCACGCGGGCCAGGTCGCGGGTCGCCAGGCGCAGCCCGGACGCGGCCGAGGGCACCCCGTCCGACCCGGCCATCCACGTGAACGACCCGATGCCCAGCGGCGCGAAGAGCCTCTCGCGAGCGAACTCCGACAGCGTGTGGCCGGTGCCCCGGGCGATCAGCCCGCCGAGCAGGGCCGTGGCGCCGCCGCTGTACGAGTACCGCACGCCGGGCGGCCCGATGACCGGCCGCTCCAGCACGAACCTGTAGCGGTCGGGCGCCAGCTCCATGGCGATCTCGGCGTTGGCCGGGCTGTTGTAGGGGATCTCCTCCTTCCACTCCATGCCGAGCGACATGGTCAGCGCGTGCTCGACCGTGAGCCGCGCGCGCTCGGGGTCGGCGGCCAGGTCGGGGTACTCGGGAAACCCGGCCAGCAGCGGCGCCGACGGCTCGGGGACGAGGCCGTCGCCGAGCGCGATCCCGTACAGCAGGGCGGTCACGCTCTTGGTCACCGAACGCACGTCGTGCAGCGTGTGTGGACCGAAGTCGACGACTCCGCGCGGCGTATTCCAGCTGAAGTCCTCGCCGCTGCCGTAGTGCTCCAGCACCACCTGTCCACTGTGGACGACGACGGCGGCGTGCAGGCCCTCGACCAGCCCCGCCGTGATCGCCTCGTCAAGTCTCTCGCGCATAGACACACGGACAGCTTAGGTAATTTAGGGCGATGGACGAGCTGGACGAGCTGCTGCGCGAGCAGGCCGCCTACTACCGCGCCCGCGCCGGCGAATACGACGCCGAGTACGAGAACAGCGACGAGCTGAGCTCGCTGGATTCGCTGGCCGAAGGGCTGCCACTCGCGGGCGACGTGTTGGAGCTGGCCTGCGGCACCGGGCAGTGGACGAGACTCATAGCCGAGCGCGGGCTCCGGGTGACCGCGATCGACGGCTCGCCGGAGATGATCGCCAAGGCGAGCGAGCGGGTGGGCGACCTCCCCGTGGAGTTTCTGGAGGCCGACCTCTTCGACTGGTGCGCGCCACGGCGGTTCGACACGGTGTTCTTCGGGTTTTGGCTCTCGCACGTGCCGCCGGAGCGGTTCGCCGCCTTCTGGCGCATGGTCGGCGAAGCCCTGCGCCCGGGCGGGCACGCCTGCTTCGTCGACTCGGGCCCGGGCGACGTAGTCAACGAGGAGGTCCTGACCCCGCTGACGGTGCGTCGGGAGCTTGACGACGGCACCGCGCACCGGGTGGTGAAGCTCTTCCACGACCCGCCGGGGCTGACCGCGGCACTGGCCGAGATCGGCTGGTCGGCGCGGGTCTGGCCACTTCGGCGCAGCCTGATCGCCGGCACCGCGGCGCCACTATCCCGGTAGCGCGTCCTCGACCGCGGCCGCACCGGCGACCTCGTACACCGCGGCGACCGCCTCGCGGGGCACCGGCGCGTACACGTGCGGGAAGAGACCGTCGGTCGACTCCTCCCAGCGCACGCTCTCCCCCAGCGCCTCCGCGTCGATCGCGGCGACCACGAGCGCCGGCTCGTCCGGAAACACCCGCAGGGCGGTGGGTCCCACCTGCTCCCTCGACGAGCAGTGGATGAACCCGGACTCGTGGTCGAACGGCGACCCGTCGAACCGGCCGGCCGCCTCGAACCCGGCCCACTCGGCCGGCAGCAGAATCTTGTAGATCAGCACGTAGCCACCCTAAGCGCGAGCGGTGCCGACGCTGGACACGAAAGCGCGCCCACCGGTCACAGGGAGGTGTGGCCGGTGGGCGCTGTCGGCTGTCGCTATCGGACGGTGACTCGGACCGCGTCGAAGGCGGGGACCTGGTTGGCGCGTTGCATCATCGGGATGCGGTGTGAGGCGTCGCCGGCCCAGGAGGCGCATTGGAAGGTGCCTCGGTTGGGT
>Ga0081539_10000947_pt1 | contig 54424 bp, 52 predicted proteins | sample TabmetS4T2R2_FD_71023 | JGI IMG/M metagenome (GOLD analysis project Ga0081539, IMG submission 71023) | Tabebuia heterophylla rhizosphere microbial communities from the University of Puerto Rico - S4T2R2 | ecosystem: Host-associated > Plants > Roots > Rhizosphere ...
TAGGTCGCATCGGAATCGTTCATGATTTCCTCGAAGTGCTTTGCATATTCATCGTATGGAATATCACCATAATTCCCGAAGAAGAGCGGGCTGTAATCGTCATCGCGAACAGAATGTCTCTGGCGGTCAAACACCTTGACCTTTCCGATTACGGTCAACAACGCAAAGAAGATGGTGATCAGCAGGAAAATATCCAGACCAATAACGGTCAATGTAAAACGCGGATCTGTTATTTGCGTGAGAGAAAGCGATAATAATACCGACGATATACTGAGCAGAATATGTGCCTTTGTATCGGCCATCTGGCTGAAGCTGACCAAATTATTGCGCGTTTGCCGCAGCATGTGATCGAGTTGCTGGCGAGGCTCAGTAATATGCATATTACTCTTCCTTCAAGGCGGCAAGTACTTCTGCTTCCCTTTCTGCGGTCAGCCCCGCGCGCCATTCATGATCCGGTGGGCGCGTTTTTGCCCATTCCAGGGTGTCACGTATTGTCTCTTCTAATGGGCGAAACTTCAACCCTGCGTTGATGGCTTTGGATACATCGGCACGTGAGACGCCTGCGTCCTCACCCGCGCTTGGAAGCCAGACAGGCATGTCGCTCCATGCTTCCACTTTGTTTTCTGCAAGAAATTCAACAGAAGCCCAATGGAATCGCGCGTCGCTGTTGCTCACTTGCTTGCTGGCATCTAACAGCTCACCAATCGTCAATTCATAATCCGGACCGGTTGCGTTGTAAATTCCTGATGCATTTTCTTCCATCAATCTGATGATGAAATCAGAAAGGTCGCGCACATCAACAATCTGTATAGGTGCGTCAGGTTTTTCAGGCGCGAGAACATCGCCGCCGCGCGCTACTCTTGCAGGCCAATAGGTGAAGCGATCGGTCGGGTCGTTCGGACCGACGATCAAACCGGGGCGGATGATCAGAGTACGATCGTCACCGAAGACATCCTGCACTGCTTTTTCACATAATGCCTTCAATGGACCATACGATTCACCCGTAATCTCCTCGAACGATTCGTCTTCGATTTTTCCCACCGGATCATTTTCATCGATGCCAATTTTGCTGAAGTTTGCATAGACTGACATGGATGAGATAAACACATAACACTTCACGTTCTTTTCCAGGCTTTGGGCTGAGAGGCGGACAATGCGCGGCACATACCCTGACGTGTCAATCACCGCGTCCCATTCGCGACCCGATAATTTCTCAAGATCATGTTCGCGGTCGCCAAGAATCGTCTCGATGTTCAGAAACAGATCCGGGTTCGATTTGCCGCGATTGAAGAGAGTCACTTCGTGCCCGCGCGCGAGGGCCGCGTCGACAAGGTGTCTTCCAAGAAAACGTGTACCGCCGATGATAAGAATTTTCATTGAGTCTCCATGTTTTCGCGCTGAGCGGAATGACGAGCGACAGCGAGGAATGCAGTCGAAGCGTATGTACTACTTTTCAAAGCCAATAAATTGTTCAGCTTGTGCTTTCCGATCCATCCGCGCTTCGACTGCGCTCGACTTGCACTCGCTCCGCTCAGCGCGAGGAATTATTTTATTGCTTCACTCTCGTCAATCTCGCTTCCGTTGCTTTTGCTTCATCTCCATCGGGGGGGATGTTGTAGGCAGTGATGAGGAGATGATCTTCATCTAATAATGCTACTTCCGTGCGCCAGCCCCAGTCCGGGCCGCCGGAGGGATCGGGATAATGACCCAGTACAAAGAATCCGTTTTCGGTTTGATTCCCTGTGCAGAACATGATGGCTGTGTTGTTATGCCATGAATCCACCCAGGAGGCTTCGTAGCGATTGAGTAACGTGTTGTAACCAAAAGTGAACATTCCATGCTGCGGCTCGCCTTCAATGGAGCCTTGGTAGAGATACAGTGCAAATCGCCCATCGAGCAGGAGTTGGATACTTCCTGCTGCCGCGGATTCGTCGGTTAGTGAATCGGGTTCAAGCCAAAGCCTGGATGTGCCTGTCCAGTTGCCGGCCAGTTGAGCCAGGAAGTGATGCGGGCTGCCTGAGGATTGTTCGAATGTCATTATGGCTCTCCATTATTTATATGTCATTGCGAGCCGCTGGTAGAGTGCGCCGAATGGAATGAGGCGTGTATCGAAACCAGGGCGAGTGTGGCAATCTCGCCTTATATTCAATCCTATGATTGCAGGTTATCTTGAGATGGCTTCCTGTAGGCTCACAATGACCTTTGTAATTCACATTCTAAAAACACCAAACGTATTTTCTTCAACTGGCGAATTCAAAACAACGGACAACGCCAATCCCAACACCTGACGCGTATCGACTGGATCAATCACACCATCATCCCAAAGACGCGCTGTGGAGTGATAGGGATTGCCTTCATCTTCATACTTCTCCAAAATGGGACGTTTGAATTCGTCGGCTTCTTCTTTGGACATCGTAGGCTTGCCCTCGCGGGCGAGTTGCTCCTGTTTGATGGTGAGCAAAACATTCGCAGCTTGTTCCCCTCCCATAACAGAGATACGCGCGTTGGGCCACATCCACAAGAAGCGCGAGCCGTAGGCGCGACCAGACATGGCGTAGTTGCCCGCGCCGAAGGAGCCACCGATGACGACAGTTAATTTTGGAACTCGAGTGGTGGCAACTGCGTGAACCATCTTCGCGCCGTCTTTGGCGATGCCGCCAACTTCGGCTTCACGTCCCACCATGAAACCAGTGATGTTTTGCAGGAATACGAGGGGAATGCCGCGCTGGTCACACAACTCGATGAAATGAGTCGCCTTGAGCGCGGACTCGCTGAATAACACTCCATTGTTGGCGATAATGCCTACGGGATATCCGTGAATACGCGCGAAGCCTGTGACTAACGTCGTACCATAGCGCGCTTTGAACTCGCGGAATTTGCTTCCATCGACTAAGCGCGCAATGATTTCATGGACATCATAAGTCTCTCTAAATGTGCTCGGCAAGATGCCATAGATTTCTTCAGCTGAATAAAGTGGTTCTTCGGGCGGTGACCATGGACCATTGACCGCGGACCATAATGGTCTATCGTCAATCGTCTGTGGTCTGGGAAGCGTTTCAACAATCCCGCGCAGAATCTCAATCGCATGATCATCATCTTCAGCAAAGTGGTCCGCAACACCTGAGAGCCGTGTGTGAACGTCCGCGCCGCCGAGCTCCTCCGCAGTGACATCTTCCCCCGTCGCGGCTTTGACGAGTGGAGGTCCGCCGAGGAAGATCGTGCCCGTACCTTTGACGATGATCGCTTCGTCGCTCATCGCAGGGACGTACGCGCCGCCTGCTGTGCACGACCCCATCACCGCCGCGATCTGCGGAATCTTTTTCGCAGACATGCGCGCCTGATTGTAGAAGATGCGACCGAAGTGATTCACGTCGGGAAAGACTTCGTCTTGTAATGGCAAAAACGCCCCGCCCGAATCGACGAGATACAGGCAGGGCAGATGATTCTCTTCGGCGATCTGCTGGGCACGCAGATGCTTCTTGACCGTCATCGGAAAATATGACCCACCTTTGACAGTGGCATCATTGGCGACAATCATCACTTCGCGATTACTGACGCGCCCAATGCCCGTGATAATGCCTGATGATGGAGTTTCATCTTCGTATAACTCATACGCCGCAAGTGCAGAAAGTTCTAGAAATGGCGAACCAGGGTCAAGAAGTCGTTCGATCCGCTCACGGACAAAGAGTTTGCCCTGCTCTTCCTGTCGCTTGCGATATTTTTCGCCACCTCCCTCACGGACGCGCGCGAGGCGCTGTTTTAGTTCGTTGGCAAGATTTTTATGATGTTCGGCGTTTTGTTTGAATTCAGGAGAAGATGAGTCAATCGAGGAGGAAAGTGTTTCCATGCTTTGAGTCTAGCACAATATTAGCCACGGAGACGCAGAGACACAGCGAAAACTTTTGTTTCAAACGGTGGTCGAGTGTTCCGAGTGAAAGCGAGGAATGTATCGAGACCATATTATGAAATTTCAAGTTTACTTGTCATTGGTGGTCTCGATATACTCACAACAACCACTCGCTACTCGACCACCGACATTTCATATGTCATTGCGAGCGAGCCTCGCGCTGAGCGGAGGACAAAGTCCGAAGTCGAAGCGGGCGAGCGTGGCAATCTCATGTTAGATGGTTATATTGAGATTGCTTCGTCGCTCCCGTTGGTCGCTCCTCGCAATGACATAGATTACTTTAAGTTTTCCAAAAACCGTTCCGCCTCATGATAGGCCACCTTATAATAATACGGCGGACCGTCGCAATAGGCGAGCTTCAGCGCGGTTTCGGCATATGCCTTTGCTTTGGTTTTGTGTCTCTTGTTCTCTATATGCAATCATGAAAATCTTCTAAAACTCTTGTGATACGATTCTTACATGAACTTCTCGCAGATCACCGATGACCTGTTCATTGGCACGACACCCTCTGTGACCGATTACGACCATCTGCGGGAGGCGGGTGTGCGTTTGGTAATCAATATGCGCTTTATGTTTGGACCGCGCCCTGATCCACATGAGGAGCCGCTCCTGTTGTTGTGGCTTCGCACGATTGACAGCCCGTTCATCCCGATACCGATTCCCAAGCTGGTGGTTGGGGCGCAAGCCGCGCTGGAGACGATTCGTTTGGGTGGGAGGGTATATGTTCACTGCGCGTACGGGCGTCACCGCGGCCCGGCGATGGGTTCCTGTGTTCTCGTTGCACAGGGATACGATCCTAGTGACGCGATGAAATTGATCATGGAACGTCGGTTGGTTGCCAACCCGGATGCCTACTACATCCGCCCGCGCATTTTGCGTTTCGCATTAGAATGGGACAAGATAAAAAGGCTCTCTGAGGCTTTATAGATTTGTTTCAGTTGGGGAAAGTCGCTTAGTCACTCGCTTGCTTTCCGAAATCTTTGAATACGTGCCTCAACATCTGCAATGATCCGGCGAGCTTCAGCCATGTCTGTTTCGTTCAGGTGTTTGCGCAGCTCCGCAAAAAGATGTTCCATTTTTGGCTTGAACGCATACATCAGTGTGGCAATATCGTTTTCATAAATCCCCACGCGCTCAAAACTTCCCTGCCGATACAAAGAAGGCAGGGCAAACAGTTTTAGTAAAAGCAATCCTTCTACTGTCGCGCAACGAATGGTTCGATCCCTGAATTGCTTCGTTGTTGTATAACTCTTTTCCACTTTTGCAAACAATGGATTCTTTGTCAAGAGAATATCAATTTGCAATTCACCGAATTTTCCTCTTGCAAAATGCATATCCTGATTTTCAAGTTTGATTTCAGGCAATTTCGATAAGGAGGGCAATGTCATAATCAGGTCGATGTCTTGTGTGTTGCGCCCTTCGACGTAGGTGAGCAGGGCAATACCATTTACCAAAACAAAATCAATGTCGCGAGCGTTCAGCAGATTGAAAAACTCTTCTGTCTGAACGACAAGAGACTCTGCCTTTCTTAAAATATCAGAAGAACTTTTGAAATCAAAAATGACAGCATTACGAATAACAGTACCGATTTCATGAATCGTATGAATAGTCATGTTTTGATGTGTTAAGTATACCCTGCCAGAGCATTAGGGAAGGATTAGTTATTCTGTTGATATTCGGCACTATGATAAGATTTTTAGCATGAATTCTCGATTGAATCGCAATTTGATTCTTCTTATGATCCTTTGCATCCTGCTCACATCCTGTGGAGCAGAATCCACGCCCGCGCCGACGCAGGTTCCGGGTTCGCCCACGTCCAATTATTTTGAGATGACGGTGACCACGCCTCTACCAACTGCAACATCCAAGCCGCGGGTATTTTCGCCAATCATTCCTGTACCAACTTCCACTCCCTTTATCACTCGAACACCCGCGCCTCCTGGCTCTGACCCGGCAGAATGGAAAAGCTGGCCCGTGATTCCAAAATCTGTCGACGCCAGTCTACAAAGAGTGTACGAAATAGGATTGGAATTGGGGAATGACCCACATGCCTTTTCGATCTTCGGCGATTGCCAGGCAAGACCGGGTGAATTCTTCGGCGTGTTCGAAACAGATATAGAGTTATTTGAGAGCCTTGATCCTGAACTCCAGGAGACAGTGACCAATTTCAACGGCTCGTTCAATCGCGAAAGCTCTACTGCCCAGGATGGAACGACTCCCGGCTCGCTCTTATGGACTCAATGGCATCGCGGTGAATATGGTTGTACGTTCACCGAGACTCCCATAGAGTGTGAATTGCGCACGCATCGCCCGTCGTTTGTCATTATTCAAATTGGCACACACTTTGAGTCGCGCAATACGGAATATCTACGCAGGGTCATCCTGCAGTTGATCGATGCGGGCGTGGTGCCGATCCTGGCGACCAAAGCGGATAACCGCGAAAAGGATGAGCGCATCAACCTCGATATGGCTCTGCTCGCCGTGGAATATGATCTCCCGCTCTGGAATTTTTGGGCGGCTGTCTCCGATCTCCCTAATCGCGGCCTCTATACGCGCGATGACCGCCCGCTGCAGGGTGATATCTATCTGACAGAAGAAGCGGCTGTCATTCACCGGATGACGGGTCTTGCCGCGCTGAATGTCGTCTGGCGCGCGGTGGCGGGAGAATAACTCTCGCGCTGAGCGGAGGGACTGTGCTCGTCAGTCCCGTAGACGAAGCGCGTGTTTACATAAATGCCGCGCTTCGTCTACACTCCTCAAAGATCATTCGTCGTTCCGCTCAGCGCGAAGGCTACTTTAAACAATAAGACTCTCAAACATTGAGAGTCTTTTCCAATGAACGTTTCAACCTGCGAACGTTTCAACCTGTTAACCCTTCAACGGCGGCGCATCTTTGTCATAGACAAACACCTGAATATCCATCCCATCGCTGTTCAACAATTCAATCGCGGGTAAAAACGTCGCGTCCTTGATCTTTTGCATATCGCCTGCCGGTGCATAGACGCTCAGCCGCGCCTCTTCATCAGACATTCTCACCGTCTTGATCTCCGCGCTTGGGCACGCGCCTTTGATCGTATCCGTCATTTGTTGGATGGCATCGTCAAGAGACATAACTACCCTCGCGTTAAAATTATAGCATGCTCATGATATGATTCCACAAGAGGTACATATGTCCAGGACACCTGCTTCACTGAAAAAACATTTCTCAGAGCAATGGGATGCCAACATGCGGTGGGATCCTATCTTCGCGACCATGTGCGGCGATCATCGCTTCGACGACCAGCTTGGTAGCGCAGATGAAGACCACTACGTTGATTGGCGGGATCAGCTCAGGAAGTTCCGCGCGCGGCTCGAAAAGATCGATCCTTCCAAGCTCGGGCCGGATGACCGTCTAAATTACGATTACTTCGCCCGCATGCTGGATTCAGAAATCGACACGCTGAGTTTCCATACCTATCGTTTGCCAATCTCGAAAGCAGGCGGATTCCACATCTTCCTCCCTGATTTGCATCAATTAATGTCTTTTGACAAAGCGAGCGATTACGAAAATTATCTTGCTCGCCTTGAAAAGATCAAAAAATATTTCGACGAAAGCATTGAGCTAATGCGCCTTGGTTTACAGACCGGATTCATTCCGCCGCGCGTGACTCTCGAAGGCGCGGATCAATCGGTACGCGCGCAGATCGTCGAGGATCCAGCTCAAAGTCCGTTCTTCGAGCCGTTCAAGGGATTTTCCGCATCTGTCAGCGGCGTGGATCAGGAACGACTAATCGAGTCAGCACATGAAGCAATTAGCCGGTCAGTGGTTCCGGCCTATGAGGCCTTATCAAAATTTATCAATGAAGAATATTACCCAGCCTCGCGCCTCTCGATTGCCGCGGCGGATCTACCAAATGGACCAGAGTTGTATCGTCAGCGTATTCGTTTTTACACTACACTCGATCTCTCGCCTGAGGAAATTCACGAAACGGGACAAAGCGAAGTCAGCCGCATCCGCCTCGAAATGGAAGATGTGATTCGCAAGACAGGTTTCAGCGGAGACTTCAAAGCCTTCATCGAATTTCTGCGCACTGACCCGCGCTTCTATGCCGCGACTCCTGACGCCTTGTTGAAAGAGACCGGCTATCTGATGAAGCGCGTCGATGGTGAACTGCCGCGTTTATTCAAGACTTTGCCGCGCCTGCCTTATGGCATCCGCCCCGTACCAGATTTCAGCGCGCCGGGGAATACCACCGCATATTACATGCCCGGCACTGGCGATGGAACAAAAGCGGGTATGTACTACGTGAATACGTATGACCTCAAAAGCCGTCCACTATATGAAATGGAAGCATTATCATTGCACGAAGCAGTACCGGGTCATCACTTGCAACTTGCCCTGCAACAAGAACTTCCGAACCTGCCGGATTTCAGGCGGTTCTATTGGTTCACTTCGTATGTCGAAGGCTGGGCTTTGTATGCAGAGCGATTAGGTCTCGAGATGGGATTTTATACAGACCCCTACAATAATTTTGGAAGACTAAGCTACGAGATGTGGCGCGCCTGCCGCCTTGTCGTTGATACTGGCATGCACGCGCTCAATTGGACGCGTCAGCAGGCAATAGATTTTATGGCAGCGAATACATCGTCCACGTTGTTGAACATCACTAACGAAATAGATCGCTATATCGCCTGGCCCGGTCAGGCACTGGCATATAAAATTGGCGAGCTAAAGATTCGCGAATTACGCGCTCGCGCAGAGAAAGAATTGGGTGCGAAGTTCAATATCCGCGAGTTTCATGATGTAATTTTATTGGGTGGTTCTTTACCCTTAACTGTGCTCGAATCCCGCGTCGATGAATGGATCAAGAGTCAATAATTCTCTGTGAGTAATCTTTCTCGCTATAGGAGGAGATTGCCACGTCGGGCTACGCCCTCCTCGCAATGACATCCACTATTTCGCTATCTTCGCAACTGTCACGCCTGCGCCGCCTTCGTTATCTTTCGGCTCCTCAAACGACGCGACGTAAGGATTTCCTTTCAATGCGTTGCGCACTGCCTCGCGCATCTTGCCTGTCCCTTTGCCGTGCACGATGCGCACAAATAGCAAGCCCGCAGAATAGGCGCGCTCCAGATATTTTTCCAGCTCATCCAGCCCTTCATCCACCAGTTTGCCGCGCAGATTCAACTCCAACCCTGGTGACTTGGTACTTGAAACTTGAGTCCTGGAACTAGTGACTGGAGCCTGGAGACTGTTCACCGGTAACTGCTCACTGACTACTGGCTCCCCAGACTTCCTCACCAAATCGATCAGTCTTGCCCTCACGCGCAGACTCCCGATCTGTACCTCCGCATCAGACTCACCCAGAGCTGTCACCACACCTTCGGCATTCAATGTGTTGACAGTGACACGATCGCCCAGTCGGATTGACGATTGACGATTGACGATTGACGATTGTTCCTCGACGTTTGACCTTCGACGTTCGACAGGTTGTTCAATCTTTTCCTCAATTCCACTAACTTTCTCCTCAATTGCCTTGATCGCTTCCAGTGGTTGCTTGGCTTTCTTCAACTGTGACTTAAGCGATTCGATATTTTGCTTCAAAACAGCCACTTCGAGTTCGCCCTCCGCGCGCGCCTTGGCTAACACTTCACGGCGCTCATCTTCGATTTTTTCTAATCGCCTTTCGATTTCTTTTGTCTGCGCTTCGAGTCGTTCGCGCGCCTTTTCCAACTTCTGACGTTCGCGTGACGTGCGGTTGCGTTCCTTGCGGATGTCGTCGAGCAGTTTGTCTGCGCGCAGGTCGTCGGGGTGAATCTCTCCTTTGGCAGAGTCAATGATCGGCGTAGGCAGACCGAGTCGCTGTGCGATGAGCAGCGCGTTGGATCGTCCGGGGAGTCCGATTGTCAGGTGATACGTTGGTCGCAGAGTCTTGATATCAAATTCCAAAGACGCGTTGACCACACCTTCTGTTGAATGTGCAAATGTCTTTAATTCAGGATAATGCGTTGCGACGAGAGTCGTGCAACCTGTTTCAAGTAAGTAATTGAGAATCGCGCGCGCAAGCGCGGCGCCCTCTTGCGGATCGGTCCCCGCGCCGAGTTCATCGAAGATTACCAGTGAACGATTGTCAATATGCTTGAGGATGCGAATGATGTTCGTGATATGACCACTAAAGGTGCTGAGCGATTGCTCGATGGATTGCTCGTCGCCAATATCCGCATAGACCGCGTGGAAGCAAGGCAGCTCTGAGCCGCTCTGCGCCGGGATATGAAGTCCGCTTTGAGCCATCAGCGCGAGCAGACCAACTGTTTTGAGTGACACTGTTTTGCCGCCTGTATTGGGACCCGTGATGATGATCGCGCGCGTGTTTGGAGGTGGATCGACGTCGATGGGAACAACGGTTTGAGGATCCAACAGCGGATGTCTTGCATTCAAAAGTTTAATGCGCGGCGCGTCCAAGGTCGCAGGTCGAATGTCTTTTGTTTCGGACTTTTGACCTTTAACTTTCGACTTTTGACTTAGAACAGGCTCGCTGGCTTTCAACTCCTCCGCGTACTTTGCTTTTGCAAAAACAAGATCGAGGGTGGCGAGATTTTCAAGTCCATAAGTCAGTTCTTCGCGATGTTCACCAACCTGCACAGAGAGTTCATAAAGGATGCGTCGTTCTTCATCACGTGCTTGCAATTGCAGTTCGCGCATGCTGTTGTTCAGTTCGACGATAGGCAATGGCTCCACGAATAAGGTCGCGCCGCTGGAGGATTGATCATGAACCACAGCCTTGATCTGTCCTTTGAATTCTGCGCGCAGTGGGATAACATACCGCCCATCGCGTTGCGTGATGATCGGTTCCTGTAGTTTGTTTGCAGACTCGGTGAGATATTTTTGCAAACGTGACATCAAACGGTCGTGTGCGATCTTGATCTCACGTCGAAGGGCAGCAAGTTTTGGGGAGGCGGAATCCAATACCTCGCCGCGCTCGGAGAGCACGCGTGTGATCGCGTCTACAATGCCATGTGATTCGGGCAACCCTGCCGCAATCTGGGCGAGGCGCGGGTATTCATCCGTTCTTCGCGCGAGTGACTTTTTCAACTCGCGGCACGAAATTAACGTGGATTTGATATCCAGTAGCTGTTGCGGATCGAGCACACCGCCGCGCGCGGCGAGGTCAACCGCCGGTCGGATATCATGCGCGCCGCCAACACCAATATCTTGAATCGAAAATAGTTTGCGCGCTTCACTGGTCTCAGCCAGGCGTGCAAGCGCGAGCTCATATGAATCGGTGGGTTCGAGCGCGAGCGCCAAGTCCATCGACGCGGAAAAATCACAGAAGGCTCTTAACCGTTCGAGGACCTTTGGATATTCGAGGACATGAAGGGTTTTCGAATCCATTGCGAGGAATTATAAACCAGAGATGTTTTGAGAATAAAAAAAGACGGATATCAAGTCCGTCCTTTTACAATCTTCGTATTAAGTTATGAACCTATCCTCACTGCCAACGATCCTTCTTCATCTAATAACTGCACTGTTATGATAAGTTACGTGCAACACTTTTACTCATCATCTTTCAGTTTCCTGGCTTGCCCAGATCTTTTTCAGTTCATCGAGATGATCTTCCGTCCAACGACAAATTTCATCAAGAGGCTTGTAGACACTTTCTCCCAATTGGGTCAGGCTGTATTCGACCTTTGGCGGCACAGTCGCGTAGACTTTGCGAGTTACCAGGCCATCCTTTTCCAAACTCCTTAGGGTTTGGGTCAGCATTTTCTGATTGATCCCGCCTATTTTCCGCAGCAGTTCTCCATTCCGCATTGTTGTTCGTTCATGCAATGCACAAATGATCAGGGCAGCCCATCGGTCAGCGACGCGCCCCAGGACCTTTTGTGAAGGGCAATCCTTGTCGAAAACATCTGGTATGTAGTGCATTTTCGTTCACTATGTTACCAAAAAGTGCGTACTTGTGCAATAAACCCTAAGGGAATAATATAACCGTATCGCAAACCAGTTCAACAAGTATCGGAGATGAATATATGGCTAAATATTTGGTAACCTATCATGGCGCGCAACCACCCAGCGATCCGGCTGTCATGGAACAGGCCAAGGCAGCCTTTGGTCAATGGCTGCAGGTAGCGGGCGGCGCGGTGCTTGACCCTGGGGCTCCAACGCACCTTGTCACGCAGGTATCAAAGGAGAATCCTGTTGCGGCAGTTGAGATCGGCGGCTATTCCATTATTGAAGCATCGTCTTTGGAGGAGGCCCTGAAGGTTCTCAAATCTCATCCGTTTGTCGGAAGGGGAGGCACGCTTCAGGTCAATGAGATAATCGGTGTATAGGAATTTATGTCACAATCATCACACTGGCAGATGCGCCACGCGGAAATAGAAAAGCCCAGGAACGACAATGACTATTTCGAACGAATGAGTCGGGTGATTTTTATGTCGGGTCTCAATTGGCAAACCCTGGACAAGAAATGGACCGGAATCAAGAAGGCATTTGCCAATTTCGATGTCAATAAAGTCGCCAGATTTCAGGAGTCAAAGGTTGAAGAGTTGATGTCGAATCCAGAGGTGATCCGCAACTTGCCCAAAATTCGAGCCGTGATCACTAACGCCAAACAAATACAGGTGGTAGCCGCGGAACATGGCTCGTTCGCAAAATATCTTGCGAAGTTAAGACGCGACGGCGGCGAAGACAGCCTGCGGGAAGCCATCAGCAAGCGATTTGCTTTCCTGGGCAAAGGAACGACCGTGATTTTCCTTTTTTCAGTAGGCGAAGATTTGCCGAAGGCAAGACAGGAATGGGAGAATCAACATAAATAAGTTTATGTTCTTTGGTATTGGATTATGAATCTGTCCTCGCGGCCAATGCTGCACCGACAATCCCTGCTTCGTTCAGAAGCTGTGCAGTAGCGATTGGAGTCTCGATCGTTAGACGGGGAATGTATTTTTCAGATTCTTTGCTGATGCCGCCACCGATGATAAACAGATCGGGCCAGAATAATCGTTCCATTTCTACCAGATAATTATTCAATCGTTTGGCATATTTTTTCCATGATAGACCGTCTCGTTGACGGACCGCATCGGAGGCGCGATGTTCGGCAATCTTGCCATTCATTTCAAGATGTCCAAACTCTGTGTTTGGCAGCAGGTTTCCACGGTGGAAGATCGCTGAGCCAATCCCGGTTCCCAACGTGACCATAATGACCGTCCCCGGTTGACCTTTCCCAGCGCCAAACTTCATTTCCGCGAGACCGGCAGCATCCGCATCGTTGATCACTGTGCATTCACAGCCTGTAGCTCTTGTGAACAAGTCATCCGCGTTGGTTCCGATCCATTTCTCTGAGATGTTTGCTGCCATCATCGCAATACCGGCTTTGATCGGCGCGGGGAAACCAATGCCAACCGATTGATTCCAATTGAAAGAGTTGGCAATTTCAGCCACGATTTCCGCCACTGGCTGAGGCTCAGCATTCTTCGGAGTTTTAATGCGTATACGTTCTGCCAAAAGTTCACCTGTTTCCGTATCGACAGGCGCGCCCTTGATGCCCGATCCGCCCACGTCAATGCCGAGAACTTGCATGAAGCACCTCCGGATATATTTCAATTTGCGAAAGATGGAAGCGTACTATCAAATCCTTTAAGGCTAATTGTAATCCAAGCAATGATTCACGTATCTTCCAGCCAAACGTAAGAGGTTCCCTCTCTTGTCGCGGCAGGAACAACGGATACTAAAGACTACTGATGTTTTGGGCTATACGTAAGCTCGTAGATAAATCCATCCGGCGCGCGGAAGTGACTCCAGGCGTAACCATCTTCCATCACTTCAGTGTCACCGATAAATTCGATTCCCTGGGATTCCATTTCTGCGCGGGCAGCAGCAATGTCATCTACCAAAAAGCCTGCGACCGGATGAGTAAAGAAGGTGTTGTGAGGCGAATCTTCTGCGAAGATTTCGACGAGGTCACCGTTGGGCAATTCCATTACCACAAAACCAGGCTCTTGGTGCGTGATAGGCAGCCCCATCACATTATGATACATGTTCAGCATTTCATCGAATTTTGAAGTGCGAGTCCCAAGCCACACGATCCCTTTGACATTCATGAGGTTTCTCCTTTCTGATGCAAGGCCTTTTATGAATACTCCCAATATATGATTCCGTCCCCGCATTTTCCCATTCCAACAGTTATTATTCTGAACACGTGCGCGAATTTTGAGATACGCAAACATGAAATCTATTCAAATCGTGATATACTCTTTTTACTCCTCCTTCGTCTTCGCTCAGGATGGAGTTTAAGTTTTGGGAAATTGTTTTGATCACTCTGAATGCCCGATGAAAGTTGAGTCGGGCTTTTTTGTTGGGCGAGCTACTCTGAAAAGAGAGGCTTTGATTGGCAAGAAGGAAGTGAAGCGGAGTCATCAGAATAATTCTCTAAGCATATGTCATTGCGAGGAGTGGCGCCTCGGCGCCACGACGAAGCAATCTCCAAATTTGACGAGGGGATTGCTTCGGGCAAAGAGCGCCCTCGCAATGACATAAAAGAGGAAAAGATGACGACCGAATTTACTTCTCTCAATCTGCGCGAAGAGATCGTGCAGGCAATTACCGAACTTGGCTACTCCGAGCCGACGCCCATTCAAGCCGCAATTATTCCCCTCATGCTCAGCGGAGCAGATGTGATCGGTCAGGCGCAAACCGGCACAGGCAAGACGGCTGCCTTCGCACTTCCTATTCTGCATACCTTCACACCGCAGCGTCACGTGCAAAGTTTGATCCTTGCACCTACGCGCGAACTTGCCTTGCAGGTCGCTGATTCGATGACCGAATACGGAAAACACCTAAATGTGCGCGTGCTGGCCGTCTATGGTGGGCAGCCCTATGGACCGCAAATTTCGCGCCTCAATCGCGGCGTGGATATTGTGGTGGGCACACCTGGACGTCTGCTTGATCTCATCGAACGCAACGCGCTCAATATCAAACACGTTCGCACAGTGGTGCTCGATGAGGCGGATGAAATGCTCAACATGGGCTTCATTGAGGATGTGGAACAGATCCTTGGGGAAACTCCACCTGAACGCCAAACTGCTTTATTTTCCGCCACCCTGCCTGCGCGCATCCGTTCTCTTGCGAATCGCTTCATGCGTGACCCTCAATCTGTTCACATCAAACGAGAGACTCTCACCCTTGCATCCACAGAACAGCGTTATTACCTCGTCCACGAAGCGGATAAAACGAATGCTCTCACGCGTCTCTTCGAGGTGGAACTGATCAAAAGCGCGCTGATCTTTGCCCGCACGCGCGCGGAGACAGCCACGCTTGCCAACGAACTGGTTGTGCGCGGCATCCCTGCAGAAGCCATTCACGGCGACCTCGACCAGAACGCGCGCGAACGCGTGCTGGGACGGTTCCGTGCCAATCAATTGAAAGTACTGGTTGCAACCGATGTGGCCGCGCGGGGACTGGATATCGAAGACATTTCGCATGTTTTTAATTATCATCTTCCCGATGATGCTGAAGTGTATATTCACCGCATTGGGCGCACGGGGCGAGCCGGGAAGACGGGTGTTGCCATCACATTGCTTGCGCCGCGCGAAAAACGACGTTTGCGCGAAGTGGAGGCATTGACCAAGCAACCCATCACAAAGATGGAACTCCCTACTGTTGAAGATATCCATCGACATCGTGAATCCGAAGTCGTGGAAAAGATGAAGATCTGGCTCGGGCGCGGGCGTTACAAGCGCGAACTCGAGATGGTAAATGAGCTTGTCCAGGCTGGGCATGAGCCACTTAACATTGCGGCGGCCGCACTCAAGATCGCGCGCGCAGACGAGAAACAACGTCCGATTGCTGAGATTGGGGAAGTGAAAGAGGAAAAGCGAAGGAAAGATGAAAATGGAAAGAGGGAAACGTTTGGGAGGCGCGAGGAGCCTGGTCGCGGGAGCAGGCAGAGGTCACGCGCCGAAGGTCCCGCTAGACGCGGGGGCGATTCATCGCATGAAGAGGGGATGGTCCGCTTGAAGTTGAATAAGGGCAAGTTGAGCGGAATCCGCCCAAATGACATCGTCGGTCAGATCGCCTTTCACGCGAACATCCCAGGGTATACCATTGGCAAAATCCGTATTGAAGAGAAACATAGTTTTGTCGATATCCCCGAAGACCTGGTGGAACAGGTGTTAAAACATAACGGCAACTATCGAGCAGGAAAAGAAAAATTCAGTTTGCAGAAAGCGAATTAACAAAATAGTACTCAAACCGCCGTCCTCGGCGGCGAGGACGCCGCCGAGAGCAAATTTATTTGGATTTGGTTCGTTCCAATTTCTTTCTGGCTTTCGCTGCGAGTTCCTCGTACTCTGCCCGGATTTTATCGAGTTCTTCCTCATCCAACTCTTCGAGATCCAACACCGTATTTTTAGCAGTTGCCACAGATCGTATTAATTCATCCAGTTTGATCTGCATGGCTTCGGTATCACGGTTTTGTGTGTTTTGGATGAGGAATACCATAAGAAAAGTGACTATAGTAGTGGTAGAGTTGATCGCCAATTGCCAGGCATCACTGAAATCGAAGATTGGCCCTGTGAGCCCCCATAGTATGATGACGGATGCAGCGGTGATGAAGGCAGCAGGTTTGCCCGTTGCACGGGAGGCCCATTTGGCAAAGCGAGTGAATAAAGGTATGTTATTGTTGGGTTTCATTTTCATGACGTATTTCTTTCCAACTAGCTTCCACCCTGACTCTCCTTCCATTTTCGAAATTTATTTAAATCCTTCTCCATCAACAGCAGACATGCCCCGATCACAGTGGCATCATCGAGCACACCGATAAACGGCAGCACATCGGGCACCAGGTCAAAGGGATTGAAGACATAAAGGAGCCCAAACACCCCGGCCGCGACGATTCCGTATGGGACCTGACGATAGCGACTCGCCCTATAATCCTTGATGAGCGCGAGCAGTAGTTTGGCATCTTCGATAAAGCGTTTTAGCGGACCTCGTGATGCAAATTTCTCCTTGATCTCCTCAGATTTATCCACGACCTTTTCAACATCTTTATCGGTGATCTTTTCTGCGCCTTCTTTTACAAACTCTTCATCGGCTTTGGTAGTCATTTTGTCACGTTCCTTTCAGTATTGTGTCAGTTAAGTTCTAGAATTTTATTCGATGTAAAGATAAACCCCATATAGGGATTTTCCCTACACATGGCCTCTATTTATATCTAAACAAAAAGGCGGTCCTTCAGCCGCCTTTTGATTCCCCAAAAGAGACAAATTTATGCCGAATCAAATGACTTGCGAAGACCAAGCCGGAATGCCCAGCCTGCATAAGCACCTATAAACGCAATGACAAGCGCAAGGATCGAAGCATAATTATGCGTAACAAAAATTCCGCGCAGTGGAATCCATATACCGACTGCAAGTGCCAGAAGCCAGGGGCTGGAATATCCGATCAACGCGATCAAGCTACAAGTAAGCAAAATGGCGCCTGCCAGAACACCGGTATCATCCCATGTAGGACGTGAGTCTACATAGGCGAAGAACAGCCCCGCAATGAGTGCAATAAAGGTGAGTACTTTTTGCATCAATGTAACTCCTTATCTTATCGGCCCTGAAATCTTCTGGCTGAAATAACGTTTCCCGTCATGAAGCGCATGAATGGCGGCGATCACCTCGGCACCCGCTGAGTCCTTCAACACATACCCGTGTGCACCAGCCTGCATCGCACGCTGAACGTATTCACTTGTATGATGCATCGAAAGGATAGCTATCTTCGTGTTTTTGCAGGCTTCACGAATCTCTTTCGTGGCCTCGATGCCATTCATGACCGGCATGGAAATATCCATCAACACCACATCCGGGCAATAGAGGGTGGCCTGTTCCACAGCTTCCTGTCCATTAGAGGCTGTGGACACAATTTCGATGTCTCCGGCCGCCTCCAACAAGTAACGCAAACCATCTCGCAGAACAGTATGATCGTCAGCAATAACAACAGTAATCATTCATGCCTCTTGTTTTGAGCATCATCCTGCCCGGCTGAAAGAGGAATACTTGCCTCTACTTTTGTACCTTCTCCAGGAAAGGACGATACTTTCAAATCTCCGCCGAATGCTTCGGCGCGTTCGCGCATGATCGTCAGCCCATGGCTGCCCGGGCGGTTCGCCTCCTGCCAAGATGTGATCCCGACGCCATTATCCTGGACTATCAAACGAATCACTTTCTCTTCCTGCTGGAGTGACAGCGTAGCTTGTTTGGCCCTGGCATGTCGAGCAATATTGATCAACGCCTCCTGGGCAATGCGTAGGAACGTCATCTCGATGCTGGCGCCAAGACGCGGGACCGGCCGATCCGGTCTTTCAAACTTGACTTCAATCTCATAGCGAGACTTAAATGCATCCACATGCGATTGCAGCGCGGCCTCGAGTCCATAATCATCCAGCACAGGAGGGCGAAGATCAGACATAACATCGCGCACCAGAGTGATCGTTTCAGCCACCAATTGCATCGAATCATCTAGCCGGGCGCTGATTTCCTCAGGAACACGATTAGAAATCTGATTATCCAAAATAACCAGGTTGATGTTCAATGCTGAAAGGCTCTGCCCGACACGATCGTGAAGCTCACGCGCGATGGCGCGCCGTTCCTCCTCCTGAACATCCACCAGCCGCTGAGAAAGGATCTGCAGACGCTTGCGGCTTTCATGCAATGCATCCTCCACTTTTTGGCGTTCGGTTATCTCTTCTCGCAAATTTTGATTTGCCGCTTGCAATTCGACCGTTCGCTTTTGTACACGGCTTTCCAGTTGAAGGTTCAATTGATGTAGCGCCTCCTCGGCCTCCTTGCGTCTTGTAATGTCCACTTCAATAGCCACAGCAGATTGCGGCGTATTGGTCGCATCTATAACAGGAGAAACACTAACATCCACCCAAAGAATCGAACCATCCTTGCGAAGCAAACGCTTTTCCATCTTGAACGGAATACCTTCGGTCATCGCCCGATCATAGAGACGCTGGTTTTCCTCGAGGTCGTCCTGGTGTGTGAATTGCCAGATTGTTTTGCCTAGAAGTTCTGCTTCGGTATAACCCAGCATGTTGCAGAAGGCCTCATTGACAAATATGAATCTGCCTTCCACATCCTTGCGGACGATGCCGGCCGTGGCCTGCCTGAGAATGGCGCGGAACCGTTCCTCTGATTCACGCAGCGCTTCTTCGGCCTGTTTGCGGTCGGTAATGTCAAACGCTGTTCCACCAATCAGGATTGTGTTGCCATCAGCTCCTGGAATTGGAAACTTGTTCACCAGAGAATAATGGAGTACACCATCCTCATGTTCCAACGTTTCAGTAACCTGAACCCCCTTTTCATCTAAAAGGGCTAGCTGATCATTCTGTGTGAATTGAGCCGCAATTTCTGCAGGGAAAATCTCCTCGTCAGTCCTGCCATACAGATTCTCGCGTGTTGTATTGAATGACTTCTCAGCAGCCGCATTGGCATACACGTAACGTCCCTCTACATCTTTGATCCATGCCAGCCCTGGGAGATGATGCATAAACCGTGCAAAACGCTCTTCACTGCGTCGCAATGCTTCGTCGGACTGTTTGCGCTCCGTGATATCTTGGGCGGTTTGGAGGATATATTTCTCTTCACCAATGCCTACAATATCCAGATTCAACAAAAAGATCCGCGCACCGAGAGTTTTCGTGACTAATTCCAGCTCCAGATCATGTACTGAGCCCTGCTCATTGAGTATAGCAAGGATCTTGGCGCGGTTTTCTAAATCAGGATTTATACCCAAATCAAGCGAAGTCTTACCGATGGCTTCCTGCGCGGTATACCCAAATACCCTTTCAAACTCTTCGTTAACCTCCGCGATAACACCATTAACAGGACTCGAGAGTGAAGCGGCAAAGGGAAGCTTGTGGAAGATCAGACTGAACTTCCTCTCGCTCTCCCTCAAGGCTTCTTCGGCTTGTTTGCGTTCTGTGATATCAATCGTCATAATAATTGCATTATTTACATTGCCCAAGGAGTCCATCATGGGCGCTTGCCGGGTCCAGTAGTAGCGTCCATTATGCTCTGTCTCGAAATCGACTGTTTCGCCGTGGAAATTTTTTCTTAAACGGGACTCCATTTTTTCAGCGGGTACTTTAGGGAACACTTCAGATACTGTGCGACCTTCGAGCTTTTCCCGCGAAAGCCCAAATGCCTCGGCCACTGGTCCCTCTGCAACGATATAACGAAAGTCTTTATCGACGACATAGACTCCGCCACCTGGAATGCTCCGGGCAATACCTCGGTAGAGCGACTCGCTTTGACGTAAGGATGCCTCAGCGGTCTGCTTCTCACGCAATTGGGTCTCAACCTGATTCTGTCTTTCTACGGCCACGCGCGCGCTTTGGTGCGCATGGCGTTGAGCACGCCGCATCTCCTGGCCGAGCGCGACAATCACTGTACTGCTAAGCAGGAAGAGTCCCAAACCAGTAATATTTTGCGCATCCAGAATTATGGCATGGACAGGTTCCATGATGAACCAGGCAGCCCCAAAATAGCCGATAATCATGGAAAGCAGAGCTGGCCCAATCCCACCAAACCAGATGCTGAACGCGACCGCGCCATAAATTGTTGCAAGTGGTAAAAAATCTCCTATGGCAGGCTTAAGTGCGATGTGCAGAAGAACAGCCAATACCGTAATAGCCATTGCCACGCCATATCGCAACCAAGCTGGTCTCGATTCGTGTGGCAGGGGCGACTCTACCCAGTCTCCGAGAGCTGCCTCTGCCAATTTTCGCTCGGCTAGTTCTCTCTCTGCTTTGATCTTTGCCTGTTCCGCATTTGCGCGCTGTTCCTGCTCTCGCTGCAACAATTGGCTTCGTTCATCCTCCATGCGCTTGCGTTCTGTGATATCGGCAATCATGGCGGTTGAACCGACGAAGTTTCCCTGCAGGTCTAATTGAGGCGAACTAGTAACGAGCGTCCACAGTTCGGAACCATCCTTGCGCCGGAATCTGAATTCCCGGGATTTTGCCGGGATACCACTCTTTGCAAGTACCAACCGTCGTTCACTATCTTCATTTTCTTCCGGGAAAATGAACTCAAACGATGAGCGGCCTATCATTTCTTCCGCGGTATAACCAAGCATCTCTGCCATATAAGGATTAACAAAAGTCGTACGAGTATCACCATCGATTTCCCAAACGCCTTCGTTGGCAGTCTCTACAATGCGACGATACCTTTCTTCGCTCTCGCGCAATGCGGTGTTGATACGCAATTTTTCGATGACCGTCCAGGTACGTTCAGCAATGGTTTCGAGAAGGGAAACCTCCTCTTTACTCCACTGACGCGGCACATTATCACTTACCCACAATGAGGCAACCCAGCGATTTTCACGCATCAGGGGAACAACTATATAAGCACGTTGTTCGCCGTTCGGAGCGTACGACCTTTCATAATCAGATGCAGTTCGCGGGTCGATTTTTGCATCATAATTGACGACCGTTTTTCCAGCTGCTACTTCAGCAGATGTAACGCTGCTGTAATCAGAAACTTTATGTTCACCTGCTACCGATTCCACCCCATTGCAATAATCGCGGTGAATGATTTCGATATCCTTTTCCAGGTCAATTTCATTAAATAGACAGCGTTTAACTTTAAAGAATTCGCCAATGGCTTTTGAGACTTCAAAGGTTAATTTGATGGGATCTTCAATCTTCCGCAATAATTCACTAACCTCTGACAGCAAGGTAAGGCGGTTTTCCGCCTGTTTATTTTCAGTTATGTTCTGCGCCACCCCAAACATTCGCTCAGGGTTGCCCTCAGAGTCATATACTATTTTTCCGTTCACATCCAACCACACTGGCTCACTAGTTTCCGGATTTAATAGGCGGTATTGAACAGAAAACTGGCTAATGTGGCTTTGCACGGCGTTTGTCAGTGCTCCCAAAATAAGCTGCGTATCTTCCGGATGAATAAACTCTTCCAGGATGGCTTCATTGTCTTTTGGAATCAGATCGGGCGAAAAACCCATCGCCTCGGCAAAGTTGTCAGCCACTTTTGAAACTCGTGTCCGAATATCGAGTTCCCAGGTGAACATTCGTGCGGCCCGTGTTGCGAGCCGTAATCTTTCTTCAGAGCTACGTAGTATATTCTCATCCCGTATACGTTCAATCCCAACGGCCAGCTGGCGAGCAATCGTAAGGCTGAGATCGGTTTCACCCTCGCTGAACACATGCGGTGAATTGAAGTACGCCATAAACTGGCCGATGAGCTTTCCATTAAAAACAAGTGGAATGAACGCCAGTGAGCCAATGCCTTCCTTTTCGATAACAGCCCTCAGCGAATCGCTGAGGTCGGCAGTGTGTATATCGTTCATGCAGATAGGCTCCGGATTTTTCTCGCCCGGTTTCCACGGTGAGTGACCATCCGTCGCTTTACGATAATCATCAGATAAGTCCCGCCAGGCCACAAACCGCATCACGTCTGTATGATCGAACAATAAGATCGAAGCGCGGTCACACTGCAACGCACGTAGGATCGCGTCCAGCGCTGCGTTGAATACATCTTCCAGTGATTTCGTGTTTTGCAATTGATCCGTTAGTTGATAGAGTGCATCCCGTTGTCGCGCAAATTCAGCTAACGCAAATTGGGTACGCTTGCGTTCGGTGATATCGGCAGTAGTTTCTGAATTTTTCTCAATGGCTCCGGATGCCGAACTATGGTCCTTGCTTTCAGCTGTCGATTGTTCTGAAGCGCCATCCCTCTTTATTTTACGATCCATTTTCATACATTCCTCATAACATTTAGTGAAAGGCTATGGCAAAGGACGCGAAAAACTCTCCCTATCGAGAGATAGATCACTTAAAATCATTGGTTAATTATAAATTCTTAATTTCTCATTATTAGTGAGGGAGTAGGGAAATCCCTACCGCTTGCAATATTATTATAATAATTTTAGGGCTGGACAGCACCTCACCATTAGTACACCCCGTTGCACCTAAAGCAGTGCATAAAGATAATTAGTCTGGTTCGAATGTAGCGCCTTCCATACCAGGCATCACATCAAAGCGTGGCTGTGCGAGATCAATCGACGCATCAATCAGGTCATCAAGAATATCATCCGTGTGGGATGGATCATGATGGAAGGGGACGAACGATTTGACACCTGCCAATTCAGCAAACTCAAACGCCTGTACCAAAGAGCTATGTCCCCAACCGACCCGCGTCTGATATTCATCCTCTGAAAATTGTGAGTCGTGAATCAATATATCACTGCCAGCCGCCAGTTCATAACCCGAAGTCCAATCGGGGCTGAGCGGAAACTTTTTCGCGCCCAGGGCAGGCTCATGATCAGGTAAATAGGTGAGAGAAGCCTGTGGCGAGTCGATGCGATACCCAACGGTTGAGTCGGGGTGACAAACCAACGCTGTGGAAATATGAAACTCCCCAATCTCAAAATCGTCACAAGGAACTTCGTGAAGGATCGTATTAGGAAGGTCACGAAAATGGACAGGGAAAAGTGGAGGGGATAGATAACGCGTCAAGCGGGAGCGTAGATCAAGAGTGGTACTGGCCGGTCCCCAGATATGTACTTCGATCTCAGGATTTCGAAGCGCGCCAAAAAAACCAAGCCCCTGAATATGATCCATGTGCAGATGGGTCAGCAAAAGATCTACACGGCGCAAGGATCGAGACAGAGAAAGGCCCAGCCCTCGGAGTCCCGTACCGGCATCCAGGATAAGCACTGTGCCATCCTTCCCTGTTACCTCAACACAGGATGTATTCCCTCCATAACGAGCAGTATCCGGTCCTGGAGAGGCCAGGGAGCCGCGTGTGCCCCACAGTGTGATCTTCATTCCTTGGATTCCCAAAATATAGCAAGGGCGCCCAAATATCGTTCCGCCTGCCCATCGATGGGAAAGGCCGTCACCTCAATACGGCGCCGAACTCCATCCAAACCATCGATCCACATATCGCGATGCGCCGGACAATGCTTTCTCAGTGCAATCACTAATGGTAGTGATTCAGGGGCAAGCGGTTTGCCATTTTCATCTGTTGGATTGAATACTGTGGACCATTGTTCGACCGGCATCTCACCGGTCTCCTCAAAGCGACGTCCGAGGATGACCTCTGCTGGCTCGTTGTAATAGATGAGATTTCCTGGCGGGTCTACAATGAAGATGGGCATCGCCAGATGACTGGCAAGTTGTCGCGCGAGGATCAACTCGATCTCTTTTTGTGAGGACATATCTTATTGTTTCCTTCAATCCACAATGGCAGCATAACTTTTTTTACCAGCGTGCCATGATTTTGAAGATGAGCTGCAATATACGATAATTGTACACGCTATTCTTCCAATGATAAGTAGGGAGTTACCTTATTGAGTACAATACGATCATGACAATTTGGCGACTCCTACTCACTTCTCCCGCGCGCGGGGCGTGGAATATGGCTGTAGATGAAGCAGTTCTTGAGCATATTGGACACGGCGAATCATACCCGACCTTGAGGCTATACGCGTGGGACCCGGCCTGTCTCTCGCTTGGGCATGCCCAACCCTTCTCGGATGTGGATGTGAATCGCTTAAGAGAACGCGGCTGGGAAGTTGTTCGCCGCGCAACCGGTGGGCGTGCGATACTGCACACCGACGAATTAACCTACTCAGTCATTGCACCCAACGATGAGCCGCGCGTGGAAGGCGGAGTGCTTGAATCCTATAACCGGCTTGCACAGGCATTATTAGCAGCAGTAAAAAACCTGGAGTTACCGGTGGAAATGAAAGAAGCTGTAGGTCACGTTTCTAACGTGACGAATACAACAAACCCCGTTTGTTTTGAAGTTCCATCAGCATATGAAATTACAGTGGATGGAAAGAAACTTATTGGTTCTGCGCAGGCTCGCAAAAAAGAAGGCGTGCTTCAACATGGGTCACTCCCTCTAACGGGCGACCTGGCGCGTATTTGTCAGGCTTTGGTCTTTGAAAGTGAATCAGCGCGCGAAGACGCGTCGAAACGATTACTCACGCGCGCGGCAACTGTGGAATCCGTTTTGGGGCGCGCGGTCAGTTGGGAGACGGCCGCGCAGGCCTTCATCCACGCATTTGAAACGCAATTGGGATTAAATCTAAAAAAGGGCGAGTTATCTGAGTCTGAATCCAAAAGGGCAGGTGAGTTGGTTAAAGAGAAATACAGTCATCCGTCATGGACGGAACGGGTGTGATGTAGGGTTGGACAGCTGCCCAACCTTACATCATCCCTGATCGTATACAAAAATCGTATTGGGGTAACCAAGCGCGGCGAAGAACTTGAGCAAATAAGCTTCAGCGTTGACCTGCGCTTGTTGGAGGATGCCATCCTCCAGCGCGGCCTTGAGAATTTCCTGTTCAGCCACCTGTCGCACCTGTGTTTCAAGGTTAGGGTCTGGCCTGTTTAATACACCCGTCTGGCGGTCATAGACATAAGATTTTTCGTTGTCGAGTGTTGCAATTAATACTTCTGTAGGGGGGAGTTTTACCGTAAGCACCCCATTCTCAAAGCGCAAATCTTCCGGGTTCAGTTTCTGCATATCAATGCCTGCAATCACAGTGCCATGCGCAACGAACAAAATTTTATCGCCGAACAACGCCTGGAAGGTACCGCCACCCACTTCCCCTGTAATCACTTTTTCAATGCTGTACTGGATCGTCTCCAGCCTGGCCAACGCGCGCACTTCATTGATATAGGTAACCGGGTCAGGGATGATTGTGGGCGTTGGGTTCATCAGGTTTGACATTTGCGTCTGCAACGCCTGGTTCGCCTGATTCACTTGTTGAAATGGTGCCATGGCCGCTTGTGCACCCTGGCGTACAGCTTGGATGATGAAATACGCCGCCACGACAATCACGATCAGGATCAACAAAGAAAGCAGGTTATTATTTTTCATGCACGTATTATAATCTCATTGGGGAACGCGTAAAGCCTGCGTGAATCGTTGTAGAAACCTCCTTACTCTCATTGTATTAACCGCTTCTACCGTATTAGCGGATTGTTCGATTCCGACTATTCCCCAAACTATGGGGTCGACCTCAACTCCTACTTTATCTCCGATTGTCGCGACGCCGTTCATGCTATCAACATCAATACCACCTCTAACAGATACGCCTCTGCCAGCTCCCTCTACAGTGGAACTTGGTCTCGCGGAAAATCCGCTGATCCTCGCCCTGCCTCCTGGTTCCAACACTCAAGAGCAGATTACCTCCGCCCAACAGATCGCCGCTCAGATCACAGAACGGACAGGTTATAGCGTGGTCACGATCGTTCCTGATTCATATGCAGCACTTGTGGAGGCACTTGCAAATGGCAACGCACATATCGTTTTTCTCGATCCTTATGCCTATGAACTTGCCTATCAAAGAGATTTGGTGAAAGCAGCCTTTGCTGTTTTACGAGACGGCGCAGGCAAATATGGGGCGCAATTCATTGCCGCGCGTGCTTCAGGATTCAAATCCTATTTCAATCCTTTGAATGAAACAAATATCATCTCAGATGCAAGGATCGCGCTCACGCAACTGGCCAATAAAAAGCCTTGCTGGAGTGATGAAACCTCAGCCTCAGGGTATGTTATCCCCCTGGGATACCTTAATATGTATCAACTTACCCCAAGACCAGCCGCGTTTGTGGGAGGTCACCCTACTGTGGTTCGATCCTTGTATGCAACCGGAATTTGTGATTTTGGAGCAACGTACATTGATGCGCGAAAGTTTCCCTCTCTGGAAGATCAATACCCAGATCTCGTGGAACAGGTGATTGTCATCTGGCGTATCCCAGATATTATTCCCTACGAGGTGTTGGCATTTTCAACTACTCTGCCACCAGAGATACGTGATCAGATTGCAAGTATCATTCCCGCCATCCTGCAAACCGCGGCTGGTAAAACTGCATTCAAAACTGCTTATGATATCGATGAAATCGAACCAGTGAACGATGGGTATTATGAAGAGTTTCGCATTTACCTGGATGAGTCGGGAATTGACCTATCCACGCTTGTAGAATAACCCGTAAAGAGTTCGTTTTCTAATCAAAATTTTATTGAGAGGTTGTATTATCTTCTCACAGGGAAAATTTCCCAAATTCAATCTTTTTAAGAGGAGAAGATAATGAATAAGCCACAATATTATTTGTTTACTGTGGTGGCGATTCTCGTGCTTGTAATCTCTGCTTGCGCGCCCGCCACTGTAGTAGTAACGGAACCTCCCGTTCCGACCGAGCCTCCACCGACGGAGGCTCCTGCAACCGATACGCCGACGGAAGCGCCTGTCACCGAAGCAGCTACAACTACCAGTGAACCACCTACGGCAACCCCGCCACCGCCGCCGAATTGTGAAAGGTTGCCTAATGCGCCCGAGGCTCCGGCGGCTGGAGATCTTGGCTCTGCAGAAAACCCGATTGTGATTACCTTTGTGCCTTCAGGCGACACTGGCAAGATCACAACTGCAGGCACTGCCATTGCTGAATGTTTGAGCGAGATGACCGGGCTGAGCTTTGACATGGAAGTTGGCACAAGCTTTGCTGCATCCATCGAAGCAATGGGTGCCGAGCAGGCACAGGTAGGCTTCTTGAACACCTTCTCTGCCTTGTTGGCGCAAGCAAAATATGGTGTTGACCCGGCGCTGGTTGCAATACGCAAATATGCCACCAACGAACTGGACCCTGATAATGCGCTTAGTGGTGAGTTACAGCCATTCTATAAAGCCCAGTTTATCGCGAATGCGGACTCAGGGATTGAGTCCTTTGCCGATCTAAAGGGCAAAACCTTCTGCTTCGTTGATCCAAACTCTACCTCTGGATATATTGTTCCACGTATCATCCTGGCGGCAAATGGTATCAACCCTGATACGGATTTTGCAGCCACTGTGAACGCCGGCTCTCACCCGAATGTTGCTATCGCCGTGTACCAGGGCGATTGTGATGCGGGCGTGACCTTCATTAACGTATTAACGGATACCGCTGCAAATCTACAAGCTACCTACCCCGATATCACCGACAAAGTGAAGGTCTTCGCGGTCAGTGACCGTATCCCGAATGATGGTATGCAGTTCATTAAATCGCTTGATCCTGAACTGAAAGAACTAATCACTCAAGGTATGCTGGCGATGGCAGAAGACCCAGGCGGCAAGGCTGTGCTTAAGAGCCTGTATAACTATGATGCCTTCCAGCAGGTGGATCCCACCTTCTATGGCGAGTTCTTAGCCGTGCTTCAGGCGGCTGGCGTTGATCCTGCTTCGCTGGTAAAGTAGTCAACGTATAATTGGCCTGGTGGGTCATAGACCCACCAGGTTTTTCTTTTCTTGCGGCTTTTTATTGAGAGTTAGGATGCCATCATGCTAAAAGTCGAGGACCTCACAAAAACCTATCCCAATGGAACCCAAGCGTTGAGAAACGTCAGCTTCGAGGTCAAAGATGGCGAATTTCTGGCGGTCATTGGATTAAGCGGCTCAGGGAAATCTACATTGCTGCGTTGTATTAATCGCCTGATCGAACCAACATCTGGCAAGATCTATTGGAACGGTCAGGATATTACTGCGGCTTCAAATGCCGAAATTCGCAAGATACGCCGGCAGATTGGTATGATCTTTCAGCAGTTCAACCTGGTGAAGCGCTCATCGGTGTTCACAAATGTGTTGTCTGGTCGGTTGGGATATGTCAATACTCTTTCCAGTTCACTTCATTTATTTTCTGCTGAAGACCGCCAACGTGCGATGTCCAGCCTGGAGCAGGTGGGACTAGCAGGCAAAGCTCAGATCCGCGCCGATTCCCTCTCTGGAGGGCAGCAGCAGCGCGTTGGTATCGCGCGTGCGCTGATGCAGAATCCGAATCTTATTTTGGCAGATGAACCCGTTGCATCATTGGACCCTGTACTGGCACACTCGATTCTCAAGTATCTTGAGCAGTTGAACAAAGAACGAGGGATTACAGTGATTTGCAGTTTACATTTTCTCGACTTAGTACACCGTTATGCGACTAGTGCAATCGCTCTAAAAGATGGTGAATTGGTCTTTCAGGGCTTGCCGAAGCAAATTGACGATGCCCAATTTAAGGCCATCTATGGACAGGAAGCCGAGCGTGTTTCTATTGTTTGATCACATCCTGATTTAGCTAAACAAAAAAATTTCCTTTTAAAAACCTTCAATGACACTCTCGGGAAAGACCCTAACCTCTTCTACCAACTCCACCCTCTCTCCTCTTTTTTCTTTCATCCTTCCAGGCCTTGGGCAATTCGTGCTAAAAAGACGAGAGCGCGGTCTATTTATTTTCCTAACAAGCGCTATCCTTGCATTTTTAATTTATTGGTCGCTGGAACATCAAGATATCGGAAGAATTGATATGGGCGGGCTATCAACAAGTTGGCTGTGGCTGCCTTTCCTCCTGTTTTGGGTTTGGAATGTATTGGATGCAAATGCTCTGAAAGCCAACCGAAAGTTTGTGATCGTACCGGGGATTGTATTTGCTGCAATTATTATTTATGTTATTGCCTGGCACGTGACCGCTGTCCGGATAGATCGCCTTGTAACACGTTTCAGTGATGCGCGTATCGTCGCTGGTAACTTGCTGAACCCAGATATGATTACCATCTCTGTAAGAGGCGAAGACAAGATCTGCGCCTGGAGTTGCATGTACTCCTATATCTCCGACCAGCTGGCAGGGCGGCCCGCGGAAGGCATTATCCGACCCAGTGATAATCTTTTACGGATTATTGGCACCATACATTCATTGCCCGCTCCACAATGGCAGGTCAATCTCGGTTTGGCAGAGCCAGGCAGCGCAGTCAATACGTTCGTTGCGGGCACAATGATCGAAACGATTGCGATGGGCTTGATGGCCACCCTTTTCTCGACCATTCTCGCCATACCAGTCAGTTTTTTGGCGGCTCACAATATCATGTCGCGGCTTCCTGGCGGAACGCTCATTTATTATGGAATGCGCGGCGTTCTAAATATTGTCCGTGCCATTGATACCATTGTATGGGGGTTGATCGTCATTGTTTGGGTGGGGCTGGGGAGTTTTGCAGGCGTGCTCGCGCTGACCATTCACTCGGTTGCTGCTCTAGGAAAATTATTTTCGGAAGAAATCGAGCATATTGATCCTGGCCCTGTAGAGGCGGTGACCGCTACAGGAGCTAATCTGATCCAGACCATTCGCTATGCCGTGATTCCTCAAATCGTGCCATCTTTCTTAGCTTATGCATTACTACGCTGGGACATTAATATGCGCTCTGCGACAGTGATTGGATTTGTCGCTGGTGGAGGGATTGGTTTTTTTGTCGTAGAAACCACACGCATGGGTGGTTATCAACAATACGCCACTGCACTATGGGTTGTGGCAATCGTCATTATTTTGGTTGACTATATTAGTGCAAGATGGCGGGAAGCTATATTAAAAGACAAGCCACAAATAGATACAGGTAGACAATATCCAGTTTTCAATTATCTACGTTTGGCGTTGTATCTCACTCTGGGTTTAGCGGCCTTCCTCTATTGTTGGAATTTGACTGAGATCGATCCTAGAAGTTTATTAAACCCCGGCAAAAACTTTGGTCAACTCATTATAGATTTTCTGAGCATTGACCTCTCACCCCAGGTGGTGCAAGTTGTCATCCAGCAAATGCTTGTCACAGTTTTTCAGGCTATGTTAGCGACTACGTTAGGGGCATTACTTGCTCTGCCGGTCAGTTTCTTAGCTGCTAAAAATCTGACAGGCCGCAATCGGCTCTCGATTGCGCTTTATTATCTAACAAGGGGACTATTGAATATTCTGCGATCGATCGAGGCACTTCTTTACGTTGTCATTTTTGTCTTCTGGGTGGGGATTGGTCCATTTGCGGGTATGCTTGCCTTGGCGATGACTTCCTTTGCTCTGATTGGAAAGTTGTTCTCAGAAGCTATTGAAAATATCGATGCTGGTCCAATCGAAGCTGTTACAGCAATAGGCGCAAACAGTATTCAGATGATCGTCTATGCCATTTTGCCACAGATTGTCCCACCTTTTATCTCTTATCTGATCTATCAATGGGATATCAATGTACGCATGGCGACAATAATTGGTTTTGCAGGAGGAGGGGGGATTGGCTTAACGCTAACGACCTTCTTTGGCTCACTGCAATACCATAAGGCTGGAACTGTGGTTGCCGTGATTGTGATCATAGTCGCCTTAATGGATTTTGCCAGTGCCAAATTGAGACAGACATTAGTCTGAGGTTACCTTGGTGGGTGGTAAGTCGTTGTGATTTACTTGAATGCTCGATTCAAAAAGAAAAAGAGCCCGGTCTTTCGACAAGGCTCTTTTTGATCATAGGACCAACTTATGGCACGGAACTACTAATATTGCTGAAGGTGTTGCCAATACTTGGACCCAGCAAGCGTACAACACTGATCACAACAAGTGCCACGAAAGCGAGGATGATCGCATACTCGACCAGGCCCTGACCTCTTTCTTTTGAAATGAAAAACATGAATTAATCCTTTCAAATAAATGGGCCATCTTCCCTGAGTACCTCCTCAGAGTCCATCATATTCAGTTTTAATAAAATCAAAATCTCCCAAATTGATACAAAAAAGCCCCGCCAAGTGACGGGACTTTTATTGCTCTTACGAGCGGGTTACGGCAGTGAGCTTGAAATGGTGCTGAAGGTATTACCGATCTTGGGACCCAGCAAACGCATGACAGCAATCACGACGATGGCGACGAGCGCGAGAATGATCGCGTACTCGACGAGGCCTTGACCCTTTTCTTTTGGTGCAAACAACATGGTAGTAATTCCTTTCTAAAATAAATTTGGTTTCACCTGAGGATTAACTCAGAACGATATGTACAGTATAACCATTTTGTGGAAAATTTCAAGCCCCTTTAACAAAATTCGCATTTACAGGATTGTTAACATTAAAAGTTTTTAATCGTTTTCTGCACTATTGCAGCAATTGATGACAAAAAGCCTAGATTTTCAGTTGGGATTCTTGCAAATCTCTCAACATATTTATACAAAATTAACCGGGGCACTTCATGCAATATGTAACACTGGAAGCTTGAACTCTAATCTGCTGATTATTTTAAAGGTTCCAATTAATGAAACAAGCGGTAAAATCTCAACCTATGTTACCCCTTGTCTCGTTATTTGCTAAACGTTTTTTTGGCTTCTATGGCGTCTTATTCTGACGTTCGGTACTTTGGGCCTGCTTGGAATCCTTCTGCCTCGGCTACTCACGACCATTTATTCCATGAACCGCATCTACCAAAAGGAAGACGCACCTAATGAGCGGCTGGCGATTGTGTTCGGCGCCGGGTTACGACGAGATGGAACGCCCACACCAATCTTGCGCGATCGCGTTGAAACAGCCGCAAGCCTTTACTTCAGCGGCAAGATCGAGAAATTGTTGATGAGTGGGGATAATAGTTTTCTACACTACAATGAGCCAGAAGCAATGCGTCAATATGCCATCTCGCTCGGTGTTCCGGATCATGCCATAGCTATGGATTATGCTGGAAGACGTACGTATGACACATGTTACCGGGCAAAAGCCATATTTGGGATAAAGAGTGCGCTGCTGGTGACACAGAAATTCCACCTTCCGAGGGCTTTATTCCTCTGTAACGCGCTGGGGCTGGATGCTTATGGGGTAGAGGCAAATAACCGCAATTATTGGCGTGGCTCCCTGTTTATCTGGAATTGTCGCGAGCAACTGGCAACAGTGGGCGCGTTTCTGGATGTATATGTCAACAGTCCATTGCCTATTCTCGGCGAGCCCGAGCCTATATTTGTGGATTGAAACAAGCAGGGGTTAATCAACTTCAAAACTGGCGGCCCATTATCATGCAAATTCTCTAGCATATTTGGGTGGTTAAGTAGGCGACTCGAGGCTTATTCAGGCTAAGGTAATGTGGATAAGTCCCATTTATTTGTGGATAAGTGCGCGTTCATGTGGAGAAGTCCCTCAATACCTTCAAAATGCCTAAAAATTACACCCCCATATATGGATACCCAAAAACCGATTCTCCAAGATATGGATTGGGCTGGAAATGGATTTGCCCTGTGGATAAAGTTGTGGATAGGTTATTCAAATTCTTTCCACAGGGTAGGCTAGTTCCGTTAGCGGAGACAGGCCGGACATCCAGACTGACTCATTGTCCATCATCCTACATATGGGTGTACTTTCGTAGTACTGAATGTTATCCACATTTTCCACAATCCCTACTGCTATTACGATTCTTATCTTATGTTTATATAAATGCTTGAATCTATAATGTAAATCCTGTACAATCTTAATATCTGTCCCTCTTTAACATTGCTGGGAGGTTCGCCATGGATATGATCAAGGTTTCTGCAAACTCCCGTACTTCTGCAGTTGCCGGGGCGATTGCAGGGGTGGTCCGTGAACATAAACGGGCGGAAGTGCAAGCCATTGGTGCTGGAGCGGTCAATCAGGCGGTGAAGGCGTTAGTGCTTGCCTCCGGTTATCTCAAGAACGATGGTATCGAAGTGGTATGTATTCCTGAGTTTGCGGACGTGACGATCGATGATAAGGTAAGAACTGCTATCAAGCTTGTCGTTGAGCCCCGCTAGTAAGTACTCTTAAAAATAATAGATTGACTGGCAAGATGTGATGTCCTCACCTCTCAATTTCATAAAGTAAGAGCACGTGCAGTTTGTATCCCAATCATAAAGGGTGGTATATAATTTACCAGGCTGTGTGTTTGATACCTGCCCTACGAGTGATTTCTACCTAATGAAATTCTCACAACGTTACTGGCGCGGTCTGGTATTTCTCTTGTTAATTACCGCCTTGTGCGGAGGAATGGCTTTGCCTATGACAGGCACAGCTGTTCGTGCTGCGCCGCAAATGCAGGCTGCGGCTTTGTCCATTGTTATTAATGAGATTGCTTGGAGTGGGACGCAAGCTAGTGCAAATGCAGAGTGGATTGAATTATATAACCCAGGCTTAACTAACATTAGCCTGGTTGGTTGGACACTTCGAGCTACAGATGGAACTCCCAATATAACGTTGTCTGGAACCATAGTCGCGGGAGGGTATTATCTTCTTGAGCGTACAAATGACAATGCTATTTCTGATATAGCCGCAGATCAGTTTTACACTGGCGCTATGAGCAATACAGTTGAAGTATTCGAACTACGCGACAATACAAATACGATAGTTGATACAGCTAATCAAGGTGGTGCAAATTGGTTTGCCGGTAGTGCTACAGGCTTTTATAGCATGGAACGCGTAAACGTAGTTGCTGATGGACCTACAGCTTGGGCGTCAAATAATGGTGCAGTCAGAAATGGACACGATGCAAATGGTAATCCAATAAATGGAACACCAAAACAGCAAAACTCAGCTACTCTGGCTTTGACTGCTACTGTAACTCCTACGCCATCTAACACTCCGACTCAATCATTGACGCCTTCTCAAACATTATCCCCTACCGCTACCTTATCTCCCACACCTACTAACACTCGAACGGCTACACCTACAATAACCCTTACCCCCACACCGGTGGGTTTTCTCAGTGTGGTCATCAACGAAGTCGCTTGGGCTGGAACAGATGCCTCCACCAGCGATGAGTGGATTGAGTTATGGAATCCTGGTTCGAGTCCGATAAACTTATCAGGATGGGTGTTAAGAGGTGTAGACGGAACGCCGAATATTGCACTTACAGGTACGATACCTGCTGGCGGTTTCTTCCTGCTTGAGCGCACGGATGACACAACTGTCTCAGATATTGCAGCCGACCAGATCTACACAGGGGATTTAGGTAACTTTGGTGAGATCCTTCATTTACTTGATTCATCTAACCGTCTCATCGACACTGCCAATAGCAATGGTGGACCTTGGCCTGGGAACTCAAGTACGCGAGGCAGCCTTGAGCGACGCGGCCAGATCCCAGACAGTGAAACGGCCTGGATTACAAATCCAGGACCACCAACGGCTGTCGTTTGGGGACTGGATGCGAACGGCAATCCGATCAGAGGCACACCAAAGCACCCGAACTGGGCACCATCGGTAACGCCTACATCATCGCCCACCCCCACGCGAACCCGTACGCCTATCCGCCCTTCACCCACCCGTACTCTTTCTCCTCCACCCCCTCCCCAATTGATCGCCATCAATGAGTTTGTGCCGCGCCCCGGCCATGACTGGAACAACGATGGCGTTGTCAATGTCGGAGATGAATATATAGAATTGCTCAATCACGGCACGATTGATGTCAACCTCAGCGGATGGAGCCTGGACGATGAAGTTAATGTTGGCTCCAACCCTTACCGTCTGCCGGGCATTACACTCAAGCCAGGCGAACGCATTGTCTTTTATGGCAGTGAAACTGGGCTGCTGCTCAGTGACGGCGGCGATGGTGTCCGCCTGCTCAAACCAAACGGCCAATTGGCAGATGCCTATAACTACACTGTTGTACGTTTCCCCGATCAATCCTTCTGCCGCCTGCCCGATAACGGCGGTGCCGATGACTGGAATACGAATTGCTTCCCCACACCCGGCCTTCAAAACGCGCTCAGCGGAAGTGCCGTCAGCCCGCCGGAAATCCCGAATACGGTCATATTATGTCCCATTGCGGATACGCTTCCAATAGACTTTATATTGGCAGAATGCCAGCCTTTCGGGAATAACATTTGGCGCGCATGGTACTGGGATGAATCAGGTTGGTATGGGGAAAAATATCTGCCTGAAAGCCCCGGCAAGTGGCAGGTGTTTGTAGATTGAAAAAAATGCTCCGTAACGGTCTCAGAACGTCACGCAGTATTGCTAATCCTCCGCGGCTCTTGCCACCTCATCCGGTTCGAAGACTACTTCCTCTTTACCGGTTAGTTTTTCCTCCACTTTTTGAATGATCAATCGCAAATGACCCGGATGGGAAACATAATCCAAATCATCCGCAGGGACAGCTAATACCGGGCAAAGTGTGAAGTTGTCGATCCAGGTTTCGTAGAGGTTGTTGAGTCCTTGAAGATAATCAGGTGAAATGGTCCGTTCGTAGGAACGGCCGCGGCTTTGAATACGTTGTTCCAACGTGTCGACGGAGGCTCGCAGGTAAACGACCAGGTCCGGGGGCGGAAGGAATCGCATCATCGTTTCGTAGAGTTCGCGATAGGTCTGGTAATCCCGTTTTTGAATGTGCCCCTGTAAAAATAAGTTCTGTGCGAAGATCTCCGCATCCTCATAAACGCTGCGATCCTGCACAACAGAGGTCGGATGTTGAGCCAGGTTGTAATGTGAGCGCAGGCGATGGGTGAGGAAGAAAACCTGCGAATGGAACGACCAGGTGTCCATGTCGTTATAAAAATCAGCGAGATAGGGATTCTCGGTCACGGGCTCATAGAACGGTTCCCAACCCATGCGAACGCAAATCAATTCAACGAGTGTAGATTTTCCAACGCCGATATTGCCTGCTACTGCTACATATTTTTTTACCATCAGCTCTCCGCGAAATACTCTCACGCTGAGCGGAGTGACGAGCGACACTTGCACTGGCATGCATTGCAGGTGTAGCGAGAAATGCAGTCGAAGCGTGCCTTCTCTGAAATGTTGCCCTTCGACTGTGAACTCACGAAGAACGCTTCGTCTCCGCTCAGGGCGAATAGTTTGAATTTACTACGGGATTTCCCCTGCCAACTCCTTATCGATAACCTGTTTGAACACATCAAGTGGCTGCGCGCCGACAATTGCGAGACCGTTGATGAAGAACGTTGGTGTTGAGCGCACGCCCAGGTTCACTGCGAAATCGCTATCAGCCTGGATTGCCTCCTGAAATTTATGTTCTGTAAGGCAGTCTACAAATTTTGGAATATCGAGGCTCAGTTCGCGGGCATATTGTTCATAGACTGCGTTCCCCAACGACTCACTGCTGAATAATTTATCATGATATTGCCAAAAAACGTTCTGATCCCCTGCGCACATGGCTGCCTCCGCGGCAGCAAAAGCATCCGGATGAATCGAAACCAGCGGCAAATGACGATAGACGATTCTGATCTTTCCCGGGTATGCAGCAAGAAGCGGCTCATAGGTCTCGGCATGCCAGCGGCGACAATATGGGCATTGAAAGTCGCTGAACTCCACGAGCGTGATTGGCGCATCGTTTGGACCGAGCGACTGGAAGCCTTCTGTGGGAACATCGTAACGCGTGTACTGTGGCTCGGCTGTAACCGGCGCGTCGATTAATTGACCTGATGACTGTGACGCTATCTGTGAACTTTGTCCAGCATTACCAACACCCCACACTACATAACCGACAAGGATGCCCGCTGCGAAAGCCAGCACGGTCAACACCGCATAAAAATGACTTTTCTTGAAGGTGACCGTATCATCTTCTTGCTGAAGTACCGGATCATCAACAAATTCAGGTTCGATAACTGGTTCAATAATAGGCTCAGTTATGCTTTTCTTTCTGGGAGGCATGACCGGCATTATAACATGCAGGCTATTTGACCATTTGCTACTTTTTCAACGAATAAGCGTATTTAAGATGACAGTCATCTTGGAGATGACTGTCACCTGATAAAAACTTGGAGGCAGAATGACAACACATGCGAAACATCAAATTCCCTGGTATCTCTGGCCGTTTGCAGCGATTTGGAAATTGCTAGCAGTTATCGTCGAATTGACGGGCCGTTTGGTTGCAATGATCCTAGGTATCGTCTTGATGATACTCGGAATCCTGATCAGCCTGACGATCCTCGGAGCAATTGTGGGCATCCCACTTGCAATTGTTGGATTTCTTTTATTCATCAAGGGAATATTCTAATAATATAAAACGCGGGTCGGTATAAACTCGACCCGGGTTTTATATCTCGTTTGTTGCAATGCTATGGCTTAATAAGCCATTGCACGTCAGCATTGATGGGGCTATTTAGTGTTTTTAGGAAAGCAATGATTTAAGATATCGCTTCGGATATGGCTCATTTGAGGTAGTAAGGACACAGGGTCGCTGTGTCCTTACTACTATTCAGGAATTAACCTGAGGCTGCGTCCCCCGCCTTCGAAGCAGGAACAGGATTCGGTCCCGTAAAGAAGCGACAGCTCTACGGATCGTTGGAATGCGCACAAACAGCAATAGAATCACGATTATTGCATAGATCAATGGACGAATAATCTCGCCTTGAAGAGCAAAGAAATCTCCCTTTTTGCCCCATGCATAATGCAAAACGGCCAGTGGGACAATCCAATAAACGATTTGATGCAAGCGTTTCCAGTTTTTGCCGAGTCGTTTTTTCCAGATATCGAAGGATGTAATGGCAAGAGGAATCAGCATGAGGAATGAGAGCAAGCCGACAACGATATAAGGTTTCTCAAAGACGGTCTGAACGATCAAACTCCACGCCAGTCCGTAATCAAGGTTAATGAAGATGAGGATATGGATTGTCGCATACATGAACGCGTACAATCCAAGCGCGCGGCGGCGTTTGATAAGTTCACGCCAGCCAAAGATGTTATTGAGTGGTGTACACGCGATACAAAGGACAAGTAGGGTAATGGCGTGCCGTCCTGTGCGCTGCTCCAGCTCCTGAATCGGATTGGGAGAGATATTGCCTGTGATGAAATCAAATAATATATGCGCGAGGGCAGACCAGGCATAAAGATGCATGGCAATTTGAAGAGGGGTGTAGCGTCTGAAGAGGTTTTTCATAGTTTCACGTAGGGACGAGCTGCTCGTCCCTACCATATCAATAATACAAATCCAAGTCCATATCTGCATACAGATCAGCGACCTGCTCGCCGTATCCATTGAACATCAAGGTGGGACGACGACTCAATTCACCAATGCGGCGCTCCGTCGCCTGTGACCAGCGCGGATGAGGGCGATTCGGATTGACATTTGAATAGAAGCCATACTCATTGGGTCCTACGGTATTCCAGAGCGTTTGGGGCTGTTTGTCGGTTAATTCTATCTTGACAATGGACTTGATGGATTTGAATCCATACTTCCAGGGCACGACGAGTCGGATCGGAGCGCCGTTCGGATTCGGCATCGGAAGACCATATAAGCCAGTAGCAAGGATGGTCAGATCATTCATGGCTTCATCGAGACGCAAGCCTTCCTGGTAGGGCCATGGATAGAACGGGCTTCCCATGCCAGGCATTTCTTCGGGCCGGTCAACTGTTTCAAAGCGCACATACTTTGCCTTCGAGGTAGGTTCCACTTCTTTCAAAAGGCTGGCAAGCGGAAAGCCAGTCCACGGAATGACCATGCTCCACGCTTCAACACAGCGTAAGCGATAAATTCGTTCTTCCTGGGTGAAGTTTTTCAGTATATCTTCAATGGCATAGGTCTTTGGATTGTTGACCAATCCATAGACTTCAACTGTCCATGGGCTGGTTGTGAAATCTTCGGAAAGTGGAGCAACAGCTTCCTTATTGGTGCTGAATTCGTAAAAGTTATTATAGTGTGTGATGTCATTAAAAGAATTTACGGGATCACCCAACTCATCCGTCTGCTTGGATGTCGGCACGTCAGTTCCCTCAGAGACGCTTGTCTCCGTTCCACCAGGTGCACACGCGGCTAACAGCGCGGAACCGGTCACGATGCCCGCGGCTTTGAGAAAGTCGCGGCGTGAGAGGTATTGGGAGTAAGGTGTGATCTCAGAAGATTTAATGGGAACAGATTTGAATTTATTATCCATAGTTGACCTTATTCTGTGTAGGGCGGGTTTGTAACCCGCCAAATGACGTCAGGCTTTTAGCCTGACCTACTCTGTATACGTCTCTTCCAGCAATGCCTTGATGTTTTCTTCGGTCTCTTTATAGCGTCCTTCGCCAATATGCACATAACGGATGTGTCCCTGCTTATCGATGAGATATAAGGCGGGCCAGTAATGATTCTTGTAAGCCCGCCATGTTGCGCCATCGTTATCCTGCGCGACGGCATATTGAATGTCATTGCGCGCAATCGCATCTTTCAAGTTGGCTAGATCTCCTTCATAGGAAAACTCGGGGAAATGATTACCGATGATGACCAATCCCTGGTCTTTATATTTACTGTGCCATTCTTTCAACGAAGGCATCACATGTTGACAATTGATGCAGCCAAATGTCCACATTTCGACGATGACCACTTTGCCGCGCAAATCCGCGAGGCGCAGAGGTGCATCGACATTCAGCCAGATATCATTTGTTAGCTCGGGAGCGGGTCCCAAGTCCGGTAGTGAAGCGATAAAAGGCATCGCAGCGTTTGAGGGTTGTGTCATGTTTTCTCCTGAAGCGCATCCAATCAGAATAAAAGCCGTCAATCCAAAAAGAAGGGTTCTCATGGTCAGCCTCCTTGATGGTTCTATTCTAAAAAATCTTCCTTACGAAAAGATTACGGAAGAATTAAGAGACCCTAAAGGTCTATTAGACCTTTAGGGTCTAGCCATCAAGGAATATAAAAGACGAAACGCGTGCCTTTTCCTGATTCGCTTTCGACACGAATATCACCCCCGTGTGCGCGCACGATGCCGCGCGTAATCGCAAGACCTAACCCCGCACCGCCTGTTGTGCGGCTACGTGATTTTTCACCACGATAAAATCGTTCGAAGATATGTGGAATGTCTTCGGTACGAATGCCCTCACCGGTATCACTCACACTCACCTCTACGCCGTGGCTTGTTCGCCGCGCGGAAACATGAATTGTGCCTCCGGCCGATGTGTGCCGCAGCGCGTTACTGATTAAATTATTCAACGCTCTACCGATTGCCTGTGTGTCCATCGTAACCGGGTCTACATCGGACTCCACTTTGCCTTCCAGCGTAATGCTTTCACGATAAGCAAGTTCGGAGAAGCTTTCGAGAGTATCTGATATAAGATCGTTGAGTGAGGCGGGGGCGCGGTTAAGAGGGAATCCACCTGCATCGAGTTGAGCCATTTGAAAGAGATCGTCAATGAGGGAAGAGAGTGAACGCACATCGCGCTGCGCGGTGTGGAGATAGCGATTCACCATCTCCGGGTCATCCACAACACCGTCAGATAACGCCTCGAGAATAGCGCGCATGGAGGTGAGAGGTGTCTGCAAATCATGGCTGACCCATGCAATGAGGTCGCGGCGCATGTTTTCAAGTTCGCGCTGTTTTTGGTCAGCGGCTTGCAACTGTTCGGCCATCTGATTAAATGTGGCTGCAAGCGCGGCGACCTCGTCACGTCCATGCACAGGGACGCGCGTTTTCAAATCCCCTTTTGCGAGCCGTTCTGCCGCGCCTTGCAATAATTGAATGCGCTCAGTGACAGTGCTGGAAAGAAAATACCCCAACACCATTGCCATCCCACCTGCAAACACGAGTAGAACAATAGCCAGTAACAGGTCATGACTGCTGGCAAACATCAATTGCGCCGAGAACCACACGTTGAAAAAAGTAAGGATACTGGCGAGCGCGTACCCTCCAAGTAACGTCCAGCGCAGAGTCGGTGATAAGTTGATCCAACCCATACGATACGCTGCATAACCCGCCAGTGCTGAGACCAGCGCAGTGATACCTAAAAATAATGCCATTAACCCCAATTCGCTCATCGGTGGAGCCATGAGCAATATGAACAAAGCCAGCGATATGGCAAGGATGAGAATGACACCCAGCGCAAAGCGGGCAGGCATAGGTGTTTGTGAGAGAGTTGATTTCATAATTATGCCCCTCACCTAACCCCACCCGACCTCCCCTTCCCTCGCCCAACTTGGGAGAGGGAAGGGGAGGATGCCGAAGGCAGGAGGGGAAGGGTGAGGGTATTAAGGTTCAAACTTATAACCCACACCCCACACAGTTAATAACCGCATGGGTTTGGATGGGTCATCTTCGATCTTTTCGCGCAATCTGCGTATATGGACGGTCACTGTGCCGGGATCAATATATGCCGCGCCGCCCCAGATCCGGTCGAGCAACTGCTCACGAGTGAATACCTGTTTCGGATGCCGCGCCAGAAGATAGAGCATATCGAATTCTTTGGCGGTCAGGTCGACCGCATTATCTTTTACGATGACAACGCGACTGAGCGGATCGATAACGATTCCATCAAAAGATAACGAACGTTCGGATTCGGCTTCACCCTGTTCTCGACCCAGGCGGCGCATCACCGCGCGGACGCGGCTCACCAGTTCCTGCGGGCTGAACGGCTTGACAACATAATCATCCGCGCCAAGCTCGAGCCCCGTGATGCGGTCGATCTCCTCACGGCGTGCGGTCAGCATAATAATGGGCACGTTGGAACGGTCGCGCAGCCAGCGGGTGAGGGCGAGGCCGTCTACTTCGGGAAGCATCAGGTCGAGAATTACAAAATCGGGCGATCCTCTTTCGAAGATATTCATCGCCTTTTTGCCATCAGATGCAATTTGAACGTGATAACCCGCGCGCTTGAGATAGAGGCTGACTACCTCTGCAATACTGGCTTCATCCTCAACAACCAGAATGGTTTTGGTTTCCATTGCGCTCCAATCATAATCGAAAGAAGGTCGTTGCTCAGCTTCATAAGATTAACAAAGTCTTACATCATAAATACATGCTGCTTGCGCCGTCCTCGGCGCAAGGATTATGTTTGAAACGCCGCCGAAGACGGCGGCTTGCGCCTAAAGAAATGTATTAAATCAAAAAGCTCCTCGTTTCCGAAGAGCCTCTAGATCAAGATATTCTGAGATTATTCCTTGCCAAACGATTCGAGTGCATCCTCGATACTCGCATACATGGGGATATTATGCAGGAACCCTGTAATACCAAGCACATTATAAATTTGCGGAGGCGCGTTGCATAACTTTAGATGAGCTACTTTGAACTGGTCCTCTTTTGGTGTGAAAATCTGATAGACCTTTTGAATGGCGCGCATTCCCGCGCTGGTCAATGTGTCGAGGTCGCTCATGTCCAATAGAAGATAACGTGCACCTTCATCGTACGCAGAACGCGCGGCGATAAGCAATTGTTCCTCGCTTTGCGCATCCAGCCAGCCGCGCAGGTGGAAAACGGTAACAGGTACATCCGCTTGGTGTTGTTCTGCGGTGAGCTGCAAGTCACTGGTCATATTCTTCTCCTCAATGTATAGCAGCGTGATAGTATCACGCGCTGCTCTGTCATTTCTTTTGGCTGATGATCACAAATTTTAACACGTTTAAATATGATTCGTCCTAAATCACTTTCACGGAACCCGCATCTACAAAGCCGCGTTTATTAGTAGTCCCTTTCACGTTAAGCCATTTTCCAGCAGTGCCGATCTTGGCAACTGCCTTGCTTGCATCCTCCACCACAACCAATCTCGCGCCGGTCTTTTCAGTGGATAATACTTTTCCTTTTCCACCAGATGACTCAAAGACACGCAAACCGTTCTTTTTGACTCTGACGACCAGCTTTGATGTTTGAGGAGTGGATTCCGTTGTTGTAGTTGGCTCGGTTGAAGTGGTCGACTCACTGGCGGGCACCTCAGGTGCGGGACTGGGGGTTGATTCTATTTCAGGAACTGGCACTGCTCCTGGAACTTTTTCCAGGTACCAGGCTGCAGCCAGACCCTCCTTGCCGTTCGGCGCACGGACGCGCAGCCATTGGTTGATCCCGCCAATTTTCGATGTGCCTCCCGGTTCGATGATCGATAATACAGTGCCCGCAGGGACAACGGTCACGATGTTGGCTTTGCTTGAGGTGTCCTCGCTGGTGCGGATGTTGAGTCCCCAGGTCACGTCATTTTTGACGCGGGCTTGCGCACCCGTTGATGAAACGGGAACGGTTACCGGCGGAGTCTGAGGCGTTCCTGTAGATTCCGAAGAGGGAGGGGTTGTCGAACTCTGTCCCGACATCAAGATAATTCCATCCGCAGAGACATTTTCATACAAAACAATTTGCAAAATGGAACGTTGAAGCGGATTCCCATGACTGTATCGCGGCATGAGATACGTTTCTTTTTTAACATCAGGCTGGTAGGGCCAGGGGTCAAGCATGAGATAGTCGTTGCCCTTGCGCGCGTATAACACAACATAATGTGTGAGGATGCCCGGCGCGGGCGTGCTATCCACCTGCACGATGGCAGGTTGGCCGGCAGCCAGAGCCGCGTCGATCTGGGCAAGCGGTGCAGGAGTATCGTTGCACTTGATAATGGAATTGATCCGTATCTGTGGGTAGAGCTGGCTGACATGATACCAGCGAATGCCTGCGCCCGCGAACCCATCAATGCTTTGGAGTTTCTTATTGAGGGTTTTGGGCGTTTCGGTAAAGCCATGCCCACTCAACATCATCGCGACGCTGGTGAGCGCGCAGCCGATGTAACCAATGGTGTCGGATTCTTGCTTGCCAAAACCGAGTTTGTCACCTTTCCATTGTGGGTCCTGCTGGGAGTAATAGACGAGTTTGAATGGCATGGATCACCTCCTGTGGAGTGGAATTAATTATACTCTTGGCGCTGCTTGATTAATTTGCTTTTTCAGCCACCACTACCCGGTCGCGGCCTTCCTGTTTGGCGCGATAGAGTGCCGTGTCAGCCGCGCGGAGGATCGTATCCATCGTGTTGCCATGTTGTGGATAGATAGCAACGCCAAGAGACAACGTGATTCCGCCAAGAGATATACCACCAGCACTAACTCTCAGTCCCTTTGCTCCCTGCTGCAAAAGCTCTGCGCGTTGGCTTGCCGCTTCCAGAGATGCCTCTGGCATGATCAATATGAACTCTTCCCCACCATAGCGGCAGGCAACATCTTCGCCACGAATACGCCTCTGCAGAAATCCTCCCAGGATGCGCAGGAGCGCATCACCAGCCACATGCCCGTTTGTATCGTTGAAATGTTTGAAGTGGTCAATATCTATCATGATAATACCGAGTGGATGCAGGTGGCGTGTGACACGTCGTAGATGTTGTTTTAGTACTTCTTCCATGTAGCGGCGGTTGTACAATCCGGTGAGGGGGTCGCGGATGGATTGTTCACGCAACGCTTCACGAAGCTTCAGATTGGACAATGCCATCCCGGCCTGTTCGACAACGCTATAGGTCAACTGGCGTTTAGGTTCAGTCAAATGAGCTTTGGAGGGGGATTGCAAATGAAAGACACCCAAGATTTCACCCTGCGCTACCATTGGTAGACAGTAACTAACAGCAGGCAGTGGTTCCAAAATATGCTTACAGGGTGGCTTTTCATCCTCTTCATACAATTGATGAGTTTGGCCGCGTCGCAGGGCCCAGCAGTCATCAGACACAAAGGTCCGCGCGACAGGTGGTGGATTGCCCCACGCCGAGACCATATTAACATGGGTGCGCGCGGTATTGAATAGGTATAGCGCGCCTGAAGTGCCAGGGAATAATCGTCTCGCTGCATCTCCAATAATTGTGTGTGCCGCTTTTTCGGTGCTGCTTTGGAGCAAATCACTCATTTCATTCAATATAACTATTTCCTGGTTTCGCGATTCGAGTTCTCTTAAAGAACGTGCCATTTTCTCATTGGCTTCCTGTAAAGCTGCCTCTGCCTGTTTGCGCTCCGTGATATCCATCATAGCGCCGATCATGCGATAGGGATTGCCTGCCTCATTACGGAGAATGTACGCACGATCCATAATATCGGCATACACTCCATCTACTCGTTGAAAACGATATTCCTTCGACCAGAATTCCAAACCTCCCTCCAATGCCTGATTTAATGTGCGTTCCACCTTGGCTCTATCCTGAGGGTGAATATGGTCACGCCACCATTCAGCATCGGTTTGGGATGTTTCAGATGAATAATGAAAAATCTTTTGAAGCCCCGCACCCCACTGAATTTGATTCGTTGAAAAATTCCAGTCCCACACGGCATCCTTCGTGGCCCACGAGATGAGCCTGAATCGCTCCTCGCTCTGCCGAAGGGCCTCTTCGGCCATTTTACGCGCCGTAATGTCAAGGAGAACGCCCTGGCTATACACTTTTCCGCTCGCCTCCTCCTTAATCAAAACCGCCTCATCGCGAAGCCATACCACGCGTCCATCTCGCCCAATGACGCGATATTCTTGATGCAACGGCTCACCCGCAGTGTAGTGCCAGCCTTCGGCGTCAAGCGTTTCCTGACGGTCATCAGGATGAAGCAAGGACGGCCAAAGCTCGGGATTTTCTATGAATTCGTCCGGACGATAGCCCAACATGGTTTCTACCTGTGGACTCATGTACACCGGGCGATATCTGGTAGGGACCGTTGGATCGTATTGATCCAAATACACAATTGCAGGCAAATTTTCGACAAGCGTGCGATATTTAATCTCCGCCTCTCGCAAGGCATCTTCGACCTGTTTGCGCTCGGTGATATCTTCAGCAATCCCTGCGATACGGTATATGTGGCCGTGCTCATCCTGGATCGGAAAAGCGCGTGACCATATCCAGCGGAGTGTTCCGTCGGGACGGTTCACCCGATATTCAATATTGTACTTACCGTTGACTTTTTGGGGCTGAGCGGCGAATACTCGTTCTCGGTCATCAGGATGAATCGTATCGAACCACGACTGGGGCTGCTCATACAGGCTCTCACGCGTTCGTCCCCAGATCGTTTCATATGCAGGACTTATATAAAACATATAGGACCGTTTTGAATCTTCCAACCAGAAGACTTGCTCGATATGCTCTGCCAGTTGGCGGAATCGTTGCTCGCTATCTCGTACATTGGAATACAGACGAGCGCGTCCTAAAGCAATGCCAATCTGATCCCCCAGTGCGATCATCAGGCGCAAGTCGGCCTGGGATAGTTTCACACCATGAGTACTTTCCACGTTCAACACCCCCACCACTTGACCCTGATCAAACAACGGGACGCACACTTCAGAAGTAATGTCTTCAATGGCTTCCAGGAAGGCAGGGTCGCTGTGGACATCTTCGAGAAGTACGGGTTCTCGGATGCGAACGACCCGTCCAGCGACTCCCTGCATGAGAGGAATACGTTCGATCACATGTTCATACCCAACCTGGTATTGCAAAACCAAAAAGTCGTCATCGACAAGATAGAGGCTGACCAGGGTATAACCAAAAGTCTGCTGTATGCCCTCAACAACCGCTCGGAAGATGAGCGGAAGCTCCACCTCGCGGGCGAGGGCCTGCCTCACCCGATCCAACAGTGCCAATTCCTGTGCTTGACGGTGGGATGACTCAAACAATGTGCGGTAACGCTGCTCACTTTCACTCAACGCAGCCTCAGCCTGCCTCCGCTTGGTGATATCGCTAATGCCAACAAAAACCTTGGACCACGTCTGCTCGAAGCCAGGTGCAACCGTCAAGCGAAGAAATACAATGAGTTTCTCGCCACGTAGTGTGTGATTGATAAGCTCAGTCTCGAAAATCATATCACCGCGGATGAGCGCGAGTAATTCTTCCTGGAAGGCGACCAATGATTCAGAACCTAGTATCTGCGACAAATCTGTCAGCAACTGTGTCTTGTTGTCAGCCTGGTACATTTCGAGTGTAGCGCGATTCACATCCACGATTTTCACGCGCCTGGCGCACTCCGCAAGGTCATCAAGATGCTTGTCGAAGTAGGCTGAGAAATCTATTACCCCTGCGCTGTGCAAGTCATCAATATATTGTCGGACAGCAGAGAAATCTTCCTCCCAAATAGAGACAGGAGCATACTCAAACAGCCCGCGAAAACGCGCTTCATTGATACTCAATTCTGCCGTACGGGCGGCCACACGCAATTCAAGCTCGGCATTGGCGCGGCTTAACTCAGCATTTCTCTCCAATAGCTCCTGTGAGGTCAACTCCAGGCTGTGTTCGAGCATCCCACGGTCCGCATCAAACTGCCGATAGGCATCACTGATTACTTGCAGGAGCTCACTATGATTTTCTATGAACGGCTTCGCATCATTTGTATATCGTCGAAGTTGCCGTTTTAGCAAGCTGTGTAACTCATTCATACATACTACTCCGATAAAGTAGTGATTGTCATTGTTTGATTGTGCAGTTCACATTTGGCTGTAGGAGTGAATGGAGAAATTTCCCTGTAGGAATAGAACCCGGCAAGTACCGTTTCTTGGCCGAGAATATCCTGTACCCCTTCCACTTCCTCTTCGATGCGTTGCTTGAGAACTAACTTTCGCCCTACACAACTGATGAGCAACGCCAGTTCGGGTGGCAGTCTGCTTGAGACAAGCCGGACTGCCAAAGAGTAAGACCAATTGCGCATGGGCTCCCAACTTGCCAGGAGATTCAGGTACCCAGCCTTTATCCGGGCTCCAACGAGTCTGTTCTATTTGCATTTTGCCTCCTTTGCCAATGCTCTATATTTAAACAAGAAGACATGGACCTTGGCTTATGGCATTACTAAGTCATACTACCTATACTTCCGAAAGCATATAGACCAATCCTAATGGTTAGGCTGGAATATTTAAAGAAGAATTAAATCGGCCAGATAACTTCTGTTCACTCGTAGCATTCATGTTGCCACCTTTCTCACTTGAATGTAAAAGTACAGTAGACAATGAAATACCCCCAATCAGAAAGTATGCAAACCTCGTCAGTATGCAACACAAGGATATTATAATCCCCACACCTTATGAAATTCGGAATTCGCAACACTTCCTTTGTATACCCTGATGGTACGGGTGATATTTGGATTGATACAAGAATACATATTCAACGTGCTGAACAGGATGGCTTTGACTCGTTCTGGGTGATGGATCACTTCTACCAACTGCCGGTACATGGCTGGGAGGAGGAACCGTTCCTCGACGCATGGACAGTTCTCCCTGCGTTGGCGGCGGTGACGAGTCGCATTCGCTTGGGCGCGATGGTCAGCCCGGTCGGATATCGAAACCCCGCGCTACTTGCGCGCATGGGCGCCAGCCTGGATCATATCAGTAACGGGCGAATGAATTTTGGCTTTGGCGCGGGAGGCTATAAACCCGAATATAAAGCATATGGTTTTGAGTTTATCGAAAAGGGCTCAATCCGTTTGGCTCAAATGAAAGAGGCGTTACAGCTTATTCTTGGATTATGGTCACACCCGCGCTTTACATTTCATGGGAAATATTTTCATGTGGAGAATGTAATCCTCGAACCAAAACCACTACAAAGACCACATCCTCCTATTCTGATCGGGGGAGTTGGACCAAAAGTCACGTTGAGAATGATCGCCGAGATAGGGAACGCCTGTAACTTATGGGGTCCGCCAGAAGAATTTGCGCGGGAGCGGGAAACACTCAAGCGTCATTGTGACGCAGTCGGGCGCGATGAATCCACAATTGAAAAGACGATATATGACTTAGTTGTCTGCGCGCCAACACAAGCTGCCTTGAAAAGAAAAATCGAACGACTCCTGCCCAAAGGCGTAGAACCATGGATGGCGCTGGTTGGCACGCCCTCACAGCTGATTGACATCGTGGGAGAATACGCGCGCGTCGGGGCAGAGCATTTGTGTATGGATTTCGCGGGTAATGACCGAGAATCTTATGCGTTGTTTGTTGAAGAAGTGATGAAGAAGTAAACAAGGATGTGCTTCCTGTTCACTTGGTAACTTTATGTTCCTTTTGTGATTTCCACCTGATGCCCGTCGGGGTCACGAAGATAAGCCGATCGTCCCCAATAATAATCCTTTGGTGGGACAACCCCTGTTCAGTTAGAGTCGCGCAGGTTGCATCCATGTCCTCGACTGCAAAAGCGATATGGTTATTCGGCGGCAAGTCACCTTCTGATGGAGGATAGTTACGGTGAATGAATATTTTTGTGCCGCCAGACATGAAAATTGCCATATCCTCTGACTGTGCTACAGGTTCAGTGCACTGCCGCGAAAATGAAATCGCTGGGCATTATGTGCGAAGTGAGACCAACAACGCGCTCGCTAGGGTTTGATATGAATATGATGATCGGGAAGAAATAAAAAGAAGCTATCTGGTTTCGACCAGCAAGCCCATTCACTGTTAATTAACGCCAATCCTTTTTTGGTGTTTATTTTCATTCGGTCTCCTTCAGAAAGAATATAGATAAAAGGGATCATATACAGGACCAACCTTTGGTTTGCGAAATATGTCTTTCCCTAGATATGAGGGTTGCTTCAATCTATGTCAAGTGTGCTGACACTGACAGGTACATCCAGTCCTTAAAGATTAGTCACAGGTTATTCACCTGTGACTAAATGATCATTCCCCGTTAGTGTCAGCTTTCGGACTATTTCGGACTATTAATGTTGCGAAACTTTCATGCAGGCTACATCGTACTGTGAGACGGAGTGGGGATTATTAGAGTTCTGTGGTTGCTCACCTGCATAGACTGAATGTGCTTGACCATCTTCATTGAAGGCGGAGCCAGGAGAGGCAGAAGCATTACCAGGGCTATTTGGGAAATCCTCGCATTCTACACCTGGTTGACCTGCTAACGCGACACTCAGCGGAATGAAAACCATCAGCGCCACAAGGAGTAGTGCGAGACTGACCTTTGAGAAATGACTGTTGAATCTAAACATTTTGATCTCCTTTCAGATCGTTTCAATTTTTATTAGGGTGAAGCAGCCTAGATTCCCGCTGAAAGCTTTATGCTGAGATAGACGATGGCGGGATATCTCGAAGGCTAATATCCCTAATACTCTTAATATAAGATACGTAAAATAGCAGTGGATAGATTGATTTTGGGCTTAAGATATGATTAGCATCATCTCTACGTTTGAGACTCATCTACGTGACATACCTTAGATAAATCATGTTCGGATCCCTATCAAAAAACAATATCTTTATTAGGCATGGTAGGGATTTCCCTATATCTAAAATGGGTGAGTCCTTTATTGACTATACCTTCACCGATTCACATAATTTGTTAATTACTCGGTCTGCCGCTTCTTAACTATTAGCTTATTCGATTTCAAGTCACTGAGTGGGTTCAGACCAATGTTAATGCGAGCTGGTCGCTTTGTTTTTAAGTAGGCATAATATTGGCACGGAAAACATAAGTTAGCCTTGTTTTGTTAGAGAAACCAAAATGAAATCATCTATAGATGATGCGCAACGTGACGATGAAAGGCTAATTCGCATGATTGCTCAATCACGCGAGGATGCTCTAGCACAGCTATATGATCGTTATAGCTATCTCGTTTTTAGTATCGCACTAGCCATCGTCGACGATCGATCGACTGCAGAAGAGATTACTTTAGATGTGTTTGTGCGCGTTTGGCAAAAATCGGGGTCGTATCGTGCCGACCGTGCCAAAGTAAGGACTTGGTTAACTCATATTGCTCGTCATCATGCCATTGATGTATTGCGTCGCCGGTCTACAAGGCTAGCTAGTTATACAATTCGTTGGGATGAGGTTTCTTCCAGCGCTACACTTTCTGCGCAAGATCCGCAAGAACTTACTGAGCTATCGCAGCGTCGCGAGCATGTCCGTGCCGCAATCTCGCGACTACCAGAAGATCAAAAGCAAGCTTTGGTTTTGGCTTATTATGGCGGATTAACTCAACTTGAGATTGCTGAAGCCCTTAAGCAGCCGGTCGGGACGATCAAAACGCGCCTTCGTTTAGCTATGCAAAAGCTTTGCGACTGGTTGCAAGACGAACAAGAATCGGTAGATACATCTATAGAAGCCATGCCTGCGTATAGTATGAATAGAGATGATTCATAAGGATTAGAAATGTCTGAGAATACGCACGTGCTGGATTTGTTACCCACCTACGTGTTAGGCGGTTTGGAAGCCGATGAGGCCAGCCACGTAGAAAAGCATTTGTTGAGCTGCTTGATATGCAGGACCAAAGCAAATGCTCTGCAAAATGTTACTGAGCAATTGAGTTTTGCTGTACCCATCGTAACGCCACCATCTGATTTGAAGAATCGACTCATGCAAAGGGTCCAGACAGCGCGCTTACAACAGGTGCCGCCTCCGGCACCAGGTCCGTCGTGGCTGGAGCGTTTCCTTCCGGTTTGGGGCATAGCAAGCCTGGCTTTGATCATTGCTCTAGCAGCCTTCAACCTGGCATTATGGCAACGGCTCAATCAGTTGGAAGTAGTTACTGCTCCGGGCGGGATGGTAGCGATCCCTCTTAGCGGAACGGGCGAGGCGCCGAGTGCGACTGGGTTCATTGTCATCGGTGTAGATGGTAGAAATGGTGCTCTCGTGGTGGATCGAATGCCTCCCCTCGATAAGGGCCAGCAATACCAACTCTGGCTGGTTCGCGATGGACGAATGATTAGTGGAGCTGTTTTCTCTACGGATGAGGAGAACTATGGCGGGACGCGCATTGAAGTGTCTGAATCCTTGCTTGAATACTCTTCCGTGGATATAACCATTGAACCATCCGGTGGAAGCCTACGGCCCACGGGAACCAAAGTACTTGGTGGCCAACTTTTTGCTCCTAAATTTCTGATTACTCCATCTGGGTAAACCCATGTCGCATCACCGCGCGGAAAATGAAATCGCTGGGTATAGAGTGCAAAGTGAGGCCAACGATCAATTCTCTTGGTTTCGATATGAGTTTGTTAAGCGGGAGAAAATAAAAGCACGTTACCCAGTTTCGACCGGCAGCTCTGAGGATGGCAAACCCCATTCACTCCATGAGCCATCATAAATGGAAAGATTTTTATAGCCTGCCTGCTCCGCCGCCAATGCCACTACACAAGCCGTCACACCTGACCCGCAGCTAAACACCATCTTTTTATTTCGGTATTTTTCAAAGATGGATTGAAGTTTTGATTTGGATGACAGCTTCCCATTTTCAAGCACGCTTGTAAAAGGGATATTGACTGCGTTGGGCATATGACCGCGCCTCAGTCCTGCCCTCGGCTCCGGCTCCTGACCTTTGAATCGTCCTTCTGACCGGGCATCTATTACCCGGAAAGTCGGATCATCCAAAGTCTTCAATACATAGTCTGAATCGACAAACATTTCTTTCTGAGGACGCGACACAAAATTCCCGCGCTCCTTTGGCAAATCTGATGGTGCAGATACAGTTTCATACCCTGCTTCAATCCATGCCGGCAAACCTCCATCCAGCACCGCGACTTGATCATGTCCCATCGCGCGGAACATATACCAGGCACGCGGGCTTGAATAAATCCCAACTCGATCATAAGCGACGATCGCGCTATTCTGATTAATCCCCAGATTCTGTACTTTCTGCGCGAATACTTCTGATGACAGCATCATATGTGGCAGAGACGTGTTCTTGTCGCTCATATCATGGTCGATATCGAATCGCAAAGCACCCGGAATATAGGCGGGCGCTTTTTGTTCACTGGATTGAAAGGGCGTCACGAGCTTTATGCTGGCATCCAGAATGACAAGATTTTCAGCATCAAGATTCTCCGCCAACCAATGGGCCGAAATTATAGAATTAGGAAGTTTTAGAGTTGTCATATTAAATCCTGTGATAGATAAATTATATTCATCTCCTCATAAGAAGAAAACGAACAATATTCACCAATAAGGTAGGGGTATCCCTACCGTCTCAATAAATCCATTGACTTCTGCCATGCGTACCGATTAGTAAGCATGAGATATACCATTCCGGAAGGTACAGCTTTTGCTTAATCTCTGACTGATAGCGACCAGCAGGCAATAGACTATCGGGCTTGCCGCCTCATCTCACCTACATCTCGCCCGTTTCTCTGTCATTCCAACAAGCCCGGTACGATTTTGACTACGGTCAAGTCACCTTGATTTTCAATCAGGTGAATTGTAGTTTGCCCTACATTGGAAAGGAGTCAACTGAAATGTCTGGAAAAGGTTTCTTGAGCAGAATAGGTCTGCTCCTTGTAACGCTTTCCTTGCTCATGAGCTTCGGCATGACCAACTTTGCTACAGCTCAATCAGCAGGACCGGAGATGTTGCACCCCAACCTAGATGTAAGACCAGTCGTCACCGGGCTAAATCTTCCTACAACGTTCGCATTTCTCAGTGCAAATGAAATCCTTGTTTTAGAGAAGAACACAGGCCAGGTCCAATATGTATTGGATGGCGCCGTTGATCACACAGCGCTCGATTTGGCCGTCAACAACTTCTCTGAGCGCGGGTTGTTAGGTATTGCTCTCGATCCCAGTTTTGCATCCAATCACTTTGTCTATCTTTACTGGAGTTGTATCGCACCAGCTCCGCCGGCTGATAATCCGTTCTTCCCCACGCAAGAAGAGTGTGCTGACACACCGGAGCTTGGCGCAGATAATGGCGATGTGCTGGCTGTGCCTCTTTTGGGCAATCGCGTAGATCGTTTTGTTTGGGATGGTGAGAACCTGGCTTTTAATCTCAATCTGATCAAGCTGCGCGCTTTCCAGAATGATGCTGCGCCTGAACCGCCCGGTCAGGGTGATGAAGCTCAGCCGGCTCGCGGTAACCATGACGGTGGTGTCCTTTCTTTCGGGAAGGATGGAAAACTCTATATCTTCGTAGGAGATGTGGGAAGGCGCGGTCAATTGCAGAACCTGCCCTGTGGGCCGGTTGCGACTTGCTCTGGAGAAATAATGCCTGACGATCAGTTTGGTGGTCCCGAGCCAGACAATGCGCATCTCACTGGAGTAATCCTGCGTCTCAACACTGACGGGAGCGCGCCATCCGATAATCCATTTTTCAGAGCGGGTGCGACGATGGGTGGCGAAGTAGGAGCAAACATTCAAAAAATATTCTCCTATGGACATCGCAATAGTTTTGGTATGACTGTGGATCCGGTT